>ERZ772993.250-NODE-250-length-28295-cov-14.109065_pt1 | contig 28295 bp, 23 predicted proteins | sample MGYA00580670_ERZ772993 | MGnify/ENA primary metagenome ERZ772993 (study PRJEB29015, sample SAMEA2737936) | human oral metagenome | biome: human oral; feature: human-associated habitat; material: dental | place: China | collected 2136 ... | reverse complement strand
CGCCGTCGGAGTAGTCGTTGGCGAGGTTGCAGCCGATCTGGAGCGCGAGGGCGACCCCCGCGGCCAGTAGGCTGCGCGGCGCCGAGAAGGTCCCGAGCGCCGCGGCCGCGCCACCGCCGAGGATGACCGGGGCGACCGCGGCGGGCAGGGTGCGCAGGCGCACGACCTCCGCCCAGCCGGTGGCGCGAGGGTCCGCGCCCACCGGTCGTGCGATGCTGCTGGCGCCCATGATGTCTTCTCCCCCGAGCCTGCCGTGGAGCCTACCTCTCGCCGGACGGGACGACGAGGGAAAAGGCCGCGCCGATGATACGCCTCGAGAGGCGTCGAGCGAACTCGGAGGCCGGCCGTCAGGGTCTCGCTCATACGAGCCCGTAACGCTCCTCCTGCTTGCGACGCTGAATCTGCAGCAGCTTCTGCGCACCGCGGAGCTCGGTGTACCAGCCGGTCTCGTGAGCGTATCCACGGGCGAGGGCCCACTGCCAGATGCGGTCGATCTCCGCTACGCCCTTGGCCTCGATCGTGTCGGGCAGGGGCCCCATCCAGATCAGGCCGGTGAGGGAAACCGCCCTGCCCTCGGGCGTGACGACCATGGCCTGCGCATTGTTAGCGATGAGGATCGCCTTGCCGGTCGCGAGCCTCACCCGCACGAACAGCCCCGTGCGCGAGGCCGGCCAGGGGACGTCCCTGGCCCCGATGGCAGACCCGATATGGATCCCGGTGGCGTCCAGGGTGGTGCGCATGGTCATGAACAGCGTCACCATGGCGAGGGCGAGCGAGCCGACGATGATCAGAATGATGCCGGAACCGATCTTCGCGTCGACGAAGTCGTGGACGGCGCCGGCGAGGGCGACGAGCCCGAATCCCCCGGTGACGAGCATGATGAGGCGCGAGGACCCGGTGGCGGAGGCGCGGATGACCACGGACTCCTGCGTCACGGGAATCGGCGCGCCGCCGGGAGGCGGGTTCGACGAGCCCGCGGGCGCGGAGGCGGGAGCCGCGGCTCCCCCGTACTCGACCGGGGCCTGGCCGTAAGCGGCCTGAGGCCCGCAGTGCCCGGTCGGAACCCGACCGTATCCGGATGATCCGGCGGGCGCATGCTCCGCTCCGGGGACGGGCCGCTCCCCGCGGCCGGCGGGTCGCCCGGAGGCAGGCCGGTACCCGTACCGGTCGGATGGTTGCGGCTGGCCGGGGTAAGGCGGCTGCGACATGAGACTGCTCCTGGGGGCGCTGGACGAGACCGGCGCCAGGGTAGACGCATTGATGACCCGACCCCATGGGGACCACGCCCCATCGACGCCTCACACCGCCTCGAAGAGGGCCGCGACGGCGCGTCGATCGACCTTGCCCGGGCCGCGCAGGGGCAGATCGGGGACGACCAGGATGCGCTTGGGGGTGCGGGCGCCGTCAAGGCGCGCTCTGGCCCGGCCTCTGAGCCCCTCGCCGTCGAGCCGGGCGCCCGCCTCCGGCACGACGGCGGCGACGACCGCACTGCCCCACGCGTCGTCCGGGACGCCGACGACGCAGGCCCGGGCGACGCCGGGGAGGGCGGTCAGCACCTGCTCGACCTCATGGGGATCGACCTTGATGCCGCCGGTGATGATGAGATCGTCGAGACGCCCCAGCACCGTCAACCGGGTCGAGCCGTCGGGCCGGGCCTCCAACCGTCCGCGGTCGGCGGTGACGAGCTCGTGCGGGTCGGTGCGGAAGAACGAGGATCGGGCGGTCCTGGGGACAGGGGCATCGGGCGGGTCGTCGGACGCGGGGCCGGTGCCCGGCGACGCCCCGGAGATCGCGCTCGCACCGGCGCCGGGATCGCCCTGGCCGATGCCCTGATCGGCATAGCCCTCGGCCAGGACGGGGCCGGTCACCACGATCCTGCCGGCGCCCGTCTCATCGGGGTCCTCGATGCGCACGCCCACGCCCGCGAGCGGGACGCCGTCGTAGACGCACCCTCCTCCGGTCTCGCTCATGCCGTAGGTCGTCACGGCGCGGATGCGCGCCGCCCGGGCGCGCGCCAGCAGCGCGGGGTCGACGGCGGAGCCGCCGACGAGCACGGCGCTCGCGCGGGAGAGGGCGGCGGTCGCATCGGGGTCCGCCAGCGTGCGCAGCAGCTGGGTGGGAACGAGCGAGACGTACACGGGCCCCCCGCGCCTCAGCGCCCGCCCGAGACCGTCCGCGAGCGCGCCGGGGCCGAAGCCCCCGGCGGTATCGACGACGACGGGCGGGGTCCCGGACACGATGGAGCGCACCAGCACCTGCAGGCCGGCGACGTGGTGGGCGGGCAGGGCCAGCACCCAGCTCCCGGGACCGTCGAGCCGCTCGTGCGTGGCGCGCGCGGAGGCGACCAGGGCGGCGGCGCTCATGGCGACGAGGCTGCCCGTGCCCGTGGTGGAGCCGGAGGTGCGCAGAATAATATCGGCGCGCTCGGGAACGCGGGCGAGTCGCCCGGACAGGCGGGCGCGCACGACGGCGGGATCCTCATGGGGGCCTATTGGTACGAGCAGGCGGCGGGGGCCATCGACCGCGTCCGTTGAGCCCTCTCCCCCGTCGCCGTCCGCCGTCGGGCCCGTCCCGACGGCGCGTCCGGCGAGGATCCCGACGAGCGCGCTGCGCAGGCGACCGACACGGGTGCTGTCGGTCCCGCCCACGACGAGGCGGAGGGCACGACGGGGGACGGCGAGCGCGCTCACACCATCAGGATCGCACATCGCACGCGCACGGCCGTGCGATATCAGGACCGACTACCGCTAGGGTGACGTCATGCGCGCCGCCCTCATAGTCCTGATTCTCGCCCTGACGATCTACTCCCTGCTCGACTGCGCCCGTACGCCGGAGGAGTCGATGCCGGCCCGTATGCCCAAGCTGCTGTGGATCGTCATCATCGTCATGGTCACGGTCATCGGCCCGATCGCGTGGATCATCGTCAGCCGCGTCAAGGCCGCCGAGGATCGAGACGGGGCCGTCGAGCCGACGGTGTGGTCCTCGAAGGACGGCACGAGATTCCGTCGGGCGGAGCGGCCGCGTCCCGTGGCCCCCGACGACGATCCGGAGTTCCTGCGGGGCCTTGAGCAGGATATCCGCCGCAAGCGCCACCACGGGAACAAGGGCGACGCCGGAGACGGTGCCGGGGACACCGACTCCGGCGCCCCCGACTCCTCCGAGGAGGGAGCCTGATCACGGCTCGGACCCGGCGGCGCAAGCGATCCCGGTCGAGCCTCGCCCGTCGCCCCGTCCGTCGTCGTCGGTCACGATGACTTCACGGACTCCTGCGGACTCCCGGGTTTCGCAGGCTCCTGCGAATTCAGCAGGAGCCCGAGCCGACGGTACCTGTTGATCGCGGCGCGCAACTCATGGCTCCTCGGCCTCGCCAGATTCCCGGGATGGCCCGCATACGGGGACAGCCAGTCCAGCCCTCGGGCTTCGATCCGCCCCATGATGTCGCGCACCAGATCATCCAAGGACCTCCGCCCGTCCACCAACTCGGCAACCCGGTCGAGGGCCCGCGCGAGGGCCTCCGTCTGCGCCGGATCGACGAGCTGCTGCACCGCGCCGAGGTCGATGGTGTCGCCCGCGAACTGAATGGTGGTTCCGCGCGGTTTGGCGGGCTTCCTCCCGCCGACCCGGGGGAAGGCCCGCGGATCGGGGATCCGCTGAGCGCGGGCATGACCGAAGACCCGTCCCCGGGGCGCGCCACGGCGGCTTCCGCCGTCGTCGCGGCTCCTCCCGGTGACCCGGTGCGCGTCGTCGGTGGCGTCGCGCACCGTGTAGTTGTTGACGGCGATGACGTGGTCGGCGACGTCGAAGAAGGCCCCGGAGCCGCCGGCGACGAGGATCGTTGAGACTCCGAGATCGGTGAGCAGGGGGCGGATGCGATCGACGAACGGAGTGATGGGCTCCTGGTCGGCGGGTATCAGGGCGCGCATGCCCGCGTCCCGGATCATGAAGTTGGTGGCCGACGTGTCCTCGTCGATGAGCAGAACCGATGCGCCGGCATCGATGGCCTCAACGAGGTTCGCGGCCTGGGAGGTGGATCCGCTGGCGTTGGTCGTCGTGAATGATCGTGTGTCGGTGCCGGAGGGCAGGTCCATGATGAACGGGGAGATGTCCACTCCGGTGACGGCGCGACCGTCCTCCGCCCGCACGGTCACCGCATCCGATCGGGTGATGACCCATTCGCGGCCGTCTCCTGCGATATGGGGGTAGACGCCGCGCTCCATCGCGCGCAGCAGAGTCGATTTGCCGTGGTACCCGCCGCCGACGATCACGGTTACCCCTTCGGGCACCCCCATCCCCGTGACCCGCCGGCCGCTGGGCAGGTCGAAGGCGACTCGCAGGTTGTCCGGGCTCGCGAACGGCACAGCGGCGTCACCGGCGAGAGGAAGGTCGCAGTCGCCGGCGCGACGGGGCAGAACGGCCCCATCGCCGACGAGTGCGACCAGTCCCCGGTCGGGCAGAAGGGCGCGGACATGCTCCTGATCGCGCAGCAGGGTGACGTGCTCGCGCAGGGCGCTCCGGTCGAGGTTCGCGTGCAGTAAAGAGGCCTCGGCAATGCGCGGCAGGAGATCCACCAGGAGCTCCGCGGCCCGATGCCCGCGCACCCTGCGACCGGATGCGGGAAGCCCCACGTCGATACGCGCCTCGATCCGGTCCGCGGCGATGACGGCGCTGGTACGTTCGAGCACTTCCTGGCCCGGCCGGCCGATGGTCACGAGCCCGCTGTTGCCGGTGCCGGTCGGCTTCGGGACGAGCCGGTGCGCGACGCGGGCGAAGCCGCGTGTCAGGAAGTCGGCTGCGGCCGTTCTCCCCACCGCGTCATCGGTGAGATCAGCGGGCAGACCCGCGGTATGCGGATCCACGATCATGCGCATCCGCGATGGCGGCGCGTAGGGATCGACCTGGACGTGGTCGATGGCGAGCCGGAATGCACCGAGCCGCCAGTCGCCCACCAGTTGCTTGTACGAGGCGTACCCCCGCCCGTCGATCCGGGCGAGGGTGCGCCTGAGCGTCGCCGCGTCACGCATGGGCGCCGTCTCCGCGAGCGGTGGCGGAAGCGCGCTCGGCGACCCGGCCGGGCAGGCGCGTCAGGGCGCCGCCGCCAAGAGCGGCGAGCACGACGGCGGCGATCACCATCGCCGTGGCGAACCCGGTCTGCTGCACGCCGAAGTCCGTCAGCAGCGGTCCGATGGCCAGGCCTGCGGCGTAGGCGAGGTTGTACAGGGCGAAGGAGCCGCCCAACGTGGGCGGGCTCGACTTGAATCCCTGCTCGCTGATCAACGTGGTGGCCGGGGCGAGCAGCATCGCCGACGATAGGCCGAGCAAACCCATGCCGACCCCGGCCTGCCAGACTCCGGACGACCAGCCGAGCATGAGAAGCGCCGCCACCACGGCGATCACTCCGATGCCGATGAGCAGGCGAGGACTCACCGACGCCACGAAGCGTCCTGCGATCGGGTTGGCGATAATGCTCACCAGCGCCGCGATCCCGAACAGAACCCCGATCATGGTGCTGGAGGCCTGCGCACCGAGATGGCCGGGCAGAACCGGCTGCACCGCGGCAATCACCGCCGCGCCGATGGCGATGGCGATCACAATGGACACGGATCCCGGCACGCGCAGCACCGTGAAGGGACCCGCGGTGTCGTCGACCTGCCGGGGCGAGCCCGGGATCAGGCTCAGCAGCAAAACGAGGTCAATGACCGTCACAGCCGTGGCCACGAGGAACGGGGAGGCGGGTCCCAGGGCATCGACCAGGAAACCAGCCAGGGGCGGGCCGACGAGCACGCCCAGGGTCACGGTCGACATGGCGATGCCCATCATCTGGCCCCGCTCGTTGAATCCGGTTGTTGCTGCGATCAGGGACAGGGCCGCGACCCATGCGATCCCGCCAGCGATGCCCTGCACGAAACGGGCCGTCAACAGCAGCCAATACGGGCCCCCGGTGGCGAACAGGAGGGTTGCGACGGCAAGGACGATCAGTCCGGTGACAAGCAGTCCTTTGGCTCCACGCCGGTCGACCATACGACCGGCGAAGAGGGTGGCGATCACCATTGCGACAGCATAGGAGGCGAAGAGCACGCCAGTCGCCGCCGCCCCTTGTCTCACCACGGAGGGCAGCAGCGGAAGCACAGGGATCGCCAGGCCCTGCAACAACATATCGGTGAAAAGTATTGCTCCGGCGACGGCGGTCGCACGGCCGGCAGTCACGCTCGCGGAGCGCGAGACGCCGCCGGTCGCGTTATTGGTCATATCGATGGTCATGTGGTTCCTTCAGGTCTCGAGCAACCCCCTCACCAGCGCCGTGATCGCGGTGCCGAGCTCGTCGGGTTGCGGAATGTCTTTCGGTCGGGTCACCGCGGCGACGGTGAACCCCTGGAGCACGATGAGAACGAGGCCAGCGGCATCGGCCGGCGCGAGACGGGTCCCGTCCCCGCCGCGGCGGGCGATCATCGTCTCGATGCGCCCGCGCCAGCCGTCGAGCGCATCGTCCTTCCCGGAGCGATCCCCGAGCGCCTGCGGCGCGATGAGCACCGTCGTCGACGTCAGGGCCCGAAATCTCGGGTCGCCGGTCACCAACCGCACAAAACGCAGCAGTAGTTCCTCAATGTCCCGGTTCGGACGGTCGCCGATCTCGTCTTCCGTACCGGCTTCGACGTCGTCGCCACCGAGATCCGCGAACAAGCGCTGCTCGTAATCGGACCAGCCCCACTCAAGCGCCTCCACGAGCAGAGCCCGCTTGCTGCGGAAGTGATGGTGCAGCGCACCTCGTGTCACACCTGCTCGCTCGGCGACATGCTCGAACGTTGCCCCCCGCCACCCCTTCTCCTCGAAGGACTTCAGCGCCGCCTCCAGCAGCGCGACGCGGGTCTTGGCCGCGTCCTCGGCCGTTCGTTTCATATATGCATACTAACATGTATGTTAAGTGATCGACACGACCCCCGCCACTCAGGAATATGACGTTGCTCACGCGACAGACTCACGGCCGCACCCTGATCCTGGAAAGTCGCCAGGTCAGCCTCGAGTTTTCATCGTCGAGGCGGTGAAGACGGGGTGAAGGTGTCGCTTCGCCTGGAATAATCGGTGCGGGGCGTGAGATTGCGGCGAGGCTCGGCTTAAGTGAACGAACTATAGAGACCTACGTTCGACGATTGTTCGCCAAACTTCATGTCTGCTCGCGCTCAGAAGTGGCCGCGTGGTTCGTCAACCATCTCTCTAAATAAGAATAGTTGACATAGATCAAGGAGGCAAGCCCGATTCAGATCAGAATGCGATGGCTTGCTGCAAAATTGGCATTAATAGACGTATAGAACCGAGTCTTGTCGTTCCAGAAATTCGACCACGACTATCCATATCAGCCCGGAGCGCGCGGGTTGACGCGCGGCCAGGTGGAGGTATCGACGTCGTACCCGTGCGCGGCGGCGTGGACGAACCAGTCATCGGGCAGCCACGTGCGACCCACGACCTGCGGGTGCTCGGGCAGGTAGCGGAAGGACCACAGCACCAGCACGAGCTCGGCCCACTGCCCGCGCAGCTTCCAGCGCGCCGAGCCGCCGGCGTTGGCGGCCGCCATGACGATCTCGCCGGTGCCGGTGAGCTGGGCCTCCTGCACATCGCGAAAGGCGATCGGCATGATGCCCTCCCCCGTGCCCAGGTAGATCCCGTGGGTGGACACGGTCAGACGGGCGTCGGCGAGGTGGCGCCAGCGCTCGACGGCGTCCGCCTCGGCCGCCTTCCTGCGACGCGAGTTGAGGTAGGCCTGTCCGCCGAAGAAGGCGGCGGTCAGCGCCAGCCCGACGGGGCCACCGGCCAGGAAGAAGCCGCGCGACGGGTTGTAGACGGCGTCCCCGCGGCGCCACACGAGCAGCTCGGCGTCGCAGGTGGCGAGCATGACCTCGTCGGCCGCGAAGGCACGGCGCACCGGGTCGACGACGGGCGAGACGGGGTTGGGGCGGCGCCCGTTGCGCAGGGCGCTCAGGACGGCGGCGGTGTTCCACCACACGAAGTCCTGGCCCGTCCACGGGCGCCGCGGCGCGGGGCGCGACCCGCTCGGCACCGTCAGGCCGGCGGGTCCGACGGGGACGAGCCCGCCCGGGGCGCCGTCGTCGGGTCCGTCCTGCCCGCCCCGCCCCGACAGGGGGCTCAGGGTCACGCCGTCGTCCCCGCCAGGGCGTCCGCGCCGCGGGCCGGCTCGGGTCCCCGCCCCAGCGCCTCGGCCGCCGCGGAGGTTCCGGGAACCATGTCCTCGGCGCGGCGCAGGAGGTCGCCGGCCGGCTCCCAGTAGGACAGCCCGACCAGCGTGCGCGAGTCGAAGGTGAGCGAGGTCAACGACGCCAGCGAGCACTGACGGCGACGGGGGTCGTGGGCCAGGGGGCGGCCCTCGAGCCACAGGCGCGTCGCCCACACGGGCAGCTGATGGGAGACGAGCAGCGCCTCATGGCCCTCGGCCAGGTCGATGGCGTCGCGCACGGCGGCGCTCACGCGGGCGACGAGCTCGGCGTAGGGCTCGCCCCAGCTCGGCCGCAGGGGGTTGAGGTAGTAGCGCCAGTGGTCGGGATGCGCCAGGACCCACCGGTTGCGATTGACGGGCACGCCCTCGAAGTGGTTCCCGGCCTCGATGAGGCGCGCGTCGGTCATCGGCGTCAGGTCGAAGGCCGTGGCGGTCGGCGCACCGGTCTCGCGCGCCCTCTCCAGCGGGGAGGTGATGACCGCGGCGATGTCGTGGCCGGAGGCGGACAGCACGTCGGCGACCTGCAGCGCCATCTGCCTGCCCAGCTCCGAGAGGTGGTAGCCGGGCAGGCGTCCGTACAGGATGCCCTCGGGGTTGTGGACCTCGCCGTGCCTCATGAGGTGGATCGTCGTGCGCGCCATGGCGTGATTCTCGCACGCCCGCGAGACGATCCGCCGGAGTCGGCCGGTGTCGGGAGGGTCGGGCGCCCTCGCGGCCCGGGCCGGGTCACCCGGAGCGCTCCGCCCCGGGTCGCAGGGAGACGGACATGGGTCATCGGGGGATCAGTCGCCCACTCCGAGGCCGAGGCCGGCGTCGTCGAGGGCGGCCCTTCCCGCCGGGGTGAGGCGCACCGCGCGGGTGGACCCGAGCCGTTCGACCCATCCGCGGGCGAAGAGGATCCGGAGGATGGCCGTGCCCAGCGGGCCGGCCAGGTGGACGCGGCGCTCGGTGGAGTCCATGCACGGAACCGCGAGCCCCTCACCATCCTGGAGCGGGCCCCAACCCGTCACGAGCTCCTCCCCGCTCCGCGTCAGCTGCCAGTCGCGACCGACGAGACCGCGATCCCGGAGCCGGTCGGCGAGATCGACGCCGAGGCGGCCGGCGAGATGCCTGTAGCAGGTGCGCCCCTCCAGCAAGCGTTTATTGGCCGTCCACGCGCTGAGGCTCGGCGGAGTGGGCAGGGTTCTCCTGGACACCGCGCCCAGGCTCTCGATCGCGCGGGCGATCTCCTCGCCCGCGAGGGTGACGTAGCGGTGGCGCCCCTGCCGCACATCGACGGCGACGCCCCGTTCGACCAGGGTGCTGACGTGCTCGCTGGCGGTCGATCGCGCCAGCCCGGCGTATGCGCCGAGCTCCCCGACCGTCCACGCGCGACCATCCATCAGCGCAGCGCACATGGCCGCCCTCGAAGGATCCGCGAGGGCGGCCGCAATGGTCGCGATATCCGGGACCGCCTCCGGAAATGCACGAGTCGTCACGCCTCGGAGGCTAGTGCCATGATCGTTCGGCGACCACCGAGCAGAAGCGGCACTACCGTGAGCCCAGCCGTGCCGCCCGTGGCATCCACAGCATCTTCAGCATCCACGCGGGAGGGCGGATCGACCCCAGTGGCGAGAGGACGAGGTATCACTGCCATGAACGCTATGAGTGCTGAGCCCGCCGCGTCCGCACCGCACCGGCGCGGAGCGCTCGTCGCGGTTCTCCTCGGATTCTTCGCCGTCATGCTCGATATCACCATCGTCAATGTGGCGCTCGCCGACATGGGAACGGACCTGGCGGCTCCGGTGACGTCCCTGCAATGGGTCGTCGACGGCTACGCGCTCGCATTCGCGGCCTTCCTGCTCAGTTCGGGAGCGGCATGCGACCGGCTGGGAGCCCGGACCGTCTACATGGTCGGCCTCATCCTGTTCGGCGCGTTCTCGGCCGTGTGCGCGCTCGCCCCCACGGGCGGGGCACTGATAGCGGCACGGGCGCTCCAGGGGCTGGGGGCCTCCGCCATCGTCCCGGGCTCCCTGGCCTCACTCGCCGCGATCTACAGGGACCCGGGCACGAGGTCACGCGCAATCGGCCTGTGGGGAGGGGCGGGTGGAGTCGCCGCCGCCGCGGGTCCGGTGCTCGGGGGCGCGCTGGTCTCCTGGATCGGATGGCGCGCCGTATTCTGGGTCAACATCCCCATCGTCATTCTCGCATACCGGCTCGCCCTCCGTTCCCTTCCCGTATCGGTCGTCCGGCGCGAGCGCGCGATCGATCCGCCGGGGCAGGCCCTCTCCGCCTCGGCCCTGGCCGCACTCACCTACGGAATCATCGCCGGCGGCGAGAGCGACTGGGATGGCTCATCGATCGCGGCCACCCTCGGAGGTGCGATCATGCTCGCCTGCTTCGTCGTCATCGAGAACCGCGCCGACGACCCGATGCTCCCCATGCCCCTGTTCGGGGAACGACGATTCACGGTCGCGATGATCGTCGGCTTCGCACTGAACACCAGCTTCTTCGGTCAGCTGTTCGTCCTCTCCCTGTTCTTCCAGGAATATCTGGGATACACGCCCTGGCACGCCGGCCTCGCGCTCGCCCCGCAGGCCTGCAGCGCGGTCATCGCCTCCCCGCTCGGGGGGCGCTGCACGGCGCGCATCGGAGCATTCCCCACCATGCTGATCGGTCTCCTCGCAGGCGCAGCGGGTTTCGGGGGCCTCATCGCGGTCGCGGACGGCACCCCGTACCCGATGACCGCCACCGCGACCTTCATCGGCGGTTTCGGCATGGCCTTCGCCATGCCCGCGGCGACGTCGGCCGCAGTGGTCTCGGCGCCGCCCGCGTACGCCGGCCTGGCCGGCGGCGTCATCAATGCGGCCCGCCAGACCGGAAGCGCCGTCGGGGTGGCGGCCCTGGGAGCGATGATCACCGCCGACGCGCTCCTCGCCGGGTTCCATCGCGCGGTCGGCGCCGCGTCCGCCGTATTCCTCGTCGCCGCGGTCCCCGTCATCGGCGTGCTCGTCGCAGACGGCCGTGGCCGCGCGGCGGGATGAGCGCGGGGCGCCGGATGACTCGCCGGATGATCGGAGGGGACCGAGCGCGCGGCGGGATGAGCGCGGGGCGCCCCAACGGCTGGAGGGTCGGGTCCGGCGACGGCCCGGTGGCGCAGCGGCGGGATCCGGCGGGACCCGCCGGTGCCCGGGCGGGGAGCCCTCGCACCTCCCCGCCCGGATGCCGGGCGGCCCGGCGCGTCGGGGCGGGTTCCCGTATGGTTGGATGCCATGACGACTCGCAGAGCATGGGGTCTCGGCCTGGCTACCGTGACCGACGACGGCAACACCCTCGACGTCTGGTACCCGAGACCGCTCCTGGGCGACGAGCCCGCCGACGGCGACGCCGATCTGCTCGCCACGCTGTCCGCCATGGAGAGCAGGGACGCCGCGCGCGGGGTCCACACGACCGTGGTGCGCACCTGGGCGGACCTGGATGACGCCCCGAAGACCGTGGCGGGCGCCTACCTGCGCCTCCACGTGCTGTCCCACCGCCTGGCCCTGCCCAACACGGTCAACCTGGACGGCGTCTTCTCCCGTCTGCCCAACGTCGTGTGGACCTCCGCCGGTCCCTGCGCCGCCGAGGACTTCGAGACCACGCGCACCCGCCTGCGAAACAAGCTCGGCCACGCGGTCCAGGTGAACTCGATCGACAAGTTCCCGCGCATGACCGACTACGTCCTGCCCTCGGGCGTGCGCATCGGCAACGCGGCCAACGTCCGCCTGGGCGCCTACCTGTCCGCGGGGACGACGATCATGCACGCCGGCTTCGTCAACTACAACGCCGGCACGCTGGGCCACTCGATGGTCGAGGGGAGGGTCTCCCAGGGGGTCGTGATCGGCGACGGCTCCGACGTCGGCGGTGGCGCCTCGACGATGGGAATGCTCTCGGGCGGGGGCCGCCAGCGCGTGGCGCTGGGCGAGCGATGCCTGCTGGGCGCGAACTCGGGCCTGGGCATTCCGTTGGGTGACGACTGCGTCGTCGAGGCGGGCCTGTACCTGACCGCCGGCACCAAGTTGTCGGTGCTCCCCTCCGGAGGCGTGGTTCCCGGCTCCCATGGTCTCTTCAGAGAGCCGCGCGTGGTCCCGGCCCGCGAGCTGGCGGGCGCGTCGAACGTGCTCTTCCGCCGCAACTCGCAGTCCGGCGCCGTGGAGGCCCTGGCTCGCGGGGGCAAGGGCATCGAGCTCAACAGCGTCCTGCACGCCAACCAATAGCGCGCCCCGCCCCCCCTTCGCCGAGATCGGTTCAGTTCCGCACCGAGATCGGTCCGACGTCGCCGCACGCCACCGGATCCTTCACATGAGCAAGATCGACCCGACCCGGCTGCGGGCCGTCGAGCTCACCATGACCGTCGAGGCGACGATCAGTCGGACATTTTGTATTACACTTATCGCATGGAAACCATTGATGGCGTGCCCGTCACCGACGAGATGATCCAGGAGTGGGCCGATGAGGCGGAGCGCGGGTATGACGTCGAAGTACTGAGAAAGCGGGGGCGGCGCCCCAAGGGGGACGGCGCGGCGCGGGTCATCCCGGTCCGCATGGACGACAGCCTGGTGGCCGCGGTGGACCAGCGCGCCCAGAAGGACGGCACCAGTCGGTCCGAGATCATCCGCTCGGCCGTTCGAGCCTTCGTCGCGTGAAAGTCCACCACTCGGCGCTCAAGCACGGCGTGAGCGCCGAAGATGCGCTGCATGCCGCCAGACACCGGATATACGAGAGCTTGCCGGACGACAGCATGCCGGCCAAGCAATTCGTCATGGGTTTCGACAACCGTGGTCGACTTCTGGAACTCGTCATTCTCACCTTCGACAGCGGCAACCAGTTGCTCATCCATGCGATGAAGGCACGCCGCCACCTTCTCGATCTGATCGACTAAGAGGTCGCAACCCCTTACTCACACATCAGCACACATATCGAGCTCAACAGCGTCCTGCACGCCAACCAGTAGCGCGCCCCGCCCCCTTCGCCGAGATCGGTTCAGTTCCGCACCGAGATCGGTCCGGCTCCGCGCTCGTCCGCCCGGCCGAGCCGCTTCGGCGGAGCCGGGTCCGACGGCGATCGTCCGCGCCAGCCGTCGGACGCGCCAGCCGTCGGACCGGGCGATCAGTCCTCGGGCTTGCGGGCGACGAGGGCGATGCCCACCATGTCCTTCTCGTAGCGGGCGAACACGGAGCGCATCTGGCGGATCCGAGCGCGCAGTTCCTTGTCGCCCAGGACGTTGCGGACCATCCTCATCGAGCCGCCCAGGCCCTCATCGCGCAGGTTGCGACTCATCTTGAGCAGCGCCATGGGCGCGGTGCCGACCCAGTCCACCTCCAGCCCCGCGTCCTCCATGAGGGCGCGCCAGGCGGCGGCGGTCATGGGGCGGGCGTTGACGTGGATGGCGCGGGCGAGGTCGCGACGCAGCTGCGTGTAGTACTCCTCGTCGATGTCATCGGGAGCGACGCCGAGCTCGTGAATCGCGTAGCGGCCCCCCGGCCGCAGAACGCGAGCGGCCTCGGAGACGATGGCGGCCTTTCCCTTGTCCCCCTGCATGGTGAGCATGGCCTCGCCGACGACGACGTCCGCGCCGGCGTCGGGCAGACCAGTCTCGGCGGCCTCCCCCTGGCGGACGGTGCCGCGATCCCCGACGACGGCGGCCACCCTGGCCGCCGCCTGCGGGTCGCGGTCGATGGCGGTGTAGGAGGCGGGATCGGCGGCGACGATCTCGGCGGCGGTGCGCCCCAGGCCGGGGGCCATCTCGACGACGTCGGCGCCGGCGAGCCCGGCGTGGGCGAGCATGTCGGCGGTCAGGGCGGCTCCGCCGGGACGAAGGACGCGCTTGCCGGCGCGGGCCAGGACCCAGTGGCCTGGAGCCGTGGCGACCGGGCGGTCGGCGTATGGAAGGGGGACGTCGGAGGCGGGCTTCTCGCTCATGAAGCGAGCCTAACCTGGGCGCACCGCGGCGCGGAGGGGCGTCTCGTCACGCCGGGCCCGACGACCCCGGTGGCACGAGCACTTGTCATCGTGACGCAATGGACCTAAAGTCACCTGCAATGATCCCTGTCACTCTATCGGCCCCGAGCCCTGACTCCGGGTCGCAGGACCCCGCCCAGCCCGCGCCTCATCGCACGGGCCACATAGCGCGTCGTCGCCTTCTCATCTCGGCCCTCGCTCTCACCGGCACGGCAGTAGGGGGCGGGGCGCTCTGGTGCTACCGCCCGGGGGGACCGCGTGCCGTCGCGGCCAGGGCGCTGAGCGCCCTGCACGACGATCCCATGGGAGCCAGCACCATTCTCGGGCACCGCGCCGTCTACAGTGACGAGTCGTCCCCGCCGGGGCTCTTCTCCAAGAAGACGACCCTGTGGGTGCGCAACTGGTTCCGGGACGAGGCCACCGCGCCCGAGACGCTCATGGGCGAGTTCATCGATCACGCCCGCGGCAACGGCTGGAGCACGGGCGACTACTCCCTGCCAACCTTGTGGGCGGCCTCTCGCAGCGCCCCGGGCCTCCAGGCCCCGCTGGGCCTACTGATCTCCCAGGAGGACACCTACGAATCGGACAGCGCCTTCCACCGCACGGTGAGGATCTCGCTCACCTATTCCTGACCCCACGTCCCTTCGACCGCCCGACTCCCTGCAATCCCTGAAAGGCACTCCGATGACGCATCGCGTCGCCCGCTCGGCACCCACGATCCTGCTGATCATGGCACTCCTCCTGCCATCCTGCCCGTTCCTGTCCGCGCCCCCCGCCACGGCCGTCGAGGCCCACGGCAGTATCAACGTGACCCTTCTCGGCGACTCCTACTCGGCCGGCAACGGCGCCGGCGACTACTACGGAGACGACAAGGGCGCCTACCGCAGTCGCAACAGCTGGGCGCACCACTACGTGGACTGGCTGAACGAGCAGAACGTCAGCGCCACTCTCACCAACCTCGCGCACAGCGGAAGTGTCACCGACGACCTACTGGGGGCCGACGGCAGGACGGGTCAGATCGAGAGCATGCCCGCGGACACGGACGTGGCGATGTTCACCATCGGCGGCAACGACGTCGGGTTCGCCGACATCGTCAAGCAGTGCTTCATGCTGGGGATGCGCGATGCCGCGACCTGCAAGGAGAAGGTCGATGCGGCCAGCACCGGGATGAGCGACGTCAGGCAGTCCACCCAGAACATTCTGCAGAGGATCGACGACAAGCTGCCGGACGGCGCCCAGGTGGTCCTGGTCGGCTACCCCCGTCTCGCCACGGACCGCGAGTACGTGCTCAAGAACTTCTGGGGAACCTTCTCCTACGACGCCGGCGCCGGGGTGCGAGGGCTCAGTGACGCGTCCAGGCAGATGCAGTCCGATCTCGTCAACGACTGGAACGCCGCCCACCCCGGTCTCAAGGTCACCTACATCGACGGCGTCATCAACGCCTTCGACGGCCACGAACCGGACCCGTCGGTCACCGCGCGCAACGACTACCGGTGGATCAACGAGTTCCTGGAGACCAGGGGAAGACTGGGGGACGACGGCAAGACGACCTCCTCGTTCAGCGCGGACGCCAGCGAGTTCTACCACCCCAACATGATCGGCCACGAGCAGATCGCCCGTCTGATAGAGGACAAGGTGGGAGTCCCCGTCTCCGCCCAGGCCGATGGCGAGCCGAACGGGAACGCCGGCAACGCCGCCGCCGGTGCCGCGGCCCCCGCGCACAGCGACGTCGCCACTGGCGACGTCACCCGGGCGATGGTCGCGGCGGCGAGCACAACGAGCACCAGCGCCGCCGGCGAGCCCTTCGCCTGGATCCAGGGCCCCTACGTCGCCCGGGCGGGTGCGACCCTGGCCATCGACGCCCGCGCCTCCCATGCCTCGTCCGGTGAGATCACCCAGTACGAGTGGGACTTCGACGGCGACGGCATCTACGAGGAGACCTCGTCCGGACCGCTGACGGAGCACACCTTCAACGACCTCTACGGCGGCGCCATCGGGGTGCGCGTCGCCCAGGCCGACGGCCGGAGCGCCGTCGGGACCACGCGGGTCGATATCACCGACGACGGAGACATCACCCCGCGCGCCCAGGACAACTGTCCCGACACCTACAACTACGGGCAGACAGACTACGACGGGGACGGCCTCGGCGACGAGTGCGACCCCGACCCCGGATACCCGACCGAGGACAAGCCGGGCGTGTGCGTCATCGGCGAGAACTGCCCGGACGACCCCGCCGCGCCCTCCCCGAGCGCCGCGCCCGCGCCGTCGACGGCCGCATCGGGCGAGCCCGAGTCCCCGGCCGGCCCCTCCGCCGACCCCGCCTCCGGCGCCCCGGCTCCCGACGCCGCGCTCGTCGGACCGCAGGCCGCAGCATCACCGACGCCGTCAGCATGGTCCGCATCCTCAGCACCATCGGCATCGCCGTCGTCGAGGGGGAACCTGCCCAGCACGGGGGCGGGCTCACCGGCTCTACCCGCGATCGCGGCGCTCGTGGTCGTCTGCTGCGGGGTCGCGCTCCGCGCCCGGGACCGCGTGCTCGCCCGGTGAGCGCGAGCGGTGGGGCCCTGGTCTCAGGGCCAGCGCACTTCCTCGTGCTCGCCCGGTGAGCGCGGACGGCGGGCCTCACCACCCGCCGCCAGGCAGACGCCCTCCGCCGCCCGCCGGCCCTCAGACCTTGGTGATGTGGTCCAGGCTCGTCTCGCCCATGCGGGTGCCGGGGTACTCGGCGGCGCGCTTGCGACGACGCATGGCGATGTAGTGCCGCTCGATCTCACCGGTGTAGACCTGGCGCGGACGGCCGATGCGCTTGGCCGGATCGGAGATCATCTCGCGGTACTGGGCGATCCAGCCCGGCAGACGCCCCAGGGCGAACAGCGGCGTGAACATCTTCGTGGGGAAGCCCATCGCCTGGTAGATCAGACCCGTGTAGAAGTCGACGTTCGGGTAGAGGCTGCGGGAGACGAAGTACTCGTCGGACAGCGCGACCGCCTCCAGCTCCATGGCGATCTCGAGCTTGCGGTCGCCGTCCTCGCTGCCCAACCGGGTGAGCACGTCGTGGGCGGTCTCCTTGACGATCGCGGCACGCGGGTCGTAGTTCTTGTAGACGCGGTGGCCGAACCCCATGAGCCGGACCCCGTCCTCCTTGTTCTTGACCTTGCGGACGAACTCGGTCGTCGTCATGCCCTCGGCCTGAATGGTGTCGAGCATGCGCAGGACGGCCTCGTTCGCGCCGCCGTGCAGCGGACCCGACAGCGCCCCCACGCCCGCGGCCACCGAGGCGTACATATTGGCGTCCGACGAGCCGACCAGGCGCACGGTGGAGGTCGAGCAGTTCTGCTCGTGGTCGGCGTGCAGGATGAGCAGCATGTCCAGCGCCCGGATGACGGCCGGGTCGATCTCGTAGCTCTGATCGGGCATGCCGAAGGTCATGTTGAGGAAGTCCTCGACGTAGCCGTGCTTGGAGTCCGGGTAGAGCAGCGGCAGACCGATGGCACGACGGGCGATGTAGGAGATCATCGTCGGCACCTTGCTCAGGAGCAGCACGGTGGCGAGTTCGCGCTCGTAGGGATCGTGCGGGTTGAGGGTGTCCTCGTAGTAGGTGGCCAGGCCGGCGACGCCCGCCTGGAGGATCGCCATGGGATGGCCGGAGGAGGGGAAGGAGGTGAAGAAGCTGCGGAAGTCCTCATGAAGGAGGCGGTGGCGGCCGATGCGGCGCTCGAAGCGCTCGAAGGTCTTGGCGTCGGGCAGCTCGCCGTTGATGAGCAGGTAGGCGACCTCGAGGAAGGTGGAGGACTTGGCGAGCTCGGCGATCGGGTAGCCGCGATAGCGCAGGATGCCGGCCCCGCCGTCGATGTAGGTGATGTCCGAGGTGCACGAGGCGGTGTTGGTGTAGCCGGGGTCGAGGGCCACCATCCCGGTGGAGCCGAGCAGCCGGCCGACGCCCAGGCCATCGGACCCCTCGGTGGCGTGTATGCGGGGCAGCTCCAGGTTCGCTCCCCCGACGGAGAGCGCACCCGGGACGTCCAGGTCGTTGGGATCGATGGTCGTGTCGGTCATGGTGCCTCCTAAGGACTGACGACGTCGGCGCTGACGCACCCTAGCCCACCGCGGGCCGATCGCGGGCCGGTCGCGGTCCCGTTCCTCGGGCCACTCTACGGGCTGCTCGCCCGGGGCGGCGGCCGGTGCCGGCCCGAGGCGCACCGACGCGCCGCGCCCGATGACGGGCACCCGAGCCGGTGGATGGGGCCGTGGTCGGCCATGATCGGCCGCGGCCATCAGCTCCGGCTCGTCCCGCTCGGGAGAATCAGGAGAAGAGGTCCCGGGCCCGGGAGGAGCGCAGCCGCTCGCAGGCGGCGGCCACGTGCTCGTCGGTACCGGTCAGGCTCATGCGCACCCGGCCGGCGCCCGCCTCGCCGTAGAAGTCTCCCGGAGCGACGACGATCCCGAGCTCGGCGAAGGCCCCCACCAGGTCCAGGGCGCTCATGGAGGCCGGTCCCGACAGCCACAGGTAGAGGCCGGCGACCGAGGCCGGGTCGTTGACCAGGCCCGCGGCGGACGTGGCCCCCAGAAGCGCCTCACGACGCCTGCGGTAGGTCTCGCGCTGGGCCGCCACATGGGGGTCGTCGCCGAGCGCGGCGGCCATGGCCGCCTGAACCGGGGCGGGCACGAGCAGGCCGGAGTGCTTGCGCACCTCGGTCACCGCCTTGACGAGCTCGGGGTCACCGGCCAGGAAAGCGGCCCGGTAGCCGGCCAGATTCGACTGCTTGGACAGGGAGTACAGGACGATGAGCCCGGTCAGATCGGTCGTGCCGCCGGTGCGGCCGGCCGCGCGCGCGTCCAGCAGGCTCGGCACGCCCTCGGAGGCCCATGGCTCCGCCCAGCCGAGCTCGGCGTAGCACTCGTCGGCGATGACGACGGCGCCCCGCCGCCGGGCCCACGCGACGATGCGCGCCAGCTGCTCGACTCCCAGGACGTGGCCGTCGGGGTTGCCGGGGCTGTTGAGCCACACGATGACCGGCACCGCGGGGGCGCCGTCGGGACCGGCGGGCAGCTCCCAGGAATCGGGATCGGCGTCGGTATCGACGGGCACGGGCGCAGCACCGGCCAGGCGGGCCCCGACGTCGTACGTGGGGTAGGCGGCGCGCGGGTGGACGACGACGTCACCGGGCCCGGCGCCGAGCTGCAGCGGCAGGAGAGCGACCGACTCCTTGGAGCCGATGGTGGGGATGACGGCGTCGTCGCTCAGGTCTCGCACCCCGCGGCGACGCTCCATCCAGCCGATGATGGCCTCGCGGACGGCGGGAGTCCCGATGGTGGCGGGATAGCCGGGCGCGTTGGAGGCCGCGGTCAGGGCGGCGCGGGCAACGTCGGGCGAGTCGTCCACGGGAGTGCCGATGGCGAGATCCACGACGCCGTCCGGATGCGCGGCGGCGACGGCGCGGTAGGGCCGCAGGGAGTCCCAGGGGAAGTCGGGCAGAGCGGAGGCGCGGGGCAGGAGGGGGCGAGGGGCGGAGGGCGAATCAGTCACGCGCCCGATTCTCCCCCACGCCGCCGCACCGCGTCGGATCGGGGCGGCGCCGCCGCAGCGGACCCGGAACCGGACCGACCGGCCCTACTCGTATCCGTTCTCGGCCTTCCACTCGTCGTTCTGCGGAGGCAGGGCGGCGATCATCGGGTCGTCGTAGGGCTGAGGACCGGTTCTCTGCGCGCCGCCGGGAGAGCCCAATCCCTTGAGGTCGAAGAAATCGATATTGGCGCGCGTGTAGTCCTCCCACTCATCGGGGACGTCGTCCTCGTAGAAGATCGCCTCGGTGGGGCACACGGGCTCGCAGGCGCCGCAGTCAACGCACTCATCCGCGTTGATGTACAGGGTCCGTTCGCCTTCATAGATGCAATCGACCGGGCACTCGTCCACACACGCACGATCCTTGACGTCGACACATGGCTGAGCGATGACGTAAGTCATGAGTGGATTCCTCTTCTCCTGGAAGGCGTCGTGCGGACGGCGACGCAACCACGGCAACAATATTGCCTCGCCGCCCCACCCCGCCCAAGAGGACCGGAGCGTGGGCCTGCGCACGAGCGTGCGCACCGCTCATTTCGTCATGGGGAGAAGACTAAATCCGCGTCGGCACTGTCCCGGCCGGGGACACGACCCGGCCGGAGCGCCGCACCCCGCGCCCTGCGCATCGCCCCTCCAGCGACTCGCTAGGCCAGGGAGCCCGGCAAGCCCGCAGTGGAAGCCGTGCCCACCGCTGAGGACTGACCGAGGAGCGAGCCGAGGATGCGCGACAGCGAGAAGTCCGGACCGAGCAGCATGGGCAGACCCCAGATCGCGGCCGCCAGTACGACCAGCAGCACGGCGACGACGACTGCGAGCACCTTCAGCGCCGTCGGAATCCCCCGCCGCTTCGCACCGCCGTCCGCGGTCGTGTGCCGACGAGTCCCCGGATGGGTCTGCGGGCCCCCGGAGAGCGCCACCCATGTGAGCCCCTCCTCCGTCGACCACACCTCGCGGCCACGAGCGTCCGAGGCCGTCCCGGAGGCTGCGCGAGGAGGCGTCGCGGGTCGTGAGACGGGTTTCGTCGGCACGGACCCCGCCGGTGCGGATCGTGCGGACGCGGGCCGCGGAGCGGCGGGGGCCGCAGGCGCAGCCGATGCGGCCGGAACGGCATGCGCAGCAGACGCAGACGCAGCGGGCGCGGACTGCGCCGATGCCCGGGCCGGCGCTGCCGATGCCCGGGCCGGGGACGCCGGACGAGCCGCGCCCGACGTCTCATGAGCAGCCGTCACAGCCACCTGCTGGTCGGCGACGACCACCCGGTACAGGGTCGCGCTGCTCTCGGAGGCGCCCGCCGAGGCCGGCGAAGGGAGGATACCGACAGGACCAGTGGTCCCGGCCGACGACGCCGAAGGGGTGCCCGGCGCGAAGACAGGACGACGACGCGCGGCGCCGGACGCCGGAGCGGGCGACTGCGTCGGGAACCCGCCGGTCGTCGAGGCGGCGGAGGCCGCTGAGGTTGCGGACGCCCCGGTCGGAGCCATTCCCGAGGACCGCGCGGACGGCGCCGCGGACCGCGCCCGCCCGCCGGGGGCGGCAGCGGGGGCCGGTCGGGAAGCGGGGGCCGCCGGGGCCGAGGCACGGGAGCCGTCCGGCGTGCCGGCCTTCGGATCCCCGGGACGCGCCACGATGGAATCCCCGGAACGCGCTGATGCCGAGCTCGCGTCCGATGCGCCGGTCCCCCTCCGGGACCCCGTCCGCGTCGACGGCCCCGTATCGATGGGGTGGGTCGGCGCCCCGCCGAGAAGCAGGGCGCTGAGCTCCGCCTCGGTGGCGGATACACGTGCCCCCCCGGGCGCGGTCGGCGATGCGGCGGGAGCGGTTCCCGCCGGGGGTGGAGTCGCGGGCCGTGTCGCAGCGGGGCGGGGCGGGGTCGCGGGACGCGGATCGGGCGCGGGGCTCCCGGTGGACGACGCCCCGCTGGCCCCGGACCGGGGGGCGACCGGGCGCGCCTGCGGCGTCGAGGAGGTCGTGGCCCTGTCGGGGGCGGCGGACGGCCGTTGAGATCCGGGGCCCTTGACCGCGGCCGGGCGCACGACCCTGCCCGGGGAAGGAGTTCTCCGGGGAGCGCGAGCGGGCTCCCTGCGCGGCGTCGACGGGCCGCCGGCGCCCGTCGCCCCGGGCCGGGCTCCCGCGCCGTGACCGGTGGCACTGCGATAGACCGGAACGGCGTTCGCCGGGCGGGACCCGGAGAACATGGAGTAGGACTGGAAGCCGGCCTCGGAGGCGGGTGCGACCGGTGAGCCGGCATGATGCCCCGTCCCGCCCTCCATTGGGGCGGACGCGCGATGACGCCCCTGCGGGTCGGCCTCGGCGGGCGCATGACGCCGGGCGGATCCCTCCTCCGCAGGAAGGCCCGACGTATTGAGAACGACGGAACGGTCCGGCGTCGTCACAGTCATATGCGTTCTCCTCATAGGAAGGGGACAACGATGCTCCATCGCCCCGACAAGCGTAGTAGGACGCGAACGGCCACGCCTGCCGATATGGTGATGAAATCAAAATGTTATGATAATGGAATCTGCGTCGTCCAGTGGCTGATCATCAGGTGCCGGCCGACCCCGTGTCCGCCACGTCCCGGGCATCCGCGTCCAGGATCGTCGTCGAGGGGCCCGGCTGGACCGAGTGAGCGGGCTTGGTCGTCCCCCCGCACTCGATGTTGTTGTCCGCGTCGTACGTGGTGGTCAGGACGTCGTCGGGCGGAGTCTTGTCGGGGGCCGTGCGGGTGCGGGTGACGGTGATGTCGAAGCCCGCGCTCCCTCCGGAGTACGACTGGCATCCTGCCCCGGCCGGACGGGTGATCGTCTGGACGGGCCGATAGTTGTAGCGCTCGGAGCTGGTGATGGAGACGTCGTAGTAGTGGGTGGACCAGATGCGGGCGTGGACCTCGCCGTCGGCGACCCACGCCTGGATGAGCGCCGCATAGGGTGTGGAGTTGGCGAACTTGACATCCTTCTGCCCGGTCCACAGCGTCGCCTCGCGCCCCGCCGGATACCGGCTGAAGTAGTAGGAGTGGGGGTGGTGCTCGACGTCGTCCATGCCCGCTTCGAAGCCGACGTTGAACATGGTGGTGCCGATCTGGGACAGGCCGCCGCCCAGCGCGTCGACGTGCTGGCCGTTGGAGATGACGCCGGCGTCGGTGAAGCCGTGCTCGTAGTCGACCGGGCCGAGCGCCTCCTCGACGGAGAAGGTCTCCCCGGGCATGACGATCTGACCGTTCATCTGCTCGGCGCCACGAATGAGGTTCTGATCGCGACCGGGTTCCGAGTTGAAGGGGGTGGAGAACTCCCCGGTGACCTCGACGACGCCCCAGTCCGCCTCAGCGGTGACGATCTCCGGCTGAGTGATCATCATGGGGATGACGATGGTGCGGGCCGCGGAGGACGACCCCGTGGTACCCGCGTCGAGGAGCTGCTGGGTGAGGGAGTCCATGTCGATGCCCTGGCCGGGCGACGGGGACACGTATCGGGGCCTGGCTCCGGCGGCGCCGGTCGCGGAGCCATCGATCGTCCAACCCGCGTTGACCGCCTGGGTCTCGATCGGGCCCATGGCGCTGATGACGTCGTCGTGAAGCCGTTGAGAGTCGAAATCGACGGAGAGCGCGCCGTCAGCGGTCGAGACGGAGATCACGTCGGCGAGCCGGTTCGGAGTCAGGACGAGCTGCTTGCCGGTAGCGACCCGCTCGACGTCCGTGCCGGAGGCGGTAATGGTGATGTCGTCGGACAGCATGGGCGTGAGCACGGCGTCGACGAACGCCCGCGCGTCCTCGTCGGTGATGGCGGGTTTCGCGGTGCCCCCCACCAGGGAGATCGACTCCTTCCCCAGGGGCCAACCGGAGCTCAGCGCCTTCACGGAGGCCTCGACGTCAAGACCCGTGCCGTCGGAGCCCGGAGTCACGACGGGGGTCGTGCCCTCGATGGTGACGACGGCGTCGGCGGTCCCCGTGGCGAGCGTATCGAGCCGGGCATTGAGGGCGGCAGTGAGCTCCGCGGAGTCGACAGTGGTGACGGCGTCCACGTCGGTGCCGCTCAGACGCTTGATGAGCGTCACGGGGTTGATAGTGGGGCCGGTCAGCCGATCGACGCTGGCATCGGCGTCAACGGCCACGCCGGAGTCGGCCGGTACGAGCGTGTCGGTGGAGTCGTTGACGGCGACGACGACAGGACGCGCGAGTGCGGAGCCGATCTGATCGGCCACGAGCCGACGGGCCTCGTCGGGGCTCGTATCCCCGACGTCGACGCCGGAGACCGTGGATCCGGCGAAGACGTGCTGGGTGGTGGCGACGACGGCGCCTCCCCAGACCACGACGAGCAGGCCCAGGCCGACGATGCAGGCGAGGACACCACGACTCGGCCTGTGACCGCGCAGGAGCGTCGTCACCGCCGTCGTGGCCCTGGCGAGAGCGTCCTTGCTCCTGGCGAGTGCCGCCTCGACCGCATCGGAAGCGGAGCCTGCGGCGGTAGCGGGAGCATCCTCGGATGCGCTGTCAGCGGTATCGGCCGTGCGCACGGTATCGGCCGTGCGCACGAGATCGGTCTCACCGGACTCCGCCTCGGCGGATTGAGCCTCACGAGCGGACCCGAGAGCTTCAATGGACGGGGCCGGCTCGGCGGGGGTGAGCGCCGACATGGCAGCGAGGGTCTCGTCAACAGGGGTCGTCACAGCATCCGTCGGCTCGGGGACGACGTCCTCGGCCGTCTCGTCCTGCGCGGACTGGGCTTGACGACTCGCGTCGGCCTCGTCGGCCTCCAGCTCCTCGCTCCCGGTTTCCGTCCCCGGTTCCTCCGCCTCGGCGTCCGTCCCGCCGGCCTCCGACCTCTCAACCCCCGGTTCCTCAGCCTCGGCCTTCACCTCATCGGCCCCGGCCTCGTCGACCTCGGCATCCGCGGGCGCGGCCCCATCGGCCGCCTCCGCCTCCGGCTCCTCGGTCTCCGGGGACTCGGCCGTCTCCGGCTCCTCGGCCTCGACCGGCTCCGCCTCAACGGACTCGTCAGCCTCCGACCCCTCGACGTCACCGGGCTCCTGGACCTCAGCCTCGACCTCCGCGCCCTCACCGGGCTCCTCAGTCCCCGGGCGCTCGGTCGCCTCCGGCTCCTCAGCCCCGGGCTCAGCATGCTCCTCGGCCCCGGCCTCGACCGACTCCTCGGCAGCCTCGCTCTCCGGCTCCTCGGCCCCGGCCGGCTCCGCGACCTCGGCGTCCGCCTCATCGGCCCCAGCCGACTCCTCGGCCGCAGCATCCGCGGGCACGGACTCGCCGCCGTCGGGCTCACCGGCAGGCCCATCGCCCCCGACCCCCGAGCCCTCGGCATCACCGGACTCGGAGCGGCCGTCCTCGGCATCATCCATCCCGACCGATACGGACTCGGGCTCCTCGGCGGCCTCAACCTCCGGCCCCTCGTCGGAATCGGCGGCGGATGCATCCTCGTCCTCCGGTTCCGGACGCGGATCGCCCGCGATGTCCGGCGTCCTGGCACTGAGAACGTGGGCGATGTCCTCCAGAGAGGAGGCGCGGGCGTCGGCCGTCCGCGGTGCGGTCACAGCGTCCTCGTCATGGGAGGCGCCATCGGGAGTGGGGGCGTCGTCGGTCATGATCGCATTCTTACTCAGGCGTTGGCACGGCGGCGGCGAGCGGCATCCTTGAACCGCTCCTGGGAATCGAGGATGACCTTGCGGATGCGCACGGCGTCCGGGGTCACCTCGACGCATTCGTCATCGGAGGCGAACTCGAGAGCCTCCTCCAGGGAGAGCCTGCGCGGCGGGACGAGGCCCTCGAAGGAGTCGGCGGTGGACGAACGCATATTAGTCTGCTGCTTCTCGCGCACAACATTGACATCCATGTCCTCGTTGCGCGGGTTCTCCCCGACGACCTGGCCCTCGTAGGTCTCCTGCCCGGGCTCGACGAAGAAGGTGCCGCGATCCTGCAGACGGATGAGGGCGTAGGCGGTGACGGCCCCGGCGCGGTCGGAGACGAGGGAGCCGGTGGTGCGGGCGACGATCCGTCCCGCCCAGGGCTCATAGCCCTCGGCGATGGACGAGGCGATGCCGGTGCCGCGGGTCTCGGTGAGGAACCGGGTGCGGAAACCGATGAGACCGCGCGCCGGGACGAGGAACTCCATGCGGATCCATCCGGTGCCGTGGTTGATCATGGTCTCCATACGACCCTTGCGCGCGGCCATGAGCTGGGTGACGGCGCCCAGGTAGTCCTCTGGGACGTCGATGGTCGTGCGCTCGACCGGCTCATGACGCCTGCCGTCGATGGTGCGGGTGACGACCTGCGGCTTGCCGACGGTCAGCTCGAAACCCTCGCGGCGCATCTGCTCCACCAGGATCGCCAGCGCGAACTCGCCGCGCCCTTGAACCTCCCAGGCGTCGGGGCGCCCGGCGGGCAGCACGCGCAGGGAGACGTTGCCGATCAACTCGCGGTCCAGACGCTCCTTGACCTGGCGGGCGGTGACTTTGGCCCCCTTGGTGCGGCCGGCCATCGGCGAGGTGTTGATGCCGATCGTCATGGAGATGGCCGGGTCATCGACCTTGATGAGCGGCAGTGGGCGCGGATCATCGGGATCGACGAGGGACTCGCCGATGGTGATGTCCTCGATGCCGGCGACGGCGACGATGTCGCCCGCATGGGCCTCCTCGGCGGGCCTGCGGTCAAGGCCCTCGGTGACGAGCAGCTCGGAGACCCGGGCGGTGGCCAGGGTTCCGTCATGGCGGGCCCACGCCACGGCCTGCCCCTTGCGCAGGGTGCCGCCCCGGATGCGCAGGAGGGCGAGGCGTCCGAGGAAGGGCGAGGCGTCCAGGTTGGTGACGTGCGCCTGCAGAGGGGCGTCCTCGTCGTAGGAGGGGCCGGGGATGCGCTCGATGATGGTGCGGAAGAGCGGTTCGAGATTCCGGCTGGCCGGCAGCTCGCCGTCGGCGGGCTGCTCGGTATCGGCACGGCGGGCCTTGGCGGAGGCGTAGACGACGGGGAGGTCGAGGACGGCGTCCAGGTCGATGTCGGGGTGCTCGTCGGCGAGATCGGACGCCAGGGACAGGAGCAGGTCGGAGGACTCGGAGACGACCTCGCCGATGCGCGAGTCGGGACGGTCCACCTTGTTGACGACGAGGATGACCGGCAGATTGGCGGCGAGCGCCTTGCGCAGCACGAAGCGGGTCTGGGGAAGAGGCCCCTCCGAGGCGTCCACGAGCAGGACGACGCCGTCGACCATGGACAGGCCGCGCTCGACCTCACCGCCGAAATCGGCGTGCCCGGGGGTGTCGATGACATTGATCGTGATGCCCTCCGGAAGCCCGGCGGCCACGGCGGCGGGACCGCGGTAGTGAACGGCGGTGTTCTTGGCGAGGATGGTGATGCCCTTCTCGCGCTCGAGCTCGCCGGAGTCCATGACGCGCTCGCCCGTGTTCTCCTCGGTCGCGCGGGCGCCGAAGGCCCCGGCCTCCCACAGCATCGCGTCGACAAGAGTCGTCTTGCCGTGGTCGACATGGGCGACGATGGCGACGTTGCGCAGATCCTGGCGCACAGTCATATGGAGTACTTCTTCCGTCCGAGGAGCGCCGGAGCGCGGACGGGGCACAGGGCCCGCCGCTGACGCACAGCGGGTAAGGGTAACGGCACCATTCAGCAGTCGCCATGACGGGGATGACACGGACGCTGTGCACCCGCTCACGCCGCATCTCAGACCGCGATCATCTGGGCGACGACGAGCAGGAAAAGCAGTCCTCAGCCGACGCGACGACGACGGGGACCGGGTTGGGCCGGGATCGGACTCTCCCGTCGCGGGTGACGCTCCCACCCGCGGCGTCGGCGGGGCGAGCGCCCCCGGCACCGCGGCCCGCGGTGTCCTGGCCGACGTCGTCCCCATCTGCGCGGCCGTCACCGGCCGCCTCGGAATCCGGCCCCGGGCCGGTCCTCGCGCCCCGTCGTCTGCTCATCCGCTCCCGCCGGTGCGCTGGGCCGCCGAGGCCCTGACGGTCGCCCCGCCGCGGGTCACCACCTCCAGGATCCAGCGGGTGCGGCAGGTCTCGACGTCCCCCCAGGCGAGGCGGTGACTGCGCCACGCGTTGCGCACAGTCAGCGCGTCGTCGTCCAGACGCACCTGCGGCGCCCGCCACAGGGCCCACGTCGTCAGAAGCAGCAGGCCGCCCCGGCCAGGGCCCGAAGACCGTAGACGACGCCGTCCGACAACCAGATCATGGCGACCGCGCAGGCGACTCCCGCTCCCACGGCGAGCGTTCCCAGGCGGCTCGCTCAGCTAGCTCCCCCGTAGAGGGCGATCCTGGCGCCCGGGACGGCGTCGATGAGCTCGCGTGTGTACTCCTCGCGCGGGTGGGCGAACAGGGGATCCGCGTGCCCGGACTCCACCACTCGTCCCTTCTCCATGACCACGACGTCGTCGGCGATCTGGCGCACGACCGCCAGGTCGTGGGTGATGAAGAGGTAGGTCAGGTCGAGCTCGGCCTGCAGGTCGGCCAGCAGCCGCAGGATCTGCGCCTGGACGAGCACGTCGAGGGCGGAGACGGCCTCGTCCAGCA
>ERZ772993.249-NODE-249-length-28345-cov-9.858749_pt1 | contig 28345 bp, 39 predicted proteins | sample MGYA00580670_ERZ772993 | MGnify/ENA primary metagenome ERZ772993 (study PRJEB29015, sample SAMEA2737936) | human oral metagenome | biome: human oral; feature: human-associated habitat; material: dental | place: China | collected 2136 ... | reverse complement strand
GAACCGCCCGCTGACGGGCCAAGTGAACCACTGGATGCGTCCATGCCCGCGAACCCACACCCCTCCACCCACCCCCCGTCAACCACTTCACCGACAACCATACGAATAGTGAGACACGGGGACCACGAACCGGACACAGAACCACCACACACGCCACACAACCCGCACCCGCCCCACACACAACCAAACCCGACACAGCCCCAGCCATTGCCTCCGCGCGCTCAGGAACGTTCCTGCTTCGGCTGGGCCTCCCAGCCCACCGGCGAGATTGCCTCCGCGCGCTCAGGGACGCCCCCCGGGGCCTGGGGCGCGGCGGCGGCCCCGTCGTGTCGACTCGGCGCGCTCCGGGGCGTACCGTCGAAGCACGCGACACTGAGGAGGAGACATGCGCGCTGTAGTCATGGAAGCCCCCGGGCGGATCGTCATCGAGGACATCGACGCCCCCAAGGTCCTGGACCCGACGGACGCGGTCATCGAACTCGCCGCCACCTGCATCTGCGGCTCCGACCTGTGGCCGTTCCGGGGCGCCCAGCCGGTCGACCACCAGTACATGGGCCACGAGTACATCGGCGAGGTCGTCGAAACCGGCCCCGCCGTCAAGAAGGTCGCACCCGGCGACTTCGTGGTCGGATCCTTCTGCATCTCCTGCGGGGAGTGCGAGATCTGCCGAGCGGGATACCCCTCCCGCTGCCCTGTCGCCGCCGCCGCGGGCGACCCCTTCATCGGCGCCCGTTCCAACGGGACGCAGGCCGAGTTCGCGCGCGTCCCCTTCGCGGACGGCACCCTGGTCAAGACCCCGGCCCCGCCCTCGCCCGAACTCATCCCCCACCTGCTCGCCGCGTCCGACGTGCTGGGCACCGGCTGGTTCGCGGCCGACTCGGCGGGCGCGGGCCCCGGCACGACCATCGCGGTCGTCGGGGACGGCGCCGTCGGCCTGGGCGCGATCATCGGCGCGAAGCAACTGGGTGCGGAGCGCATCATCGCCATGTCCCGCCACCCACAGCGCCAGGCCCTGGCCCGCGAGTTCGGCGCCACCGACATCGTCGAAGAGCGCGGCGAGGCGGGAGTGGCCCGCGTCCGCGAGATGACGGGCGGGTACGGCGCCCACGGCGCCGTCGAGGCCGTCGGCAACGAGACCGCGTTCCAGCAGGCGCTCGGGTGCGTCCGCCCCGGCGGCCACCTGGGCTTCGTGGGCGTCCCCCACGGCGTTTCCCTGGACATGGGGCAGATGTTCGGCGCCGAGGTCCACATCTTCGGCGGGCCCGCCCCCGTGCGCGAGTACCTGCCCCAGATGATCGACCTCATCTACAAGGGGGAGATCTTCCCCGGGAAGGTCTTCGACAAGGTCCTGCCCCTGGCCGACGCCGCCGAGGGCTACGCCGCCATGGACCAGCGCTCCGCCACGAAGGTCCTGCTCACCGTCTGAGGCCGCCGCTCGTAGAATGTCCCCATGCGCGATCCCGAACTGACCATCCCGGAGCACCGCGACCTCGTCGAGGCGCTCGCCCAGCCGCTGCCCGCCGTGGAGGCGCCGCTGGAGTCGTGCGCGGGGGCGGTCCTGGCCGAGGACGTGCGGGCGGCGGTCCCCGTGCCGCCCTTCACGAACTCGGCCATGGACGGCTTCGCCCTGCGCTTCGACGACATCGCCGGGCTCGCGGCGCCCGTGGCACTGCCCGTCCTGGGGGACATCCCCGCCGGGGACGCCGTCCCCCGCGAGTGCCGCCCCGGGGCGGCGTGGCGGATCATGACGGGCGCGCCGATGCCCGACGGCGCCGACACCGTCGTGCGGGTCGAGGCCACCGACCACTCCCCCGGCGTCGCGGAGGCGCCCGCGACAGTCACGATCTCGCGCCTCCCCGAAAGGGGCGCTGACGTGCGCCACCAGGGCGAAGCGGTCGAGCCCGGGGACCTCGTCGTGCGGGCGGGAGCGGTACTGCGAGGCCAGGAACTGGCGGCCGCCGCCTCGGTCGGGCACGGCGCCCTGCGCGTCCACCCGCGCCCCCGCGTCCTCATCGTCACCACCGGAGCGGAACTCGCCGCCGCCGGCGACGGCCTCGCCCACGGGCAGATCCCGGACTCCAACGGCTTCCTCCTGCGCGGCCTCGTCGAGGAAGCCGGAGGGGTCGTGGCCGCCCACCTGCGCACCGGGGACTCGCCCGGACAGCTGCGCGACGCCCTCGACCGCGCGCCCCAGGCGGACTTGGTCATCACCGCGGGCGGCATCTCCCAGGGCGCCCACGAGGTGGTGCGCCGGGCGCTGGGCGCCGACGCCGGCTTCCACCGCGTCGCCCAGCAGCCGGGAGGCCCCCAGGGGGTCGGGCGCACCCGCGTCGGCAGCGGCGAGGCGCCCGTCATCTGCCTGCCGGGGAACCCCGTCTCGGTCTTCGTCTCCTTCCACGTGTACGTGGCGCGGGCGCTGGCCGTCATGGCCCGCCGCCTGCCCAAGCGCCGCGGCATCACGGCCCCCCGGACGGCTCCCGCGGTCGCTGCGGCGTCCTGGCGCTCGCCCCGGGGCAAGACCCAGTTCATCCCTTTGCGCGCGGCCAGCGCGGACGAGGCGGGGGCCGCAGGGCTGTCAGCGCCCTCCGCGGCGCTGCCCGTCGTGCCCGTCCACGCCCTCGGGTCCAGGTCGCACCTGGTCGCCTCCCTGCCCGGCGCCGACTTCATCGGGGTGGTCCCGCCCGCCACGACGCGGGTCGGCCCCGGCGACCAATTGGACGTGATCGACTGCTCCCACCGGGACGGAGCCGCGGGGGGCGCGCGATGACCGCGTTCACCCACCTCGACGAGTCGGGCGCCGCGCGCATGGTCGACGTCACCGCCAAACAGCCGACGGTCCGCGAGGCCAGCGCCTCGGCCCGCGTCGACGTGTCGCCCCGCGTCATGGGGGCGCTGCGCACGGGCGCCGTCCCCAAGGGCGATGTCCTGGCCGTCGCGCGCATCGCGGGCATCGGAGCGGCCAAACGCGTTCCCGACCTGCTGCCCCTGGCGCACACCATCGGTGTCCACGGGTGCGAGGTCGGGCTGTCCCTGGAGGAGGACCACGTCGCCATCACCGCGACCGTGCGCACCGCCGACCGCACGGGCGTCGAGATGGAGGCCCTCACCTCGGTGACGGTCGCCGCGCTGGCGGTCATCGACATGGTCAAGGGCGTCGACCGCTCCGCACGCATCCGCGACGCGAAGATCACCCGCAAGTCCGGCGGGCGCAGCGGCGAGTGGGTGCGCCCCGCGGATTGACGCCGGGGCGGCCCGTCGCCGAGGCGCCGTGGAGCAGGCCCGCTACCGCGCGGCCCCGAACGCCCACGCGCCCAAACGGCCCACCCGGGTTGCGCACACAAGGACCCTGATTTACGAAACACGAGTCGCACACAAGGGCGTGGTTCCGCAGCGCAGTGCGGTCGCGTGTTGCGTAATTCCGACCGTTGTGTGCGACATGGGAGGGAGCCCACGGCGCGCCGGATCAAAACGGCCCGCTGGCGCCGATGCGCCGGGCGAGCCCAGCCGGAAGCGGGTAGGGGCGCTCCCGAGGCCCCAGCTCCCCGAGGCGGGCGGGCGCGAGCCGGAGCGCCTCGACCAGGTCGGAGACATCGGAGATGCCCACGACCCACTCGTGCGCATAGGCGCCTACGCGGGAGGGGCCGATCCCGATCTGGATGCTCCGGTGCGCCAGGGGATCCCCTGAGGCGTTGCGCTCGGGGTCCCATTGGATCCGATTCGGGCAGGCCGCAACAGCGGCGGACCACGCCTGCCGCGTGGAGTGGACGTCCGGATCGAAATGGCTGAGGCACGCGTCAGCCAGGGCGGCCTCGAATCCTTCGCGGGTGATCCGCACGGCGAGGGTGCGCTCCTGTCCGGGCTTCGTCCCCCACCCGCTCCTGTACATCATCCACAGGAAGGACGGCTTGATCCACGTCATGCGCGCCTCCTTGAACGGAGGGACGAAGGCGCCGGCTCTCAGCGCCGCGTCCGCGATCGCAGGGGAGTAGGCCTGGTAGACGGTGATCGTCGTCGCGTCGTAGAGAGCGCGGATCTGGCGCAGTGGCTGGGCCGACCGCGCTGCCCGTGGCGGATGGGCCGTCCCCGTCACCCGTGGTCGCCCCCGTCCAACTGGTCGATGATATGGGCGGCCAGCGGCCCCACGACCGCGACGGCGTCGGCCACGCCACCGCACGATCCCGGGGCGTTGACGACGAGGACGCCCCCCGGCCCCCGCTCGGTGACGCCGACCAGGCCCCGGGACAGGCACGCGGCGGGGACGGAAGCCTCCCCGCGGCGGCGCACCGCGTCGGCGAGGCCGTCGATGCGGGCGGCCAACAGGGGCCCGGTCGCCTCGGGGGTGTTGTCCCTGGGGGACACGCCGGTGCCGCCCGTCGTGAGCACGAGGCGGGCGCCCGCCTCGCAGGCGCTGCGGATGGCGGCCCGGATCTCGGGGATGTCGTCGGGCACCAGCGCCAAGTCCGCGCTTATCCCGTGCCCGGCCAGCAGGGAGAGGGCGAGGGGGCCGGAGCGGTCCTCGGCCTCGCCCCTGGCGCACCGGTCGGAGACGGTGATGACGCGGGCGGCGAGACCCATCAGTGACGCGCGTTGGACGCGTCGCGGGTCTTGCGGACGGGGCGCCTCACCCGGATGCCCGCCGTCACGGGATCGGCGTCGGAGAACTGGCGGCTCGACAGTTCGTACTCGATGCGCTGGGGGCGCTGGGGGCGCTCGGGCTGGAACGCCTGCGGAAGCGGACGGTCCTGGGCGCGCGCGGGACGGGGCGAGCGCACGGCGCGCTGGGTGAAGCTCGGCGGCTCGGGCGCCTCCGGGCGCGACTGGGGAGCCGCGGGCGGGCGCGGGGGCTCGACCACTCGGGACCGCTGCGCGGAAGCCGGCGGACGGGGAGGCGTTGGGACGCCCTCCGCTTTCCCGGCCCCGGGGGCTCCAGCGGCCGGCGCCTTGGGCGCGGGCCGTTCGGCAGCGGCGGTCAGGCGCGGGCCGTTTCCCTCGCCGCGGGCCTGAACGGGCGAGGCGGACGCGCTGGCGCGCCTCGGCGGCAGGTCGTCGCCGAGGGACAGCGGCTTCGGCTGCGCGGGCGTGTGCAGGCCAGCGGGCACGGAGGCCACGGGCTGTACGCGCACGGGCCTGATCGCGGGCACGGAACGCGTGACGGGCCCCAGGGCGGCAGGGGCGGAGCTGGGCGAGGAGGCCCTGTGCGCGGCGCCGCTCCTGCTCTGGTCGGCGCGCCGGTGCTCGCCGCCCTCAGCGCGGCGCGAGTCCCCTCTGCGGGAGTCCGCCCGGCGCGGCGCCGGAGGAGCCCCGGGGACCTGCAGGACGGAGGGCGCCCCGTTGGCGCGGGCGTCGGAGACCTCCTCGGGGGCCGACGCCTCGACGACGGGCTCATCGACCGGACCGGGTTCGACCACGCGCGAGGGGGCCGACATGACGGGCATCTGCGCGGCGGGGCGCTTGCCCGCGAAGAAGGAGCGGAGCTGCATCGCGGCCTCGTGGCCGAGCACACCGCCGACGACCTCGACCTGGTGGTTGAGGCGGGAGTCGCGCAGGACATCGCGCACGGAGCCCGCGGCCCCGGCCTTGGGGTCCCAGGCGCCGAAGACGACGCGGTCGACGCGGGCGGACACGATCGCCCCCGCGCACATGGTGCAGGGCTCCAGGGAGACGACCAGCGTGCAACCGACCAGGTTCCAGCGCTTGAGGGTGCGGGCGGCGTCGCGCAGGGCGACGATCTCGGCGTGCCCAGCGGGGTCGCGGTCCTTCTCGCGGCAGTTCCAGCCCTTGCCGACGACCCTGCCCAGCGTGTCGAGCACGACGGCCCCGACGGGCACGTCGCCGGTTTCACGGGCGCGGTCCGCCAGGTAGAGGGCCTTGCCCATGGCCTCACGGTAGCGGTCAGTCAATGTCACATGTCCTAGAGTAGCGGCAATACGCGCTATCGGGAACTTCAAGTGCTATGAGGTAGCCTTGAACCATGCGCATTCACGTTGCCGACCATCCGCTCATCGCCCACAAACTCACCGTTCTGCGCGACCGCCAGACCCCTTCCGCCACTTTCAGGCAGCTGGTGGACGAACTCGTCACGCTGCTGGCCTACGAGGCGACGCGCGAGGTGGCGGTCACCGAGACCGCGATCAACACCCCCGTCGCGCCCACCGTCGGGCGCAAGCTCTCCGAGCCCCGGCCGATCGTCGTCCCCGTGCTGCGCGCGGGCCTGGGCATGCTCGAGGGCATGACCCGTCTGCTGCCCACCGCCGAGGTCGGGTTCCTGGGCATGCGCCGCGACGACGACACCCTGGAGATCGAGACCTACGCCAACCGCCTGCCCGATGACCTGTCGGGCCGCCAGTGCTACGTGCTGGACCCGATGCTCGCCACCGGGCACACGATGGTGGCCGCCACGGACTACCTCTTCGAGCGGGGGGCACGCGACGTGACCTGCGTGTGCGTCCTGGCGGCCCCCGAGGGCATCGAGACCCTGGAGAAGGCCGTCGGCGACCGCGCCGATGTCACCGTGGTGGTCGCCGCCGTCGACGAGTGCCTCAACGACAAGTCCTACATCGTCCCGGGCCTGGGGGACGCGGGCGACCGCCTTTACGGCATCGTCGACTGACGCGGCGGTCCGGCCCACCCCGGCGGTTGGGGCGGGCTGGGTGGGCGGTCGGTGGCCGCGCCTGACTGGGACGGGGGGCGTGGCCGCGGGCTGCGCGCCGCTCCGTGGGGCGGGGGACGCGGCTACGAGCTGGGCGCCGCTCCATAGGCGGGGCCGAGCCCGGTTGGAAGGGCTGCGCGGACGCCCACATCCGGTCAGTCACCACTCCATGGGGCGGGGCTGACCCCGGTTGCGACGGGGACGCGTCCGCAGCCTGCGCGGGGATGCGGAGGCCCGCCGGATTCTCGGCCCATCTGTGGTGGAGCCAATCAAGTCGCATGATCAGAACGCGCGGGTCCGCATCGGGGCAGGCAACGGGTCATCGGGGCAGGTTAACAGTCTGGTACTGGGGCAGGCAACGGGTCATCGGGGCAGGCACGGACCCGCATCGGGGCAGGCAACGGGTCATCGGGGCAGGTTAACAGCCTGGCATTGGGGCAGGCAACGGGTCATTGGGGTAGGAAACGGCGCATTGGAGCAGGTTAATAGCCTGCCCCAATGCGGGCTAGCCTGCCCCAATACGACTCGCGGCGCCCGGGACTATCCACACCGCCGCAGAGGGGAGCAGTACTCGCCCGAAGTCCCACACTACGATCTTCCACACTTCCGATCGAATGATGTTGAAAATGTGAAACATGTGCGGGGAAGCTTCCCCTATGGCTTTGATTCAAACAGATCCCACGCACCGCAAGTACGGCGTCGCTGCACTGGTCGGCGTCCTCGGAGGCTTCGTCGCCGCCATTATCAAGTTCGGCTGGGAGGTCCCGCTGCCCCCCAGGACCCCCGAGCGCAACGCCACGAACCCGCCCCAGGCCCTCCTCGAATTGCTCGGGATGAGCCCCCAGACCACGCACGCCTCGTACATTTTCAACGGGAACGAGGGCCTGCCGTGGATGTCCTTCCTGGTCCACTTCGCCTTCTCCATCGGCTTCGCAGTCGTCTACTGCGTGCTGGCTGAGCGCTTCCCGCAGGTCAAACTGTGGCAGGGAGCGGCCTTCGGGATCCTTGTTTACGTCGGGTTCCACGTCGTGTTCATGCCCGCCATCGGCATCGTCCCGGCCCCGTGGAACCAGCCCTTCGCCGAGCACTTCTCGGAGTTCTTCGGCCACATCATCTGGATGTGGGTGATCGAGGTCTTCCGCCGCGACCTGCGCAACCGCATCACGCGCGGACCCGACGCCGAAGTCCCCGTGGCCGAGCCCGCCGCTTGAAAGCCTGACGGTCAGGAACCTCCCGAGGCGCCGCCTGGCGGCCGCCGCAGGAACCACGGGACCGCCGCTTGAAAGCCTGGCCTCCGGGAACCTCCCGAGGCGCCGCCTGGCGGCCGCCGCAGGAACCACCGGCCCGCCGACCGCACAGCCCAACCGCACGGTCCGACCGTCTGGCCCGACCGCTCGCCCGCCAACCGCATGGCCCGACCGCTTGCCTGCCGACCACGCAGCTCGGGCGCCCCACCACCGGAGAACAAGGCCGAGCGCGCGAACGCCCCCGCTGGGAATCCCAGCGGGGGCGCCCCGCACCAGCACGGCGCCCGCGGCCCTCCACGGGCCGGGGCGGCGGCGATCAGAAGGCGGGGATGACGGATCCGTCAGTCCACGTCTGCTCGATGTACTGCTTGACCTTGTCGGAGTGGAGCAGCTGCTCCAGCTTGTCGATGGCCTCCTGCTTGTCGTTCGCGGTCTTCCACACGAGGACGTTCACGGCGGGGTTGTTCTCGGGGGACTCGATGACCAGGGCCTGGTCGGCGATGTTGAGGCCGCCCTCCTGCGCGAAGTTGCCGTTGATGACGGCGAAGTCGAAGTCGTCCAGGGAGCGCACCAGCTGCGGGCCCTCGACCTCCTTGAAGGTGAAGTCCTTCAGAGTCGTCACATTGGCGACGCTGGCGTCGGAGCCGTCGGCGGGCAGCTGGACGAGGCCCTGCTTTGCCAGCAGTTCCAGGGCGCGCGACTGGTTGGAGGCGTCGGAGATGACGGCGATGGTGCCGCCGTCGGGCAGCTCGGAAAGGCTCTTGTGCTTGTTCGAGAAAATGGCGAGGGGCTCCAGGTGGATGCCCGCGCCCGCGGTGAAGTCGTAGTCAAACTCGCGCTCGGCGTTCTCCAGGTAGGGGACGGTCTGGTAGAAGTTCGCGTCGAGTTCGCCGTCGTTGAGGGCGCGGTTGGGCTGGTTGTAGTCGGTGTACTCGACGATGTCCAGCTTGATGCCCGCCTCGGCGGCCAGGTTGTCGTTGATGTAGGTGAGGATCTTCGCGTGGGGGGCGGGCGTTGCGCCCACCTTGAGGGTGACGGCGCCGGAGGAGTCGGAGCCCGACCCGTTCGATCCGCCGTTCTGGCTGGATCCTCCGCAGGCGGCGAGGCCGACGGCCACGACGGCCGTCAGGCCCGTGGCGAGGATGGTGCGCAGAGTTCGCATGGCTGTCCTGTCTTTCTGTGTTGGGATTGGGGACGAGGCGCGCGCCTCGAAGTGCGTGGAACCGCCCGGACGGGGCCCGGTGCTCAGCGGTGGTCGACGAGGCGGCTGATGGCGTCGCCGATCATCTGGATGACCTGGACGATGACGATGATCGCCAGGACCGTGGAGATCATGACGTCGTCCTGCCAGCGGTTGTACCCGTAGCTGATGGCCATCTGCCCCAGGCCGCCGCCGCCCACGGCGCCCGCCATCGCCGAGTAGCCGATGAGCGTGATCGCCAGGGTCGTGATCGACTGGACCAGGGAGGGCAGGGCCTCGCGCACCAGGACGCCCCAGCGGATCTGCCGGTTCGAGGCGCCCATCATCTGCGCGGCCTCGATCTTGCCATGGTCGACGGCCAGCAGGTTGGTCTCCACCAGGCGCGCGAAGAAGGGCGCGGAGAGGATGATCAGGGGCACCACGGTGGCCATCGACCCCGACGACTTGCCGACCAGGGCCTTCGTGAGGGGGATCAGCATGATGATGCCGATGATGAAGGGCAGTGAGCGGATCACGTTGACCACGACGGACACGCCCTGGTAGACGGGCTTGTTCGGGGTGAGGCCGTTCTTGCCCGTTTGGACCAGGAGCAGGCCGATGCCCATGCCGATGATGACGGAGCACAGGGTGGACAGCCCCACCATGAACAGGGTCTCCCAGATCGCGGGGAGGAACTGAGTGGTCAGGGCGGGGTTGTCCAGCCACGTGGGGTCGCCCTTGCCCGCGGGGAGCACGGCCAGGTGCGCGACGGCGTTCATCGGTCCCTCACTTCCGCGTGGATGCTGTTCTTGCGCAGTTGCTCGATGATGGAGTCCGCGTGGTACGACGGGACGGTGAGCGCCAGGCGGCCCACTTGGATGTCGCCGATGGACTCGAAAGTCCCCGCCGTCACGTCCGCGCCCATGGAGGACGCCAGGTGCAGCACGGTGGCCCCCGTGGGAACGCCCGGGTGCGAGGTGAAGACCACGTCGAGCAGGACTGTCCCGGATGCCCCGGGGCCCGGGGAGCCGTCGGCGCCCGCGGGCACGTGCTCGACCGCCGGAGTGGGGACCAGTTCGCGGGCGAGGGGGCTGGCGGGGTCGGACACGACCTCGGCGATCGTGCCCGTCTGGGCGACGGCCCCGTGGTCCAGCAGGGTCACCGAGTCGCAGATCTCGCGCACGACCGCCATCTCATGGGTGATGACGACCACAGTGACGCCCGCGATGTCGCGCACCTGTTTGAGCAGCGCGAGGATCTGGGCCGTCGACTCGGTGTCGAGGGCGCTCGTGGGCTCGTCGCAGAGCAGCACCGCGGGGTCGTCGGCGAGCGCGCGGGCGATCCCGACGCGCTGGCGCTGCCCGCCCGACAACTGGGAGGGGTAGGAGCCGCCCCGTCCCGCCAGGCCGACCAGGTCGAGCAGTTCCTCGACGCGCTCGCGGCGCTGCTCCTTGGGGACGCCCGCGAGCTTGAGGGGGTAGCCGATGTTGTCCGAGGCGGTGCGCGCGTCCAGGAGGTTCGCCGCCTGGAAGACCATGCCGATGCGGCGCCGGGCGTCGCGCAGCGCCTTGCCGCTCAGCGTCGCCAAGTCGAGGCCGTCGACGACGACACTGCCCTCGGTCGGCCTCTCCAGGGCGGTCAGGCAGCGGATGAGCGTGGATTTGCCAGCGCCGGAGCGCCCGACGATCCCGTGGATGGATCCCCGGGCGACGTGGAGGTTGACGCCGTCGAGCGCGACCACGGTGTTGCCGCCTTTGACGGGGTAGACCTTGCGCACCCCTGTCAGGTGGATCATGTGTTGCCTCCGTAATCGTTGGCCCTGATGAAGGCAGCATATGGGGGCGCGCCGGGGCGGCCAAATCCTCCGTTACAAAACTCCACAGTGCGGGCACGCGGAGAGCGGTCTCACACCCCTGGCGAGGCCCACGCCTTTGACGGCGGCGGTGACGGGGCGGTCTCACACCCCTGGCGCCCCCGGCGAGGCCGCCCACACCGCTGCCGCTGCGGCGGCGACCGACGCCGCCCACGTGCCCACGGCGAGGACCACGGCACTTGCGCGCCTGCCGCCGCGCCACAGGTCGACGGCATCGACCAGGGCCGTCGAGAACGTCGTGAACCCGCCGAGGAAGCCCGTCGAGGCCACGTGGGCAGCCGGGGAGGCGCTCCACGCCAGCAGCAGTCCCGCCGCGGCCGACCCCACGACGTTGACCGCGACGATGCCGCACTTGCCCAGGAGCGGCGCCGCGTCCGCCGCCGCGCTACGGGCCCAGCCGTCGAGGCGCCACCTGGCGAGCGCCCCGAGCGCCCCGGCGCACGCCAGGGCCGCCCACATCGCCGGGCTCACCGCTGCGCCCCCGACACGAGGCGGTGGCCCGCCCACGCCGCCACCGCCCCCACCGCCAACAGCCCCGCCGACTGCGCGAGGGCCAGCGCCGCGCCATGGGCGCGCGCGCTCCACTGGGCGGCTGAGGACACCGTCCACGCCGCGTAGCCCCCGTAGGTGGTGAATGCCCCGGCGAAGCCGGTGCCCGCGAAGAGCTTGAGGCGCGCGAGGGCCCGGGCCCTTTCCGGGAAGGCGGCGGAGCGCGCTGCGGTGAACGCCGCGAGCGCCCCCAGCGCGAGAGCCCCGACCACGTTGGCCACCAAGACCGACCAGGGGGCGAAAAGGCCTCCCACAGGGCGCGCGGCGGCCGCGGAGTCCAGTCCCGCCCGCGCCAGCGTGCCCAGCGCGCCCCCCGCGGCGACGCACGCCCACTGGGGAGGCATCCGATGCTCGTCCATGCGCCCAGGATAGGCCGACGGGCCCGCTGCCGCGGGGTTGCGCGCACAGCGGCGCCGTTGTGCGGAACACGCGGCGCCCGGGCGGCGCGCCGGCCCCCGCCTCGTACACTGGCGCCATGACCACACCCGCAGGACGATTCGCCCCCTCCCCCACCGGGGACCTCCACTTGGGGAACCTGCGCACCGCGATCCTGGCGTGGGCGGCGGCACGGCTGAGCGGGCGGCGCTTCGTGATGCGCATCGAGGACATCGACCGGGAGCGCGCGGGCTCGGCGCAGCGCCAGCTGGACGACCTGGAGGCCATAGGCGTCGATTGGGACGGCGAGCCCCTCGTCCAGTCCCAGCGCGCCCACGCGCACCGCGCGGCGTTGGAGGAGCTTGCCTCGCGGGGCCTCGTCTTCGAGTGCTACTGCTCGCGCCGCGATATCCGCGAGGCCGCGTCGGCGCCGCACGTGCCGCCCGGCCACTACCCGGGCACCTGCGCGCGCCTGAGCGGGGCCGAGCGCGCCTCCCGCCGCGAGGCCCTGGCCGCCCTGGGCCGGGCCCCCGCGCTGCGGCTGGCGGCGCCCCGGGCGCAGTGGACCGTCACAGACGCCCTCCACGGCCAGTACACGGGGCCCGTCGACCAGTTCGTGGTGCGGCGCGCGGACGGCGTGCCCGCCTACAACCTGGCCTCCGTGGTCGATGACGCCTTCCAGGGCGTCGACCAGGTGGTGCGCGGCGACGACCTGCTGGCGCAAGCGCCCGGGCAGGCGCAGTTGGCGTCCCTGCTGGGACTCGCCCAGCCCGTCTACGCGCACGTGCCCCTGGCGGTGTCGGAGTCGGGTGCGCGCCTGGCGAAGCGCGACGGCGCGGTCACGCTGGCGGACCTGGCGGACCTGGGCTGGGGGCCGGCCGACGCGGTCGACCTCATCGGGGAGTCCCTAGGGGTCCGAGGCGCGCGCCGGGCTGCGGACATCGCCGACGCCCTGGGGGACCGGGGGCTGGAGGGGATCCCCGCGCATCCGTGGGTCGTCGTCCCGCCGACCGGCCGCAGGCCGCACTGACCCGTGAGACGCTGAACGGGCATTCCCCCAATGGGACCGCGCGCCTCGACCGCGGGACTCTTCAGCTATGCGCCCGGCAATGCCGGGACCATCCACTATAAGATAAGCAGAACCCCCGCCGGTGGATCGCACCGAGGGGGGCCGCTGCGCGCTCGAAGGGACTCGAACCCCCAACCTTCTGGTCCGTAGTCCGTCCGGGGCGCGCAACGCCGTGCGACGTGCTCAATCTCGATGAATACCGCCGTCGGCGCGCGGTGAGGGCATCCTAAGTCCGTGAAACGTTACCCCATAACCGCCGCATGGGCGACGGCCATCGACGAGTGGGAGCACGCCCTGCGGGCGGCTGGGCGAAGCGCGCAAACCATTGAGACGAGGACGGAACACCTGCGCAGGTGCGCGCGCCAGGCGGGCGCGACGGCCCCGGGAACGCTGTCATCGGCGCGCTTGGTGCGGTGGGCGGGGTCGCGGACGTGGGCGCGCGAGAGCCGCCGCTCGATGTACGCGAGCCTGCGGGGATTCTACCGGTGGGCGGTGGAGACGGGCCGATCCGTCGACGACCCGACGGAGGCGCTGCCATCGGTGACGGCGGGCCCGGCGGTGCCGAGGCCGGTCTCGGAGGGGGACTACAGGCGCGCGCTGGCCGCAGCGGATCCACGGGGGCGCGTGATCCTGCGCCTGGCGGCGGAGGCGGGGCTCCGGCGGGCGGAGATCGCGCAAATCGAGCGGCGCGACCTCGTCACCGACCTGGGCGGATGGACGCTCATGGTCCACGGGAAGGGTGGGCGGGACCGTCTGATCCCGCTGACCGATTCGCTCGCGCGCGAGGTGCGGGCCCGCATCGGCGCGGGCACATGGCTACTGCCGTCGCCGCACGGCGGGCACCTCACGCCGCGGCACGTCGGGAAGATCGCGTCCCGCGCACTACCGGGGGGCGCGACCCTGCATATGCTCCGGCATCGCTTCGCCACTGTCGTGCATACCGCGACCCATGACCTCATTACCACGCAGCGGCTACTCGGGCACGCCTCCGTGGCCACCACTCAGCGGTACGTCGCGGTCCAGGACGACGCGCTGCGCGCGGGCGTGCGGGCGGCCGCTATTTGAGACAGTTCATCCCCGGCTTGACATATCCCCTAGTAGGGGGTATATTTATAGTGTCTTCGGGAGACAACCGGAGACAGTGAAAGCCCCCCGGAGCGGCCGGGGGGCTGGCTGGAAGAAAGAGGATGAGATGATCTCCTACATCATCACAACCTTGGTTGCTCTTCCGACTTCGATTCTAGCACTTGTTTCGCTGATCGAGCGATTCAGCAGGGGCAAGGGCAGGCATCGGAAGCGGTGAGCAACCCCCGGCCCCCGGAAACGGGGGCCGGGTCCAGCCAAAAACCCAGGGAGGGGCACCATGCAGCGCTATTTGAGCATTTCGGACCTGGCGGAGCGGGCGGGCATCACCGTGGAGACCGCCCGCACTTACGGCAAGCAGGGTCGCCTGCCCGGCCCCGACGTGCTGGTCGGACTGGGCGACAAGGCAGTGCGGGGGTGGACGGCGGCGACGGTTGACGCGTGGCTAGCCTCGCGCCCTGGGAAGGGCGGTCGCCCGCGCCTCAAGCGCGCGTAGGCGCGCGTCGTAGTCGGCGCGGTCGAGGTCGGCGGTGCGCCTGATCTCTCCGAGCTCGTAGCCGAGGCGGTGGTCGAGCGAGCGGACGTCGTCGCGGATCTCTGCGATTGCGGCCTCGGTGCGACGCGCGGCGTCAGCGAGCGACGACCCGTGATTCGGCTCGACGCTGGTGCGGACGCGGCGGGCCTCGCGCAGGGCGGCTATGCCGGTGATGATCGCTCCGGCGCCTCCGAGGCCGCCGAGGGCGGCGGCGACCTCGGAGAGGGCATGGAGCGTCACTCGTCGCCGCCGGTGGGGACGTGGGCGCGGGCGAGGCCGACGACGGCGAGGGCGAGGGCTTCCCAGGCGGCGGCGTGCTGGCCGTCGATGACGCCGTAGACGAGGGCAACGCCGAGGGCGGCGATGGCGACGTTGTAGATGTAGCGGCGCACTGCCGGAGTGAGCCACGGGACGGGCTGGGGGGTTGGCGTGGGATTCGCGGCGTGGCGGGGTGTGGTGGCGTTCATGTTGTGGTGTCTTTCAGGCTTGTTCGGCGGCGGCGAGGGTGGCGTTGACGAGGTTGTTGGTCCAGGGGCCCCAGATGCCGTCCACGTCCGCGCCGACGGCGCGCTGGACGGCGGCGACGGTTTCGTCGTGGGCGGCGTCGGAGGCGGGGCCCCATTCTCCGTCGACGGTGGTGCCGACGACGGATTGGGTGTACTCGACGCCGAAGGGGAAGCGCCGGCCGCCCCAGGCGCTGGCGCTGGCGACGGCGAGGATGCGGGCGCGGGTGTCGGGGCCGACAACGCCGTCGGGGACGGCGCCGACGGCGCGTTGCAGCGCCTCGATGTCGCCGCCGGTGGGGGCGTCGGGGATGGTGGGGGTTTGCCCGGCGTTGATGGCGTCGGCGGCGTCGGACAGTTCGGTGAGGCGGGGCTCCCACAGGCCGGGGCACGCGGTGGCGTTGTAGTCCTGGTGGCCTTTGAGTGGGAGCCAGCCCCATTCTGCGCGGATCGCGGCGATGAGGCGGGCAACGGCCAGGAAGTCGTCGGGTGCGCATTCGGGGCGGCATTCGATGCCGATGCTGTTGCGGTTGTGGTGGCGGCAGTGCCACGCCATGTCGTAGTCGTGCGCGATTTGCGTTGTGCGGTTCGCGCTGACGACGTAGTGGGCGCTGGTGCGGTCCTCGCGGTCGGTGGAGCACAGGTAGTTGACGACGTTCTGGTGGTGCTGGCCGGGCGCGCCCCAGTGGTGGATGATGATCTCGGTGATGTCGGCGCCGCGGTCGGGGGTGACGTTCGGCGTCCACTGGGCGTCGGTGACGGCGGGGTTGAGTGCCATGGTGGGTGTCCTTTCGGGTTCGGGATTCGTTCAGGGTTGGAAGGTTTGGCGGGTGAGGGTGAGGGTGGCCGCCCATTGCTTGCCGTCCCAGGTGGTGGTGGCGCCGAGTATCACGGTGGGGATGGTGCGGCCGAGGCCGAGCCAGGGCGGTAGTCCCGTGAGCTGGATCTGGAGTTGGCAGCGGGTGACCGGGTTGAGGAGGTACTCGGTCCACATGGAGGTCAGTGAGAGGCGGGGGGTGAGGGCGGCCAGGTCCCACATGGTGTCGTCGAGGATGCGCGCGCACCGGGTGATGAGGAGGTCGATGGTTGGCCCATTGAAGGGGACTCCGGGTAGGTTGGTGGAGCGGAGGGCGGTCTCGATGCGGGTGGACGTGCGCGGGTTCGAGCGTAGGGTGCGGGATCTGTAGTGCTGTTTCTGGGTCCAGTCGATTTCTGCGCCGATGCCCTCGCCGCTCGGGTAGTACACGACCTCGATCAAATCGGTTTGGCTGCTGGTGCTGGTGGAGATGCGGACGCCCTGGGCGGGGATGCGGGCGGTGGGGATGCCGCCGGGGAGCATGGGCAGGGCTTCGCCCCATGGGACGATGGTCCATGTGCTGAGGTTGGTGGTGGTGGGCGTGTGGTGGAGTGAGGCGCCGGCGGCGGCGAGCGCTTCCCTCATGAGGTCCCATGCGAGTACGGAGTATTTCGAGGGGTCGTCGGTGTCGCCGACGGCGCGCACGGGCGCCGATAGGAGGGTGCGGGCGTCGCGCGTCCAGGTGGTGGGGGTTTCGAGGGTGGCGGTGGGGTGGACGGTGCGGAGGACGCGGCGGATGCGGTCGATGGCCGGTTCGACGGGCCATATGTTGCGCAGCGTCTGGCCTTTCCAGATCACGGTGCCGAGGGTGTTGAGGCGCTTGGCTTTGACGGCGGTGAGGGCGTCGGTGCAGGTGATGGTCACGGTGGCCCTGGTGGGGTGGCCAGGTTTGGGCGGGTCGATCGTGATGTCGCGTATGGTGCCGGAGAAGAGGGGGCCGGCGCTGGGCTCGGTGATGGTCACGGGGGCGCCGCGGCGGGTGGTGGCGGGCAGGGCGCGGTCGGTGCGGAGGGCCAGGGTGATTGTCGCGGTGGAGGGGTCGGCGTGGGTGAGCACGTCGCGTCGGCCCCATGTGATCGACAGGGGCGCGAGTGCTGTGAGGGTCGCGTCCGGGTAGGCGGCGGCGGATCCTGGGATGGTCTGCCCGGAGATGGTCAGGCCGGGGGCGGCGGGGCTCATAGGACGGCCCGCCCGCTGATGACGACGCCGTAGCGGTGGAGGAGGTCTTCGATCTGGGAGGCGACGGACATGGGGTCCAGGGCGCCGTTGACGGTGATGTTGACGGTGGTGCCCGCCTCGATGCGCGGTGCGCTGCGGGTGGTGGCGATGCGGGTGAGGGCGGGGACGGCCGCGAATCCGCCGCCGCTGGCGGCGAAGATCCCCGCGGTCCCGGGGGCGGGGGCGCTGAGTCCGAACCAGGAGGCGATTGAGGATATCCATCCAGGCACGGAGATGTTGAAGAGATTGGTTACCCAGTCCCATGCGCCTTTGACGGCGTCGATGATCGCGGTGAAGGCGTTGCGGATGGGCTCGAGGACGTTCCAGACGACCGATGCCCCGGTTTTGATGGCCTCCCAAACGCTGTTTACGAGGTCACGGAACCAGGCGCATTTGTTGTAGGCGACGACGATGGCCGCCACAAGGGCCCCAATGGCGAGAACAACCAGGGTGATCGGGTTGAGGGCCATGACGGCGTTGAACGCCGTCTGGATGCCCGTCCAGGCGGCGGTGGCGGCTTTGGCGATGGTTTGTGCGGCCGTCCAGGCGCTCATCGCCGCGTTGGCGAGGAGGATTGCTCCGGCGGCCGCGCCGATGACGGCGACGAGGATCTTCACGGCGTTGGCGTTCTCGGCGACCCATGTCGCGGCGGATGTGAGGTAGCCCATTAGTTCGCTGACGATGGGGAGTAGCGACTCGCCCAGGGTCGCCTTGGCGTTCTCGAACTGGGCGCTGGCGCGCTGCTGGGCGCCGGCGGCTGTGTCGGCTTCGCGTGCGAACTGGCCCTGCGCGCTGGCGGTTTGCTCAGTGAGGAGGGAGAGCGCGGCCTGAGCCTCGGCCTGGGTTTTCGCGGCTCCTTCAAGGCCGTTCAGGCCCTCGGCGGCGAGCCTGGCGTTGATGTCCGATTGCTTGATGGACACGCCGTAGCGCTCGATGGGATCGCGCTCGCCGCGCAGGAGGGAGGAGATGGCGCCGACGGCCTCGGCGGTGGTCCCGCCGAAGGTCGCCGCCAAGTCCGCGCCGAGGCCGATGAGGTTCTGGGTGGAGCCCGAGAGCTCGTCCATTGGCGTGCCCATATTCTTGAGCTGTGCGCCGAGGATGGAGCTCATGTTCTGGTACTCGCTGGCGGCGAGGCCCACGCTGTCGGCCGCGGTGGCGGCCGCGCTCTTAACGGCGGCGGCGTGGTCGCCGAAGACGCTCTCGACGGCGCCCGCGCTCTGCTGCATCTCCGAGGCGGAGTCGAACGCGGCTTTGCCCATCGCGCCGAGGGCGGCGACGACCCCGGCGGCGGGCGCGGCCGCCGACTTCAGCCCGGATTCGAGGCCCTTGCTCTTGTCTTCGACGTCGCCGAGGCCCTTCACGGCGTCTTTGACGTCCGAGACGACGCGGACCGTGAGGATCGCGGTTTTCGATGCCACCGGGGGTGTCACCTCCTTCTTCGTTGCTGGGCTTCGAGGATTTCCACGGCGGTGAGAACGTCCTCGTAGGGGCGGGTCTCCCACTCGCTCATGGGGATCCGCGTGGCGAGCGCGAGGGCGACGACTAGTCGGCGGTAGTCGCCGTCCGGGTAGGGCCCACGCTGACGGCATCGGCCTCGACCATGAGAACGGTGTCGGAGAACGCCTCGAAGTCGAGGCGTGTGTCCCCGGCGCGCTTCATGGCCGACCATGCGAGGAAGGTCGCCCAGAGCGTCGGGGCGGCGGTGGGGTCGGGCCAGTGCTGGCGCGCGGATGTGAGCTCCCAGCGGATACGGTCGCGGTTGTCGGTGGCGACCGTGATCTGGCGGTCGGTGCCGTCGTCCTGGTGTTGCACGAGGGTTACCTCGATGCGTTTGATCTCTGCCATTGGTCAGGCTCCTTCGATGGTTGCGATGATCTTGTCCACGCCGTCGGCGTAGACCGCGAACCACCTGGGTTCGCTGTCCTGCGCGGCGAGGGAGAGGAAGGGGTTGGGGGCGATGTTGCGGCGGTGCCACCCCCAGTGGATGGGGTTGGCATACGGGACGCCTGTTCTGCGGTTGTTCCCTGCGCGGGCGACGGCGGCGGCCTTCGTGGCGCCCGCGCGCACGGTCGCGGCGAGGTTGCCGCTGCGGCGGGGAACGCGGGCCTGTGCGGCGCCGACGATGACTCCGGCGACGGCGAGGTGGGTGGCGCGCATCTCCTTCATGTCCACTCCGGCCCGGCGCAGGGAGGCCCGCAGGCGGCGGGCGCCGTCGATCTTGACGCCCGAGTAGTCCGCGCTCATCAGGGGCCGGTGATCTCGGACTCGATGGTGGGCATGGTGAGGCACGTGAACTCCAGGTCGGTGGCCATGACTTCGGAGACATCGCCGCCGATCTCGCCGCGCTCGACGATGACCTTCCCGCGCACGGCCTTGCCCTTGCCGTTGACGGGGATGAACTCGAAGGGCACTGTTTTCCCGGCGTTGGCCCATGTCCATTCCAGGAACGACTTGGTTTCGCCGAGGTCTTGGTTGATGGTGAAGTCGAGTGTCGCGGATTCGGTTCTGTCCCCGGGGACGGTATCTCCGGAGAGCACGTGGATGGGGTCGCCCTGCTTGACGGAGGGCTTGACCTTGCACTTGGTGACCTGGGCTTCGGCGGCCGTGAGGGATCCTTTGTCCCCGAAGGCCAGTTTTCCGGGGCCGAGGCGCATTACTACGGCGGTCATGTGTGGCTCGTTTCTATGGTGAAGGTGAGTGCCGGGAGGGGGTCGGGCGAGTGGTTGGGAAGGGTGAGGGTGAGGGTCCGCGCGGTCAGCTCGGGGAAGACCTTGCGGGCGGCTTCGAGTAGGCCGCTGAGGTGGTGGATGGGATCGCCGTTGTCGGGAGCGACGAGGTACACCTCCCATTCGACGCGCCACGTGCCCGAGAGGGTGGCGGGGCTGATGGTGCTGGGCGTGATCCACGCGCCGGGCAGGGCGAGGTCGCGGGGGTCGGTGACGACATGCAGGCCCTCGGCTTCGAAGAGGGCGGCCACGTCGGCCTGGGCGGAGTCGAGGGCGCTCATACGGCCACCGGGCCCATGAAAGCGTCGATCCGCAAGAGGCGGGCGATATCGCTGTCGTAGCGGGACACGTAGGACACTCCCATCTCGGTCAGCGCCTCGACACCGGCGGGGCTGTTGCGGCGCCGGTGGAGGCGCGCGGTGAGCATGACCGCTCCCAGGTCCACGTCTTCGCGCCAGGTGGGGCGGCCCTGCGTGACGGGCAGGGCCGCCACGAGGACGTGGACGGCTCGCGCGCACGCCTCCAGGGCGTCGTCGGGCGCGCCGAGCTTCATCCACGCGGCGGTGCGCTGGGCGAGCTCAGCGGGGGTCATGCGCCGACCTTGAACAGGGCGCGCTCGTCGTGGACGATGGCCGACCAGTAGCCGAACAGGCCGAGGTCGAGGCCGCCGTGGGCGAGGTCCACGGCGTTGACGCGGATGGGCGGATCGACCTCGTAGTAGGTGACGGCGCGCTTGTCGCCGCCGAGGATCTGGCCGGGGCCGAGGCCGGGGTCGTTGAACAGGCGGATGCCGTTCACAGCGGCGGATCCCGTGCTGATGTTGATGCCGTCGCCGTGGGTGATCCACCACGGCACCTGGTCCTTGGTGAGGGCCGTGAACGCGGTCCACACGTCGGTTCCGAACGCGAGGAAGTCGATCCGGGAGCCCTGGCCGGTGGCCTTCGCGCCGAGTTTGATGAGGTTGTCGATGAGCTTGGGGGTTCCTCCAGAGGCGTCCTCGACGACGGTTGCCTTCGCGAGGACGTGCTTGGTGAACGCGACCTCGGATTTGAGGGCGTAGTCCTCGGCGGCGCCCTCCCAGAGGGCTTCGATCATGGACGGGTCGCCGAGGTCGGCGTAGATCCTGTCCACGTCCCAGCCCGCGGCGATGCGCTTGGCCTTCTCCGAGACGGGTTCGGTCTCGGCCTTGGACGTGGGGATCTCCGCCTTGTCACCCGCGTACTCGCCGACGGCGGGCCTGGTCTTCCACCTCCAGCCCTTGGCCTCGATGGAGGTCAGATCCTTGCGGGTGAAGGAGTCGATGAGGGGACGGTCGGTGCGCACCGCTTGCCAGAGCTGGGCGAGCCACGCCGGGCGGGTGAAGCCCTGGCCCTTGTCGTCGGTTGTGGTGATGTCGTTCAGGGCGGCGTTGATCTTGGCGGTGCCCGCGCCCTCGGCGGTGAGGGCGACGACGAGGCGGGCGGCCTCCAGGGCGGTCTTGGGGCCTGCGTGGGCGGGGGTGAGGATCGCGGGGGCCTGGATCTGCGCGGCGACGGGCTGGGGGTCCGTCTGGTCGGGGGTTCCGTGGGGCATCGGTGTTCCTTCCTGGGTTTGGGCGGTTGCGGTGACGTTGGTGACGCGGGCGTCGTCGAAGGCGGGGACGGCGACGAGGCTCACCTCACGGAGGTGCGCCTCGGTGACGTGGTAGCAGTCCTCGCCATTGATGTACTGGGCGCCGTCGCGGGTGGGGTAGGCGCCGACGCTCAGACCGTCGCGTATGCCGGCCCGAGCGCTGGCGAGGGCCTCATCGCCCGCGGTGGTCTCGGGGACGTGGAACGTCATGGTGAGATGGTCGTCCGCGCCCTCGGCGGCGGTCGCGTATCCGATCGCGGAGTGGTGGTCGTGGTCCAGGCAGAGTTTGATCCGCGAGAGGTCGTCGGGGAGGATCAGGGAGCCCGCCTCGAATTGGACGCGGCCGTTGGAGGCGTCGGCGGGACGGCCGTAGTAGACGACGACGCCGGTGATGGTGCGCTCGGCGTGGTTGACATCGGCGGCGAGGGCGGCGGTGATGATGGTGCTCATGCGGTGGCGCTTTCTTCTAGTGGGGTTCCCAGTTCGCGGGCGCGGAGGTCGGCGACGGTGTAGACGCCGGATTCGACGGCGGTCTTGTAGGAGGCCATGCGGGCGGCGAAGTCGTCGTGCAGGAGGGGGTCGGTGTCGAATCGGCACCATTGCCCGCGCGGGAGCACGTCGTCCATGCTGAGGCGGTCGGTGATCGCGGACATGTACGGCGCGAACGTGTAGTCGATGAGTTCACGGGCGCGGGCGGGCACGTTCGTGTAGGTCATGGACTGGCCCTCGGCAGGGGCGTCCACGGCCCACGAGGGGAGGCCCATCGCGCGGGCGAGGTCGAGTGCGGCAGCCTTGCGGCCGTCGATGAGCAGGTTCTCGCTGTTGGCGCCGTGGACCTTGGTCTCGATGCTCTGGTTGGTGTAGGAGACGCCGGTCTGCTTGCGCTGGGCCTCGTAGGCGGCGACCAGGGCGCGGGCGTCGTCGGCGTTCAGAGGGGTCCCGCTTGTCTGGTGGAGCTCGAGCTGCGGGACGGGGTTGGTGGAGGCGACCAGGGCGGCGTGATCGAGGCGGCGGGCGGCGCGGATGCGGTCGGCGGCGAAGGTGAGCAGGCCCTCGTGCGGGCCGTCGATGCGGATCACATCGGCGGGAGCGACCTTCTTGCCCCACGCGGCGACCAGGGCGCCGGTGCTGGTGTCAACGTTGGCGTTCCACATGGGCACCCAAACGACGCGGCGGGGGCGGCCCCCGTCGGTGGCAGCGGCCCTCTGGGTGATGACGAGGTAGGCGACCCCGTACCACATGAGGTGATCGACTATCCAGGTGAGCGTCTGGGATCGCGGGCGCCCGTCCTCGGGCTGGGTGAGGATGGCGGGCTGGTCGTCCGTGATCCGCGCGCCGGTCATTCCGATGAGCGGGAGGCGGCCGATCGCCCCGGCGATGAGGTGGCGGCCCTTGGCGGCGGCCGCGACGCTCATGGCGTCGGCGCGGGAGACGGGCATCTGGGCGTCGTTGCCGAGCAGGTGCGCCCACACGGCGGTCTCCAGATGCGAGTGGTCCGCGAGCGGCGACGCCACCGTCGCGTTGCGGATGCCGAGGAAGCGCGCGAAGGGGTTCATGGGTGTAGGTTCGCTGCGACCTCGAACATTCCCGCGCACACGCGCATGTGATTCACAGCACCATGTGTCGGGTGGTGTACATGCGGTGGGCGGCGCGGGCGGTGTAGCAACCGGCGTGGGCGGCGCGCTCGTGCTCTCCGGCAATGCGGTGGGCGATCATGGTCGAGGTGCATAGTTCCCGGTACCCGCAGTCGCAGATGACGAGGACGGATGCGGCGCTGCGGTCGAGTCGGATTGTCATGCGAATACCACCATCGGAGTAGGAGCGGCGTAGGTGTAGGTGCAGACGCGGACGGCGACGGTGGCGGCGATCAGCTCGTGGATCGGGCCGGTGCTCTCGCGGCGGCTCCAGGCATCGGTTTCGCCGAGGCGGCGCAGGGCCGCGCCCTCGACGGCTTTGGCCATGTTGTGGTCGTTGGGGTGGTCGATTGTGCGGGTGGTGAAGCGCTCGATGATGTCTCCGGTGGCGGCGGCGAAATCGCGGGCGGGGAGAACGGTGACGGGGATGCTGTCGAGGGCGAGGGCGGCGGTGATCGACCGAGCGGGGCCGCCGTCGTCGGCGGCGAGCCGGAGGCCGAGGGCGGCGGCCTCCGTGAGGGCGGGGACGAGCCACGCGGTGCCGGGGCGGGACATGTAGGGGCGCACATGCAGGCCGGCCGGATCGGTCCATGCTGCCCAGATTGCGGCGGCGGCGCGGTCAGGGGCCACGTCATAGGCGAGAACAAGGTCCGAGGCGTCGGGGCCTGGCGGGTTTTGCTCGCGGTTGATGGTGCCCCGCCAGTCGTCGACGGAGATCACGGTGGTGCGCGCGGCGACCCAGCGGTTCCCGAACGCGCGCTCGAACTCGGCCCGGCTCATGGTGTCGGCGTTCGCGGCAAGGGTTTCGGCGTCCTGGGTGTGGCCGACGGCCGGGTGGAAGAGCGGGAAGCTCGCGGGGTCGGTGAGGTCGAGGTGGTCCGGGGCCGACCACTCGAAAAAAGCAAGTGCGGCAAGGGGGTCGCCGACGGCCTCGCGGCCCTTTTCGACCCATGCGCGGAACCACGTCGATTCCGCGTCCCCCGCAGTCGATACGATCCAGATTTGCCGCTCGTGGCCCAGGGCGGCCTGGGAGCCGACGATGCCGCCCATGAGGGACGCGCCGAGCTCTTCGTCGAGGGCGAACGCTTCATCGAGCATCACGAGGTGGGGGGTGGACCCGTGGATCGCGTCGCGGGTGGGCGCGAAGGTTCGGATCTGGCCGCCGCCGTTCTTCCATTCGACGCACTCGGCCCCCGCGCCCCTGCGGATCGTCACCAGCTGCGGGAACTGTTTCTGCGCCGCGTCGGCGAGGTCCTTCCAGCGGTCCCGGGCGTCCTTGCCGGTCTGCGCGGTGTAGAAGGCACGGTGCCCTGGGTAGCGAAGAGTACGCTGGGCCATGACGGCCCGCATGAGCGTCGTTTTCCCCGACTGCCTGGGCACCGTGAGGACGACAACCGGGTAGCGCCAGCCCCGGCCGTCCCGCCGACGCTCGGTGGCGACGCGCGCGACCTGGTGCTGCCAGGGCATGAGCGCCGTCCCGAGGACACGGCCCATCTTGCCGATGGTCGCGGCCTCGTGGACCACGCCGGGGGTCGGCGCGGTCGCATACGCGGCGGGCGCGCTCACGCCTTCTCCGGGTCGGATCGCATCGCGGCGGTGAGAGCGTCGTCGACGGTCATCTCGGGCGTCGCTGGGAGGGCGTCGAGGGCGGCCATGAGCTGTTGCGCGGCCTGCGGAACGCTGGTCTTGGCCTTCGCAGCCCCGGCTGCGATGACACGGGCCAGCTCTCGGGCGAGCTGGATGAGCGCCGCGTGCTCAGGGCCGATCAGGCCCGCCGTGCGCTTCGCGTCGATCGTGGCCTCGACGGCGGTCTCCATCGCGGAGGGCGCCGGGTCGGACTGGGGGAATAGCGTGTCCATTTTGGATTGTCCTATCTGAGTTCCGGGGGTTTTTTGTTGGGATCGGGAGAAAAAGACGGGGCTGGCGCGGGGCTTCCCGGGCCCCGTCGCTCAAAAAAACCGCGCTCGTCCCGCGGCTGAACAAGCATCGAGGTCGGCCGATCCTGGCGCGACGCGTTGCATCCGAGATGCGCGGGCCGAAGATTCTCAATCGAGTCGCTTCCGCCGCGCGAACGAGGCACCAGATGATCCGCCGACGGCCAACCCGAACGCGGACCGCGCCGCTCAAGATCTGTGATCGGCTCACCACACAGATGACACACCGTGCCATAGGCAGCAAGGGTGGCCCCCACCAGGCGCTGCGCCCTCCTCCCACCCCACCCCCCGCGACGGGCGCCCCCACCCCTACCCACCGGTGACCACCTCCGTGATGATCTGGCAGCTCAGCTTGGCTATGACCTGCGCGGCCATGTAGACGCGCAGCTGGGCGCGGCTCATCGAGTGGCCGCTCCCGTTGTCCACGATCTCCGACAGGCGCCGGGCCTGGTCCCTGATGTCCTCCGCAGCGTCGAGGACGAGAACGCCGTTATCCATTGAGCAGCAGCTCCTTCGCGCGCGGGTCGTTGAGTTGGAGGCGCGGCCAACTGTGGTGATTGGTGCCGGGGTGCTTGGCCTTCATGTACTCGACGTAGGCCCGGGGGTACAATTCCTCCCACGGGACCTCGCGGGCCTCCTCGTAGGCCTGGCGTTCGGCTTTGACCTTCGTTGCCTCTTTGACGCGTTCAAGGCGTTGTATCGCCTCGTACTTGCAGCGGTTGCAGCGGTCGGGCGCGAGCCCGCCGTGCGTGCATGTCGTCGCGAGGTAGCGCATGTACTCAGGGGCGACGCGCATATCCTTCTCCTTCACGTTGTCGTTTGTCGGAACTTTCGGCTCGGGGACGGATGGGCGGGACGCCCGGGCGCCCTTCCTTCCCTCGAAGAGGGGGAGGATAGAAGCCACTTCCGCATGGGGATCGCGGCGGCGCTTCCGGCCCCGGCAAAGACGCCAGATCGTCGTCGCCTTGATGCGGGCCTTCACCGCGACGATCCGGGCATCGAGCACGTCGTCATGCCAGCGGCGCGCCGCGAGCACGAAGTCAGCGAGCGCGGACTTCACGATGCGGATCAGGGACGGCCTGGGGGCGCCCTCCACGATCCCGCCCCGGTACCACTCGATCAGACCCAGGCCCTCCAGGGTCGCCAGGGACTCGCGCACCCACCGGTCCGAGTAGCCCGTCCGGTCAGCCAGCTGCGGACCAGTGATATCGATCGACGCCCTGCGGCCCTGGCGGGCCTCGAACATCGCCGTGGCCAGCTCGCGGAGCATGACCCGCGCACCCCGGAACAGGGGCACCGCGAACGCCTCGCCCCACCCGGCGCGGGCCAGCGCGGAGGTCAGCGTGAGCACGTCGGCGCCCGCCGACGGGCGCATGGGAACCGGCCTACTCACCGCGCACCCCCTTGTCCCACGGCGCGGGCACCGGATCAGGGATCACCGGCAGCGCATCGAGAGCCGGGCAGCCCTGGCAGTAATAGCCGCGCAGGTGCCCGACGAACTCACAGGAAAACATGCGGCATGGGCGGGGCCTCATTGTGTGGCCGCCCTCAGCATCTCGTCCGCCAGATCACGCAGGCGCGAGGCCGTAGCCCGATGGCCAAATCCCTGGATGACGATAGCAAGCTCATACATCCGCGTGTGCGCGTCGATGACCGGAAAGCCGGTAGGCGAGGGCTGGCGGGCCGCCTCGGCGAGCATGTCGAGCGCGAGTGCCGCATAGGTCGATACCAGCACCCACTCCTGGGCGGGGCGGGGATTGCGGTCCAGGACATGGGTGGGGGTGCGCCCCTCGGCGACCTGGCGGTCAGCGATCCGCCGGATTTTCCCCAGGACGGTGGCCAGGGCGTGGGAGTCAGTGGCGCTCACAGATCCTCACCCCCGTCGTGCTCCTCACGGCGCGCCAGCCACACAGTGGTTGATCCGAGGCACACGAGCATGGCGGGGGTCGCCAGCGGCGAGGGCGGTACCGGCGCGAAGCAAAGGACGATGACCGCGAGATAGCTCAGCAGCATCACCAGTGCGGCGACCAGCTGAACCCAGTCAATGCGATACCGGCGCGGACGGCGAGCGGGGGCGCTCATTCGTCCACCTCCTCGTCCTCGGCGATGAGTCGATCAAGCGTTGCGCGCGCCTCCCACAGGTGCGACTCCGCCGCAAGGACCATGCCCGCCACCACGCGTTCCAGCTCCGGGTCCTCCCACGAGCCGGGGCGGGCGATCTTCCATATCCGGCTAAGCGCATCGCTTGCCTCGCGGACCAGCGCCGCGACCTCCCTCCGATTCGCAGCAGCCTTCATTGGTGAACCTCCGTGTTCAAGTAGTGAACCGCGCCCACGCGGGCGTGGTTCGTGGGTAAAGTTGAATCGTCCATCGACGAAGGGGATGATCCGCCGTGAGCTTCGCCCGCGACATGAAGAAGATCGAAAGAACGTATGCCCGGCCGAAGGCTCGGGCCCACATGCTCGAGAACGCGATCCGTGCGCAGCTGGCGCGCGTGGACCACGCGACGGCCCTCATGGAGGGCAAGCTGATCGAGGATCGTGCGACAGAGGTGAGTATCGCCGTGCTCCATCGCGATCTGCGGGATCTGAACGAAGCGGTGGACCGCCTGGAGGCGGTGCTCCAGAAAGTGCGGCCGGGCACCTGGGAGGGCGGCGCCAGCCCCTACTACCCCTGACACCGCCTCACACCTCCATCGGCACAAACGACGCGAGGCTGACCGGCACACCGATCCGCCCCAACGCATCGATGTCGTCGAGGCTCCATCGAGTGGAGCCTCGGAGTCGCGCGCTCACCTTCGTCTGGGTGAGACCGATAGCGTCGGCAAGTGCGGCCTGCGTGAGGCCGCGAACATCCATGAAGTGAAGCACCTCACGCGATACGATAGCTTGGCTAGTTGTCACGTAGCTATGTATAGCCATTTTTTAACTACGTTGCAACCTCACTCGCTGGCCAATTCTTCTACCACATGGACAAATTAGTCATTTTTCCACTATCGTAGGCACATGAGTACAGCAACAATGTTGAACGAAGAGCGGGAACTGACGGTCGCCGACATCGTCGCCGGGAACGTGCGAGCACAGGCCGCGCGCCTAGGACTCACCCAGGTCGCCCTAGGGGCGCAGCTCGGACTCACCCAGGGACAGATCACGAGGCGATGGAAGGGGCAAAGCGCATGGCAGCTCGACGAACTAGGAACCGTCGCCGCCGTCCTTGGCGTGACCGTGGCGGATCTAGTGACCGAGCCGGATAAGCAGAACCCCCGCCGGTGGATCGCACCGAGGGGGGCCGCTGCGCGCTCGA
>ERZ772993.243-NODE-243-length-28801-cov-15.138280_pt1 | contig 28801 bp, 27 predicted proteins | sample MGYA00580670_ERZ772993 | MGnify/ENA primary metagenome ERZ772993 (study PRJEB29015, sample SAMEA2737936) | human oral metagenome | biome: human oral; feature: human-associated habitat; material: dental | place: China | collected 2136 ... | reverse complement strand
AACCAGCCCAACCACTAACCACCACCGCTTGACACACCACATAGGAGCACCCCCCATGCCCCAGCGCCCCACGACGAGAGGGCGATCGCCCCTGCCCCGCCCCGCACCCTTGTCCTTACCATCCAAATATGACTGTCACGACGCCAATCTGGTCGACGACGCCAGTCGAGGCGCTCCCCCGCCTCGCCGTCGACGGGAGGGACACCGGCCTGCCGCTGTGGACCGCTCGCACCCGCCGGGAGCGCAACAAGGGGCTGCTCGGCACCGACGGCATCGACGGCGCCCTGTGGATCACTCGCTGCAACTGGGTGCACTGCCTGGGCATGCGGCACACGATCGACGTCGTCTACCTGACCCGCCGCGACAAGGTCGCGGCCGTGAAACCCCTGCGCCCCGGTCGCATCGGGATGCCGAACCTGCGCGCCGCCGCCGTGCTCGAGATGGCTCGGGGCGAAGCCGCTCGGCTGGGCATCCGCCCGGGTAGCACCCTGTCCGCACTTTCAACCCCGACCACCGCACCTGCTTGCAACCCTGACCAGGCAGCCGATGATGCCAATGCCGTCGACTCCGACGACCGCGCCATGAATACGACCGTCTGAGAGGTGTCCCCCAATGTCGTTGTTCCACCCCTGGGCTCTGGCAGCCGTGGCCGCATGCTCGGTGGCGCTCGTGGCCGGCCCCGTCTCGGCGTGGACACGGCGTTACGTCCGCCAGCCGCTCAGGGACTACAACGACGACAGCGTCGATAGCGACACCAGTGACGATGCCGGCCGCGAGGACGACCAGGCGCACGCCGGCGACGACATCATCAGCGCCTCGTACACCTCAGAGGCCGAGGCCGATGACGTCACTGCCGGTACTGCCAGCATTATCGACGCTGGAACCTCCCGCGCCATCGCTGTAGGCACCCGGACACGACAGACACGACGCGGCCAGGACCAGAGGCCGTCCCCGGCCACGCAATCGACATACCCGACATACCCGACGTTACGACGCCCCGCTCTCCTGGCCGTCATCCCGCAGAGCCTGCTCGCGCTTGCGCTCTGCGGTTTCTGCGTGTGGTGGGGGATGACGGTGAACGCCTTGGGTGCAACGCTCGTCGCCGTACCCGTCTACGCCATGCTGGGCAGCGCCGCCAGCGTCGACGCCGTCTCGCACCTCCTGCCCAACCGGCTGCTGGGGACGACGGCGATCTGGCTGGCGGCCTGCGGCGCCGTGGCCGTCCTCGTGAATCCCGGGAGTATTCGGGACGCATTCCGAGCGGTGCTGTGCGCACTCGCGGTTGGAGCGATCGGCCTACTGCTCGCCTTCATCGGATCCGGCCTGGGGCTGGGCGACGTCAAACTCGGCGCACTCATCGGCCTCTGGCTGGGCTGGCACGGAGCACCAATACTTGTTGCAAGTCTATGCACGGGAATTATTCTCGGCGGGCTCGCCGCAATCCTCATGCTCCTCACCCGCCGAGCCGGTCGGAAGAGCTCCATCGCATACGGTCCGTACCTCATTGCGGGCGCCCTGATGGGCTGGCCCCTGGCTGTCGTCTCATAGGACGGCACAAACACCCTGATAGAGCCTATTCGCCACGATATCTGAACCCTATTCAAATCCTCAGAACCCCTTAAATCGGCCAGTTCTCCACCTTTAACGGGTACACCTCTGACGCCTATTCACAACCGCCTGCACGCCAATAGGAGCTCAGAGCTCAGCCCACATCTTGAATTGAACTCGAAGGCATCACGGGGAGCCTTACCCATGGCGCCGAAAAAGCGCTCCTCATAGTGTTCGATATAAATTTAGTTGCCCCATCCGTTCACCGCAGAGCGCAACTAGATCACCGATCTTCTTTCACTTCGAACACTTGGAGGTCCATGGCGAAAATACAGCCGAAATCGACACGACCATGTGAGTACGCGGTATATCGCAATCGCTTGTCACTACATGCTGTGACTCATATTGTTTAACTACTCCCTGGCAATATCGTCGCCGCCACGATCATCGTCCGCGCTCACTCCACCGACGTCATTAGAATCCCATTTCTTGGCGCCATCGATGCCGCGCACCCAGCGCGTCAGCGACGATACAGAAAGTCCCCTCCGAATGCTTGTGATCACCGGGCCCCGGCCTCCCGCCAATGCCGCCGGCGACCGGGACACGTTCCGGGCCACTGATGTGCTCGAGAACCTGGAGCCGACTCTCGCCCTATGCTGCAACGGCAAGGACGAGCGCGACGCCCACCTGTCCCTCTCGACTATGAACAGAAACGCGCTGGGAATAGCGCCTCTCAACGAGGTCAACACCCGGTTCCGAGCACTGGTCCACCGTCCGAACCGCTTCAACCTGCGAGTGCTCAGCCAAGATACAGAGGTACTCGCGGTATTCGCGATGTTCGCGGTATTCGCAGTATTCGACGCACTGCGCACCCGCGTCGTACTCGCATCCGTGAGTCGCCTCGCCCAGCCCGGCCCCTTTTTCGAGCGGCATGGGCAGGGCGTGGTGCCGGGGCCACGGTTCGACCCGGGTCTGAACCGGGAGCGCGAGTGTGGCAGCAGGATCAACGCCACGACGCGGACCGCCTTGACACAGGCCCGTCCAACCGCTTGGACGGCCGACGAGGACAACGACCAGGTCACCGCGCGCCTCCAGCGGCTAGGAGTCCGCCGCGAACCGCTTGTGCCGGTGTCCCGACGATCGCCGGCAAAGGCATGGACGACTCCGCCCGCTTCTCCACTCCCCCACATATCAGCCTCTGCATCAATGCCGCCCGCCTTCGCCCCCACCCCAGCAAAGGAGACCCGATGAATCCGCGTCAACGGCGAGGGATCCTGCTCATCCTCGTCACAATTCTCGGGGCCATTGTCACTTTCCTGGCCGTGCTCAACTATGTCCAATCCGTCTCCTCACAGGTCGGCCCCAAGACCACTGTGCTGGAGCTGTCGAAGGACGTGGCTGAGCTTCAGGAGATCACTGCCGCAGACGTCACCGCCACGGAGGTGCCCGAGCGCTGGGCCCCGAAGGACGCGGTCCACGACCTCTCCGAGTTTCAGGGCAAGGTGACCGCCTCCTCCTACCGCAAGGGGGCCGTCATCCAGACCAGCATGCTTCAGGACCCGCCGCAGCTGACGGAGGGCTACCGCGAGGTGACGATCATGGTCGACGCCGAGACCGGGGTGGCCGGCAAGATCACGTCCGGCTCGCGCGTCGACGTCGTCTCCACCCTGCAGGATCCCAACGACAAGCAGCAGACGGCTCAGGTCATCATCCAGAACGCGCTCATCACCGACGTCGGGGTGGCCACCCAGGTGGAGGACGAGAGCGCCTCCGGCGACTTCACCAAGTCGGAGGCCGTGCCGGTGACTTTCGCTCTCACCCCGGACGAATCGCTCAAGCTCGCCTACGCCGAGAGCTTCTCCAAGAAGGTGCGCCTCCTGCTGCGCCGCGACGGCGATGACAGCTCCGTAAACAGCCCCGAGTACTCGACGACGACGGACTCCCCCGACGCCACTGGAGGTAATCAGTGATGCAGTACCTACTGACGAAAGACGAGCAGATCCGGATTCAGGTGATCGCGGCCATCGCCGAGGCCGAGGGCTTCGGCGAGGTCATGGCCACCGATTCCTTCGAGCGCCTGCGAGAGTCCCTCGGCACGGGCGATGTCTCCTGCGTCCTCATCGACGAGGGGCTCTCAGACATCTCCGCACTGGCAGTCGTGCAGGACATCGCCCGTTCCTATCCGCTCATCCCGGTGGTCCTGCTCAGCCGCAGTCGGACCGCCGAGGTTCTCACCGCCGCCATGGATGCGGGAGCGCGCACGGTACTCACTCTTCCTCTGTCCCTGGAGGAGCTGAGCACTCGTCTCCAACCAGTGCTGGCATGGTCGCAGGCGGTCCAGAATGAGGCGAGCGCGCACACCGATCTCAGCTCTCGTCGGCTCGGCAGCGTGACCGCCGTCGTCGGAGCCAAGGGAGGCGTCGGCGCCTCGACCGTGGCGCTGATGACCGCGGCGCAGCTGGCCCAGCACGCCCGCACCTGCTTGGTCGACCTCGACGTGCGCGGAGGAGACATCGCCGCCATGACAGGCCTGTCCGTGCGGCGCTCGATCACGGACCTGGTGGACATCGCCGTCGAGGCCAGCGCCAGGGAGATCTCAGAGGTCATGTATCCGTTGCCGGGTGGAATCGCCTTGCTGCCCGCTCCGGATCACGGCGAGATGGGCGAGGCGATGACAGAGGTCGCCACTCGCCAGATCATCTCCATGCTGCGGTACCAGTTCGACCATGTGGTGCTGGACTGCGGCAGCAGGCTGGACGACGTCCTGGCGATGGCGCTGGACTCCGCCGACCGCGTACTCGTGGTGACCACCCCCGATACGCCGGCTGTGCGCTCCGTGCGCCGATTGACGGAGGCTCTCAACCGCCTCGACATCGCCCGCGGACGCCCCATGAGTCTCATCGTGAATCGCAGTGGTCGCAAGCGGGAGATCCAGCCCAAGACGGCCGCGAGAATGGCAGCGATCCCTCTGGCCATCGCCGTCCCAGATCTGACGTCGCAGATGGAGATGGCGGTCAACTCCAACACGCTGCTCACGGCGAAGCTGCCGGCCCTGGTCAAGGCCACCCACTACATCGCCAAGACGATCCTGGCCGAGACCGTTGGTACTGCAGGTACTGCTGGTACTGCTGGTACTGCGGGGTCAATCGCACCCGGGCCGAGGGGCGGGGCGCAGCCGCCGCCACAACCGCAACCACAACCGCAGCCACAGCCGCAGCCACAACGACGCCGGGCGAGACGATGGCGCGGGCGCTCGGAGAAGGGGCAGGTCACGGTGGAGTTCCCCGTGGTCTTCGCCCTCGCCACAGCGGCACTCCTGCTGTGCGTGCAGCTCCTCGGCTACGGAGTCTCCTACATGCTCGCCAATCACGCCGCTGAGGAGGCGGCCCGTGACTACGGCATCGGTATGAGCACAGAGGAGGTTCACCAGGACGTCGCCAAGCATCTTCCCGACGCCTACGGCTCGGGCATGACCATCACCCGGACCCCTGACGACAGGGTCACCGTCACCCTGCCAGTGCCCTCCGCCATGAGGCTTCGCACCTCCGCCGAGGCCGGGATCGTGTGGGAGGCGCAGCAATGAGCGCTCTGCTCCCACGGTCCTCACGATCCTCACAGTGCTCACGGCCTCCGCGGCCCCCGCGGCGTCTCCTGCACATGCTGCGCCACGACGAGCGCGGCGTCCTCGACATCGAGCTCGTCGGCTTCATACCGGCGCTGGTCATCGTCCTGCTCCTTCTCCTCCAGGGTTTCCTGGCCGTCTCCACCGTCACCTCCACCAGCGCAGCCGCCCGCGACGGTGCCCGAGCCGCCATGCTCGGTCGATCCGCTACTGCCGCCGCGGAGAACTCGCTGCCGGACTGGGTCACACTCCAGTCGGTCACGGACGACTGCGGCAACGACCACTGCGTGCAGGTGACCGCACGAGTCCCGATCGGCCTGCCCGCATTCACCACCGAGCACATCACCGTGACACGGACCGCCTATTTCCCGGAGGACTGACATGGCACTGAAAGACCGCATGGCCTCAATGGCCTCACCCGCGGAGAAGCGCCACATGGCGGGCAGCAGAGAGGATCTCGTCGCCCAGTACCGGGTCCGCCTGCTGGAGGAGATCGACCTGGATGAAGTGGCCGGGCTCGAGCTTCCCCAGCAGCGAGCGCGGTTGGAACGGATACTCTCCCGGCTCCTGTCTCTGGAGGGGCCGGTCCTGTCCCCCCGGGAGAGGACATGGCTCGTCAAACGGATCATCGATGACGCCGTCGGCCTCGGCGTACTCGAACCGCTGGTGGCGGACCACACCGTCACCGAGATCATGGTCAATGGCACGGAAGACGTCTTCGTCGAGCGCTCCGGAAGGATCGAGCGGGTCCCCACCCGTTTCACCTCCGAGGCCGAGCTCTACCAGCTCATCGATCGCATCGTCTCCTCGGTCAATCGCCGTGTGGACGAATCGAGCCCCATGGTGGACGCCCGCCTCCCCGGAGGCGAGCGCGTCAATGTCATCATCCCGCCACTCGCCCTGGACGGGCCGACAATCACGATCCGTCGTTTCCCTCAGCCCTTTCAGCTCACGGATCTCGTGGCGCGCCACAGCCTGCCCCAAGAGGCGGCCGATCTTCTCGGAACGCTGGTGGCGGCGAAGTTCAGCATCCTCATCTCGGGCGGAACCGGCTCCGGCAAGACCACCTTCCTCAACGCCCTGTCCGGCATGATTCCGCAGCGCGAGCGCATCATCACCATTGAGGACGCCGCCGAGCTCTCTCTGCAGCAGCCCCATGTGGTGCGCCTGGAAGCGCGCCCGGCCAACATCGAGGGACGCGGCCAGGTGGCCATCCGCGATCTGGTCCGCAACTCCCTGCGCATGCGCCCGGACAGGATCATCGTCGGCGAGGTTCGCGGCGGCGAGACCCTGGACATGCTCCAGGCCATGAACACCGGCCACGAGGGATCGCTCACCACCGTGCACGCGAACTCCGCGGTAGATGCGCTCAGTCGCTTGGAAACACTCGCCTCCATGTCCGACGTCGCGCTCCCTGTGGAGACCGTGCGAGACCAGATCAACGGCGCCATCGACGTCATCGTCCAGTTGGAGAGGGATTCCGCGGGGATACGACGAGTCAGCAGCATCGAGTCGGTCACGTCGCGGCGTCGCGAGAACTACGCGACCTCCCCGCTCCTGCACTACGTCCACGCGACGCGACGCGGCACCGGTCGTTTCGAGTTCCGCGGTATCTCAGAAGCCATGGCTCAGCGGATGCTCCAGCACGGGCAATCGCTGCCCCGTGGTCTCACAGCGGCGGGGACAGCGGCATGAACGGCGTCGGAGTCATCATTCTCGGTACCGTGGCGACCGTCGCCACAGGTGCCGCAGCAGTGCTCGCTCTCAGTGCCAGTGTCGGACGCGTCTCCCAGGTCGCACAGAGCCTGGGAGTCTCGGACGACTCCCGCAGACACGGCCCTGTAGCCGTCCTTCTAGCACAGCTGCAGCGATTGCCCCTGACCCGCAGGCTTCGACAACGGCTCATCGGAGCCGGACTCGACTGGGACCCGGCGATCACCGAACTGGCCCTTGCCGTACTCGTGGTCCTGATGTTCCTGGGAGCGCGCTCTTTCATCGGGAGGATAGCCGGCGGGGTTCTGGCAGCCGCCGTGCCATTCGCGTTCTCGCGCTGGATGCAGCGCCGGGCCGCACAGCGTACTGAGCGCTTCATCTCCCAGCTCCCGGACGTCTCCAGAGTCCTGTCCAACGGCACGGCGGCGGGCATGTCCGTGGAACGGGCCCTCGGCCTGGCGGCCGTGGAGGTCTCAGAGCCGGCGAAGACAGAGCTGAACCGGGTGGTCGCCCAACTGGGGTTGGGCTGGGCGCTGGAATCCGCCCTGACCGATCTGTCGGAACGGATGCCCTCACGCGAACTCGACGTTCTGGTGCGCACCATCATCATTCAGTCCAGATCCGGCGGCACCCTGGTCACAGCCCTGCAGGAGATCGCCTATGCACTCGAGGATCGCAAGCAGCTGCACCGCGAAGTGCGCACGGCGATCCTCGGATCGGCGGTCAGCGGCTACATCGTCCCCGTCATGGGCGTGGGATGCGTCGTGCTTCTCAATCTCATGAAGCCCGGCGTCCTGGACGACATGGCGTCCTCCTTCATCGGCCGATTGATCCTTCTGATCGCCTTCGTCTTCTTCGGCCTCGGCGCCCTGCTCATCCGGCTCGTCTCGAGAGTGGAGGTGTGAGGTGGTCGCCTTCAGCACGGCTTTCCTGGCCGCATGCCTCGTGCTCGCAGCCGCCGGCGGCATCCGTATGATCCGCGACGACGGCACCGGCCATTTGGCGAGCACCGTCAGCACCATCAGCGCTGCCGGCACTGGCAGCACCGTCGGCACCGCGATTGACATTGAGGAGCCTCGGCAGGAGGGCGTCTTCGTCAAACTCATCGACGCTCTGGGGATGCGGGGGCAGCAAGCGCTTCGCCGCCTCTACGGACCGGTGCGCCTGCGCGCGCTCGATCAGCGCCTGAGAAGCGCGGGCAACCCGGAAGGCCTGCACCTCGACCTGTTCATTCAGCGCGAGGCTGGATTCGTCATCCTCAGTGCGATTCTGCTGCTCATATTCGCACTGCTGGGCCGGTGGGCGATCGGAATCGCGGTCGCCGTCGTCTTCTCAGGATGGATGTACCTCTGGCTGGCCCAGGCCCTCCGCAACCGGCAGAAGAAGCTCAACCGCGACCTGCCGGATTTCCTCGACATCCTCGCGGTCACCGTCCGCTCGGGGCTGCCTTTCAGGAACGCGTTGGAGCGCGTCTGCGAGCACTTCGAGGGACCGGTATCGGAGGAGATGATCACGGCCCTCCACGAGATGCGCCTGGGAGTCTCCCGGCGCGACGCCTTCACAGCAGTTCGAAAGCGGGGCCGTTCGGAGAACATCGACACCTTCGTCACGGCTCTCCTCCAGTCCGAGGAGCTGGGGACGCCGATCGGCGAGGCGCTCCAGGCGATCGTCAAGGAGATCAGGCGTGAGCGCGCCGAGCAGGTGCGGCGCGATGCCGCCAAGGCGTCGCCGAAGGTCTCCTTCGTCGCCACGATGACCATGCTGCCGGGCACCATCGTCCTCATGATAGGCGGCATGCTCTACGCCAATCGCGACGTTTTCGCCCGCATTTTCGGTGGTTGAGATGACGCCTCGGACAACGATCTCCCGGGCGCCCCTGGCGAGGGAAATACGAGACCGCAGCATGTCCGGCGCCGTGGGACTCATCTGCGACGTGAGGCTGGGCATCCTCCTCACCTGCGAATTCGCCCTCATGACGACCGGCACCTCAGCTTTATCGATCATCTCCCTCTTCGTGGCGATGGGCATGAGCTGGATACCGCTGCGCGTCATACGGCGGGCCCCGACGGTGCTCAACCGGGGATGGCTCTTCCCCTGCACGGACCTGGTCGTCACCAGCACGCTCGTCTTCGCCCTCTCCAACGCCTTCAACGGCGCCGAGGACCTCGTGCTCGCATACGTCCTGACCTCCGCACTGCTGGTGGGCACCGTCACGAACGCGGCATGGGCCGCTATATGGACTACCGGTGTCCTGACCGTCCTGGTCACGACGAGACTGAGTCACATGCCGCTCTCCCCGGCGGTGTCACTCATCTCGACCCTCGGCATCGGGGCCGGCGTGCTCCTCGGCAATCGACTGTTCATTCAGCTCCAGGAGGTCGGCCGACTCACCGCCGAGGCCGCCGCCGCCCGCGCCGAGGAGCGGGCGCTCACCGAACGCCTCGCCATCGCCCGAGATCTTCACGACTCACTGGCGAAGAGCGTCCACGGCATCCGCATGCTGGCCGAGACGCTGGACGACTCGCTTCGCTCGGAGAGGCACAAGGACGCCGCCCTCAGTCGCACCCTGTTCGAATCGGCGGACGAGGCCAGCCGCGAGGCGCGCCTGGTGCTGGACGGCCTGCGAATCAGCGGAGAGGACGACGTCGCGGGAGCCCTTTGCGAGGAGGTTGCCCGCTGGAGCGCCCGAACCGGCATCGCCGCGGCCTGCCTCGAGTCCGAGCCGTCGCAGAGTATGCCGTGCTCGCCGGAGACGATGTGGCAGCTCCAGCGCGTGCTCGGCGAGGCACTCACCAACATAGAGAAGCACGCCCGCGCGAGCGCCGTGAGCCTCTCCGTCGGGGTGGAGGAGCATCGGCTGCGCATCGAGATCAGCGACGACGGCGTCGGGCTGATGGATGCGGAGAGCACCGAAACCATCAGCCCCGAAGGCCATTACGGCCTCATCGGCATGCGCGAGCGCGCTGAAGCGCTCGGCGCCGAGCTGAGCATCGAGTCGCAACCGGAGCCCGGTGTCGGGCTGAGGACGCGACTGCTCGTTCCGTTGACATCACTGACAGCGCCACAGGAGGTGCGGACATGAAGATCATGGTTGTGGATGACAACGCCATTGTGCGTGCGGGCCTTCGAGCGGTGCTGGCTCGTGTGGATTCGGTGACGGACGTCGTCGAGGCCGAGGACGCCTTCGCGGCCCTCGAGACCGCCGCGGCCGAGTCGCCGGAGATCGTCCTGCTGGACATCTCCATGCCCGGGCGCAGTGGCCTGGATATTCTTCCCGAGCTCGTCGACCGCATGTCGGTCATCATGCTCACCTCCTTGAAGGATCCCGCACTGATCCGCCAGGCGATCGACGCCGGGGCGCGCGGGTACTTGGTGCACGGCCAGCTGGGCGTCAATGAAGTCGCCGGCGCTATTGAGACGTGTCGGCACGGCGGACTGGTTCTGGGCAGGGAAGCGGCCGAGGTCATGCTTCATCCCTCTCGCGATGATCGTCCCAATCCCCTGCGCGAGCATCTGACTGACCGCGAGGCGGAGATTCTCGACCTCGCGGCCGGCGGCCTGTCCAATGCCGAGATCGCCTCTCAGTTGTTCCTGTCAGAAAGAACTGTCAAGAACTATCTCAATGCGGCTTATCCCAAGATCGATGTGCATAACCGCGCCGAGGCGGTGTCCGCCTGGCTGGGGCGAGGCCAAGGGCGTTGATCGGGGCAGTCGCCCCTGCACCCCGGGGCAGTGGTCGACCTAGTTTTAATTCTGTCAGAAGGACACAACCAGTCCACCGACTTCAACCCTCATCCGGAGGTCATGATGAACAACAACTCCCTGCTCCGTCTTCAGGTTCGCATTCAGCAGGCATGGACCGACCTGCGCGACAGCGAGCGCGGCCAGACAATGGTCGAGTACGCGGGTATCGGCCTGGTCGTCGTCGCCATTGTCGCCGCCGTCGCCACCGCCTTGTCCGGCGGCGGTAAGGACGGAGGCATCGGCAAGGCGATCACGGGCAAGATCTCGGAGGTCATTGGCACAATCAAGGGAGGAAAGTGAGTCTTCCCGCGTGCGGTTGACGCAACCAGCTCAGTTAGGTGCATCCGAGAGCGGGGTGCACCTAACTGCGCTTTCTCTATCACCGTTTCACGAGCACCTCCGTCGCGCAGGACTGAATGAGGATGAACCACCGTCTGAGCCTATTGAACGGCGCGCGTCGTCGCCGAATCAGGAATGATGAGCGCGGCAGTATATTCCCCTATCTCTGCATCGCCTGCGGAGCTCTCGCCATGGTGGCGCTGCTCCTCATGCTCAGCCTGGGAGACACCACGCTTCATCGGAGAGACGCCAGCAATGCGGCGGATGCCGCGGCGCTCGCCGCCGCCGGGGCGTGGGCGGACTCCATCGAATCGATGTACGACGACGCCGTCGACTCCGATAACGCCGACGGCTTGTGGGGCGGCATCGGAAAAGGATTAGGATCCTACGCGGGCCTGGAAGCCAAGAATGCTGCCGACACATACGCCTCCCACAATGGCGCCACGGTCACAGCATACTCCGTCGATGCCACCCAGAGGACCGTGACCGTCAGCGTGGAGACCAATTCCACCGTTGAAGGAACCGATGAGAAAATGACAGCAACCTCTACCGCCGAGATCGTCCTCAAGGACGGCGTCTGCCTCGGCGGAGGCAAAGTCGGGTTCAAGATCGATGGAAATTGCGTCACCGAACGCCCCAAGGAGACCCCGAGCCCCGAACCCTCTCCAACGTCTTCACCCTCTCCGTCACCCTCCTCAACGCCCACGCCTTTCACGGGCCCCTCCGGCATGAGCCGGCACGCGAAAGTCACTACCAAGCTGACGTCCTGATCGTAAACATATTTCGTATTCACCATGCAACTACTGGGGGAAATATCGTGCGCACCATTGTTTCACATACACTTCCCATCGCCGCTCTCACTCTCGCACTGCTCACCGGGTGCGGCGGCGAAGGCGGCGAAAGCGCCGACCCCAGCGCAACGGCCACCTCCACGGACGCGCAGGCCACCGAGACGACCGCCAGTCTCACGCCCGCATACGGACTCACCCTGACACTCCCCACCAATCTGACCTCCGATGAGGAGCCCAGGAAGGGCTCGAATGACAAGTGGCGGGTCGATTACTACGTTCAGGACGAGTCCGCACCGGCTCTCATCGACGTCGAGTACTACACGGAGAGCTCCCAGACCGCATCCGGCATCGCATCACTGGACGAAAACGCCTACGCAGAAGACGGCATCACCATCACCCCCACGGCGACTACCGTCGAGGGCTCCCCCGACGCATACACATACACCTGGGAGCAGAACGCCGCACCCCCATGGGACCCGACGGCGCCCGCCATCGATCTGTCCTGCCAGGCGAAACTGGCGGACGGCCCCGAGGGCTACGCCTACGGGGTCTATGCCTGCGCACCCAAGGACAATCAGCAGAGCATCGACGCCATGCAGGCAGTTCTCGATTCCATGACGGTCAGCGAGTCCTGACGCACAGAATTCATCATCAATTCAATTCATCTTCAATTCCAGCTTCAATTCATGGCGCTGCCCGACCGCCCCGTTGGCATGGTCGGGCAGCGCCATTCATATGCCGCAAGTGCGAGCGAAGCTCCGGCTTCGCTCACGCCTTACGCACTGCAGGGCGCTTTCCGGGGCGCTCGCCCCTTCGACGCCGAACGCCGACAAGGTTCACTACTGGCAGCACCTGCTGTAAAGCGCAAGGAGACCTCAATGAGCCCTCGTAAGAAATCGTTGTGGCAAGAGCGGGGACAGACGCTCACGGAGCATGCCGGTATCGGCCTGGTGGTCGTCGCCCTGCTCTTAGTGGTCGCGGGAGGAATCACCGTGACATCCGGAGACAAAATCGGTCAAGCCGTCCTCTGCAAGATCTCCCAGCATATCCATTCCGTCGCCGGAGGATCGTACGAGTGCCCCCTGAACGGCAACCCTTACGCCGCCAACCCCGCCGCTGTCCCTTCGTACGTCAGCGAGACCAGCAAATCAACATCTGCAGGCGTAACCATTCCTAAACTCGGGCCCGGAGATTTAAAAGTCGATGGAAGCGACAACGCCTCCATTAAGAAGACGAGATACATGGACGGCTCCGGAAGCCGTCAATACAGCAAGACGACCGAGGTGAGCGCCTCCTACGACTACAGCACCAGCAAGCATAAAGCCTGGAAAAAGAGAAAGGCGAACGAAGCCGGTAAATCCAGCGATGATGACTCGGACAGCAAAGGAGCGCCCTTCGACGCCGAAATCCAGGCTTCAATAAAAGGCTCCATCAATCGCACAACAACGAAGACATACAAGTGCGACACCCCCGGCCACCCCACATGCCGCCAGCACGACAAGCGGAATCGCGAAGTGGCTCAGGAGCACCTCGACGATCAGGGCCTGGGGAGAGCGACCAGCGGCGATACGGAGGTCAAGCAGAAGCCCGATAGCACGTCCACCTCATGGACCGCCGAAGCAGAACTCGAGGGTGGAGTTTCCGTCAGCACTGAGATCGGAGTAAAGGATCCAGAAGATACAAAAAAGGGCAATAAAAAAGGCGGAAAAGAGCGCCGATACGACCCGAAAGACGCCAAGGAGGCCGCTAAGGAAAAAGTCTTGAATTACGGCAGAGTCAAAGCTAAAGCCAGTGCAAGCGCATCCGGAAAAGTGGGCTACACCCGCACCGAAACACATGCCGACGGAAAGACAGAAACATCCAATAGATTCGCATACAAGGGCGAGGTTAATGCAGAGCTAGCAGGCTCGGCTTTCGGCGAAGATAACGGAAAGAATAGCACAAACGGCAGCTATTACGGCAGCTACGAGCTGACCTACGATGATGACGGCGAACTCAAGACCATTACATTCACCAACGTCAAGGAGCATCAGGAAGAAGGCAGAGGAGGAAAGAGCGAATCAAAGACAACGACGATCACAACCACACTGGACGTTTCCGGATTGAGTCAAGAGGATCGCAAAATCGCGGAGAAGTACGCCTCCCGATCCTTTACAAATGGTGCACTCTTTGTCACGGAGTCGTCCTTCAAACCATCGAAACCATCGAGCGACAGCTTCGACAACCTGCTTTATCGCCAGGGGCAAACGACTCGAACCGTGCAGGAGGGCGAGATGATCACCAAGAACGGGGGCTGGGACTTTTGGGTCCTCAGATATCAGACGCAATCCACTCATGGCTCGCAGGACACGATCAAGGCTCAGCAGCTGGGCCGTCCCGGGCCGGACGGAGAACGCACGTTTGAGGATGTGGAGTAAGTAGATGTGGAAGTAAGCAGGAGTAGGCGTAAGCGGCTCTGTGAGCACTCTGAGTCGGCCTCATGACAACATCCGATAAGGAGGATTTGTGCACCACAACAGCGCGGGCACCAGTACGTCCTTCCCCCCGTCGACCGACTACGGCGTCATCGCCAGGCGACGGAGATTCCTCATGGCGGGATTCTCGGGGGCCGCCCTGACGACTCTTGCGGCATGCGGCGGCACGTCGTCACAGCCTCCGGGAGACCGGCTCGCAAAGGTCGATGATGTCCCCCAGCCCTATGCTGGAACAACGCCGCAGAGCGAGGCTCCCGACGACTGGACAACCGTGACATATGAAGGGCAGTCCTTCAGTCTTCCGACGGCCTTCGAGGAGCCCGCGCAGCATGATGACTGGGGAATCTACAAGATGGCGTATGACCGTTTCGAGGACGACACCAAGGTCCACAGGATTCTGGTCACAGGCATCGACACCGAGGTCACAACCGCCAATGGGATCAGGCAGACGGTCAATCTCATGAATGGCGGGCTGATCGAGAACTACAGCGAGATCAATACGATCTCCTGGAGCGTGGACGACACCACCGCCATCGAGCGGATCGCCTTCTACTGGGGTCCCGATATCGACTTCCCCGGCTATACCTGGATGATCGCGTCTTCTGCGGGAGTCGGGGTCGTCACCTCCTTAGGCGTCAACGCTGACGATGGTTTGCGCAACAGCATTGAGGACACTCTGACCCTGGATGGAGGGGAATGATGAAACGCCGTTCAGGCCTCGCCGCACTGGCGACCATCGCAGTGAGTTCCGCGGTTGCGGCATGCTCGTCGAACAAACCCGCGGCCCCCTCGGGGAACTGGCAGCGGGACGGCGACGGCAATCTTCTGGTCGCCATCCCGAAGGGCTGGGAGAAATCCACTCCCGATAGCGGCGCATGGACGACGTGCTGGACCGACCCCGAAGACGATTCCAATGTCCTCATGACCACCAGCTCGATCGACGAGGACGACGTCTACACAGCGCTCGACACATCGGCCGACGCCGCGCGATCCGTCACCCGGGGATACCGGCTGGTCGGCGAATGCACCGCTTGGTCCGACGGCACTACTACTCTGGCCCGACAGGACTATCAGACGACGTGGCCAGTTGAGGGCCGCGGAAGCACATGGGCGATCAGTTCCAATGGTCTTATTGCTCTCGTCGATCTGAGCGGGAGCTCCGTGACGGACGAGCAATTCACCACCGTCGGCTCATGGATCGAGCTCACTGGAACCGCCTCCGCAACTGCGTCGATCACAAGTTCCGCAACGGTATCGCCCGGCACCGACGGCAGCCAGTACATTGAGGTCTCGGGGCTCAGTTGCGCTCTGCCCGAGGACTGGACCGATACAGGCGCTCTGGAAGGCTCGGAGAGGTGGGTCAGTACCTGGGCGCTGGTCGAGGATGAGATCATGGCGCAGAGGCTTTTTCTTGCACCTACCATGCCGCAGAGCACCGTCACGGACGCAATGTCTCAAATTGAGAATGACTCGTCCGGCGGTGCACTGGTCAACTACACCAAGCAGCAGGAGAATTCCCTTCATCTGTCCGGTCTCACCGAAGCGATTCGAACCGATTTCAGCGCCGGCGATAACAATACCGACGAAGGCTGCATATGGGTGCTTCGCCAGGATTCCCATGTCGCAGCTGTTCAGTACTCGGGCACGGGCCCCATCGATACTGATTTACGCGACTCGATCGAGCAGTCTCTCGCCCTCACGGTGTGATTGCACGGCCATAGAAAGCGATAGCACATCGATGAAACCGGCGCTCCGGATAATCGATCTCCCGAATGGCCGGTGTCAAGAACCCGTTCATGCTCCACGGGTCCCACTCCCCGTATCGGCTCAGCACATGCGCCCTTAAGCTCGGCAGCGAATCGTGGTCCCATCACACGGAACCAACGGAACCATTGGACGCCACCCGCCGTCCGCCGCCGTCGAAAGGATGCACCCTCATGCACCGTCGCCTCCAGGCGCCGCTATTCGCACGGTTCGCAGCCGGGGGAGCCGATGCCGGGAAAACTGGTGCGCCGAACTCAAAGCTCTCGAGCACACGTGCCACTGCACTGGCCATCGCTCTGGCAGCGAGTGCGCCCATCAGCACGGCGCCTCCTGCAGGCGCGGCTACGACGAACACAGCCACGGACACGACAGCCGCAACCGCGGACTCCTCACGGGCGACCTCGACAACCCAGAAGCTCACCAGTGGTTATATGGCAGCAGACCAGGAAACCGTCGCAGACAACCCTGTGACCGCCCAGGTCACCGCCATGCTCGCCACCGACACCACCCGCCAATGCGCCAATCAACGGACCTGCGACGCGGCCGGGCAGGTGAGTACCGCTCCGGCGGACAATGTCGGCACCGGCCGCCTGCGCACCAACCGGCAGAGGGGCCACGTCGCACTCGACCGCACAGTCGAGTCGGCCGGAGCCCGCGTCGTCCTCTCACTGCCCTCCTTCGACTCCGCCGCCTCTGCCGGCCAGACCAGTCCCGGGAAGACCACGCCAACCGACGCCGCGACTGCCGGCGCCTCAGAACCCGCGCTCACGATCAGCGGCACCGCCGGCTACCAGCGCGCCACCACCGCGGAGCCCAACGGAACCGGTGCGGTTTCGCACACGCTGTCCTACAAGGCCGAAGTGCCGCCCGCCCAGCAGGACAAGGAGGATCCCTGGAGCTCATTCGGCACGACCGCACCGGCCGAGGGCGAGCGCACCTGCGTCGGCAGCATCGCTTTCAACTACGACAGCGGTGGAGATCTGGACACCATCGTCTTCACCCACGCGACCGAGGGCACCGCCAGGGAGGGCATCGCCGGGGTCACCCCGGGCGCAACGGTGACCAGCATCCTCACCACGACTCTGGAGGTGCCACTGCTCAGTGAGGCCGACCAGGAGATAGCCACGTCCTACGCGCGCCGCTCCGCCCTCGCATCGGGCACCCTCGACACCCCTCTGACGGCGCTATCGCCCACCATGACTCCCGGACAGGGCTTCGCCGACATCGTCTCCGCCCACGCCACCACCACCCGGCAGATCCTGGAGGGGGCGGCGCTCAAGGACCACGGCGGTGCGGACGCCCTGGCCCAGAGCTGGACCGCGAGCCGACTGGCGGCGGATCGCAAGCAGCTGGCCACCCAGGACCTCTGACGGGCCGCTCATGAACACCTGTAACACCCGGATCCCATGCGAGGAGGGACGATGGCACGAGCACGGGGGACCGCAGCGTCCGCCTTCCTGATCGCGGCGCTCCTGGCCCAGGCCGCCTGCTCCGGCAGCGGCGGCGCCGAAGCCTCCGCGCCGTCGACCAACATGACCGCATCGCAGGCGGTGTCGTCATCGGGCGGGAGCAACGCTGCGGGGACAACGGATATGACCCTTGAGCCGGCCCCGGGGCTCATGATTCAGGTGCCCGCCGACGCCCTTACCGCGGCAGCGACAACCTACGACGACGGCATGACCCAGACCTACTACGACTCCACCGCCACCGCCGTCACGATCGACGTCGAGTACTACTCCGGCGGTGCCAAGCCGGCCGGCGCCATGCTCGCCGCGGAGAAGGATGCCCTGACGTCGCAGGGCGTGGAGGCTACTGCGGATTCAGCCACGGTCGAGGGCGGCGGCAATGCCACCCGTCTCAGCTGGACGTCCTCCGCCGTCCCGCCGTGGTCCCAGGACGCCCAGGCCACCCCGGTGCAGGTCGCCAGCACCGGCATCATCGTCGACGGGGCGGACGGATACAGCTACGGCGTCTACGTCTTCGCCAATTCCACGAGGGCCGACAGCACGGCTCAGATGACAGCGATTCTCGACTCGATCGTGGTGAGCGCCCCATGAGGCGCCGCACGCTACTGGCCGCCGGTGCCGGCGCCGGCGGGATCGCTGCCCTGGGCACCCTGTCCGCCTGTGGCAAGTCGGAAGAGGCCGCACCCAACGACGGCATGGAGTCCGTCGCCGACGTGAGCCAGCCCCCGGCCCCCTCCCCCGGTCCGGACGAATCCCCGCAGGAGTGGACCGCCGTGAACTTCTCCGGCATCTCCTTCAGCATCCCGACGACCATGACCGGTCCCACGCCGCACACCGACTGGGGCCTGTACGCCGTCTCCTACGATCTGGCCGAATCGGACAATGAGTTCGACCAGCGGGTCATGGTCTCGACGGTCGATGCCGTCACCACCGCCGACGGCATCAGGCAGACCACCGACCTGATCAATTCCGGCCTCATCGGGAACTATGCGGAGATCGGTCGCGTCTCCTGGCAGGCGGACTCCAACGGCCCGGCGATCGAGCGCATCGCCTTCTACTGGGGGCCGGACAGCACCTGGTGCGGGTGGACCTGGATTATCGCCACGGATGCCGGCACGGGCGTCATGACCCTCCTCGGCACCTCGATCGATGACGGGCTGCGCAACGGCATCGAGAACACGCTCAATCTGACGAGGAGAGCGGCATGACGCGCATGCAGACACGCATACGACGGCGCACCGGAGTCCTGGTCACGCTGGTCGCGGCCTCGACGGCGTCGGCAGGATCGCTGGCGTCGCTGGCATCACTCACCGCGTGCTCATCCGCAGGCCCCGTCCCCGGCTGGGAGAAGGCGCAGGACGGCGGCCTGCGGCTCATCGTCCCGTCCGGTTGGGACAAGACGGTCCCCCAGTCCAGCCTGTGGAGCACCCGCTGGACGGACCCTGCGGACAAGTCGTCCGTACTCATGACGGCCCAGTCGGTGAGCGCCGCGGATGCGTACCAGGCGCTCGACCTGGCGATGAATGCCGCCCGCGCCTCCACACGCGGCTACCTGCCCGGAGCCCGCACAGCGATCACCGACGGCGGTACCGTTGTGGCCCGGCAGGACTATCAGACCTCCTGGCCTTACGCGAACCGCGGCGCGACCTGGGCGGTGAGCAACGGTTCACGGATCTCACTCATCGACTTCTCAGGCGAGTCGATCACGGATCAGCAGCTCGAGACCGCGGGCCGCTGGATCGAGCTCGCCTGATCGTCTGAACGGCCGGCGCTCCACTCTGCAAGGCCGGCGCTCCACGGGGAGTGCACGGGTAGTGATGGGGAGCAGATGGGGACTGATGGGTCCGTCCCCATCGAGAACGCAGGGCCGACCGGCTACGGTCGAGGTGTTCCTCCGGTCCATCCGCCGCAGAAGTCCCTACCTCACCGGGAGGAGACCACCATGCACCGCACCTCACGTCCCCTGAACCTAACAACCCCGGCACGACCGCCCCGGCCTCCGGTCCCTCGCTCGACGGCGCCCGGGCGACGCTCCTTCCTGACCCTGACCGCCCTGACGGCCCTGACCGCCGCGGGCGCGTCACTGGCAGCGGGTTGCGGGCGCTCATCCGATTCGGGCGAGAACGGAGCACCCACCGATGGCGCCTCCGCCACCTCCGCCGCCTCGGCCGGGGCGACGAACAACGGCACGGCCGGATGGCAGGATCTCGACGGCCACCTGCTGGGGCATCACGCCACGATCCGGGTCTCGCCCCTGGTGCGCGCGAGTGACACCGCCACGGCCCTGGTCCTGGAGATCACCCGCGCGACTGACGACGCTGCGCCTGCCGACATCGAGGACTCCGGCAGCCTGCCGACAGACGACGCCGAGGAATCCCCCGCCTCCGACGACGCGCAGGACGGTCAGGGCAGCCCGGACAGCACCGACGACCCGGGCGCTGACTCGGGCACTGATCCGGACACCGCCTATGCCACTCCCAGTCTGAGCGCGCCCGCTGGGGGCAGTGGTGCCGATGGCGTGCGTCTGATCGACACCGCCGGCGCGGGACGGGTGTGGACCGCGGGGTCGGCATCCGGAGGGGCCCTGGAGTTCAAGCGCGGCGAGACGATCACGTCCACGGTCGTGTTCGGACCGGTCGACATCGACGAGGTCATCGTCTTCGTGCCCCAGTCCGGCTTCGCCACGGTGAGCGTCATCGGCCGCGACCAGGCGGCGGGAGCCGGGATCAGTTCTCAGGCGCTGGACGAGGCCGACGAGATCATCCAGGACGGCGGCCCCGGTGAGGACGCGGCCGTCGCGCCCCTGGAGCGCTACACCCAGGCCCCGGACAACTCGGCCGGCACGCGCACCAGCGACAAGGACGTCACGGTCACCCTGTCCAGTGACGTCACCTTCGACTCCGACTCCGCGGCACTGTCCGACAAGGCCGACGGCCAGCTGCAGATTGTGGCCGAGCAACTGGCTCAGTATCCCGACGGCGGCAGCCTCGACATCGTGGGGCACACCGACGACGTCGCCGACGACGCCCACAACCAGAAGCTGTCTGAGGACCGGGCCCAGGCCGTGCGCGACCGGCTGGCCGAACTCGCCGATCTGGGATCGTGGCCGGATTCCGTCACCGGCAAGGGCGAGACCGAGCCCGCCATCGACGACACCACCGACGAGGCCCGCGCCGCCAACCGCCGCGTCGTCATCACCATCACCCCCACAAGCGGCACCACCGCCAAGCAGCCGGGAACCACCGGCACCGCCGCGCCGTCAGCCCCACCGGCCTCGGGCACCGGTCTGCCCGAGGCCAAGGGCCCGGTCGGCACCGGCCCGGACGGCGTCACCGTCAAAGGACCGGAGGACTACGGCGGCCAGATCACCGTCACCCTCGACCACGTCACCCGCAACGGCGGCCTCCTGCTCGGCCAGCTCATCGTCACCACCGGGCCGGGCGGCACCGGCGACACCACCCTGACCGGATGGTTGAACGACCCCGCACAAGTTCACGCCAGCTCCCGCGGCGAGAGCGGCGGCGTGAGCGCCGTCGGCATCACCAATGGCCTGACCCTCCTGGCCGACGGCCAGCGCGTCTACACCGCCGACTACATCCTGCCCGGCGGCGACTGGCACAGGCCCCTCACCGAGCTCTACGCCTACGAGGACCTCAAGGAGAACGTCACCACCACCATCTGCGTCGTCTGGCCCGACACCGGCCAGGACACCGTCACCGTCGACCACCCCGGCGGGCGCTTCGACGACGGCTACGCCTTCCGCCTCACCGACATCCCCGTCATCACTGCTTGAGAACGCCGCCTGAGAGTCACCGGCACTGCCAGTATTACCGGCAGCCTCATCCGTTAGCGCTGGTGAACCGATCTCGATGCGGAGTACGACCGATCTCGATGCGGGTTGCTACCGATCTCGAGGCGGGTTGCTACCGATCTCGAGGCGGGTTGCTACCGATCTCGACGCGGAGTACGACCGATCTCGACGCGGCACTGCGGCACTGGCGGCAGTGGCGGCACTGAACGGGAACGGGACCCGGACCACCCGCCTGACCCGCCTGACCCGCCTGACCCGCCTGACCCTACTCAGCCTACTCAGCCATCGACGACGGGCACGTCGGTCAGCCGCCAGGGCCAGGGCAGGGCGCCGCCGTCCGGGTGATCGACCATGACGGTGTCCTCCTCGGTGTCGGGCCAGGCCACGCACACCCGGCTCGTCTGCCCCTCGGTCAGGATCTCGGAGAGCTCGAGCTCGGTGAGCGCACGGTGCGCATCCGAATCGGGCAGCAGGTAGTCCACGGGATAGATCCGATCCGACCCCGACAGCAGGGTCAGCCCGTCGGAGGCCAACAGGCTCGTGGCGCCGCCCAGCTCGCCGCGCGCATTGTTGAGCACACTGCCCGGATCGGAGAGCCAACCAGTACCCAGAGGGGTCAACGACCCGCCCTTGCCCCCGGTGACCTCGAGGACGCCCAGCAGCAGACTTCCACGGCGCTGCACCTGCGCGAGCTTGACCGTGACCTGCCCCAGCCCGAACGTACCGCTCCCGACAGTGACGCCATCGGGTCCGCTGCCGCTGGGTCCGGCGGGCTCAGGGATCTCGGCGCCACTGCCGGAGCGCGCCAGGGAGCCGTCGGTCCCGTCCGTCGGAGCGATGACCACCTCGACGCGCCGGTTGGCCTGACGGCCCTCCTCGGTGTCGTTGGCGGACTTGGGCTCGGTCTCCCCCTTGCCGGCGACGGTCGTCGTCCAGGCGCTCAGGTCGGTCAGCTTCCCGAGCCGGTCGGCGACGGCCTGGGCCCGGTCCTCAGACAGCTTCTGGTTGTGGGCGTCGTCCGCCACATCGTCGGTATGCCCGGTGATCGTCAGCTCCCCGCCGCTGTAACCGGCGATCGTCTCGGCGACCCCTTTGAGAGCATCGTCGGCCTGAGCGGTCAGCTCGGCGGAATCGACGGCGAAGGTGACATCGCTGGCCACGTCCACGGACGTCTCGTCCCCATCGGTCAGCCCGCTGGAGGAGCCGTCCAGTGCCACGGAGTAGCGCTCGATGGACACGGGATCGCGCAGGGTGTCCTGAAGCTTCGCATTCGAAACGATCGAGCCGACGTCCAGCTTGGGCGCCTGGGCATCGTCGGCGTTGACGACGGGCACCTCAATGAAGCCCCCGTGAGACAGGAAGACCGTCACCGTATCGACGTCGACCGGACCGAAAGTCGGATAGAGGTCCTGGTCATCACCGGGAGCGATGGAGCCGAAATCGGTCTTCCCGGTGGTGGTCGACCAGACCCGCAGCCCCGCGGAGTCGATCAGACGCAGAGGCCTGTAAAGAACCACATTGCTCGTAATACCTCCCATAATGACGGCCGCGGCGTTCAATGTCGGCTCAACCGCATCCTTGGGGCGGGCGATGGTGAGGGGAAGTACCGACAGATCGCTCCCCTGATGGGTGACGCGCACCAGCGGGCCGACCGAGATGTTGAGCGTTTCACCGGTCGTGAGCGCCTCGGCGGCGGTCGAGGCCGGGGAGGCTGTGGGGGTCGCCGGAACGATGGGGGACTCGCGCTTGTTGCAGGCGGCGAGCCCGCCGGCCACAGCCAGCGCGGGCAGCGAGAGGACAACCCGGCGGGAAAGGCCGGATCGTGTCGCGCGGGGATGACGGAGGTTGTTCATGGGTCACTTTCCTATACGTGGTGTCATGACAATACCGTGCCGCGCCCGCGGCGACGATGGGCAGTACTGCACCGCACCGCCGCACGAGGCCGAGCCGGGGTGCGCGACGGGCCCGGCAGGCGGCAGGCAGCGAGTCGAGTCGGCCGGCAGTCAGCAGCAGGCCGGAAGCCAGCCAGTACAGCCCGAGTACAGCCCGCAGGCCCCTGCCCGCCGGCAGCTGCGCCCGACCGATCAGTTGGGGACGACGGCGTCGATGACCAGCTCGCCGCTGCTGCTCGTGCCCCGAAGCATGAGCATGCGCGGCTGTCCGGCCGCATTCCCGGAGGCATTGCTGGACGGCGGCAGCGCCCGGGCCGGGATGCCGGCCGCCTGCCAGAGCTGCTCGCCCGTCTTGAGATCGTAGGCGACCGCATAGGCGTCAGTGGCGTCGAGACTCGTGCCGCTCGTAGAGCTCGTGAAGCTCCCCATGGCGAACAGGGCGGCAGAATCCCCTCCGATGAGGCCCATGGGCCTCATGGTGCAGGCCCCTTCGGGCGGCGTGAATACGACCTTCTTGTCGGTGCGCGTGGCCTCGCAAGACCCGGCATCGGCCTCGACGGGCACCGAGGCGCCCGCCCCGACCACCGCGAACGCCCCGGACGCGCCCTCGACCTTGGACAGATCGTCGGCGAAGTCCTTGGCCTCACGGTTCGCCGAGATCGCCCAGGCCGGGTCTTGCGAGGTATCGCTGGAGATGACGGCGACCTGGTCGCCCTTCGAGTCGTAGACAGTGGCGGACGAGCTCCCCCGCACGACGAAGGCGTTGGTGCCCGCGTCGAGGTTGATGCCGCCGGGCTCGAAGTACTCGTCACCGGGGCCGGGATCCCTACTGCCCGAACCCGCACGGCCGAAGTCGGGGGCGGTATCGGCCGCCTGGGAGTAGAGGACGTCCCCGGTGGCGGCGGACAGGACGTACAGGCGCTTGGAGTGGCCCTCATAGGCCAGAACGAAGCCGTTCCTGACGCGGGCCTTGGAGAAGTGGCCCTCCGAGCGCCAGGACTCCTTCCCGTCCTTGTCGATGGCGACCAGGGAGCCCTGGGAGCTGCTCGTGCCCTTGGTGTCGCCCTCAATGAGAACGGCGCGCTCGCCGTCGGAGCCCATGAGCTGATGGCCCGCCGGGCCGGGCACATCGTCAGAGGTGCTGCCATCGAGCGAGACCAGGGTCATCGCGTCGGATGTTCCCTTGCACGCCAGCGTCGTGTTGTTCCAGAAGCGGACCTTGTCGCACTTGCCCGTCCACGTCGGGGCCTGATCCGATGAATCGAGGTCGTACAGCGACCACTCGCCGGAGGACTTGACCGCCAGGGCGCCTCCGCCGGGTGAGGAGGCATAGTCGGATACGTCGGTGATATGGCGCAGCTCGACCACCTTGGCCTTGCCCGGCAGGGAGGCGAAGGTACCGGCGAGGGCGGCCTGACTGCGGTGACGCTGCCACAGGAACAGGCCTCCGGCGACCAGGACCAGGCAGACGACGACAACGGTGGCGATGCCCGCCACGATGAGCGGACGGCGACGCCGCCGGCGCGGCGCAGTGGCATCCGCGGCGGAGGCGGACGAGATGGTCGGCGTGCCCGGGGACGGGGATACCGCTACCGTCGCTCCGGCCGGCGTCGAGGGCGCGACCAGGGTGGGCGCGTACCCGTCCACAACCGTTGGGGCCGTCCCCGTCGTAGGAGCGGTGGGCGCAACAGTCTCCTCGCCTGGGGCTGACTCTGACTCCTCGCTCCACATGTACGGCACCGTCGACGGCGTCGAGGGCGGCGGCTCCTGGGCGCGCGGGGCCGCCGGCAGCCCCGCCAGACTGGGGGCGACGGCGGTCAGGGTCTGGGCGATCTCGGACGCGGCGGGTCGAGCCTCCGGCCGCTTGGCGAGCATCCGCTCGATCATCATCCACAAGGAGTCCGGGATGCCCTGCGGCCGCCCCGGCGCCCGCCGCGCATGCTGGCCGAGGACCTGGGAGGGCGCGCCGACGAAGGGCGGTACACCGCACGCCGCTTCGTACAGGACGATTCCCAGCGAGTAGATGTCGGCGGCGGGGGTCGGCGCATGGACGTCGAGGATCTCCGGCGCCATGTACAGCGGCGTGCCGATGGCGCCGGTCGCTTTGGAGGAGGCCACCGTGCTGCAGATGCGGGCCACGCCGAAGTCGGCCAGGCGCGGGATCCACGTGGTGACGGCCTGCCCGGCGGGCGCCTGGGCCGAGGCGCCAGAGGTATCGACGACGTCGATGAGGACGTTGGCCGGCTTGACGTCGCGGTGCACGACGCCGGCGCTGTGCACCACAGACAGCCCTTCGGCCAGGAGCGCCCCGACCCTGGCGACCTCGGCGGGAGGCATGGTGCCCCATGCCTCCAGAAGCCCGCGCATGTCCCCACCGCCGACGTGGTCCATGACGATGGCGGCGCTGTCCCCCTCGACCACCATGTCCTGCACACCGACGACATAGGGGGAGCGCACTCGCATCAGGGTGGCGCGCTCGCGCACGAAGCGCTCGATGACCCCGGGATCCTGAAGAAGATCGACGCGCAGGAGTTTCACCGCGAGGTTGATCGCGGGGCCGTCGACGCGGCGTCCCAGCCAGACCTCGCCCTGAGCGCCGGTGCCGATGAGGGAGGTCAGGACATAGGCGCTGCCGAGGCGACGGGGTTCTCCGGGGCTGGTCGGACTGGGGGCGGTCATGCGGGTTCCACTCGGGTCGGGGCTAGTCGGCTACGGGGCCAAACCTACAGCGTCGTGACCCGCGTGTGATGACGGTGGGCCATACTCACCCCTCCAATTCATTCTCCAGTTCGCCCTCCGGTTCATCCCCATTCACTCCCCGTGCAGTGCATGGGGAGTGAATGCGGATATGGGGAGTACCCGGTCATTCCCGGGTACGACACGTTTTCTCCCCGTGCAAAAGTGCCCATTCATCGAGCGCTGAGAGTCTTTTACTGTGACACCGCGCCGCGAGCCCGTTACGGCTCGAAGAGATCGCATCGACGCCACACCGACATCACACGGACATCGCAGCGATATCGCGCAGCGCGGCCGCGTCAGAATGAAGATGACCATGAAGAATCGCGAAGAATCGTGAGGAATGAAGAATAGGAGGATCCGCAATGATCGGGATTCCAGGACGGGCTCTAGCCGCAGTGAGCGCAATCGGACTGGCCGCGAGCCTGACCGGATGCCAATTCGTGGAGGTCGGCAAAGGCGATGGCGATTCCAGCGCCACCCACCCCGCGACCTCTCAGGAGGTGAAAAGCACGCTGGCGGATACGCAGGCCGCGGCGGGTTCGACGGACCCCGTGGAGGTCGACTCGGAGCTGCCGGTGGTCGCCACGCGACAGACCTCCGACAATGACACTCCGCTGTCAGTCACGCTCAACTCGGTGAGCGTGACCGGTGGGATCACCACCGTCATCTTCTCCGTCACGAACGATACGCCGGGCTCGTCCAGCAATACCTGGTCCGTGATGACTCATTTCTCCGACGGATCCAATGATGTTCCCCTCAACGATGATGGAGCTACGACCAGCGGCGGAACCGAATTCAACACCGATGGCGTCACGGTTCTGGACACCTCAAGTAAGAAGATCTATCGATCCGCCTACGACACCGCCGGCGGATGCTTATGCTCCAGCACCGATGGCGTCGCCATCGCCCGAGGCGCCACCACAGTTCTGCAGACATCTTTCGCGGCAGTGCCCGATGACGTGGACACCGTCACCGTTACCATTCCCATGGCGGGCGCTTTCGAGAATGTGCCGGTGACGCGATGAATTCCCGAACCGCGCATCAGAGGCACCAGCGAATTAGCAGAGCATTGAGAAGATTCAGTGGATCCACCGGATTCAAGAGATTTCGTGGATTCCGCATGGTGGCCTCACGACCCGCCGTCGCCGCGGCCGCCGTGACCGCGCTGGCGGCCGGATTCCTGGTCCCCGCGGCGGACTCGGCCGCCAAGGAGAGCGCTTCTCCGACGCCGAACCCGTCGGCGGCAGCAACAGCAACAGCAACAAAAGCGTCCCTGTCCCCCACTGCCACCAGAGCGATACCCCCGAAGTCGGCGACTCCTGATATCGCACCCGTCATGGACACGGTGGCCCCGGCACTCTCGCTCGTCTTGCGCACGGGGGCGTCCGACGGCGCCGTCACCACCGACTCCGGCAAGGGAAGGACGAAGGCGACCCTCAACAGCGATGTCACCTTCGAGGTGGACTCGGCGACGCTGACGCCCCGTGCCATCGAGATCCTGGACGGCATCGTGTCGGACTGGGGCGGGACGCCGCCGGACTCGGTCACCGTGGTCGGCCACACCGACTCGGTGGCCGACCACGCCCACAATCAAACCCTCTCCGAACAGCGGGCCCAGGCGGTGGCGGACTATCTGACCTCCCGGTCGCCCTCAGTAAAAGTAGAGGCCTCGGGAAAGGGGGAGACCCAGCCCGCGGCCAGCGAGACCAATGACGACGGCAGCGTCAGCGAGGAGGGCAGGGCCGCCAACCGCCGGGTGGAGCTCACCTGGAATCAGTAGCGATCGAGAACGGCGTCGGCCGCCTCCCGCGCACGGGAGGCGGCCGACGCCGTCGTGAAGAAGAGCCTCAGGCCTTGGCGACGTCCAGCGGAATGCCGGGGCCCATGGTGGTGGCCATGGTCGCCTTGAGGATGTAGCGGCCCTTGGAGGTCGACGGCTTCAGACGCACGACCTCGTCCAGGACTGCCTGGAAGTTCTCGGTCAGCTGCTCCTGTGTGAAGGACACCTTGCCGATGATGAAGTTGAGGTTCGCGGCGCGGTCGACGCGGAACTCGATGCGGCCGCCCTTGATGTCGGTGACGGCCTTGGCCACGTCCATCGTCACGGTGCCGGTCTTGGGGTTGGGCATGAGGCCACGGGGACCGAGCACGCGGCCGAGACGGCCGACCTTGCCCATGAGGTCCGGGGTGGCGACGGCGGCGTCGAAGTCGGTGTAACCGCCTGCGACCTTCGCGATGAGATCATCGCTGCCGACCTCGTCGGCGCCCGCGGCGAGGGCCTGCTCGGCGCGCTCTCCCTGGGCGAAGACGACGACGCGTGCGGTCTTGCCGGTACCGTGCGGCAGGGACACGGTACCGCGCACCATCTGGTCGGCCTTGCGGGGGTCCACGCCAAGACGGAGGACGACATCCACGGTGGAGTCGAACTTCGTGACGGACGTGGTCTTGGCGAGTGCGACGGCCTCGGCCGGGGTGTAGAGGACTCCGGACTGAATCTTCTCAGCGGCGGCTCGATAGGCCTTGCTGCGCTTGGTCATCTGCTTCTCCTTAGCAGTCGTGGTGAACGGGCCGCGCCGGCCCTTCCACGGGGTTTCGATCGGGGGTGCGCGATGTCAGTCGCGGCTCAGGCCTCAACGGTGATGCCCATGGAGCGGGCGGTACCGGCGATGATCTTGGAGGCGGCCTCGACGTCGTTGGCGTTGAGGTCGGCCATCTTGGACTCGGCGATCTCGCGCACCTGGGCGGCGGTGAGCGAGCCGACCTTGTCGGCGTGGGGGCTCGGGGAGCCCTTGGGCACGCCCGCGGCCTTCTTGATGAGCTCGGCGGCCGGCGGCGTCTTGGTCACGAAGGTGAAGGAGCGGTCCTCGTAGACCGTGATCTCCACCGGGATGACGTTGC
>ERZ772993.233-NODE-233-length-29271-cov-16.570509_pt1 | contig 29271 bp, 28 predicted proteins | sample MGYA00580670_ERZ772993 | MGnify/ENA primary metagenome ERZ772993 (study PRJEB29015, sample SAMEA2737936) | human oral metagenome | biome: human oral; feature: human-associated habitat; material: dental | place: China | collected 2136 ... | reverse complement strand
TGCCGCCGACCGTGACGGCCACGCCGTCGGTCATCAATACCCGGCCCGGCGTGCGTCTGCACCTGTGCCGTTGAACGGCCGGCTCCAGGTGGTGGGGAAAGTGCCGGGTATTACACCGGCACGCGGCCGATCACCAGGTATTCGAGCAGTGCCTTCTGGACGTGCAGCCGGTTCTCGGCCTCGTCCCAGACCACAGATTGCGGACCGTCGATGACCTCGGCGGTCACTTCCTCGCCCCGGTGTGCGGGCAAACAGTGCATGAAGAGCGCGTCCGGATGGGCGCTGGCCATCATCGGTTCATCGACGCAGAAATCGGCAAAGGCCGCGCGGCGCGCCTCGTTCTCGGCCTCGTAGCCCATGCTGGTCCAGACGTCGGTCGTCACCAGATCGGCGCCCGCGCAGGCTTCGCGCGGATCCTCGAAATAGCGCAGGTGCTTGCGCTCGGCATCGCTGATGCGGGCATCGTCCAGCGCATAGCCCGGAGGCGTGGAGATGTGGACCTGGAAGTCCAGTAGCCGTGCCGCCTGCACCCACGTGTAGCTCATGTTGTTGGCGTCGCCCACCCAGGCTACCGTCTTGCCCTGGATGCTGCCGCGGTGCTCCATGTAGGTGAAGATGTCGGCCAGGATCTGGCACGGGTGGTATTCGTTGGTGAGTCCGTTGATGACCGGCACCCGCGAGGCGGCGGCGAAGCGCTCGATGATGTCCTGTTCGAAGGTGCGCATCATGATGATGTCGCACATCCGCGAGATCACCTTGGCGGCATCATCCACCGGCTCGCCGCGGCCCAGCTGCGAATCCCGCGTGTTCATGTAGATGGCGGCACCGCCCAGCTGCAGCATGCCGGCCTCGAAGGACAGGCGGGTACGGGTGGAGGCCTTCTCGAAGATCATCACCAGCGAGCGGTCCTGCAGCGGATGCCAGGTCTCGTAGTTCTTGAAGCGCTTCTTGATGAAATCGGCGCGTTTCAGCAGGTATTCGATCTCTTCGCGGCTGAAGTCGTCGAATTTCAGGAAGTGCTTGATGGGCAGTGTGCTCATGGTCGGGGCTGTCGTGTCGGCGTGGATTCAGGGAAAGGCACATCGGGTGGGGACATGCCCGGCGAAGGCGCTGGAAGGGGCGGGTCAGCGAAAGAACCCGGTCATTCAGGTGCGGGTGGGGAAAGTGACTCCGGGAAAGCAGGATAGGAGGGTGGGGCGCTGCCTGCGGACAGGTCGTGACGCCTGCCTGCGGGTAGCAGCCTGTTCAGCCGGCAGTCTGTCCTTCCTGCAGGAAGCGCCGGATCAGCGGTGCCAGCCGCTGCACCAGCTCGTCGGCCTCGGCATCAGACAGGATGAGCGGCGGCAGCAGCCGCACGACCCGTTCGGCCGTGACGTTGATCACCAGGCCTTCGTCCAGCGCCATCTTCACCAGCGCGCCGCAGGGGCGATCCAGCCCGATGCCGATCATCAGGCCCTTGCCCTGCATGCCGGTGAAGCCCGTTGTGCCGGCCAGTGCCTTCTCGAAGCCCTGGCGCAGGCGCTCACCCAGCACTTCGGCACGGGCCACAAGGCCGTCGCGCTCCATCACCTCCAGCGTGGTGAGGGCGGCGCGCATGGCCAGCGGGTTGCCGCCGAAGGTGGTGCCGTGGTTGCCGGGCTGGAACAGGCTGGCAGCCGGTCCGTGGGCCAGCACCGCGCCGACCGGCACGCCCGAGGCAAGCCCCTTGGCCAGCGTCATCACGTCCGGCGTGATGCCGGCCCACTGGTGGGCGAACCAGCGGCCGCTGCGGCCCATGCCGCTCTGAATCTCATCCAGCATCATCAGCCAGCCGTGCTCGTCGCACAGCCGCCGCACGCCCTGCAGGAATTCCGGCGTGGCCGCCGTGATGCCGCCTTCGCCTTGAATGGACTCCAGCAGCACGGCAGCGATCGTCGGGGCGGTGCGGTCCTGCCGGGCCAGCGCTTCGAGCGCGGCCAGATCGTTGAAGGGCAGGCGAGGGAAGCCGGGTATCAGCGGCTCGAAGCCTTTCTGGACCTTGGGGTTCGCCGTGGCCGACAGCGTGGCCAGCGAGCGCCCGTGGAAGGCATGCTCGAACACCACCACCCGGGGCTCGGCGATGCCCCGGGCATGACCGTGCAGACGGGCGAGCTTGAGCGCTGCTTCGTTGGCTTCCAGGCCGGAGTTGCAGAAGAAGGCGTTGGTCATGCCTGCCCGCTGCACCAGCTGGCGGGCCACGGCATCCTGCAGTGGCACCTCGAAGAGGTTCGAGCTGTGTATCAGTTTTGCCACCTGATCCTGCAGCGCGGCCACCAGATCGGGGTGGGCATGACCGAGTGTATTGACGGCGATACCGCTCAGAGCGTCGAGGTATCGTCGGCCCGCCTCATCGAACAGAATGGCGCCCTGGCCACGCGTGAAGGCAATGGGCTGGCGCAGGTAGGTCGACATCAGGGGGGCTTGGCAGGTCATGCGCGTGTCTCGGTTTTTCCATCCATGTACCGGTATCATACTTCCATGCAGCAAGAACCAATGAACCCATCCGCGTCTTTCGGCGGCGGGATCCCGGGTCAGGAGACACTCGCTGGCGGCTTCCCGCCTCCGGCATCCGACGCCACGGCCCATGGCGCGTGCTCTGTCGCGCCGGCTTGCCCGGAGGCTCCGTCCGACCCGGTGGCGCATGTCCGTCATGCGGCCCGCTTCGTCATCATCGGCGAGACCCATGAGGGTCGCCGCTTTCGCCCCAGCGACTGGGCCGAACGCCTGGCAGGCGTGATGGCGCCCTTCCGGCCCCGCAAGAAAAGTGGTGCGCGGTCCGGCGTCGGCCAGTTCCACCTAGGCTATTCGCCCTATGTGCTGCCGTCCATGTACCAGGGCTTCAAGTGCGTGATCGTCGATCGCCGCCTGCATGACGTCGAGCCGCTGGCGCACAATTTCGTGCTCAACTTCGCGCTGGACAACCGGCTGCGGACCGAGGCGCTGGATTGAACGGCTCGTGCCGTGGCCGGAGAATCCGAAACAAGACATTTTTTGACATGAATCAGGTCCCGTTTGCTGTCGGACTTGTTGAAAAAGCTACAGTCTGGTCGTAGAGAGATTGTCTAACCTCATGAATTAACGACGTTTTCTAATTTTCGGGTTGCTCTTTGGCAGACTTTCTGGTCTCATCGCTTCCATGTGGAAGACGCCTTTCAACCCGCGTGGCCAGAAGAGCCCGACAGCAGCGCCGGCAACGGTGGCCGAAGCGCCGCGCCTGCCGTTCCGTGTCGCAGCGTTCGGCCTGGGCCAGCGCTTCATGCGCCTGATCGAGCTGATCTTCCAGTGCGAGGCCCAGAACCCGTACCGCTACCAGCTGGCCGATACCCGCACGGGCGGGGAGTTCGACATCGCGCTTGTCAATCTCACCATTCCCGGCGGCGTGGATACGGCACGCCGGTTGCGCAGCCTGCCGCGCGCCATCCCGGTCATCGGCGTGGGACGCCGGGCCAACCGCCTGCGCGGGGCGGATGATCTTCTGTTTGCCTCCTTTGCCCAGGACATCCTGGCCGTGCTCAACCGTTCGGCCGATGTGCTGGTGGCCCGTGCGCAGCAGCACGCCATCAACCGCAACACGCTGTCGCTCAGCAGCGTGCTGGCCGCCCGCCAGCAGATGCCGCTTGATGCCCCACTGCGTGTCCTGGTGATGGATCCCAGCCCCTCCAGCCGCAGTCATGTGGCCGTGGGCATGCGGCAGCTGGGCGTCGACGTGGACGGTGTAGGGACGCTGGAGCAGGCCAGTGATGTGCTGTCGATGCGCCACTACGATCTGGTCATCGTCGATCCGCAGCAGCCCGATGGCTGCGGGCTGGAGATGATGCGTCGCTTCAAGCGCGCCACCGGCTCCAATGTGCCGGTCGTGGTGCTCAGCGCGCGCTCGGGCATTCCCGACCTGCTGCGTTCAGCCATGCTGGGGTGCAGCGGCTATCTGGTCAAGCCACTGTCCATGTCGGCGCTGCACGGTACCGTGCGGCGCATCCTGCTGCGCACGGCCGGCCGGCGCCAGCGGGGCGCCATCGGCCCCATGGCACTGTCAGACGACGACCGTGTGCCTGCCGCCGGACAGCCCGGGCTGATCTGGCGGATGCTGGACGGGCTTCGCCACCAATGCCTGTCCGGTCTGGGGTTCTTGGGTGGGTGGCTGGGCCTGATGTGGAGTGGCTCGCGGGGCGCCTCTCGTGGTGCCGAGCGGGTCAGCCTGCGAGGGGGAGGCGACGGTGCACGGGTCGATTCCATGCGTCTCAGTCCCAACGCGGTGCCGGTCTGGCGGCCGGGCAGCAGTCATTGCGATGTCGACATGGGACTGGCCATGGCCATTGCCACGGGAGTGCAGCGTCCCTCGGGCCTGTCGTCAGCGTCAGGCACGCGGGCAGGTCAGAAGTCGAAAGCGGTCTCGCGCGGTCGACAACATGCCAGGTCCCGCATGGCCGAAGCGGCGCTCAACGACTGAACCGGCCTCCGCGGTTCTCCCGACAACGGATTCGCAGCGTTCTCCGGCTGCAAAAGCCGCAAAAGAAAAAGCCCCGGCTGGTTGCCCAGTTCCGGGGCTTTTGCCGTGAAGGCCGGAAGGCTTACTTCACGCGGCTGCGGTATTCGCCGTTGCGGGTGTCGATCTCGATCTTGTCACCGGTCTCGACGAAGGCGGGCACCTGCACCTCGAAGCCGGTGGGCTTGATGCGGGCAGGCTTGAGCACCTTGCCGGAGGTGTCGCCGCGCACGGCGGGTTCGGTGTATTCCACTTCACGCACCAGCGTGGTGGGCAGTTCCACCGAGATGGCGCGGCCGTTGTACATGACGACCTCGCAGGGCATGCCTTCCTCGAGGTAGTTCAGGGCGTCGCCCATGTTCTCGCCGTCCACTTCGTACTGGTTGTACTCGTAGTCCATGAACACGTAGGCGGGGTCGGAGAAGTAGGAGTAGGTGACCTCGGTCCGCTCCAGAACCTGGATCTCGAACTTGTCGTCGGCCCGATAGACGCTTTCCGTGCCGGAACCCGTCAGCAGGTTCTTCATCTTCAGCTTGACGACGGCGGCGTTGCGGCCGGATTTGTTGTATTCGGCCTTGATGACGACCATGGGGTCGTTGCCGATCATGATCACGTTGCCAACGCGAAGTTCCTGGGCGGTCTTCATGGGTGTATCTGTACTGTGTCCGGGGTTGAGCTGAACTCGCAATTATATAGCGGGTTGGCGGGGTTTGGGGGCCGGGTCCTCGTTGAAGACGGCCTCGTTGAGGGGGGCTCCATGCCGGGAAGCCTTCCTCGGCTCACGCCGTCCGCTTCGCCTGCGCAAATGCCATCAGGCTGCCTGCCAGGTCGGGGACGTGGGCGGCGGTGGCGCTGGCCAGTCGTCTGGACAGGGCTGCGGCACAGGGATGTTGCAGCCAGGCCACCAGATCGTTGGCGTTGTGGTCGGGGGCCTGGTTCCAGGCGCGCAGGGCGTGCTGCCAGGCAAGGAAGGCGGGTTCATCGGCCAGCCAGGGGGTGATGCGGGTCAGGAAGGCATCCAGTTTCTGCAGGTGGGCGGCGTCATCCTGGGGGTAGGCTTGCCACAGCCAGGGGATGCCGGCCCATAGGGCGCGCAGCCAGGAATCCTCGCCGCGCACGAGGTTCAGATCGCAGCACCACAGCAGGGGGTCGAATTCGGTCTGCGGCAGGAAAGGCAGGGCCGAGAGCCGCAGGCGCTGGGGGTGCGTCTGGGCCAGTGGAACCAGAGGCCGCAGCCAGGGCTGGGTGTCGGCGCCGGGCAGCAGCAGATGAATGGGCGGCAGTGCCGGCTGATTCAGCCAGGCAGTGAGCCATGCCAGCAGCGGCGCGGACGGGTAGCACAGGACGCTGGCCAGCAACGGTCTGCCTGTGGGGGACGGTGCTTCAGCAGTTGTACGACCGGGAAAGTCCGGTTGAATGCCGTGGGCCTTCAGCCACTGGTCTCTGTGGGCAGGGTTGGCCAGAAAGGCATCGCGGCGCTGCAGCAGGTCGCGTTCACGCAACAGGCCGCCGGTATCGGCCGAGAAGCCGGGGTTGAAGAAGTGTTCGGTCAGGCCGTCGGGTTGCAGGCTGGGCAGGCCGTGACCGTCGGCTACCCAGTCCTCGGCGCTCAGGTATTCCAGCTGGATGAGCTGCGGCGGGCCGGATGGGCGGTTCTTCAGCGCTGCCCGCGCCTTCCGGGGCAGCCGCACCTGAAAGCCGCAGACGATCACGTCCGCGTCCTGCCCCACGGCTGCATCGTCATCCAGCCGGCTGACCACGACAGGCGGGCGTTCAGCCTCAGGGGCCAGTCGTTCCAGCACCTCGGGCTGGTCGATGAAGAGGTGGACACGGCAGCCGTGTTCGTCGTGCAGCTGCCGGGTCAGTCGCCACATCACGCCCGCATCGCCGAAGTTGTCGATGACCTGGCACAGCAGGTGCCAGCGCAGGCCGGGGCGGTCCGTGGTTACGTCGCGCGAAGAACTCATGGGTGTTCTTCCGAGGCGGTGGCCTGCTCCTGCTTCAGCATTTGCTCCAGCGTGCCGATGTTCAGCCCGAAGCGGCGCTGGGCAAAGCGGCGGGCGGCCAGCAGAGCACGATCTTTCGAGAGCAGCCAGTCCACACGGTGGGCCACCGCCAGATCCAGGAACTTGCGGTCGTCAGGGTCGCGGCAGCTGAGGTTGCAGGCCGGCACCACGGCCACTTCTTCGGTCAGCGCATCCCAGCGGGCCAGCGCGGCCTGCTGCTGGCTCTCGTCCTGTCGGAACTGGGGGCGGGCCAGCACCACGGCCAGCTCGGCGCGCATGGCATGGGTGCCGATGGCCTGGTAATGGCCGCTGGCCAGTCCGTCCTGCAGCGCCTGCACGTGCGGATCATGGAAGACGAGCAGGTCGAGCCAGATGTTGGTGTCGATGACGAGACGGGGCATGGGATGAAGAGGAGGGGCCGATTGCAGCGCGCATCGTAGCATCCGGCCCGCGTGCTCCATAAAAGTACTCTATAATCTTTTGCATGAAGATAGTTCTTTCCCCTGCCAAGGCGCTGGACTACACCACGCCTGCACTCGATGTACCGGCCAGCCTGCCGGCCTTTCCCGAGCAGACCCGCGCGCTGGTCGACATCCTGCGTGGCTACGACGAAGTGGCGCTGTCCGGACTGATGTCCATCAGCGCGGCGCTGTCGCGCGAGAACGTGGCCCGCTACCAGCGTTTCTCGGATACCTTCGACGAGACCAACAGCCGCCCGGCGCTCTATGCCTTCAACGGTGATGTCTACGACGGTCTGTCGGCCCGCACGCTGACGCGGGCCGAGGCTGAGCGTGCCAACGAGCTGGTGCGCATCCTGTCTGGGCTCTATGGCGTGCTGCGGCCCTTCGACCTGATGCAGCCCTACCGGCTGGAGATGGGCACGAAGCTGCCCAACCCGGCGGGCAAGGACCTGTACGCCTTCTGGCGCGAGCGCATCACGGCCGCGCTCAATGAGGCGCTGGCGGACGATCCGCATCCGGTGCTGGTCAACCTGGCTTCGGACGAGTACTTCAGTGCCGTGGACGTGAAGCGGCTGGAGCATCCGGTACTGAAGATCGCGTTCGAGGAATGGCGTGATGACGCCAGGTCGCCCGAAGGCGGCAAGTGGAAGGTGGTTTCCTTCAATGCCAAGCGGGCCCGCGGCATGATGACCCGCTACGCCATCGACATCGACGCGAAACAGCCGGCCGATCTGCGTGGCTTTGACCGCGACGGCTACGCGCTGGACGAAGCCGCCTCCAGCGATGACCGCTGGGTGTTCCGCCGGCGGGACTGGCCGCCAGCGAAATAGGAAGGGCCGTCAAATCCGGCCTGGACGGCTTTCCGCCACCCTAGTCCGAGACGGCCCTGATGATGCAGCTCCGGGTTTGCTAGCCGGCCACCCATGATGGGCGGCCACCGGAACTGCGCGCTGCAGTCCTGCGTTTACTGCAGCATCATGTACAGCCCGGAGGCCAGCAGTGCGCCAACCATTGGTGCCACACCCGGAACCCAGGCATAGGACCAGTCGGTATTCACCTTCATCGGCAGCAACGTCAGCACCAGCCGCGGACCCAGGTCACGGGCCGGGTTGATGGCGTAGCCGGTGGTGCTGCCCAGGCTCAGGCCGATGACCCAGATCAGGATGGCCACTGGCAGTGCCCCCAGCGTGCCCAGCCCGATGGGCGTGGCCTCGGTCTGGCCGGGCAGGGTGATGCTGCCGTTACCGATGATGTAATAGATCACGAACAACAGCACGAAGGTGGCCAGCATCTCGCAGAAGAAGTTGTTGGGCAGGTTGCGGATGGCCGGGCCCGTGCAGAAGCAGGCCTTTTTGGCACCTTCGTCCTCGGTGGCGGCAAACTGGTCACGGAAATACAGCCAGACGCAGAGCGCCCCCAGCATCGCGCCCAGGAACTGGGCCGCGAAATAGGTGGGCACCTGGTCCCAGGGGGTCTTTCCGAGGACCGCCAGCCCCAGCGTGACAGCCGGGTTCAGGTGGGCGCCGCTGACCGGTCCGGCCACCGTCACGCCCACGAACACGGCAAATCCCCACGCGGTGGTGATGACGATCCAGCCCACACCGATGCCGACGGCGTGGGTCTGCTTCAGCACGCAGCTGGAGACGACGCCGTTGCCCAGCAGGATCAGCAGCGCGGTACCGATGAGCTCGGCAGTGAAAATGCTCATGTTGGCTCACTCCTCATGGCCAGGGATGGCAGGCTGGCCGCTGGTGGCCGGAAGAACGTGTACCGTGTGGGCACGCATGGTGCTCACTCTTCGATCCAGTGGCGGGCGGCACGCACGGCCTTGTGCCAGTAGTGCAGCATGTGCTGCACGCGCTCGGGCGACAGCTTGGGCTTGAAGACCTGACCCACCTGCCACTGCTCGTGCAGCGCCTCGATGCTGGGCCAGTAGCCCGTGGCCAGACCGGCCAGATAGGCGGCACCCAGGGCCGTGGTCTCGATGGTGCGGGGCCGCACGATGTCGAAGGCGAACAGGTCCGACTGCGTCTGCATCAGGTAGTCGCTCTTGCTGGCGCCGCCGTCCACGCGCAGCTGCGAGGTGGCCTGGCCGGCATCGGCCTCCATGGCCTTCACGATGTCATAGACCTGGAAGGCGATGCCTTCCAGCGTGGCGCGGGCAATGTGTCCGTCCGTGGTGCCGCGGGTGATGCCCAGCAGCGCACCGCGCGCGTACTGGTCCCAGTAGGGGGCGCCCAGGCCAGTCAGCGCCGGCACGAAGTACACGCCGCCGTTGTCTTCCACCGTGTGTGCCAGGTTGTTGATGTCGGCTGAGGTGCGGATCAGGCGGGCACCGTCACGCAGCCACTGGATGGCAGCACCACCCACGAAGACGCCCCCTTCCAGCGCGTAGGTGGTCTTGCCGCCGATCTGCCAGGCCACGGTGGTCAGCAGGTTGTTGGCCGACTTCACCGGGGTGTCGCCCGTGTTCATCAGCAGGAAGCAGCCGGTGCCGTAGGTGTTCTTCAGCATGCCCTTTTCGGTACAGAGCTGCCCGAACAGTGCGGCCTGCTGGTCACCGGCAATGCCGGCGATGGGGATGTTGCACTCGGTGTAGCGGTTGGAGGTCTCGCCATAGACCTCGCTGGAGCTCTTCACCTCTGGCAGCATGGCGCGCGGCACGCCGAAGAGCTTGAGGAGTTCGTCATCCCAGTCCAGCGTGTGGATGTTGTAGAGCATCGTGCGGCTGGCGTTGCTGGGGTCGGTGACGTGCACCTTGCCGCGCGTGAAGTTCCAGATGAGCCAGGTGTCCACCGTACCGAAGCACAGCTTGCCGCGCTCGGCGCGTGCCCGGGCACCGTCCACGTTGTCCAGGATCCACTTCACCTTGGTGGCCGAGAAGTAGGCGTCCAGCACCAGGCCGGTCTTTTCCTGGATCTTCGCCTGCCATTCGTCGCGGATCTCGTCGCAGTACCGGGAGGTACGCCGGTCCTGCCAGACAATGGCGTTGTACAGCGGATCGCCGGTGGCGCGGTCCCACACCAGTGTTGTCTCACGCTGGTTGGTCACGCCGATGGCCTGGATGTCGGCCGCATCCAGCCGTACCTTGGCCAGTGCTTCGGTCAGCACCGCCACCTGCGAGGCCCAGATTTCCTTGCCGTCGTGCTCCACCCAGCCGGGCTTGGGAAAGTACTGGTTGAACGGGCGCTGGGCCACCGACACCATCTCGCCCCGCTGGTCGAAGATGATGGCGCGCGACGACGTGGTGCCCTGGTCCAGGGCCATGATGTAACGAGGCTTGCTCATGGGGGTGCTCCAGACAATCATCAGTTTGAAACTTGATTGTCATTCTTCGCAGGAATGGATGGGGCAATCCCGTAGCGTGTGCCGGGGTGACTCGACAGGCCGGTCCGAGACGGTGTAAAGCATGGCGCGCGACCGCTGGGCGGCCGGCGGGCGTGCACTGGAGGATGATAAGGTTAGGATGTATTTGTCGCCAAAAGCTTTTAAAAGCCGGAAAAAGCTTTTAAAAGGATGCAAGGTTGCATGAGGTCGGAAGGTCCGAAAGATCTGGAGACCAGCCAGGAAGGCGGGAAGCCAAGAGGCTCGGAAAGCCTGGGGACTTGCAAAGGCCGGGGACAGTCCGGCGTACCTCAGAGAATGACGACCGGCTCGGGCCGCAGCTGCACGCCAAAGCGTTCCTGCACGCTGTCCTGGATGCGGCGGGCCAGGTGCAGGATGTCCCGGCCGGTGGCCTCGCCGTAGTTGACCAGCACCAGGGCGTGGCGAGGTGATACCCCGGCATCGCCCTCACGGTGGCCTTTCCAGCCGCAGGCGTCGATCAGCCAGCCGGCCGAGAGCTTGAATCTGGCTGGCGTGTCGTCGCCCGCCACGGGATGGGCGGGTAGTCCGGGATGCAGCCCGCGCAGTCGTTCGACCGTATCGCCGTCCACCACCGGGTTGTGGAAGAAGCTGCCGGCATTGCCCAGCACGGCCGGATCAGGCAGCTTGCTGCGCCGGATGGCTTCCACCGTGTCGGCCACCTGCACGGCCGTCAGCCCCGGCATCGCCAGGGCCGTCCGCAGCTCGGCATAGTCCAGCCGGGGCACGAAGGTGCGGGACAGTCGCAGGCGCACGGACAGGATCAGCCAGTCACGGCCGGCCGGCGTCTTGAAGAAGCTCTGCCGATAGCCGAAGGCACACTCGGCAGCGGTGAAGCGCCGGCGCTCGCCGGTCTGCAGATGGATGGCCGCGACCGAATCGATCCGCTCGCCGGCCTCCACGCCATAGGCGCCGATGTTCTGCCAGGGGGCCGCGCCCACCCGGCCCGGAATCAGTGCCAGGTTTTCCAGCCCGTAGTAGCCCTGGTGCAGCGTCCAGCGCACCGTGTCGTGCCAGACCTCGCCCGCGGCCACGTCCAGCCACACCGTGTCGCCCTGCTGGTCAATCACCTGCCGGCCGCGCGTGCGCATCAGCAGCACGGGTTCGTCCAGGTCACGCGCCAGCAGCAGGTTGCTGCCGCCGCTCAGGATCAGCGGACGGGGGAAGGGCTGTTCATTCGGCGTGATCTCATGGGGGTGCGGGGCCCGAATCTCGGCCGCACCCTTCTCGCGTAGCAGCCCCAGCACCTCGTCCACGGCCGCCTCGTCATCCAGCGTGCAGGCCAGATGCGCCGTGGCCCGGATGCCGAAGGTGTTGAAGGGGCGAAGTTGCAGGTTGTGCTGAACCGAATAGGACATGATCTCAGTCCGACGCGATGATCTCGGACTCGTCCGCGTCGAAGTCCGACTCTGCCGGGTCGGGGCGCGCCTTGCTGGGCAGGTAGGACAGCCGCACGTAGATGGGGGCGAAGGCCTCGGCCTGGGTGATCTGTAGCAGGCTCTCGCGCGCCAGCTCCAGCATGGCCACGAAGGTCACGACCACGCCCGCCGTGCCCTGTTCCAGATCGAAAAGCTCATGGAACTCGGCAAAGCGCAGGTTCTGCAGCTTGCGGAGGATCTCGGACATGTGCTCGCGCACCGACAGCGACTCGCGCTGCACTTGGTGGTGCTGCACCAGCCGCGCCCGACGCAGCACTTCGGCCCAGGCGGCCCGCAGGTCGTCGGCCGAGACATCCGGCAGGCGGATCTCGGCGGTGTGGTCCAGGTGCACCTGGGCGCGCACGAAGTCGCGGCCCACCACCGGCAGCGCGTCGATCTGTGCCGCCCCGTACTTGATGCGCTCGTATTCCAGCAGCCGCCGGGCCAGCTCGGCACGTGGGTCTTCCACCTCCTCGTCGCTGTCGGCCTTCTTCACCGGCAGCAGCATCCGTGACTTGATGTCGATGAGCATGGCCGCCATCAGCAGGTATTCGGCCGCCAGCTCCAGGTTGCGGGAACGGATCTCGTCCACGTAGGCCAGGTACTGTGCCGTCACCTTGGCCATGGGGATGTCCAGGATGTCGAAGTTCTGCTTGCGGATCAGGTAGAGCAGAAGGTCCAGCGGCCCCTCGAAGGTGTCCAGCAGCACCTCCAGCGCATCGGGCGGGATGTACAGATCGTTCGGGATGCGTCGTAGCGGTTCACCGTGGATGAGCGCCAATACCGGCAGCTCGGCATCCGGATCGGGCTTGCCGTTCGTGTCCTGCATGAAGGGGCCGCGGTATCAGAGCAGCTCGGCGGTACCCGGGGCCGGCGTCGTGTCGGCCTGGTAGGGATAGGGCTTTTGCATCACCCGCGAGGCATTCTCCTCGGCACGTCGTTCCAGGTCGATGGGCGCCTTGTCCCACCAGATGGCGCGGCCGCGCTGCTGCTCGGCCTCCAGCGACGGACGCTTTTCCTTCAGTTGCTGCAGGAACCGGGTGGCTTCAGAGACGTAGAGGGCCATGATGACAGGCAGCCGCGTGGCTGGCGGAAGTGGGTGATGAAAGGGTCTGATGATTGTAATGGAGCAGCTCCGCTTTCAGGCAGCAGCCGACCGGCGTGTGGCGGAAGTCCACCCGTATCCGTTGGCAAACCCGGCAGCGCAGTGGGATCCGGTATGCTTGAGCCTGCCTTTCGCATCGAAGCGCGTGCCCCATCTTTCCCGGGAGGCGCGCCGGACCCTTGCCATCATCATGAAAAGCGCCAAGCCTTCCAACACTGCCCCCTCACAGGTCACCGCCCCCCGTTCCTGGCGTACCCGTGCCTGGGCCCTGCTGCTGGCCATCACGCCCCTGGGGGCGGCCTGCGACTTCATCGCCCAGAAGGATCTGACTCCCGGCCAGAGCACCGAAGCCGACGTGCGCCGCTGGATGGGCCAGCCCGAGATGATCTGGGAGGAGAGCGACGGCAGCCGCACCCTGGAATACCCGCGCGGCCCGATGGGCAAGGAAACCTATTTTGTCACCATCGGCGCCGATGGGCGCTTTCGCCGCATTGAGCAGGTGCTGACCGAAGAGAACTTCCGCAAGGTCCAGCCCGGCATGACTCGCGACCAGGTCCGCCAGATCCTGGGCAAACCGGGCGAGATCTCGCGCTTCAAGCGCCAGAACGAGGAAGTCTGGGGCTGGCGCTACCTGGAAGCGACCCAGCGCACCATGTTCTTCTACGCCCACTTTGACCAGGACACCGGCCTGCTGAAACGCACCGACCAGATGCAGGACTGGAAGACGTCGAAGCATTGAGTGTCCGGTTGTCCGGTGCCCCACGTCCGGGACGATCAGCACGGATCCGCATGGGCGATGGCCGACATCCCAAAGGGTTGAGGTGTGCCGTGATGGGCCGTTGCCGGGATGGAGATCGACTTAGGTGCCAGCGCTCCGGGATGGGGTGCCTTCCTCGGCTCATGCTGTCCGCTTCGCTTCCAGAAATCGCCTGTGGAGGCACCCCATCCCGGAGCGCCTTTCATCGAAGTCGTCCTTCCGTGAAGTCGCCCCCGTTGAGGCACTCTTATCCTTCAACAAAGTCGATCCTCAAGCACGACCATCCTTTCATGCAGAGCGGCTCGCCCCCCGCAACGCCGCATACGCCTCGTCCAGCGACTCGAACAGATTCCCCTCTCCCAGCTCCTCCAGGAATCCCGCCCGCTTCATCAGCGACAGCGGCTGCCGGTTGGCCGCGCACAGCACCAGCCGGTCGCCATGCTCCAGAATGTGCCGATGCAGCGACTGCAGCGCATCCAGCCCCGTCGTGTCCATGTTGATCACCCGGTGCAGATCCAGCACCACGATGTCCGGCAACGGCTGCGGCGTGGCCGTGATCGCTTCCAGCTTGCTGATCGACCCGAAGAAGATCGAGCCGAACGCCTGCCACGTGCCCACCCGGCGACCACCCGGCAGCGTTGCCACCTCGGCGGGTGTCTCGATGCGGTCGACGCGCGTGACCCGCGCCACCCGGTAGATGAAGAAGAAGCTGGCCAGCAGCAGCCCGAACTGCACCGCCACCGTCAGGTCGAAGACGACGGTCAGGCAGAACGTGGTGAGCAGCACCGTGCGGTAGTTGAGCGTGAAGCGACGCAGCCGCGCGAAGGCCCGCCAGTCGCCCATGTTGAAGCCCACGAACAGCAGGATGCCCGCCAGCACGCTCATCGGGATGTTGACCGCCAGCGGGGCCAGCAGCAGCATGAACACCAGCAGCGTCAGCGCATGCACGAGGCCGGCGATGGGCGAATGGGCGCCACTGCGGATGTTGGTGACGGTACGGGCAATGGTGCCGGTCACGGCAATGCCGCCGAACAGCGGTGTGGTGAAGTTGGCGATGCCCTGGGCCATCAGCTCCTGGTTGGGATCGTGACGATCATGGGTCATGCCGTCGGCCACCCGTGCGCACAGCAGCGATTCGATGGCGCCCAGGAAGGAGATGGCCAGCGTGGGGCCCACCAGGTTCTGGGCCGACTCCCAGTCAAAGCTGGGCAGCGCGGGCGTCGGCACGCTCTGCGGAATGCCGCCGAAGCGGCTGCCAATGGTCTCGACCGGCAGCTGCAGCGCCCAGGTGAACAGCGTGCCCAGCAGCAGCACCACCAGCGGCGCCGGGATGCGCCACAGGATGCGGCGCAGCAGGCTGGCCTGCTGGGGCTGGGGTTCTGTCGGCGTCGCCGCAGGCGTGCGGGCGGCCGTCGGGACCGGGGCGCCTTCGGCATCACCCGCATCGTCGGAGGCGGTGCCTACCACACCCTGCGCCGGTTGTTCCAGCGCCGTCTGACGGGAAGTCATGACTTTGGGCGGCTTGGGCCAGACAATGAGGGTGAGCAGCGTGACCACGCCCAGTCCCAGGGCCGGGTAGTTCAGCCCGTCGCGGTAATGGACCAGCGTGTCCAGCTGCGAGAAGAAGTTGGCCGGCATCTTCTCGATCTGCAGGCCCAGGAAGTCCTTCACCTGTGACAGCATGATCACCACGGCAATGCCATTGGTGAAGCCGATGACGATGGAGATGGGCACGAAACGGATGATCTGCCCCAGCCGCAGCGCCCCCATCAGGAAGAGGATGGTGCCGGCCATCATCGTGGCCAGCAGCAGGTTGGACATGCCGTACTGCAGCGCGATGCCGTAGAGCATGGCCACGAAGGCGCCGGCCGGCCCACCGATCTGCACCTTCGATCCGCCCAGCAGCGAAACCAGCGCCCCGCCGATGATGGCGGTGATCAGCCCCTGCTCGGGCTTGACGCCGCTGGCGATGCCGAAGGCCATGGCCAGCGGCAGTGCCACGCAGGCCACCGTCAGACCCGCCCCCAGGTCTGCCATGAAATCGGGTCTGCGATAGTGCTTCAGGCTATCCAGCAGGGCAGGGCGGAAGTGGAAACTGCGTAGCTTCTGCGACATGATGACCTCGAACTCAGGATACTTTCATGCCCGCCTTGGCACCGCTGTCGGGCGAGAGCAGGAAGACGCCCTCATCGTCGGTGGTGCTGGATGCGGCCAGCACCATGCCCTCCGAGAGGCCGAACTTCATCTTGCGCGGCTTCAGGTTGGCCACCATCACGGTCAGCCGTCCCGGCAGCTGCGCCGGATCATAGAAGGCCGAAATGCCGGAGAACACCTGACGGGGCCGGTTATCGCCGATGTCCAGCATCAGCCGCAGCAGCTTGGTCGATCCTTCCACCTTCTCGGCAGAGATGATCCGGGCCACCCGCAGGTCGGGGCGCAGGAAGTCGTCGATGGTGATCTCGGCCGGCTGGCCTTCGGCAGTGCTGGCAGCACCGGCAGCCGCCTTGGCGGCCTTGTCCTTGCTGCCCTTCTCCTTGCCGTCCTTGCCGCTCCTGGCTGACGCGCCCTCGGCCTTGGCATTCGCGGCCGCCTCGGCTGCCAGTCCGAACAGGGCATCCAGCTGCTTCGGGTCCACCCGCTGCATCAGGTGCTGGAAGGGCTGGATGGCGTGGCCGGCCGGCAGCGGCTCGTTCACCATCGCCCACGTGAAAGGCTGTGGCAGGTTCAGGAAGGCGGCAGCACGGGCCGCTGTGTCGGGCAGTACCGGCGCCAGCAGCGTGATGAGCTGTGCAAAGCCGCGCAGTGCGTCCGAGCAGACCTCATGCAGCTTGGCGGTCTGGGCGGGATCCTTGGCCAGTTCCCAGGGCTTCTCGGCATCGACGAACTGGTTCACCCGGTCGGCCAGCGCCATGATGGCGCGCATCGCCTTGGCATAGTCGCGCTGCTCGTACAGCTCGGCCAGGGCGTCGGCGCCCGGCCAGCTTTCGGCAAAGGCGGCCAGCGTGGCCGGGGAGGGCGCTGCCAGCCGGCCATCGAAGCGCTTCAGGATGAAGCCGGCCGAGCGGCTGGCGATGTTGACCAGCTTGCCCACCAGGTCGCTGTTGACCCGGGCCACGAAGTCCTCGGCGTTGAAGTCCACGTCCTCGACCCGGCTGTTGAGCTTGGCCGCCAGGTAGTAGCGCAGCCATTCCGGGTTCATGCCCAGCTCCAGGTACTTCTTCGGAGAGAGGCCCGTTCCGCGCGATTTGGACATCTTTTCGCCGGAGATGGTGAGGAATCCGTGCACGAAGATGTTGTCGGGCGTGTGCATGCCGGCAAACTTCAGCATGGCCGGCCAGAACAGCGTGTGGAAGTAGATGATGTCCTTGCCGATGAAATGCACCTGACGGTACGGCCGCTGCGGATCCTGACCGGCCTGCGGGTCGATGAAGGCATCGAAGTCCAGGCCACGCTTCTCGCATAGCGCCTTCAGCGACGCCAGGTAGCCCACCGGGGCGTCCAGCCACACGTAGAAGTACTTGCCCGGCGCGTCCGGGATGGGAATGCCGAAGTAGGGCTCATCGCGCGAGATGTCCCAGTCGGCCAGCGGGTTGCCGGCGCCTTCGCCCTCGGCGGCCTCCCCATCGGTTGCATCGCTGCCCAGCCATTCGCGCGCCTTGTTGGCGACTTCGGGCTGCAGCCGGTCCTGCGCCAGCCAGTCGTGCAGGAACTGGCGGCAGCGCGGATCGGAGAGGCTGAAGAAATAGTGCTCGGAGCTGCGGATGACCGGCGTGCTGCCGGTCAGCGTGGAATAGGGGTTGATGAGGTCGGTGGGCGCGTAGACCTTGCTGCAGACCTCGCAGGCGTCGCCGTACTGGTCCTTGGCGTGGCAGTTGGGGCACTCGCCCTTGATGTAGCGGTCCGGCAGGAACATTTCCTTCACCGGATCGAAGAACTGCTCGATGGTGCGCGTGGCCACCAGGCCCGCCGCCTTCAGCCGCCGGTAGATCTCCTGCGACAGCGTCGTGTTCTCGGGCGAATGGGTGGAGTGCCAGTGGTCGAAGCTGATGTGATAGCCGTTCAGGTAGTACGGCCGCTCGGCGGCGATGCGTGCCACCAGTTCTTCGGGCGTGATGCCCTCGGCCTGGGCCTTCAGCATGATCGGGGCGCCGTGGGCATCGTCGGCCCCCACGAACAGCACGTCCTTGCCCAGCATGCGCTGGAAGCGCACCCAGACGTCGGCCTGGATGTACTCCATGATGTGGCCGATATGGAACGATCCGTTGGCGTAGGGCAGGGCGGTGGTGATGAACAGACGCTCGGGATGCTGGCCGGTGGCGGCAGGCATGGCGGCGGCTGCCGATGCGGCGGATGGCTGGGGCTGGCTCATGAAAACGCAGGAGAGGGTGGACAGGATGTCCGCGTGTGGCGGACACGATGCCCCGTCAGGGGGGGCCCGGCGTGCCGGGCGCGCTGCCGCTGATTTTAGCAAGGGCGGCTGCCCTGCCGGTACGGTGGCGTATCATCGCCGGGCGGACAGCATCCGGGCCGCGACCGTTGCAGCGTGGCCGAATCGTGGCCTCCGTCGGTCAGCCGGCGAGCGGGCCGGGGCATGACTGCCACAGGCCATGTGTCAACATGGCGAATGTCAAGTTTGCAGGGCACGAGCCGTGCGAGCATGATGCAGAGACTGGCCACCCTGTCAGCAGGGCTGCGCCGGCTGCCTCCCCTTCTTGCGGGCTGGCGTATCCGCGGGCGGCAATACGGCTGCATCCGGTGCTGCCCCCTTAACAGAATTCCTGTACCCGATTCCATCATGAGTGTTACTGTCGACGCCGTCAATCAGGCGCTGGCCACCGTCATCGATCCCAATACCGGCCGGGATCTCTTCTCCAGCCGCTCGGCCCGCAACGTGCGGGTGGACGACGGTCACGTGAGCCTGGACGTGGAGCTGGGCTATCCCGCGCTCAGCCAGATCAACCCCATCCGCGAGGCGGTGCAGGCCGCCATCCAGAAGATCCCGGGCGTGCAGGGCGTCACTCCCCACGCCTATCAGAAGATCATCGCCCACTCGGTGCAGGGCGGCGTGAAGCTGCTGCCGCAGGTGCGCAACATCATCGCCGTGGCCTCCGGCAAGGGCGGCGTGGGCAAAAGCACCATGACGGCCAACCTGGCGCTGGCGCTGGCGGCCGAGGGAGCCACCGTCGGTGTGCTTGACGCCGACATCTACGGTCCGTCGCAGCCCGTCATGTTCGGCATCCATGGCCGGCCGCACACGCCCGACGGCCAATCCATGGAGCCCATGGAGAACCACGGCGTGCAGGTCAGCTCCATCGGCTTTCTCATCGACATGGACCAGCCGATGGTCTGGCGTGGTCCGCTGGTGGTGCAGGCGCTGGAGCAGCTGCTGCGCCAGACCAACTGGCGCGACCTCGACTATCTGGTCATCGACATGCCCCCGGGCACGGGTGACGTGCACCTGACGCTCTCGCAGAAGATCCCCGTCACCGGCGCGGTCATCGTCACCACGCCGCAGGACATCGCACTGCTGGACGCGCGCAAGGGCTACAAGATGTTCGAGAAGGTCGGCATCCCCGTCATGGGCGTGGTCGAGAACATGGCCATGCACGTGTGCAGCAACTGCGGCCACGTCGAGCACATCTTCGGTCAGGGCGGCGGCGAGAAGATGGCGGCCGAGTACGGGCTGGAGTACCTGGGCGGCCTGCCGCTGGACATCCACATCCGCGAGGATGCCGACGGCGGCCGGCCGACGGTGGTGGCGCGCCCCGACAGCGAGCTGGCGGCACAGTACCGCCGCATCGCCCGACGCGTGGCGGTGAAAGTGGCCGAGAAGGCCAAGGACATGTCGTCCAAGTTCCCGTCCATCGTCATCAAGAACGACTGATCGCGCCCCGAAAGCCCGGGTGGTTGCCGCCCGCAGCTTTTCTGCCGTCAATGGCATGATGCGGGTGTCCGGCGCAGGGTGCGCGTGATGGGGATGGCCTCGCGTGTCGCCGCGCGCAGCAGGGCAGGCTGCGACCGTCATCCCGGGGCCATTCCGGTATCATCCCATCCTGTGTCATCCGGCGGCGGGCATGGCTCCGTGCCGCGCCCGACGCCCGCATCCCCGATACCCCGACAGAGCGCCCGCATGAGCATCAAATCAGACCGCTGGATCCGCGAAATGGCCGAGAAGCACGGCATGATCGAGCCCTTCGAGCCCGGCCAGGTCCGTTCCGTCGACGGCCGTCGCGTCGTCTCCTACGGCACCTCCAGCTACGGCTACGACATCCGCTGCGCGCCCGAGTTCAAGATCTTCACCAACATCAACAGCACCATCGTTGATCCCAAGCAGTTCGACGAGAAGAACTTCGTCGACTTCGTGGGCGATGTCTGCATCATCCCGCCCAACTCCTTCGCGCTGGCCCGCACGGTCGAGTACTTCCGCATCCCGCGCAACGTGCTCACCATCTGCCTGGGCAAGTCCACCTACGCGCGCTGCGGCATCATCGTCAACGTCACCCCCTTCGAGCCGGAGTGGGAAGGCTACGTGACGCTGGAGTTCTCCAACACCACGCCGCTGCCGGCCAAGATCTACGCCGGCGAGGGCTGCGCCCAGGTGCTGTTCTTCGAGTCCGACGAGGTCTGCGAGGTCTCGTACCGTGACCGTGGCGGCAAGTACCAGGGCCAGCGCGGCGTCACCCTGCCGCGCGCCTGAAAATTCGGGCTGGCGCATTTCAGGTTTGCGCCATCCCCGGGTATAATCCGCGCCGTCGATCAAGGCTGCAACGGCAGCTTCTTCGACAGACTCGAAGCACGGCCCGCTTGCCAGGCGGGACCGCACGTCAACCCACTTTCTATGAAGGGAAAACATGGCACTGGAAGCCGCCGACAAGGCCAAAGTCGTTTCTGAATACCGTCGCGCCGACAACGACACCGGATCGCCCGAAGTGCAGGTCGCACTGCTCACCGCCCGCATCAACGGGCTGTCGCAGCACTTCAAGGATCACGCCAAGGATCACCACTCGCGCCGCGGTCTGCTGCGCATGGTCAGCCGCCGTCGCAAGCTGCTGGACTACCTGAAGCGCCGCGATCTCGACGCCTACCGTTCGCTCATCGAGCGGCTGGGCCTGCGCAAGTAATCGGCAGAAGCCACCACGGGATGCCCGCCACCGCGCGGGCATTCTGTTTTTCGGAATGCAAGGGCGAACCGTGCCGCCGGGTTAGCACGGGGAGTGGGCACCACGAGTGCAAGGAAAAATCGATGTTCGAGATCGCCAAGAAAACATTTCAGTGGGGCAACCACACGGTCACCCTGGAAACCGGGGAAATCGCCCGCCAGGCCAGCGGTTCGGTCCTGGTCACCATCGATGACACGATGGTGCTGGCCACCGTCGTGGCTGCCCGCGAACCCAAGCCGGGCCAGTCCTTCTTTCCGCTGACGGTCGACTATTTCGAGAAGTTCTACGCCGCAGGCCGCATTCCCGGCGGCTTCTTCAAGCGCGAGGGGCGCCCCACCGAGAAGGAAACCCTTACCGCCCGTCTCATCGATCGTCCCATCCGCCCGCTGTTCCCCGAAGGCTTCATGAATGAAGTCCAGGTGGTGCTGACCGTGCTGTCCAGCAACCCCGAGATCGATGCTGACATCCCCGCCATGATCGGTGCCTCGGCGGCCCTGGCCATCTCCGGCGTGCCGTTCAACGGCCCGGTCGGCGCTGCCCGCGTCGGCTACATCGACGGCCAGTACGTGCTCAACCCCTCGGCCTCGCAGCTGAAGGAGTCCAAGCTGGATCTGGTCGTGGCCGGTACCGACCAGGCCGTGCTGATGGTCGAATCCGAGGCCTCCGAGCTGTCCGAGGACGTGATGCTGGGCGCCGTGGTCTTTGGCCACGAGCAGATGCAGACCGTCATCCAGGCCATCGAGGAGCTGGTCGAGGCCGGTGGCAAGGCCGAGTGGGAATGGGCTGCCCCCGAGAAGAACACCGCGCTCATTGAGCGTGTGCACGGCCTGGCCGGCGACGCCATGCGCGACGCCTACAAGCTGCGCGTCAAGCAGGAGCGCTCCCAGCGCATCAAGCAGATCGAGGCCGACGTGCAGGCCCAGCTGGCCGCCGAAGAGAATCCCCCGGCTGCCACCGAGGTCAGCGACATCCTGTTCGAGCTGCAGTCCAGCATCGTGCGCAACCAGATCCTGTCCGGCGAGCCCCGCATCGACGGCCGCGACACCCGCACCGTGCGCCCCATCTCCATCCGCACCGGCGTCCTGCCGCGTGCCCACGGCAGCGCGCTGTTCACCCGCGGTGAAACCCAGGCGCTGGTGGTGGCCACGCTGGGTACCGCCCGTGACGAGCAGATCATCGACGCAATCACCGGTGAATACCGTGAGCGCTTCATGATGCAGTACAACATGCCGCCGTACGCTACCGGCGAGACCGGCCGCATCGGCACGCCCAAGCGCCGCGAAGTCGGCCACGGCCGCCTGGCCAAGCGCGCCATCACCGCGCTGGTGCCCTCGCAGGAAGACTTTGCCTACTCCATCCGCCTGGTCTCCGAGATCACCGAGTCCAACGGCTCGTCGTCGATGGCTTCGGTATGCGGCGGCTGCCTGGCGCTGATGGACGCCGGCGTGCCCGTCGAGCGGCACGTGGCCGGTATCGCCATGGGCCTGATCAAGGAAGGCAACAAGTTCGCCGTCCTCACCGACATCCTGGGCGACGAAGATCACCTGGGCGACATGGACTTCAAGGTGGCCGGTACCGAGCAGGGTGTCACCGCGCTGCAGATGGACATCAAGATCCAGGGCATCACCCGCGAGATCATGCAGGTGGCGCTGGCCCAGGCCCGCGAGGCCCGCATGCACATCCTGGGCAAGATGCAGGAAGCCATCCCGGCTGCCCGCACCGAGCTGTCGGACTTCGCTCCGCGCATGTACCAGATGAAGATCAACCCCGAGCGGATCCGTGACGTGATCGGCAAGGGCGGCGCCACCATCCGTGCCATCACGGAAGAAACCGGCACCACCATCGACATCCAGGACGACGGTTCCATCACCATCGCCGCCGTCGATGCCGAGGCCGCCCGCCGCGCCCAGCAGCGCATCGCCGACCTCACCGCCGAAGTCGAGATCGGCAAGATCTACAACGGTACCGTGCTCAAGATCCTTGAATTCGGTGCCATCGTTCAGGTCCTGCCGGGTCGTGACGGCCTGCTGCACGTCTCCCAGATCGCTCAGGAACGTGTCAACAAGGTCGAGGACTACGTGAAGGAAGGCCAGTCCGTCCGCGTCAAGGTCATCGAGGCTGACGACAAGGGCCGCCTGCGTCTGTCCATGAAGGCCGTGGCTGCCGAAGAGGCCAACCAGTCGGGCGAAGGCGCCTGATGCGTTGAGCCGACAGACGGGGCCCGTCAGCCGGGCGCCGTCATGGTTTCATCACGGGCTGCCTGATATTCAGGCGGCCCGTTCTGTTTCTGGAAGCCTCTGCGGTGCCGCTTGGGTCAGCCAGCATGGCCTCTGGCAACATGATGACCAGCAGCCAGCAGCCAGCAGCCAGCAGCCAGCAGCCAGCAGCCAGCCGCTGACAGCGCCCTCATGCGAACAGCCCCGTCTCCTTGCGGAGTCCGGGGCTGTTCTGTTGCTGCCCGCAAGTACGGGCAGCGGCGTGCCCTGATCAGGCCTTCAGCAGTTTGCGCCAGTCGGCGGGCAGCGCAAAGCGCTGGCCATAGCGTTCAGTCAGCTCGGCAGTACGGCGCTCCACCTCATCCGCATCCAGCGCCCGCAGCGCGGCCAGCGGGGCAGCGGCCGTGTCGGCCCACAGATCGGCAGCGCGTGCCGCCACGTCGGCGGTCGCTGCCGAGGGCAGGGCGCGGGCCTTCAGGCTGTTCAGAAGCTCCACCCATACGATATAGCGCAGCCGGTCGCGCACGTCGTCGGCCGGCAGTTTCACGCTGTGCCGCAGGAAGGCCGACAGCCCCGACCACAGATCCGGATCCTCATCCTCGTCGTCATAGTAGTCATAGAAGCCGCTGCCGGTCGCGCGCCCCTTGCGCTGGAAGCCATGTGCCATCTTCTCCATGGCATAGGCCGCTTCCTCCGTCAGCACAGGCCAGACAGCCGACTCCGCTGCACCATGCGCATGCCCGTGGTCATGCTTATGGTGTTCATGCCCATGGTCGTGGCCATGATGGTGATCATGCGCGTGGTCGTGATGGTGCCCGTGTCCATGGTGGTGATCATGCCCATGATCGTGGCCGTGCTCGTGCCCGTGCCCCAGGTCGTCCTCCAGATCGTGTTCATCGTGGGCCTGAGCCGCTGCCTTGGCAGCACAAGCGCAGGCGCAGCCGGATTCTGCCTTGGCTGGTTTTTCGTCGGTCGCGTGGGCCTTGGCGGCCTGCGGGCGCTTCACCTCGTGCCCGGACAGGGCAGCGGATTCCGCTTCACCCTGGTCATGCCCGCAGCCATGCGCGTGGTCGTGGCCATGATGATGCCCATGGCCGTGTTCGTGGTGGTGCTCGTGGTGGTGCTCATGCGCATGTTCATGATGGTGCCCATGTTCATGGTTGTGGCCATGGTCATGTCCGTGGTCATGTCCGCATCCGCATCCATGTTCGCCCAGACTCTGGTGGTAGAGCTGGTCCGTCACCTCCAGCCCCTCCTCATCCAGCAGCGCCAGCGGGCCCGCACGGTAGCCGGCTGCGGCGCCGGCAGCCTCGATTTCCTGTGCCGCCACGCCTTCTCCCAGCAAGGCCAGGCCCTCGTTGAAATAACCATGGCGAACGCGGTCGATCACCAGGCCGGCGCGGGCCGGTGTCAGCGTCAGTGCCAGTCCAAGCTGAACCAGCAGGTCGGCCGCATCGCTCACCAGCTTTTCGGACTGCTCGGGAAGCACCACCAGCTCGGCCGCGTGCGGCAGGTGGAAACGCACCGCTACATGACCGGGCGCCACATGCTGGAACCAGTGGGCGTCAGCCGTGGCCGGCACGGATTGCAGCCGAACGCGAATGCCTCCGCCTCCTCCCGGGGCGCTCTGCGCCGCCTCACCGCCTGCAGTCCCGTCCGAGGGCTCCAGCAGCAGGCCGCAGGTGGACGCCAGGGGCAGCAGGGCCTGGAAAATGCCTGCTGAATCCAGCAGTTGCAGGGAAGGGGGCGCAGGTTGTCTGGGGGTACTCATGATGGAATCCATCGGCCCGAAGGCGCGAAATGTTGGTGAATGGCAACAGGAAGGTCAGCGAGGGCGCCTCATCAGGCGGTACTGACGAATTGGCACATTGTATTTGTTGACCGCCTGTACGGCTGACGGTTCTAATGTTGTAAATCGTGCAAGGAAATAGTTCTTTCCTACGCTTCCAACCAGATGAAACGTGATCCGGCCGGTCCTCCGACCCTGAAACTGCCTCGACGCCTGTTTCGGCTGTTCACGTCGCCTGTTTCCGAATGGCAGCAGATCGACCGGGAAGATGTCTCGCTGCGCCATCTGTATGTGGGCTGGCTGTTGCCACTGATGTTGCTGGTCTGGCTCGGCCTGGTGTCTGGTCAGTACCTCTACGACGAAGCGCCCGCGCTGCGTCATCCGCTGCGACTGACCAAGCTGCTGGTGCTGCTGGGCGGTGGCAGCCTGGCCTTCTTCGTGCAGTTCACCCTCCTGGCGCTGGTCACGCAGCTGTGTGCGCCCCGGTTCGGCGGAATCCGCCATCTGCGCAAGGCCTTTGCCGTCGTCGGCTACGCCATGGCCGGACTCCTGGTCGCAGCCGCACTCCAGCCGCTTCTGATGTCGCTCTTTCCCCTGCTGATGGTGCTGGGGGGCAGCTGGTCAGTCTATCTGCTGCTGTGTGGCATGCCCGCGTTGCTGAAAGTGTCGCCGCGAGGCGGGCGCATCCTCAGCGGCATGGTCGTCGTGCTCTTCCTGCTGACCAACATGCTGCTGCGTCCTCTGGCCGACCGGGTCTGGGAAAGCATCGTGCCGCCAGAGACCGAGCCCGCCATCGTCGGCACCGAAGGACCTGCCTTGCACCAGGGCGACGGCCGCGTGCTCGTGCCCATCGAGAAGATCCAGCAGGCCGATCGCAACCTGGATGAAGCGGCGCGCGAGGCAGGTAGTGCCAGTGCCCGCAACGACTCCCTGGCTGCCGCACAGGCCGCGCGTGATGCTGCCACCGCCTTGGCGGCCACCGTCTCGGGCGGTCAGGAGCGCGTACCGCTCACGCCCGCACAGCTCTCCGACTGGTTCCCGAGCGAGATCCTGGGGCTGAAGCTGCAGTCCCTGCAGATCGAACCCTGGGGCGGCGTGTCGTCCCGCGCCGTCATGGCCCATGGCATCTACGGTCGCCAGGGCAGCACCGAACTGGATCTTCGCCTCATCGACCCGGCTAGCGCCGGTGCCTTGCTGGCCCAGTCAGCTGCCACCGGTGCCCAGGGCCACAAGGAAAGCGAGACTACGGCCACCATCGAACGCAGCTACCGCGAAGGCGCCCGCAGCGTCTCGGAACTGCGCTGGAAGGACTCCAACCGCATCGAGATCGGCTACGTGCTCGCCAACGGCGTGCGCCTCACCGCCCAGGCCAGCGGCATTGATGCCGCCGACCTGCATGATGCTATCCGCCAGCTGCCCCTGGACGTCCTGGAGCGCAACCGCATGGTGCCCGTGGAAAGTGTGCCAACGGCCACCAAGCCTTCGCCCGCCATCCCCGACACCCCTCCTGCACATCCGGTACAATCGGGCACCACGCCTCCGTAGCTCAGTGGATAGAGCATCCCCCTCCTAAGGGGAGGGTCGCACGTTCGATTCGTGCCGGAGGCGCCATTTCCTTGCGCGTCAACGACTTAGCCCACGAACTCGCATTTCCCTTAGGGATATGCTCTTTTCGAGCATCCAATCCCGCAACCGTGCAGCCGCCAGGTGGCGCTGTCCCCTGATTGCGTCCGACGCAAACCCTGCCGGCAGGAAAGAACGCCGGGAGCAACCGACGAATGGCGGGCTCAACCGTGCGGTACGGCACCCCGCCGGTCAGCACAGGATGCAACCCTCGGGCCAGGCCGGGCACAATGCCCACATGCTGCAAACCGTCGTGGAGCATGCGCATGCGGGATATCTCGGATATCTGGTACCTGGTCAAGCTGGCCATCAAGACCGCCACCTTCCTGGTGATATTTGGAGGCGGTGGGTGGCTGCTGTACACGTATCCGTCGAAGGTTTCGCAGCCCCCCAAGACTGAGGAAGAGTTTCGGGCGCGTGTTGAAGTCTTCGTGAAAACATATCCGAGCGAATTGACCAATGATGACGAAAGGCGGCAGGATATTCGCCGCCCTTTTGTCAAGGACGATGAATCTCTGCGGCTTATATGGGGGCCGTGGGAGCCTGCCGAGGAGCGCGCCACATGGACGGCGTATGATGCGGCATATGTCGAGCAGTTTGGCAAGAATATCCATGAAGCAGTGGCCAACCTTTCGGCCATGCGGGAGCGTTCGCGGAGATACTGCGACGGTCTTGAAGGAGTATGGCTTGCCTTGGAACGAGAGGACTACAAGAGAACCACTACTGTGGATGAGAGCATCAGACTGTGGCAGATTCGGAAACAGCAGTCGGAGTGTCGCTATTGGCGGCGGCAGGTGAAACAGATAGAGACTCAATGAACGCTGTTTGGGAGAGCCTCGATCCTTCCTTGACACGGATGACTTTGCCATCTAGGCCACGCTGAGGCTGCAGTCCGGGCAGACGCGCCAGGTGCGGGCGATCTTCGATGAGCCCTACCTGAATGCGGAACTGGGAGAGTATGAGCTGGACACCAATCAGCCGCGCCTGACCTGTAAATGGAAGGATGTGCAGGATGTCGCCCGGGGCGATGTCGTCGAGGTTGGGGGGGGCAGCCCTATGACGTAGTGACTAACGCCCAGCCGGACGGTACCGGCATGGCGTTGCTGGCGCTGGTGGTGCAACAGCAGTGGTTGATCTGCATGGCGACAAAGCGGCTCTGCAGCGTGCAGCTCAAGAGCTGGGTGCAACCGATGCGCAGGTTCTGCAGGCGGTGCGCAGCACGATCAGCAAGATGGTGTGCTGGGCGCGTTCGCGCTAGGTGCGGGAACTGGCCGGAGGCCTTGTCGTTCCTCAGGAGATTCTGCGACCCCGGATCAAGGCGCAGCGACTGCGGCGCACGGCAACGGGGGCCGAGGCAGGCGTCTGGTATGGTCTGAACCCGGTGGCATTGATCCGGCTCGGTGCACGCCGAACCCGCGCTGGCGTGAGCGCCAAAGGAGGGCGGCATATCGAGGGGCCTTCATTGCCCAGGCTCGCAGGGGCAAGCGGCAGGTGTTCAGGCGTAAGGGGCGTGCCCGGCTGCCGATTGCAGTGCAGACTGCCAGGATCGAGGCCCAGGCGACCGATTATCTGGAAAACGACCTTTCGGGATCGCGCGACTTCGAGCAGCAGTTCCGACAGGTCTTCGAGCATGAACTGACATGGCGAATGCGCAGACGTTGATAACCCTGGATGCCCTGCATGAGGCCATCCTTGCGGCTATACGCCAGAAGTTTCCGCAGCTGGCGACGGTAGTGGCCTATCGTCAGGACCAAGGTAGCCTGCCTGGTGGAGCTGGCCGAGCTGGAGGCGACTGACGAGCTGGACCCGGGCACCGGACGGCTGGCGCTGCAGGCGCGCTGGGAGGCGCGGCTGATCATTGGCTTCCGGCAGGGAGCGCTCAACCCGGGACTGGAGATCAGAAAGCTGGCAGCGGCACTGGCTGCCTGGGTGCATATGCAGCGCTGAGGCCTGCCGGTGGGTGCTGCCGACGTGTTGGGTTGCTGGCCCGATGACTTTGACCCAGGGTTGGAGCAATACGAATGCTGGCGCGTGGAATGGCAGCAGGTCATCCACCTGGGCACGTCCGACTGGACCGATGGCGGCGCCACGCCCACGGACCCGGCCGTGTCGTTTGCGCCCGCCATCGGTGCAGAGCACGAGGCCGACTACCTGCACCTGGATCGGGAAGCGCCCTGATGAACGCCTACGCGCTGGCCGAGACCGAGCGGCTGCTGGCCAACCTGATCCGCGCCGGCACCGTGGCCGCCCTCGATGCAGCGGCCGCGCGCGTGACGGTCGATGTCGGGGGGGCTGACCACTGACTGGCTGCCGTGGATCACTCGGCGCGCGGGTGAAACGCGCACCTGGTCGGCACCGCGCCCCGGCGAGCAGGTGCTGGTACTGGCGCCCTACGGGGATCTGGCCCAGGCCGTCGTGCTGCCCGCGCTCTACCAAGACGCGCACCCGGTGCCTGCCGCCCGCCAGGACATCGAGCGCATCACCTACCCGGACGGCAGCACGGTCGATTACGACAGCGCCCAGGGGCAGCTGACCGTCACGGTGGCGGCTGCCGGGCGTGTCGTCGTCAATTGCCAGGCCGCCACGATCAATGCGGCCGATTCCGTGACGCTGGCCACGCCCCAGACCATCTGCACGGGCGCGCTGACGGTGCAGGGTCTGCTCACTTGGCAGGCCGGCATGATCGGCACGGGTGACGCTGCCATTGCCGGCAATGTGGCCGTAGCCGGCGGGCTGTCCAACAACGGCGTCAACGTGGGTGCCGGCCATCGTCACAGCAGCGTCGAGCTGGGCAAGGACACGAGCGGGCCGGCGCTCTGAAGGGCCGGTGCTCAGAAGCACGGACGACGCTATGTGGCCAATCGCAGCTGTG
>ERZ772993.229-NODE-229-length-29591-cov-6.429340_pt1 | contig 29591 bp, 24 predicted proteins | sample MGYA00580670_ERZ772993 | MGnify/ENA primary metagenome ERZ772993 (study PRJEB29015, sample SAMEA2737936) | human oral metagenome | biome: human oral; feature: human-associated habitat; material: dental | place: China | collected 2136 ... | reverse complement strand
CTCATGGGACTCCATGACACGAAGCTGCATTTGGCAAAACTAGCAGCGCCTACGGCAATGCGCGGCTCTCGTCGAAACCATCCGGATAGGATCCTCGCACTTCATGCCTCAAGGTGAGTGGGTTGTATTCATGGAGCCGATCAGCGATCTCTTGCCGCTGACCTTCACGACCGAGACGGCACGACCACGTGGCGTACATCCGCGGAATCCGCACACCTGGCGAGATCACGGGAATCTCATGAAACTGACACGCGGGGTGTTCCGCCGCGCAGACGCACCACCAGCGTCGTACCCAGACGCGTTGGCGTTGTCGCACCGCTCGCCTGCTGCATCTCCGCGGCATAGGTGCACAACTTGACGGACGAGATGCCGGCCGCGGCGCAGATCGCAGTCCCGAAACATGCACACCCGCCGGTGATCGGTCGCCCGCCAGCGCAGGTATTCCGCTTCGAGGTGGGGTTGTCCTCCTTCGAAGCGGTGCCGGGGGAACACGTGCGCGTCCACGATCCGGCCAGCACGGTCGTGGACCTGATGCGATTCCGGCGACGGTTCGGCGAACCTGTCGCGCACGCGTCGCTGCGCAGCCGCGTCCTTCATAGATCCGGTCCTCGACGACCTCGACGATGCCGCGCCCTGGGCCCCGAATCAACGGGCCTGGAGGAACCCGATCACTTGACCGGCCATCAATTCCTGTTTGACGGGATGACGTCAGTAAAAAGGGAGATCCTTCATGCAGCGGCTGAACAGGCCGGGCTTCATCGCCTTGCGGTCGGGATGGCTTTGGGCGGGATCCTGGAGAAATATTTTTCGCCCCTCAAACATCAGCCTTGTTACATGGGCACTATATCTACCGCAATTCCGGTTTCCTCGATCCGGACAAACCCATGGGCCACTACCCCGAGCTCGAACTCGACGTTCTGCTGCACAAGGAACCCACCCGGACACAGGTGGATGGCGCCAACGTCACCTTCGAGAGTCTGATCCCGAGGATCCGGAAGTCTTCCTGAGTAAGGATGTCGAGGCCAAGCAGCCCCACATCCGGTCCTTCGTGAAGCGCGCCGTCACCTTCGGGGTCTGTCCCGGACGCGAGGGAGCCAGACCGACCGCCGCGGCCCGCGAATCCAGGATCGACGGGATCTCCATCGCGGATGCCTGCGCGATGCAGGTCAGTGATCTGGCAGTTTGGCTCCGGGACATCGAGGAGCCGTCCGTGACCCCGCTGCTCGCCTTCCTGCGGGAAACCCTCGACGCCTTCGCGCGCATCGGGCTCGGTCACCTGTCACTGGACCGCCCCTCCGAGACCCTGTCGGGCGGTGAGGCGCAACGCACCCGGACGGTCCGGCACCTGGGCTCGTCGCCAACGGACATCACCTACGTCTTCGACGAGCCCTCCACCGGATTGCATCCCCACGACGTGCAGCGCATGGGTGAGCTGCCGCTGGAGCCGCGTGACAAGGGAAACACGGTGCTGGCGGTGGAGCACGAACCGGAGCTGATCGCCATCGCCGATCACGTCGTCGATCTCGGCCCCGGCGCCGGGCACACCGGTGGGCTGCTGGCTTTCGAGGGAACCCCCGCGGACATGGTCGGGCAACGGACCACCATGACCGGCCGACGCCTCGCCGCCCACACGACTGGGACGGGAAGCAACGAGAACGATGCCGAGCGCTTCAGCCCCGGTATTGGGGGTTGACACCCCTACCGGCACTCGAAAGAATGCAGGCAACACCCTGAAATCTTTGTCGAGAAACGTACCCCTTGGAGCAAGGACAGGTTTAGGGTGGGTACCAGGTCATGTGGGCAGTTCCACATCAACAGGAGTGAGCAATGGTCGCCAATGTCATGTTGATCGTCGAGCGAAAGTTCAACTACCCCCAGAAACGTGTTTTCAAGGCGTGGACGGCACCCGAGGAGATGATGCTCTGGCGTGGCAGCCCCGGCTGGCACGTCGAGCAGGAAACGGTTTCCTCGGAATTGAAGCTCGGCGGCAAGCACCACCACGTGAAGATCCGCGACAACGACCCGACGGTCAGGGTCACCACGGATGCGGTCTTCACCGAGTACTTCGACCCGGATGTCTTCGTCGCCCGCCAGCGCATCACCGGCGACCCCGGCATTGATCCCGACATTCCCATGGAACTGCGCGTCGAGTTCACCAAGTACGGCGGCGGAACCCTCGTGCGCATCGTGCAGGGACCCTACGAACCCTCCCGCGCCGAGTACCACGCCACCGGTTGGGAGCGGGAGCTGAACCGCCTCGAGGATTTCCTGGCCGCCAACCCTGAGGGAGTTTCCCGATGAGCGCGACGGTTGTGCGGCAGAAGCCGCTCATGACGATGCCGCAGATCCTGCTGATGAACCTGGGATTCTTCGGTGTCCAGTACTCCTTCGGCATGCAGCAGACGGCCATCAACCCCATCTACCAGTTCCTCGGCGCAGACCCCGAGGAAATGCCGCTGCTGAACCTGGCCGGGCCGATCACCGGCCTGCTGATCCAGCCCATAATCGGCGCCATTTCGGACAAGACATGGGTTCCCAAGTGGGGCCGCAGGCGTCCCTTCCTGCTGGCCGGCGCCATCGGCTGCTCCGTGTGCCTGTTCCTGTTCCCCTTCGCCTCCGCGGTGTGGATGGCCGTGCTGCTGCTGTGGCTGCTCGACGTGTCCAACAACACCGCCATGGAGCCCTACCGGGCGTTCATCTCCGACAGACTGCCGCCGTCGCAGCTGGCCAAGGGCTTCCTGGCCCAGTCCTTCTTCGCCGGCCTCGGAATCACCCTGGCCAACGTGTCGCTGTTCGTGTTCCAGCAGGTCGTCCCCGGCATCTTCGGCAGCCTTCCCTCCTGGGTGATGGCCTCCTTCATGCTGGGTACCGTCGCCTCCATCGCCACCGTGCTGGTCTCGATCCTCAGCACCAAGGAACTCGAACCCACGCCCGAGGAACTCGCCGAGCTGCGCGCCCACAAGACCGGTTTCGTCGGCACCCTCAAGGAGATCTGGGAAGCCATCGTCGAGATGCCCGTCCAGCTGCGCAAGCTGGCGCTGGTCTACCTGTTCCAGTGGTACGCCATGAACTGCTACTGGCAGTACGTGTCGCTGTCCGTGGGGGAGTCCATCTTCGGGGCGACCCATGCACTGCAGGAAGCCGATCCGGATCGGTACAAGACCTTGTTCGAGCAGGCCACGGCATGGACCGGCCTGGTCAACGGTGCCTACAACGTCGTGACCTTCTGCGTGGCCTTCGCTCTGGTGGTCCTGGCCAAACGGCACGGCGCGAAGTTCGTCCACACCACCTGCCTGCTGCTGGCGGCGGTCGGCCTGGCCTTCTTCCCGCACATCACCGACAAGTACCTGCTGTTCGTGCCGATCATCGGCCTGGGTATCGCATGGGCCTCCATCTTGGGTGTGCCCTACATCATGGCCGTCCGCATGATCCCGTCCACCCGCTACGGCGTCTACATGGGCATCATCAACATGATGATCGTCATCCCGATGCTCATCCAGACCGTCACCTTCGGCACCGTCTACAAGCTGATCGGTGACCACCCCGGTAACGCGATCACCTTCGCCGCCGTCCTCCTGGCCCTGGCGGCCATCGCGATGCTCTGGATCAAGGAGCCGCCGATCGTCAAGGACGTCGACGATCTGTCCGAACCCGTGCCTGCCGAAAACTGATCTCCCACGATTGGAGGGGAAATGCTCAAGGACTACACCACGGTCGTCGTCGGAACCGATGGTTCCGAACTCGCCGTGCCGACCGTCACCCGGGCCGCGTGGATCGCGACCAAGGAGGACGCCGACCTGGTCATCGTGTGCGCCTACGGCGGCGGTTCCCGAAGGGCCGACGCGAAGGTGCCGCTGACCGAGACCGCACCGAGCCGCATCGGGCAGGTTCCGGGCAAGGAAGCGGCCACGCTGGCCGTCACACACGCCAAGGACATCGCCGTCGCCGCCGGGGCGCGCGTGAAGGCCACCCTGCTGGTGGAAGCGGATCCCGCCGAGGCGCTGCTCAGCAGCTCGAAACAGCACCTCGGGGATCTCATCGTGATCGGCGCCATCCGCGACCGCTCGATCGCCGGCCGCCTGCTCGGTGACGTCGCCAGCGTCGTTGTCAGGCGAGCCCACTGCGACGTGCTGGTGATCCGCCCGGTCAACCCGGACGAGGGCGACCAGATCCGCCCGGAAAGCGACGCGTGACAGGTCGCACGGCAGATCGTGAACAAGATGGAGGGGTCGCTTCGGCGGCCCCTCCACAACGTTGCGCCGGCGACGGGGTCAACTCCGGCGGCTCATGCCGAGCCAGAAGATCATGACGATGAAACCGACGAACAGGCCGATCCACAGCCCCGACCAGCTGAGCAGCAGAATCAGGGTGTACAGGACGCTCGGCCAGTCGTTCAGCAGGATCATGAGCAGGTAGCCGAGGAAACCCGGCCACACGTTCCGTGTCCTGAGCGCCACCAGCACAGGAGGGATCGCCAGCAACACCCCCCTGACGGCCTCGGCGGCCACCCGGGTCGGGGAAAGGGGCGCGAAACCGACCTGCAGCAGCGTGAACCCCAGGATGACGATCACGGCGGCCCACACCGCCCCGAGTCGTTCGCGCAGCCGCGGCAGCGCGTAGCCGAAGAACAGCAGGCCGTCCACGAAAGCCACCCAGGCAGGTGCCAGCAGGATCTGCCCGACCAGCAACCACAGCGGGGTCTCCAGTGTGGGGGTGGGTTTCCCCTCCACGCGGAGCCAGCTCTCCGCGAAGGCGTAGGCCAGCAGCGCGACGCAGACCATGCCCGCCCCGACCGCCAGCGACCATTTGAGGTCGCTGGCGGTGAACGGCCCCATGAACCTCCGGAAACCCGTCCGTTCCCGCCTGAGCAGCCACCACAGCAACGCCAGGTTGAGCACACCGGCGATTGCCCGTCCCTCGTCGTACCAGTAGGGATTGTGCCCGGCCGACAGCAGCCAGAAACCGAACACCAGCAGCGGAACCACCCGCGCCGCCAGGGCGAGCAGCGGATGCCACAGCGCAACCGGGGGCCGGGGTTTCGCGGTCTTCTTCCTCGTCACCCCACCAAGTCTGCCCGGTTCCGGTGGAAACCAGGGATCAGTCCTCCGGGAGGGTGACGGCTGGGTCGTCGTCTCGGATGGGGGCCTGCGGGTCATGGGTGGCGACCACGACGACGCACCGTTCGGCACGCGACTCGATGATGCGCCACACCCGGTCCCTGAGGTTCGCGTCCATCCCGGCGGTCGGTTCGTCCAGTACCACGATCCGGTTGGATTCGTCGGCGAGCGCCCTGGCCAGCGCGACCCGGCGTCCCTCCCCCACCGAGACCCCACCCCGGTCGGGGGCGATCACCTCGTGTTCGCGGGCCCCTCCCCGGGAGAATTCCCCCAAGCCGAGCTCCCGGAGGATCCCGTCGACGGCACCGGGTGGCAGGTCGCGTCCGAAACGCACGTTGTCGATGACCGTGCCTGCCAGCAGTCCCGGTTCCTGGGGCAGGTAAGAGAAAGCTTCCCCGCGGCCGGGTCCGGTGCGGAGGCTTCCGTCGGCCAGGCCTCGGAGCCCAAGGAACCGTTCCGCCCAAGTGGTCTTGCCGGCCCCGCTGTCACCCAGGCACCAGACGGGCCTACCGGGCGTCCACACCGGTGGTTCCGGCGCGGCTCCCAGTGCCCCGGTGGCGTCGTCGACCGGCGGGTCGATCCTGGTCTGCGCCTCCCGGTACTGGCTCTCCGAGACCGCCAGGGTGGACAGGCCGAAGCCGGCGTCCTGCAGGGGCGCGACGGCGGACAGGAAAACCCCGGAGACCGCGATCATGACGCCCAGCGACGGGGGTTCGCCGGCCCGGGCGAACAGGCAGAGCGCGACGGCAATCCCGGCCGCGAGCACCAGGGCCTGGCTCACCTGGAGGCCGCGGGTGGCGCGGTAGGAGCGCATGGCGCGGCGCTCGACCCTCGATCTGTCGCGCCGGTACCACTGCCGGGCGTGGGCATGGCCGTCGAAGATCCTGGTTTCCCGCCACAGGGACAGCAGGTTCACCAGCACCCCGAAGCTTCGCATCGCCTCCTTGAAGAAGAGCGTCTGGAGGCGTTGATGGCGGCGGATCAGTGGGGTGCTGATGGCGGCGTAGACCAGCACGGTGGCCAGGAAGACGGCGAGCACCCCGATTCCTCCCACGAGACCGACCGTCGCCGTACCCGCGAGAATGCTGACCCCGGCGGGCAGCAGGGACAGGTGCAGGCAACTCAGTCCCTCGCGCAGGGCGGACGCCGCGGAGTCGATGGCGAAACCCACGGTGGACTCGTCCACCCGTCCCCTGGCGCGCGGGTCGGACCGGTTGCTGCGCTCCAGGGCACGAACCATGAAACGGGACTGCATGGCCTGTTCCAGGCGGCCGTAGGTCGGCAGGAAACAGGTCCGGCCCGCGCTTCCCAGCCACCAGACCGCCGCGTAGAGCACCGCGACGACGGGCAAACCCCAGCGCCACCACGCGCCTTGGAGGGCGAGCTCCAACCCGAGCCCCAGCACCACCGGGGCGAGGATCCGCGCGAACGCCCCCGCAACGACGGCGCCGATCACCGTCAGGTTCCGCACCCGGGAGGTGGCGTCCGCCTCCCGGCAGGTCAGGAGCGCGAATCGCCACATCGCGCGGTCAGGCTCCGAGGGTTTCCCTCGCTCCCTGTTGAACGGCGGCATGTACTCAAAACCCCACCCTCTACCCAAAAGGCACTGGAACCCGATGCTACTCGCATGCCCCAGGAGGTCTGGACACCGACAAGAACAGAACGACGGGTCGCACCCAGCTGGGTGCGACCCGTCGTTCTGTCTCGGAAAGGGTGAGGGTCAGAGCTCGATGAGGCCCTGTCCGCCCTGGACGGGCTCACCCGGCTTGACGAGGATGGCCGAAACCGTGCCGGCCGCGGGGGCCGTGATCTCGGTTTCCATCTTCATGGCCTCCAGGACCAGGAGCACCTGGCCTGCCTCGACCTCGTCGCCCTCGGCGACGAGAATGCGGGCCACCGACCCGGCCAGCGGTGCGACGACGGCGTTGGCGCCAGCCGCGCCGGCGGCCGACGGGGCCGGGGCCGCCGCCGGTGCGCCACCCGAGCCACCGATCACGATCGGCGGAAGGCTTGGGGTTTCCTTCTCGACCTCGACGTCAATCTCGTACTCCGTCTGATTGACGGTCACCTTCAGTTTCATGGGTTGTCTCCTTCAATCAGCGAACGTGCGGGACAGCACGGTTGTGGGACTGTTCACGGGTGGCCTGGACCCAGCCGGACTGGGACCTGAAGCGGACCGCCCGCACCTTGGCCTTGTACCCAAGGGAGGCCGCGACGGCGGCTCCGATCGCAACGAGATCCTCCTCGGGGATCCCCTGCCGGGCTTCGAGCTTGGCGAGACGCTCATCGAGGGTCTTGAGCTGAGCCGTCAGCTTCTCGACCGCCGCGAGGAGCGCAGCGTTGTTGTCAGACATCTGCGACTCCGATCACGCTGGGAAGAGGCCGTGCTTCTTCGCGGGACGCAGCTGGCGCTTACCGGCCAGCAGTTCCAGCGACAGCGCGATCTCGCGGCGGGTGTCCGCCGGGTCGATGATGTCGTCAACCAGACCGCGGGAGGCAGCCATGTACGGCGTCGAGAAGGTCTCGCGGTATTCCTCCACGAGCTCCTCGCGGCGAGCCTCGGTGTCCTCGGCGGCCTCGATCTCGCGGCGGAACACCACGTTCGCGGCGCCCTCGGCACCCATGACGGCGATTTCGGCGGTCGGCCAGGCGAACACCTTGTCGGCACCCAGGTCCTTCGAGCACATCGCCAGGTAGGCGCCGCCGTAGGCCTTGCGCAGCACGACGGTGACCTTCGGGACGGTCGCGGCGGAGTAGGCGAACAGCATCTTCGCGCCGTGGCGGATGATGCCGCCGTGCTCCTGGGCGACGCCGGGCAAGAAGCCGGGGACGTCGACGAGGTTCACCACTGGGATGTTGAACGCGTTGCAGAAGCGGATGAACTTGCTGCCCTTGTCCGAGGAGTCGATGTCGAGGACACCCGACATGACGCTCGGCTGGTTCGCGATGATGCCGATCGAGCGGCCATTGATGCGGGCGAAGCCGACCACGATGTTGCGGGCCCAGCCGGCCTGCACCTCGAGGAAGTCGCGGTGATCGACGATTTCGGCGATGACGTCGCGGATGTCGTAGCCCTTGTTGCCTTCGAGCGGGATGATCTCGCGCAGCTTCTCGTTGGGCTCGATCGAATCGTCGGGATCGACGATCGGGGGCTCCTCGGAGTTGTTCTGCGGCAGGAAGCTGAGCAGTTTCTTCGCGATCAGGATGGCCTGCTCGTCGTCGTCGGCGACGAAGTCGATGACACCGGAGCGGCCCATGTGGGCGTCGGCGCCGCCGAGTGCGTCCTGGGTGACCTCCTCACCGGTGACCTGCTTGATCACGCCCGGGCCCGTGATGAACATGTGGGCCTTGCGGGTCTGGATGATGAAGTCGGTCAGGGCAGGCGAGTAGGCCGCACCACCGGCGCACGGACCGGAGATGATCGAGATCTGCGGCACCGCACCGGAGAGCAGCACGTTGGCGTAGAACACCTTGCCGTAGCCGGAAAGGGAGTCGATGCCCTCCTGCACGCGGGCGCCGCCCGAGTCGTTGATGAAGATGAACGGGGTGCCAGTGGACAGCGACGCCTCCAGCATCTCGGTGACCTTGATGGAGTGGGTCTCACCGGCCGAACCACCCATCACGGTGAAGTCCTGGCTGGCCAGGTGGACGGGACGGCCCAGCACGGTCGCGGAGCCCGTCACCACACCGTCGGCTGCCATGTAGGCCTTGTCCATTCCGAAGGTGGTGGTGCGGTTGCGGCGGAAAGCGCCGGTTTCCTGGAAGGAGCCCTCGTCGATCAGCTCCTCGATGCGGTCGCGGGCGGTCATCTTGCCGCGGGCGCGCTGCTTGTCCAGCTTCTCGGCGCCGCCCCCGGCCTCGACCTTTGTCCGGGCCTCCTCGAGCTGCTGAAGGCGCTCGGCCATGGTGTGTTGCTTGCTCATTTCGCTCCTCAGGCGGGCTCGACGGAAACGCTGTGCGAACGGCCAGCGATGGTGACGTTGTACTTGACGGGACCGGAGATCCCCTGGGCCTTGCGCTTGGCGGCCTCTTCCTCGGCCGCCAGCTGCTCAGCGGTCTTGCCGACGTTCTTGGGACCCTCAGCGCGGGTCTTGAAGAACCCGGGAGCCACCCCCGGGAACATGGCGTTGGTCAGGACGTCCTCCTCGGTGCCATCGGCGCCTTCGAGTTCCTTGGCCTGGGCGACGAGCTCGTCCCATTCGGGCTTGAGCAGGTCCGCGGGACGCACCGTGATGGGGTCCTTCTTGGCCTGCGCCTGCGCCAGCTTGATGACCTCGGGGTTGCGCTCACCGAGGCATTCGCCGTAGTAACCGAGCATGAGGTCCGCGAACTCGCCCGTCAGCACCTTGTAGCGGCCCATCAGGACGTTGAAGACGGCCTGGGTGCCGACGATCTGGGAGGACGGGGTGACCAGCGGCGGATGGCCTGCGTCGGCCTTGACCAGCGGCACCTCGGCCATGACCTCGTCGATGCGGTCGCCCGCACCCTGGGCCTTGAGCTGCGATTCCATGTTGGAGAGCATGCCGCCGGGGATCTGGGAGGAGAAGATGCCGGTGTCCACCAGCGTGGCCGACTCGAACTCGGCGTACTTCGGGCGGATCTTCGCGAAGTGGTCGCGGATCTTGCCGAGGCGGTCCATGTCGAGGTCGGTGGTGTAGTCGGTGCCCTCGAGCATCTCCACGAAGGATTCGGTCGGGTTGTGGCCGGGGCCAAGGCTCATCGACGAGATGGCCGTGTCGACCACGTCGGCACCCGCCTCGATGGCCTTCATGAGGCTGACGAGGGTGACGCCCGTGGTGGAGTGGCAGTGAACGTTGATCTGGATGTCGCCGTAGGTTTCCTTGATGCCGCGGATGATGTCGTAGGCGGGCTGCGGCTGGAGGAGGGCGGCCATGTCCTTGAGGGCGATCGACTCGGCGCCCATGTCGATGAGCTGCCCGGCGAGCTTCACGTAGCCCTCGACGGTGTGGACCGGCGAGATGGTGTAGCAGATGGTGCCCTGGGCATGCTTGCCGACCTTCTTGACGGCCTGCATCGCCTGGGCCATGTTGCGGGGGTCGTTGAGGGCGTCAAAGACACGGAAGACGTCCATGCCGTTCTCGGCCGACTTCTCGACGAACTCTTCCACCACCGTGTCCTCGTAGTGGCGGTAGCCGAGAAGGTTCTGGCCACGCAGCAGCATCTGGAGACGGGTATTGGGCATCAGTTCACGGAACGTACGGAGCCTGACCCACGGATCCTCATTGAGGAAGCGGATACAGGAGTCGAAGGTTGCACCACCCCAACACTCCACGGACCAGTAACCTGCGGCATCGATGTCTGCGCAGGCGTCGACCATGTCTTCCAAGGCCATTCGGGTTGCCATCAAACTCTGGTGTGCGTCCCTGAGCACCAGCTCGGTGACGCCGATCTTTCGAGGACTCATGGTCCCTATCCAACCATGCCGGGACAACTTCGGGGAACGCACCCCCCTGCATCGGCGCAACCCCACGATCCGGCTCTCACCCCCCGCTGACAGGGGCAAATGCTTGAACAGTGTTCAAGATTCCAGGGTTCCCAGCAGGTTCTTCCCTGCCCGTACCCGACGGTCGTGCTCACGGACATCCGCGGAAAACCCACGCCCGGCCCCGAAGTGGCCTAGGTTTGCTGGGTGTCAATCACACAGCAGATGCCGTTCCCCCTCCGACCTGCCCGCCCCTGGTGGCCGCAGCCACGCCACACGCGGGTCACGGGATCCCGTGTCCCCGGGCTCGACGCCGCCCGCGGCCTGGCCGTCCTGGGCATGGTGATCGCGCACTCGATGCTCACCCCCGCCTGGGGTTCGGGACCGGCCGCGCTGCTCGGTTTCGTCCACGGCCGCTCGGGCATCCTGTTCGCCACCGTGGCGGGGGTGTCGCTGGCAATCATCAGCGGGGGTTCCCGGAGGCTCGGGGGCGACGACCTGCTGCGGGCCCGCGCCACCGTCCTGGGCAGGGCCGTCGTGTTGCTGCTGATCGCCGGGGCGTTGTCGATGATCCCGACCACCATCCAGGTGATCCTGGCCTCCTACGCCTTCTGGTTCGTCCTCTCCCTGCCCGCGCTGCGCTGGCGGCCCCGCACCCTCCTGGTCGTGGCCTGCTGCCTGGCTTTGGTGGGCAAGCTGCTGGTGACCGGGTTGCCGCTGTGGATCCCCACCTGGGGGTACGGTTCCCCCGACCTCGGGGGCAATTTCGTCCCCACCCTGCTCGCGACCACCGTCTCCCCCGCGCTGGTGTGGATGGCCTTCGTCCTTGCGGGCATGGCCCTGGGGCGTTTCGGCCTGGACAACGCCAAGGCGCTGCGGGGGTTCCTGGTGGCGGGTCTGGCGCTGTTCGCCGGTTTCGCGGCCTCGTTCGTGATCTCCGCCGGTTCCCCGGCACCGCTGCTCAACGACGTCCAGCGCTCGGCCACCTCGACCACCGGGATCGACCGGACCACGGATCCGGCGACCGGCATTGACTGGCAGCAGGCGCTGTGGTCCTTCGAACCCAACTCGGGCACCATCTTCGAGGTGTTCTCCTCGGGTGGTCTGGCGCTCGCGCTGATCGCTGGTCTGGTGTTGCTGGGCCGGTTGCCGTGGTCGCGGTGGGTGCTGCTGCCCCTGACGGGCGTCGGGTCGATGGCGTTGACGGCATACGTGGTCCACGTCGTGGTCCTGTCCGACGCCCAACCGGAGGGTCTCGTCACCGACGGGGGACCCGGGGGCTGGTTGTGCCTCGGACTGGTGGTGGCGTGCGGGGCGTGGTCGCAGGTGTTCGTCTCGGGTCCGCTGGAGCAGCTGACCGGCGCCGTCGCGGACCGGTTGGCGGGATACCCGGTGCCCCGGTCCCAGGCGGTCGGCCACCAGGGCACCACCCCGCAGGTCGGCCGGGCCGGGCCGAACGCGTCCCGGCCCGGCCGGTGAACCGGATCAGAGCAGCTCGGGCCGGGTGAATCCGGCCTTGCCGATGCCCGCCTCGATGAAGGAAAGCACGGTCTCGTACCAGACCTCGGCGTGCTGCGGGGACAGGATCCAGTGGTTCTCGTCGGGGAAGTACAGGAACCTGTGCGGGAAGTCCTCCGGCTCCCCCGCCCAGCTCGCGGCCAGTTCCCGCCACAGGGCCAGGCCCTCGCCGATCGGCACCCGGTAGTCCTTGTCGCCGTGGACGACCAGCATCGGGGTGACGATGTCGGCTACGGCCCGGTGCGGCGAGTACCGCTCCTGCATCTCGGGCGACATCTCGCGTTCCCAGTACCAGGCGGCGTCGGTGGTGTTGCCAAAGGTGTTCAGGTTCCACAGGCTGGCGTGGGTGACGATGGCACGGAACCGCTCCGTGTGTCCCGCCACCCAGTTGGCCATGTAGCCACCGAACGACCCGCCCATGGCGACGGTGCGGTCCTGGTCGATGTCATCCCGGGCGACGACGTGGTCGGTCAGCGCCATCAGGTCGGTGAACGGTTCCGCGCCCCAGCGTCCCCAGCCGCGCTGGATGTGATCCTGGCCGTATCCCGTGGACAGCGCCGGATCGGGCAGCAGCACCGCCCAGCCCCGGCTGACCAGCAGCCACGGGCACCAGCGCCAGCTCCACGAGTTCCAGGAATTCAACGGGCCGCCGTGGATCCACAACGCCAGCGGCGCGAGGTCGTCGCCGGGAGGCAGCAGCAGGTAACCGGGCACGCGCGCCCCGTCGGCAGCGGTGGTCTCGACGCGCTCCAGCCTGCCGGGCAGCTCCGGGTAGTCGACAGGCACCGGAAGTTTGGTGGTCTCCCCGGTGGCGGTGTCGATGGCGACGACACTGCCCGGATCCTGGTAGGACGACCGCACCGCGTACAGTCTCCGGCCGTCCTCGGTGATCCGCACCGAGGTGAAGGCGCCCTCGCCGGTGATGCGGCGCACCTTCCCGGAGGCCACGTCTATGGCGAACACCGGGGCGTCACCGTCCTCGTCGGCCACGGCGTAGAGCGTCCCGGCATCGGGGCTGAAGGCCGCCGGAACGCCCCAGCGATCCCAGGCGGGGGCCAGTTCCCTGCCCTCGCCGTCCTCCCCGACCAGCCACAGGCGCTTCACCGGGGCGGTTTCCGGGGTGGAGCGGGTGATGCGCACGCACGCGATCAACCGGCCGTCGCGGGAGATCACAGGACCGGTGAACTCGTCGGCGTCGTCGGAGGCGACCATCCGGCGTTGCCCCGTCGCCACGTCGATGACCGCCACGGACAGGGCCACCTCCGCAACTCCTCGGGGCGAGGCCCAGCCTGCGGCGAGTCTCTGGCCGTCGGCGCTCAGCGACAGCGTCGTCTCCTCCAGGGCGCGTCCCACGTCCCCGGTCAGCGGTTCGCAGCCGCCGTCGAGGTCCAGGACGGCGAGTCTGTCCGCCACGGACCCCAGGTCGTGGTCCCAGTACCGGACCGGGTAGCTGTCGTGGAGGATGGCGGTCACCTTGCGTTCGCGGCGGGCCTTGCGTTTGGCGGCGTCGGCCTCGTCGTCCGCGGCGCCGATGTGGGCCGGGGTGCGGACGATCACCGTGCGGGAACCGGTCGCGGCGACGACCCCGCTGAACCCGCCGGAGCGGCGCGCCACCGGATGGGCCTCCCCGCCCTCGGCGGGCAGCAACCAGACCACACCGTCGTCCTCGTCCGGTTTCGCCTCGTCGGTGCCGGGCACGGCTCGTTTCGAGCCGAACAGGAAATCCCCGTCCGCGGTGAAGGCGCCGAAACTCTCGCCCTCCTCCGAACGGGTCAGGCGCCGCGCGGGTCGCTGGCCCTCGGGGTCGAGTTCCCACCACGACGACCGGTGGCCGGTGCGTTCCCGGTTCCGGTGGGCGACGGACACCAGCACCCGTCCCTGCGGGGAGATCGCCAGCGAACCCAACCTCGGCAGGCTGGTGTAGTCGCCCAGATCACTCCATGCGTTGGTCATTTTTCCTCTCCAATCTTGCGCAGCCAGTTGGCTGCCAAATCCACCCAGGAAGCGACATTGACCGGCAGCGATTCCCGGTCGGCGTCACACAGCTCGTCGGCGGTCGACAGGCCGTGACAGCCCCACTGGAAGTGGTGGTATTCGAACGGCACCCCGGCCTCGGCCAGCGCGGTGACGAAACGCAGCGACTGCGAGGGCGGCACCACCTCGTCCTGACCAGTGGTCCACACGAAGGCGGGCGGGGTCTCCCCGGTCACCGCCGAGATGCAGTCCACGCGGGCCGCGGTGCGCAGGATCTCCTCGTCACCGTCCACCCAGTCGACGCTGAGCGCCCCGTAGCAGATCACGAGCGCGTCGGGTCGCGAACCGTGCTGCAGCAGGTCGTCCCGGCCGGTGGCCTCGTACTCGGCGCGTTCGGCCGCCACCAGGTCGTCGCGGTTCCAGTGGGTGCCCAGCAGCGCGGCGACGTGCCCGCCCGCCGAGAATCCCAGGAGGTTCACCCGCCGCGGATCGACACCCAGCTCGCCGGCATGGGCTCGTATCCAGCGCACGGCCTGTGCCGCATCGACGGCGGGGTTGGGGTAGGCGGCGTGTTCCCGCAGCGAATAGCGCAGCACGAACACGTTGAACCCGCGACGCAGGAAGGCGACCGCCACCGGATCGGACTCACGCTGCGACAACATCATGTATCCCCCGCCCGGGGCGATGATCACCGCGGGCCGGGGATGCTCCAACGGGGTCGGTTGCTCTTTGAGGGAGGGAGCATCGAAGAGGACCGCCTCCAAGGTGGCGGATCTCTCCTGGTTCAGATCAACGGTGACATGACGCATGCGCATCATCGTAGAACCCGGGAAACCCGAGCCTCGAAAGCCGTTGACGTTTCCATCACCCTCCGTCTTGATCACCGATTCCAGCGCGTTTACAATAAAAACGCGGGCGTGTCAAAATTGATTTGATGCTCATCTCGACGAACAAAGGGGTCGCAATGGTGCTTCACGGAAGAACACGAACACTTCTCCCGCTCTTCGTGTCCATCGTGTTGTCCTGCCTGATGCTGATCCCCGAATTGCATGCTCACAAAACCCTCATCGCCGTGTTGCTGCTCCTGTTCCTTGTGCTGGCTCTCGTCGGGGCGGTGCGCGCCAGGAAGGATCACCCGGATCCCGCACCGTAAGTCCTGCTCGCGGTCGGCTCCTCCTCCGCGAAACCGTCACCGGCCATGACCCTCTGGGTGACTACCATTCCCGCTCAGGAACAGGACCGGACCACGAGCAGCAAGGGCGGAGGCAGTGATGACAGCAACTGGCGTGGTGCATCGGGCACGCCCGAAGAAAGCGATCCCGTGGCGTTTCGGTCGTCTGCCGCGGATCGCCGTGGCGGCAACCTGCGCATCACTCCTGGTCGGCTGCTCGGCGGAGCCTGCAGCGAATTCCCTGGTTCCCCACGCCATCGCGGAGGCCTCGAACACAGCCGCTTCGAATGGGCTACCCGATTCGTCGCCCTCCCCCTCACCTGACACGGTGAGGTGCCGCGCGAAGGCGGATTCCCTGACCGCCGAGCAGCAGGCGGGACAGTTGTTCATGATCGGGGTGAGCACCTCCGGGCTGGACGACAAGACCCGCAAGGCCATCGAGTCGGGAAGCATCGGGGCCGTGGTGTTGCTCGGCAACAGCAGCGAGGGCGCCTCCCGGATCAGCACGATCACCTCCGAACTGGGAGAGATGCAGTCCGCCGGGATGCCACTGCTGATCGCCGTCGACCAGGAGGGCGGTCACGTGCAGCGCCTCAAGGGACCGGGATTCAGCGACATCCCGAACGCCGTCGAGCAGGGTTCGCTGGCGGACGGGCAGTTGCGGAGCCGGGCCCAGACATGGGGCACGGAGTTGGCGGACGCAGGCATCCACTACGACCTCGCGCCGGTCGCCGACGTGGTACCCAAGGACAAGCAGGACAGCAACGCACCGATCGGGAAACGCAACCGCAACTTCGGCAATGACGCCACCGCGGTGAGCAGGTCGGTGGTGGAGTTCACCCAGGGAATGCAGGACGCCGGGATCGTGACCTCCCTGAAGCACTTTCCCGGGTTGGGTGAGGTGACGGTCAACACCGACCACGGGGTGGCGAAGGACAGCGACATCACGGCCGACGGCGAATCCCTGGAACCGTTCCGCAGGGGTATCGAGGCCGGGGCCGACTCGGTGATGATCTCGTCGGCGATCTTCACCCGGATCGACCCGGACCAGGAGGGGGTTTTCAGCAGGAAGATCGTCACCGACATGCTGCGCGGCGACCTCGGCTTCCAGGGAGTGGCCATCAGCGACGACCTGGGTGCGGCGGTCGCCGTGGGGAATGTCAAACCCGGCGACCGGGCGGTCCGGTTCTTCGCGGCGGGTGGGGATCTGCTCATCAACGCCGATCCGTCGCTGATGGACGAGATGCTGAAGGCCACCATCGTATGGGCGGCCGAGAACCCGGGCAACGCCGACCGGCTGGCCGAATCCGCCGGCCGGGTGCTGGCGCTGAAGGAATCGGCGGGATTACTGAACTGCGGATGAGGTCAGCTCCTGGGCGGGGTTCCCCCACTCGGCGAGCCGGGCCTCGTGATCCGCGGCCAGCCGGGGCAGGTCGGCCCGGGCCCGCGACATCACACACCGCCCGTCGACCGCCGGGGTCCCCTCCTCGGCCCAGTGCCGGGACGCCTCCGCCACGAGGTGCCCGGGCAGGCGTCCCGCGGCGTTGACCACCCGCCACCACGGCACCCCCGGCCCGGCGGAGGCCATGATGGCCCCCACCCGCCGGGCTGATGTGCCCACCAGCTCCGCGATGTCACCGTAGCTGACCACCCGCCCAGCAGGTACGCACTCCACGGCGCACAGCACCCGTTCGACGGTCAGTTCGGCGGCTGCATCCGGCATCGACCGGGCCTTTTCCCGTTTTCAGGCGTGCCGCGCGAGGCGCTGCTCCAGCACGGCCCGGAACTCGCGCACGATGAGGTCGATCTCGTCCTCGGTGATCACCAGCGGGGGCGCGAACCGGAGGGTCTGGCCGTGGGTGTCCTTCACGAGAATGCCGTGATCCAGGAGATCCAGGCTCACGTCCTTGGCGGTGCCGATCGCGGGGTCGATGTCGACGCCAGCCCACAGGCCCGCGCCCCGGACCGCAGTCACACCGTGGCCGACGAGGGCCTCGAGCCCGGCGTGCAGGCGCTCGCCCAGCCCGGTGGAGCGGCGCTGGTACTCGCCGGTGGCCAGCGCGTCACAGACGGCCGCCCCGATGGCGCACGCGAGGGGGTTGCCACCGAAGGTGGAGCCGTGCTGGCCCGGTTGCAGCAGCCCGAGGATCTCACGGTCGGCGATCACCGCTGACAGCGGCACGATGCCCGCGCCCAGCGCCTTGCCGACGGTGATGATGTCGGGGTCGATGTCCTCGGCCTGGAACCGGAACGTGGTTCCGGTGCGGCCCATGCCGGTCTGCACCTCGTCGCAGATCAGCAGGACGTTGTTCCTGCGGGTGAGTTCCCGCACCTCGCGGAGGTATCCCGCAGGCGGGACGATGATGCCGGCCTCGCCCTGGATGGGTTCCAGCAGCACGGCGACGGTTTCGGGGGTGATGGCCTGTCGCAGGGATTCGACGTCGCCGAAGTCGGCGAGCCGGAATCCGGGGCTGTAGGGGCCGAAGTCGGCGCGCGCGGTCTCGTCGTCACTGAAGCTGATGATCGTTGTGGTGCGGCCGTGGAAGTTGCCGTGCATGGCGATGATCTCGCCGCGGTCCTGCGGCAGCCCCTTGACCTGGTGACCCCACTTGCGGGCCACCTTGATGGCGGTCTCGACGGCCTCGGCGCCGGTGTTCATCGGCAGGACCATGTCTTTGCCCGCGAGGCGGGCCAGTTTCTGGGCGAACGGGCCGAGCCAGTCGGAGTGCGCGGCGCGGCTGGTGAGGGTGAGCCGGTCCAGTTGCCGTTTCGCGACATCGATGAAGGTGGGGTTGCCGTGCCCGAAGTTGAGGGCCGAGTAGGCGGCGAGGCAGTCCAGGTAGCGGCGGCCGTCCACATCCGTCAGCCACGCACCCGACGCCTCGGTGACGACGACGGGCAGCGGCGAGTAGTTGTGTGCCGCGTAGGTGTCGACGAGTTCGATGGCGGTGCGAGTGTTCTCGCTCATCGTGTGTTGGGTCACAACAGTGCCTTCCGGGATTGGTTGCCGGGCATGGGTGACGTCCCGGCCGGGTTGTTCTGCTCGAAGCGCATCGGGGCGCTGAGCATCGTGCAAGTCGTTCGAGGATGAAACGCTACCACCAAAGAGGTCAGGCATCTTCGAGACCGGGGCACCAGGGCCGCTGCGCGGGATCCACCCAGGGCCCGCGGATTTTCCTCACATCCCGTTCTCTGCGGCTGGTTCGCTCTCCGGGCCGGGAACAGCCGCGCGTTTGGCAAGCCAGCCACCGACCGCCGCTAGCAGGGCCGTCAGGGCGAAGGTGCTGGAGAGCTGCACCGCGATCTCGGGCACCGTGAACCCGAGCGCGACCACCGCGGCCACTGCGGCCAGCGTCGCCCAGGACAGCGCGACCGGGAAGCCCTTGAGCGAGTGGTTGCCGTCGCTGGCGGCGCGGCGGTGCAGCGCCAGGTGCGAGGCGATGATCCCCAGCCAGATGACGATCATGGTCGAGCCGACCATGTTCAGCAGGAATTTCAGTACCTCCTCGGCCCAGAAGTAGTTCAGCGCCGCCGCTACGAACCCGAGGAACGAGGTGGCCAGCACGGCTGCCACGGGCACGCCGCGAGCGTTCGTGCCGCGCATCACCGCGGGCCCCATGCGTCGTTCGGCAAGTGAGAAGATCATGCGCGACCCGCCGTAGAGATTCGCGTTGAGCGAGGACAGCAGCGCGACGACGACCACGGTCCCGATCATCGCCGCGACGGCGGGCAGTCCCGCCGCGTTCAGGACCGCGACGAAGGGCGCGTCCCTGAGGGAGGGGTCGTTCCAGGGCAGGGCCAGGAGCATGATCGTCACAGCGCCCATGTAGAAGATGAGAATGCGCCACAGGATCGTGTTGACGGCCTTCCTGATGCTGCGTTCAGGGTCGGCGGTCTCGGCGGCGGCCACCGCGACTATCTCCACGCCCCCGAAGGCGAAGATCACGACCAGCAGCGCCGATGCGACTCCCTTGATTCCGTGGGGCATGAAGTCGTTTCCCAGCAGGTTCCCCCACCCGGGTGAGGCGGCGGGGGTGAACCCCAGCAGGAAAGCCGCCCCGAGCACCAGGAAAACCACCACGAAGGTGATCTTGATCAGCGAGAACCAGAACTCGAATTCACCGAAGCTCCCCACCTTGACCAGGTTGATTCCCGTGAAGACCACCATGATGATCAGCGCGAAACCCCACTGCGGGAAACCGGGGATGAGTGTGCTCAGATAGTGTGCCGCCGCGGTTGCCTCGGTTGCCACCACCAATCCCATCTCGATCCACCACAGCCAGCCGATCGCGAATCCGGCGGCGGGTCCGAGGGCCTTGTCCGCGTAGTAGGAGAACGCCCCCGGGTTCGGGTCGTCCGCCACCATCTCGCCGAGCATGCGCATGACGGCAAGGACGATTGCCCCGGAGATGACATAGGACAGCAGCACCGCGGGTCCCGCCGTCGCTATGCCCGCGCCGGAGCCCACGAACAGCCCGGCTCCGATGGCGGAGCCGAGGCTCATCATCACGAGGTGACGGGGTTTCATCGCGACCTTCAGGTCGCCTGCCGGAGAGGACATCGGGGCTTCCTCCTACATCTTCTGCGTCGCCTTCACGAGTCGCGTGAACAACGCGGCTCACTATGTCACATCCGGGATGCCGGGCGGTCGGCCTCATCTGCGGTGAGACCTGACCGCGTCACGAGACCGCGGTCCGGCATTTCGTCCAAGCGGTATCCTCCGTTCGGCCGTCACAACTGGAGGAACCTTGCAGGACTGGGTGAACAATGGTCTACTCGCCGCAATCATCGGAGCCTTGGCATTCGCGGCGCTGTTCCTGCCAGGCTTGGTCTGGCAGTACCGCCGCTTCGGCCGGTTGAGTTTCGCCCGTCTGCTCGGACTCGCGGCGGTGTGTCTCTACGCCGCCGCGCTGCTCACCTACACCCTCCTGCCGCTGCCGGAGCGTTCCGTCGAGTGGTGCCAGCTCCACGCCCGCGGAATGAACCTGCGGCCGTTCGCTTTCATCGACGACATCCGAGAGGCCGCGCCGGGGCGTTCGCTGCGGGGGCTGTTGACCAGCTTCGCGGTGTTGCAGGTGGCCTTCAACGTGGTGCTGTTCGTACCGTTCGGGGTCATCCTGCGCCGCTACTTCAACCGCTCCGTTCTCGTCACGACCCTCCTGGGGGCGGCCACCAGCCTCCTCATCGAACTGACCCAGTTCACCGGTTTGTGGTTCATCTATCCCTGCGCCTTCCGGGCCGCCGATGTGGACGACCTCATGACCAACACCCTCGGCACCATCCTGGGAGCGGTCCTGGCCCCGGTGTTGCTGTGGTGGATGCCGCGCGCCCACCAGCTGGTGCAGGACAGGCTGACTCCGCGCCCGGTGACGATGTGGCGACGCTGGATAGGCATGCTGATCGACGCCATCCTCGTGGCCCTGGTGGCCGGAACCATCGCGGTGGGCCTCCGCGTGGCGACGTTGCTGTTCCTGGGGGACGTTTCTGAGGAGTGGACCCCGTTGATCGCTCCCGCGGCCATTGCGCTGGCGACCATCGCGGTGTTCGTGTGGCCCGCCTGGAATCATCTCGCCGCCTCCGTCGGGCAGACCGTGGTGTGGCTCACCCCGAAGTGGCGCAACGCGGACGGCACCCTGCACGACGGTTCCCGTCTCCGCAGGGTTGTCAGGTCGCTGGTGGTACCCGCATCGTGGTTGATCCCGATGTTCCTGGCCCCCTTCGGCACATCCTCGCCTTTCATCTGGTTGCTGCCCCTGGTGGTGCCGCTGTCCCTGGTCATGGTTCCGTTCACCCGCACCCACCGCAGCCTGTCCGGCTGGTTGACCGGCGCGCAGATGGTCGACATCCGGGCGGAAGAAACCGACAAGGCCCTCCCCGTCCACTGAACGCCCCGGCCGGGGCGTTTCACCCGGTTGCGCAGCGCTCAATGCCCAAAAGCCGTCCGAAACAGCCCGAAACGGCGTTGAGTGCTGCGTAACCGGGTTCTTGCTCGCCTATCCGCTCCTCGGTTGTTGTCCGAACCGGCGAGCGACGTGCGGACCGGATACCATGAGGCACGAAAAAGGTTGTGAACAGAGCAATTGATGCTTCACCAAGGATTCGTTGAAGCTCAAAACACCCCACCTGCGGATCCCGAGCGCCCACAGCAGCCCATCCGTCGAACCGAAGAGGAGCCAGCATGAAAGCGGTCACCCATTCCCCCAAAGCCGCGGCGAGACCCGCCTCCAGGTGGCGACTTCGCGGGGCCGCCGCCCTGATGGGTGCCGTCCTGTTGACCACGTCCTGCTGGGGAACGGGTTCCGAGACACCGTCGTCGGCCCCCACGATTCCGTCATCACCCGAGTCCTCTCCGCCGCCGACTCCCCCTGCCCGGCTCACAACCGCCTGGGAGGTCACGGTTACCGGAGCCGGTCCTCTCCTCGAGGCTCACGAGGGCCTGGTGGTCGCTCCGGCCCTCACCGCGGGCGGCAGCAAACTGAGAATGCTCAACTGGACCGACGGATCCGAGGTGTGGTCGGTCGATGTCTCCAGCGACCTCGCCGATTTCGAAAGGCTCGAGAAGGTACCCGACACGCCGCCCGGGCAGGTGGCGATGTGGGCCGAAACTTCCCAGCAGCAAAGAACCCTCTTCGTCTACAGCACCACCGATGGCAGCCTCATCGGTCGATTCGACGAGAACCCCGGGCACTACCTGACCATGGCCGCATCGGGCGCGATCTACGAGCTGGACACGTCCAACGAGGGTACGGTCCGAATCAGCCGCGCGCCTTCCGTCAAGAAGGCAAACACCAAGCAGTGGTCCATCGACCTGCCCGAGGAGGCCCGGGAGTGGTTCTGGGTGAGGGAACACGACGGCGTGACCGATTTCTGCGTCGACGGACAGGCCGGCCCCGTCAACGAGTACGCCTGCTATCTGAGCGTTCACACCGACGACGGCAGCCCGGTGGTGAAGGACGAGGTGTGGCACCGCTCGACCTGGGTGGGCAACGTCCTGATCGAACAGAAGAACGACGGACCGCTGAAGGGTTTCGACCAGCAGGGCAAGGAGCTGTGGACGGTCGAGGTCGAGGACGGCTATCCGTTGGGCTGGGGAGACGACCTCGTGTACGTCACGGAGGGCACGCATCGAAGCTTTGTGGGTCTGGACCCGACGACGGGGAAAGAGCTCTGGCGCAGGGACGGGGACGGAGACCCTTGGCTCACTCCGGTCTTCGACAGGACCCCCTCCCCTCAGGACGGTCCCCTGAGCGTGGTCGTTCCGTCCCCTTCCGTACGGACGGGGGTGCTGGACCCCAAGACCGGGCAGCTCGACCTCGTGGACCATCAGATCGCCGAAGCGCGCGAGGTCATTCCAACCCTCGGGGGCGCCCTGCTGATCTCGACGGGCACTGGCGATGTCTCTTCCTGGTTTGCCGTGGATCCCGGGAAACCGGGCACCCTGTGGAGCGATGTCCTGAAGAACTACGACACCTACAGCATGCTCGACGGCCGCCTCGTGGCCTCCAAGGGAGACCGGATCGCCCTGCTCGCGTGACGGAGTGGCGGCCCCGGCTGTCCGCGTCCTCGCGCCGGCTCCGGGGCCTGTTCACGGCCGGGGCGTCAGCCGATGCCCTGCCCGGGATCTCCGGTGGGTCGCGGGGCCTCACCCCGCCGCGGGCATGACCGCGACCTTGAGTCCGTCGCGTCGCGCCACCGCAGTGACGGCGGCGTCCAGTTCGGCGAGCGGGAACCGGTGGGTGACGAGCCTCCCCACGTCGAGGGCCCCGCTGGACAGCAGCTCCACGGCCCGTCTCACGTCCGCCCGCCTGGCGTTGGATCCGCCCGTGACGGCGAGTTCGCGGTAGTGGATGAGGTTCGGATCGATGCTGGCGGTCTTTCCCTTCGGGAAACCCGCGAAGTAGTTGACGCGACCGCCGATCGCGGCCAGTTCGAGGGCCTGGTTCGCCAAGGCGAGGTCACCCACGGCGACGATGACGACGTCGGCTCCCCTGCCGTGTGTGCGTTCGCGGACCTCGTCCGTCAGGGCCTCCCCGGTGAGGGCGACGGCGCAGGTCGCGCCGAAGTTTATCGCGGCGGTAAGCCTGCCCTCCCGGCCGGCCGCCAGGATCGTCGTCGCGCCGGCCAGTTTCGCCAGGGCGATGTGGAGCAGACCGATCGGCCCGGTTCCCAGCACCACCACGCTCTCCCCCGGCGCCACGGCCACCTGCCCGGCCCCGTTGAGGCAGCACGAGACGGGCTCGGCCAGGGCCAGCGTGGTGGCGGGGATCTCCTTTTCCAGCACCACGAGGTTGCCGTGGTCCATCGCGATCCTGGGTACGAGGAGGTATTCGGCCAGCCCGCCGTCGAGTTCGTAGCCGAACAGCGCGAGGTTCTCGCACAGCTGTTCCCGGCCCGACAGGCAGGCCCGGCACCGCTGGCAGCTCACCACGATCGAGCAGGTCACCTGCGCTCCGACGGGCACACCGTCGACGCCCCGGCCCACGGCCGCGACACGTCCCGCGAACTCGTGACCGAGGATCACCCCCGGCCGGACCCCGGCCGTCTTGGCCCCGGAGATGATCCGCAGGTCCGTGCCGCAGATGGTGTTGGCCTCGATCCTCACGAGCACCTCACCCGGCCCGGGTTCGGGGACGGGCACCTGCTTCAGCCTCAACTTGCCGATCTCCTCCAGCACAGCCGCTCGCATCATGGGGCAAGCCTAGGGGTCAGGGGCCCCGCAACAGGGGTTTACGCGGGGTTAAACTGGGCTCGGGTTCGCCGAGAACCCGTGTTGGTTGGGCCGGCTCGCGAGCACCGGCGAACGTGTCGGGCCGAAACCTCTGGCCAGCAATCGAAAGGCACGCAGTGACGCGACTGACAAACGATCCCGCTGATTTTCCCGCCGAGGCCCTCAAAGGTTTCATCGCGGCCAACAAACGCTACGTGAAACCCGTCTACGGGGGCGTGGCGCGTTCCACCTTCACGCCTGCCGGGAAGGTCGCGGTCGTGTATGGCGGCGGTTCCGGGCACTACCCGGCCTTCGCGGGCTGGGTTGGCCACGGGTTCGCCGACGGCGCGGTGTGCGGCAACATTTTCAGTTCCCCCTCGGCTGCCCAGGCCTATTCGGTGCTGAAGGCGGTTCATCGCGGGGCCGGGGTGTTGATGGGGTTCGGAAACTACGCCGGCGACGTGCTGCACTTCGGGCAGGCCATTGAACGGCTTCGCGCCGAGGGTATCGAGGCCGACACCTTGGTGGTCACTGACGACATCGCCTCTGGGGATGCCGCCGAGCCGGAGAAGCGGCGGGGAATCGCAGGGGATTTCCCGGTCTTCAAGATCACGAGCGCGGCGGCCGAGGCTGGGCTCGGGTTCGACGAGGTCAAGCGGGTGTTCGCCCGGGCCAACGCGGCAACCCGCAGTTTCGGGGTTGCCTTCGCCGGCTGCACGCTGCCCGGCGCGAAGGGACCGTTGTTCACCGTGCCCGCGGGACGCATGGGGATCGGGCTCGGCATTCACGGTGAACCGGGTGTCGCCGAGGCCGACCTGGGCAGCGCCGACGACGTGGCCCGCACCCTCGTCGAGGGCTTGTTGGCGGATCGTCCCGCGGGAACCGGGAACCGGGTGGTGGCCATCGTCAACGGGCTCGGAGCAAGCAAGTACGAGGAACTGTTCGTGGTGACGTCCTGCGTCGTGGCCCGCCTGGAGGCCGCCGGGCTCGAATGCGCCGACGTCGAGGCCGGCGAGTTCGTCACCTCCCTGGACATGGCGGGGGTGTCGTTGACCCTGGTGTGGGTGGACGACGAGCTGCTTGGCTACTGGGATGCGCCGTGCGATGCCCCGGCGTACCGGAAGGGATCGGTGGGTTCGGTCGAGCGCGACGACGCCGCACTCAGCCAGGCCGCCGCCCCCGTGGAGGTGACCACCCCGGGCAGTACCGCATCCCGGGATGCGGCCGAGGTCGCGGCCGGTTTGCTCGACGATGTCGCCGAGATGCTGGCTCGGGCACAGGAAGAGCTGGGGGCGCTGGATTCGGTGGCAGGGGACGGCGATCACGGGATCGGCATGGCCAACGGGTCGAGGGCTGCGGCCGGGGCGGCACACACCGCCGTATCGGCCGGCGGGGGACTCAGGACGACACTGACCGCCGCCGGGGATGCCTGGTCCAACCGGGCCGGCGGCACTTCCGGGGCGCTGTGGGGCGCGTTGCTCACGGCGTTGGGCAGCGCGCTGGGCGACGAGAAAACCCCCGACGGCGACGATATCGCTGCAGCACTCCAGGCCGCCCTGTCCGCCGTGCAGCGCCTGGGCGGGGCCGAGGTGGGCGACAAAACCCTCGTCGACGCGCTCTCCCCGTTCGTCACGGCGTTCGTGGCCACCGACGGCGACCTGGCCGCGAAGTCCGCGGCCGCCGTCGTCGCAGCCGAGGCCGGGACCGAATCCACCCGGGCGCTGGTCGCCCGGCTGGGCAGGGCCCGCCCGCTGGGTGAGAAATCCGTCGGCACCCCCGATCCCGGCGCGGTGTCACTGACGAAGGTGGTGACCCTCCTGAACAGTCGGCTGGGTTAGAGATTGAGCCCGAGGCCTGCCAGCCCGCAAAGCTTCCCTGAAGCTGGTTGAGCCGGACCGCGACGAAGGAGCAGTCCGTGTCGAAACCACCCGGCAGCCGCGCCTCAGAGCCCGTTGTAATTCCCCGGACGTGGCCGTCGAGGGTTCGAGGTGGCCTGCTCGCTGAGCGAGCAGACCGGCTCAACCGGCTTCCCCATGCATCTTCCGCGGCTTCTCCGCCACCCACACGTCGCCGAGAATCACCCATTGAATTCGGCCAGCGGGTCCTCCAGCAGGAAGTCCACGATGTTCACATGCTCGATGCCGTTGCGACCTCGGGAGACGGGGTCCATGCTGACCATGGTTTTGGGGTGGTTGTCCGGGATTGATTCCAGGACCCCGAATTCACGTTCTACCGTCGCCTCGTCGGCGAGGAGGTAGCTGACCTGGATGTAGCGTGTCTCCGCGCCGCGCTGGGCGATGAAATCGACCTTCCTGGAGCCGCGCCACCCTACATGAACCGTGCAGCCCCGTGAGCGAAGTTCTTGGTACACGATGTTTTCCAGCACCAGTTCGATGTCCGCGCGATTGTCGAATCCGAGAGCGGTCCGAAGCCCCTGATCCACCACGTAGTACTTCTCGTCCGCTCGCAGCGTCTGTTTCCCGACGACATCGAACCGCGGCACCTTGTCCACCAGGTATGCCTCGGCGCAGTGCTGCAGATAGTTGAGGACGGTATCGACGCTGACCGCGCGCCCCTTGCTCTTGAGATACCGGCTCACCGACTGCGCCGAGAAGGTGCGTCCCACGTTGCCCACGCAGTAGCGCAGGATGCGGCGGAACATGTCGACGTCGCGGATCGCGAAATGCTCCAGCACGTCCCTGACCACCACGGTGTCGAGCAGGCTGTCGAGGTATTGCACCGAGGCCTGGGAATCGAGGTCGAAGTATTTCAGGAGTGGGAATCCGCCCAGGACGAGGTAGTGCTCGAAGAGTTCCCGGGCTTCGGCGCTGGAGACGCCGCGCGGGCGGTGCAGTTCGACGAACTCCCTGAAGGACAGGGGACGGATCGGGAACTCGACGAACCGGCCCGCGAGGTGGGAACTCAGTTCGCTCGCGAGCATCGTCGAGTTGGATCCGGTGAGGTAAAGGTCGCAGTTCCAGTCGACCCGCAGCGCATTGACCACGTCTTCCCATCCCGGAACCTGCTGGACCTCGTCCAGGAACACGTAGGCGCGGGCCCGCTTGTCGGGTAGGCGCGCAGCCAGATGCTCCTTGAGCGCCGGCGCGGTGCGAATGGTCAGCCCCTCGCTGGATTCGAGATTGAGCCGGACTATCGAGGCCCCGGGGTTCTTCGCGACCACCTCGTCGGCCAGCATGTCCAGCAGCGTCGACTTCCCACAGCGCCGCACCCCGGTCAGGATCTTCATGACCGGGACATCCACGAACGATCGGATCCGTTCCAGGTAGCGGGGACGATCAACGATCCGTTCCACAGCAACCACCGTCCTCTCGTTGTCGATCATAGTCGACAAAACACACCTTCAGCCCTGGTTTGTCGATCATGGTCGACAACCTGCCTGGACGGATCGGCTCCGGGGAGCTGTCCGGAGATGCGACAAAGAAGACAACCGAAGCAGTAGCCAGGACATGGATGGCCAGCCGTATCGCCAGTGGGGAAGCTCCTCTGGCGTGGTATCCGGGTCGGGCGGAATACTGGTACCGGTTCTACACGGGTGCTCGATGGAGGGCGGAGCTCATGGCGATGGCGCGGCGGTCCGAGTTGGTGGACGCGCTGGCAGCCGTCGCAGTCAGTGCCCTGAGCGGACCGCTCGGAGCGATTGGGGTGAGCGCCGCCAGCGAGCTGGTGAAGCTCCTCCAGAAAGCCCGGGGCCGAACGTCTGAAGAAAAGGAGCTGAGGCAGCAGGTCCGGGAAGCGATCACCGCATGGGCCAATGGCGAACGCCTCGACCAGGACGTCGTGGACCGCGGGCTGGCCTGGGCGATCGAGTACGTTCAAGCAGCTGGATGCCAGCACGAGTTGATCGCCGAAGCGGACTTCGATCCCACGCAAGCAGCCGATGCCGTGCTCACGCAGGCCAGGGCGAGAGACGGGTATTGGGGAACGGACCCCGAGTACGGCGTCGCGGAGCGTGCCGTGCACACCACCTACAACGCACTGTGCCCGAAGCTCAAGGCCGAGGGCGGTGTGGTTCTCGCGGCGATCCAGGCGTCTCGGAACGAGATACGCAGCAGCATCGACCAGCTGCGCGAGGACCTGCTGGGAGTAGCGGACAGGCATGAACTGATCGACTATCTGGAAAAACAGATTCCAGACTGGGATTACTCGCCGTGGACTCAAGGCCGGCAGTGGACCCAGGATCGGAAACCATCGCAGTTGGAAAGGACGCTGGAGATCGCGGACGAGCAGAGGACCATGTCCCCGGCGGAGGCCCTGGAAGGGGTCTGGCTGTTGACGGTGCTGGGCGGCCCGGGCTCAGGTAAAACGTGGCTCGCTCAGCGCCTCGCGCGTGAGGCCGCCGAGACGGCGCTGGAGCAGCTCCGGGACCCGCGGGTAGATCCCGCGTCGGTCGAGCTCTCCTTGTTCACCACGGTGGCCGAGTGGATCAAACGGCACGGCACCGGTTTCGAGGGGCTGGTCGAGGCAGCACTCCCAAACGAATCGCAACAGAGGATCCGCCGGCTGGTCCTACGCCCGGGGGCGCGGGTGTTGGCGGTGGCGGACTCCCTGGACGAAGGCGTCTCGGTTAACAGCGCCAGGAAACTGCTCAATTCCTTGACGAACTCACCTACTCGGCGCTTGGTGGTGACGTCGCGACCCGAAGCGTGGCACAGCGCGGCCTCGGGCCTGCGCTCAACGCAGGACACCCGGGTCGGCACCCTCACCGAGCTGCGCTATCCCGGGGACGTCCACGGCTACATCGAGGCCTGGTTCAAAGGGAACCCGCCAACGGCCCAGCACCTGATCCGGCAACTCGAAGAACGACATGAACTCCGCACCACCGCGACCAGCCCGCTATTGCTCACCTTCTACTGCATGCTGACCGAGCAAGAACCCGTTCAAGAGTTGCCGAGACGCCGCCGGGAACTCTACCGAACCATCATTGACCTGCTGCTGACCGGAGGCTGGGCGACGGCGAAGGAGGATGTCGACAGGACCAAATGCCGCGCAATCCTGCAGCGATGGGCCTGGGAGGCCGTCAAGGACGCGGTCACTCCTGCGGGGCTGGGCGTGTGGCCCGAGACAATCACGACGGACCGTAGGCCGCCCGACGCGTCGGAGGCCATGGAACGTGCCCTCGACAATGTCGCACCCAAACAGGAGCACCCCCGCTCCAGCTTCTACGACCACAAACAGGTCGAGCGCCGGTTCCTGCACCGCACCTTATGGGAGTACCTGGTCTCCGAACACTTGGCCACTTTCTCGGCCACCGAGGCGGCAGAGGCGCTGCTGCCCCATATCTGGTTCGACCCGGACTGGCGAGCCACCCTGCCCATGGCCATCGCCGCCCACAAGAAGCGCAGCAAATTGGTTGACCGGCTCTGGGCCTACCACACGGATCGCCCCACCCCAGCCCAGGAAGTGGTCAACGATCGGCTCGAGGAACTCATGCTGGAGGTGGCCCCCCAGACCGATCCGAAGGACTGGAACAAGGCTAGCCAAGCCCGGATTCGCTCCCTGAGAGAAAACCTCGCACCCCACCACCCCGAGCTGATCACTAGCTCCGCGCGTTGGGGTGATATCCACCACCTGGAGAGGCTCCTCGAAGCACTCCCCACCACTGCCCCGCGGAGAATTCTCTCCCTAGTCCTCGCACTAGCG
>ERZ772993.222-NODE-222-length-30021-cov-16.529033_pt1 | contig 30021 bp, 27 predicted proteins | sample MGYA00580670_ERZ772993 | MGnify/ENA primary metagenome ERZ772993 (study PRJEB29015, sample SAMEA2737936) | human oral metagenome | biome: human oral; feature: human-associated habitat; material: dental | place: China | collected 2136 ... | reverse complement strand
AGGCGATGCTCGACGTCGAGCAGGGCGCGGACATGGTCATGGTCAAGCCGGCCGGGCCGTACCTGGACGTATTGGCCGACGTCGCCGCCGCCAGCCCCGTGCCGGTGGCCGCCTATCAGGTCAGCGGCGAGTACGCGATGGTCGAGGCGGCCGCCGCCAACGGCTGGATCGACCGCGAGCGCGTCATCGCCGAGTCGGTGCTCGGGATCGTGCGCGCGGGCGCGGATACGGTGCTGACCTACTGGGCGCGCGACATCGCCGAAGGGCTCGGCTGAGCCGCGAACCCGCTAATCCCCTCGAAATCGGTCGTACTCCGCGCCGAGATCGGTCCGGTTCCGCACCGAAATCGGTCGTAACCCGCGTCGAGATCGGTCGCGCTGCTGCGGACCTGCTGCTCGCCGACGGTTCTGAGGTGCGGCATGTGGCCTTCGCCCTCGACCTCGTCGTGCGCGCCTCGACGTCAGGTCGGCCGGGCTAATCAGACCGATCTCGAGCCGGAAGTGGACCGATCTCGGCGCGGGACGGCGGTTTTGCAGAGCTTGTCGAGCACCCCGGCACACGCCGGCATCAGTAGGGCCGGCCCGCCGCGATCCAGCCCGACTTCGACGACTGATTCCGACGGGGAGCGGACCGGGTCGGGCGGGCCGCCCTGAATGTCAACTGCTATTGACGGCGTGAGCGTACCTTCGTTGAGCGAACGTACTTTTCTCCCATTTTTCTGAGCTTTACCCCCAGAAGGATGGGAGAAAGGTCCGCTCGTGTTGGAAAGGTACGTTCACCTTCCGGGCCGTCTCCTCTCCTTCCTCCCCCTCGCGAATCTCACCATGCCGGCTTCATGGCCTCGGCACGGTCCTCGCATCCCTAGCCCGGGGACGTCGGAAACGCGAGCTGGAACGCAATGGGCTCGTCATCCGCCACCATCTCCAGCGACGCACCACCGTGGACCGCGTGCGCGTCATCGCAGAGCTCGTCCCCGACGACGTCTACGACCTCGTCGTCGTAGTGATGCAGTGATAGTGATGCAGTGCGGGCAACTGCCAGAAGTTCTGCCGATCCTGGCCCGCGATGCGTCCCGGTGCCGGGCGCATCCCGCTTCAGGCTCTCGCCCTGCCCGGCGCCAAGACGAGCCTGGGCCGACTGGCTGCAGCCGACCACTGCCGCCACGCTCCCGACGAGGTGCACCTTCTCGATCGTGCTTTCGAGCAGATCATGCGGGAAGCCGCGCCCCCGCGGCCCGGCTGGGCGGGACTCGGGAAGCAGGCCCGGCTGGGCGATTGACTCCTGCGACTCTTGCGACTCCCGGACTCCTGGACTCCTGGACTCCTGGACTCGGTTGCGGGCGGTTGGCCCCGGGAGCGTCTGGGAATACCCCGGGGGTTCGGGAGCGTCCGGGAGCACCGAAGGCGACCGCAGGGCGCGCGAATCTGCGCCGCCCTTGAAGGCACTCCGCCCCAGCACCCCAGTGGTATCGCGTATCCGCGGGCCTCTCCGCGACGCCCGATGAGCCGGCGGACGGGCCGACTCCCAGTAGAGTCCGAGTAGCAACCACCCGCCACCGACGGCACATCGGCCCGGCCCGGCCCGGAACCAGCCGATGCGCCGTCCAGACCCATGACAGCAGGAACGATGACGCCCTCGCACTCGACTCCACTCACCAATGCCTCCCTCTTCGACGCCGCCCGCGCCGTCATCCCCGGAGGAGTGGACTCCCCCGTGCGCGCCTTCGGCTCTGTGGGCGGCACGCCCACCTTCATCACGGGCGCTCGCGGCGCGCATGTCTTCGACGCCGAGGGGCGCAACTATGTCGATCTGGTGGGCTCGTGGGGCCCGGCGCTACTCGGGCACGCCCATCCCAGCGTCGTCGAGGCCGTACGGGAGGCGGCATCCCGCGGCCTGTCCTTCGGGGCGCCGACCGCCGCCGAGACCGAGCTGGCCGAGGCGGTGCGGGGCCGTGTGCCCGCGGCCGAACGTGTGCGCTTCGTGTCCACCGGCACCGAGGCGACCATGACGGCCGTCCGCCTGGCGCGCGGGGCGACCGGCCGCGACCTGATGGTGAAGTTCGCCGGCTGCTACCACGGGCACAGCGACGGGCTGCTCTCGGCGGCCGGATCCGGGGTGGCCACCGGCGGCCTGCCCGGATCCGCGGGGGTCCCGCAGGCGGTGGCGGCGCAGACGATCGTGCTGCCCTATAACGACGTCGCCGCCCTGGAGCAGTGCTTCACGATGCGCGGCGACGACATCGCCGCCGTCATCCTCGAGAGCGCGCCCGCGAACATGGGGATCGTGCCGCCCGTGCCCGACTTCAACGAATCGGTGAGGCGGGTGACGGCGGCCCACGGCGCCCTCATGATCGCCGACGAGGTGCTCACCGGCTTCCGCGTGGGCCCGGCCGGGTTCTGGGGCCTGGAGTCCCTGGACGGATGGTCTGCCGATGTTCCCGGGAGCGTCTCGAACATTGCCGCGGCAGCGGCGGCCTCCGCGCCGTCGTGGCCGGGGGCGGACTGGCGCGAGCGGGCCGCCTGGGTTCCGGACCTGCTGACCTTCGGCAAGGTGGTGGGCGGCGGGATGCCGCTGGCGGCCCTCGGGGGCCGGGCCGACGTCATGGACCTGCTCGCCCCGCTGGGGCCCGTTTACCAGGCGGGCACGCTCTCCGGAAATCCGCTGGCGACGGCGGCGGGGATCGCGACGCTCGCCCTGGCCGATGACGCCGTCTACGCGACTGTCGCGCGGCGCGCCCGGGAGATCGGGGAGGTTGTGAGTACGGCGCTGGACGCCGAAGGGGTGGCGCACCGGGTGCAGCGCTCGGGTTCGCTGTTCTCGATCATGTTCGGCCCCGATGCCGCCGCGCGCGGGGTGCGCGACTACGACGAGGCGCGCGCCCAGGAGGCCTGGAGATTCGGACCCTTCTTCCACTCGTTCCTGGCCGCGGGCGTGGCGCTGCCTCCGAGCGTTTTCGAGGCCTGGTTCGTATCGGCCGCGCACGGCGACGCCGAGCTGGATCGCATCGCCCGGGCAGCGCCGTCGGCGGCGCGGGCCGCGGCCACGGCGCAGCCCCCGACGGCTGAGCCCTCGGTCTGACTCGCCCTTCGTCTGACCCGCGCCCGCCCACCCCTTTCGCCGAGATCGGTCGTACTCCGCACCGAAATCGGTCCACTTCCGCCTCGAAATCGGTCGTACCCCGCACCGAGATCGGTCCACTTCCGCCTCGAGATCGGTCCGGACGCTCCGTCCGCGGCGCATCGAAACCAACCAGGGAGGTTTCAGGGGACTCCCGGATACCGGCCGGGGCCGGAGTACGACACGATTGACCCATGACGCAGCACTACCCGTCCGACCCGCACCTGTCCGCCCGTACCGAGAGCTGGCGCTCCACTCTCCCCCGACGCTCGCGCAACCATCTGCTGGTGGGCGTGTGCGGCGGCCTGGCCGAGTACTGGGGCGTGAGCCCCACGATCGTGCGCCTTGGCTGCCTCGCCCTGGCCCTGCTGCCGGGCCCGATGTGGGTCGCCTACGTCCTGGCCTGGATTCTCATGCCCGGACCCGACGAAGTCCTCTGACCCTCCGCCGTCCGGGCCTCATCAACCGTGGCCCGCTGCCCGCCGCCCACGGCCCGCCCGACCGTGATCAGCTCCCGTGCTCCATCACGAGCACCGGCTCTCCCGGCGCCTCCACCTCCACCCGCGGTACCGGGTCGAGGCTGAGACGCACCCGGATGCGCCGCCCCTCACCCCCGACGGCGTCGTACTCCATGAACCGGTTCTCCAGGGCCATGCGCTCGGTGCGGGCGCCCGCGAGCCACGGGTGACGACGCCGCAGCCCGATAAGAGCCTGGTGCCACCGGTAGAGCCAGTCGCCGAGGGGCGAGAGGCCCTCGGGCCCGGGAGGCAGCACCGGGCGGACCTCGTCGTCGCCTCCCGGGCGATCCGTTTTCACGCCGCGGAAGGCCTGTTCATCGCCGTAATAGATGGAGGGGATCCCCCCGACGGTCAGCAGGATCGTGACGGCGAGCGCGGCCTTGGCGTCGCCGATGCGGCTGGCGAGGCGGGTGACGTCGTGATTCCCGACGAAGGTCAACGGCACGAAGGCATCCAGGAACGCGTTGTGGCGGTTCAAGCACCAATCGAGCTCGAAGAAGTTCTCGTCGAGCAGGCAGCTCCATATCGCCTTCCACAGCTCGTACTGGGTCAGTGAATCCATGGAGGAACGCTCGACAATGCCGCGATAATCCCCGTGAATGACCTCTCCGACGAACCAGGCATCGGGGAACTCGCTGCGAACCCGCGGCAGGACCCGGGCCCAGAAGGACGGCGGAACCGCATACGCCGCGTCGAGCCTCCAGGCGGAGGCGCCCCGCCCCAGCCAATGAGACAGGACGGATACGGCGAGATCGGCGACCTCGTCGCTGTCATGGTTGAGCACCGCCAGCCCCTCATGCCCTTCGAAGACGGCGTACCCGGGGCCGGGAGCGGGAGGCCCGGAGGAGCCGTCGGCGTCGTCGAAGTAGAAGAGACGGCGCTCGCCGCCGCCGGCGACAGCGGCCCGGAACAGCGGGTGGGCCGTGCCCACGTGATTGAGGACGCCGTCGAGCATGAGCGCCACGCCCCGGTCCCGGCAGGCCTCTGCGAGGCGGTCGAAGACGGCGTCGTCGCCGAGTCTCGGATCGATGCGGAAGTGGTCGGTGGTGTCGTACCCGTGGGTGCTCGCCTCGAAGATCGGCCCGAGTGCCAGACCGCTGGCGCCCAGGTCGACGAGGTAGTCGAGCCATGCGACGAGGCTCTCGAGACGGGGTGCGGGCGCCCCGTCGGCTGGGCCGGCCGGCCGGATCGGGGCTCCGGTGGCGCCCAGGGGATAGACGTGCCACCAGATGCCGTGCTCGACCCATGCTGGGAGGCCCCGATCGCCCGCTTCAGTTATTCCAGTACCCTCACTACTCATGCTAGTGAGGGTACTCACTAGCATGAGTAGAATGCAACCATGCCGACCAGATCCGACCGCCGTCCTCGTCTGCGCATGGACCCCGACGAGCGCCGGCAGCTCATCCTGGACGCCGCCAGGCGGGCCTTCGCCACGCAGTCCTACGAGGAGGTGTCCCTGTCCACGATCGCGAGGGAGGCCAAGGCCTCGGAGGCTCTCGTCCACAAGTACTTCTCGACCAAGGGCCGGCTCTACGGCCGGGTGCTCGCCCTGGACGCCGAGGACCTGGCCGAGCGCACACAGCAGGCTGCCGATGCCATGGCGGACAGCAGCACCGCCCGCGACCGCATCCGCACCTCGATCGGCGTCTACCTCGACTTCATCGCCGAACGAGCCCGCGGGTGGGCCGCATATCAGATGCTCGCAGGCCACGAGCCGAGTGAGGCCGCCGAGGTCCGCAGGCGTGCGCGCGAGGCTTCGGTCGACGCACTGCGCACCCTGATCGGGGGCGCCGACGACGCGCGCACCACCTTCGCACTGTGGGGATATCTGGGCTTCCTCGACACCGTCTGCCTGGAGTGGACCTCACGAGGCTGCCTCGCGAGCGACCGACCCGCACTGACCGACGCCGCCCTGGGCTGCCTCGAGGGAGCGCTCGGGGCGACGGGCCTCGGCTGCTGAGGGCAGCGGTCGGCCCGGTTCACCGGCCCGAAAGCGGTCCACGATGCCGGCCCGGCGGCCCGCCGAGCGCAGCTGCGCCCGGCGAAGTGGTCACCCCGCACACCTTCAGCCCTCCGCGCTGCCCGGACCGCACAGCAGAACCTCGGAATCACACTGACCTCCACCATGCCCGAGGCCATCAGCCGACTTAAAAGTGCGCGGGATGATCACTTCTCCCACCCCGGGACCGGTCAGTCATCGGGATGACCGACCCTGGACCGGCAGGCACAGCCACCAGGCATGACGGGCCGGCCCCGCACCGGAACGTCAACGTACCTTCTCAACATGAACGTACTTTTCTCCCATCCTTCTGGGAGTAAAGCTCAGAAGGATGGGAGAAAAGTACGTTCGCGCGACAAAGATACGTTCACATCGAGCCGCTTGCTCCACCCGGCACGGCTCAGCAGACGTCGCCGGCGGACAGGTCAAGCTCGACCGGGAAGCAAAGCACGGCAGAGTCATGGGACACCGCCCACCGCCAGCCCGGAATCACTCACCTAGGGCGACCGCACATCACCGCGTTCCGCTCGCACTCAACTCGCAAACCCGCACACCAAGCCTGGTTGCACATGGGAGAAAGGCAGCCTTATGAAGCAAGGGCTACTTTTCCTTGATATTCCATCACTTCCTCTAGTCCATCAAGGTCAGTTGACGGTCTCCCATGTGCGCGGAGGGGGCCTGCGCACATGGGAGCGGCTCCTCCTCGACGGACGACATAGCAATTCCGCATGATTCCGCGGTTCATAATGCGACGTGCCACGCATGAATGTGCAACTCTACCGGCCCGGCACCTGCGGAACCCTCCACGGCCGCGTCGCCGCAGGCCGAACCTCTGGCCAGTGACCACGAGACGCCGGGGTCTCTCACGGGATGCTCAACACCTGCGATATGGGATCAGGGCCTTCTCGTAGGCGTCCACATCCTCCTGCGAGAAGGCGCAGATGACGATGCGCGGCCCGGCCCCGGGGTGCGCATCCAACCACCGGTCGATGACCGAGAGCACGAGCGGCGCAGCCTCCTCCTTGGGGTAGCCGAAGGCGCCCGTGGACACCGAGCACAGGCCGACCGAGTCCAGCCCGGCCTCGGCGGCGAGATCCAGGACAGACCGGTAGGAGCTCGCCAGAAGCATGCGGTGCTTCTCAGTCACCTCACCCTCGACGATCGGCCCCACCGTGTGGATGACGTGCTCGGCCGGCAGGTGGTATCCGTTGGTCAGCAGCGCACGGCCGGTCTCCTCCGGGTGACCCGCGCGCCCCTCCATGTATGCGGCGCATTCGGCCCGCAACCCCGGTCCGGCCACCGCATGGATGACGTTGTCGATGCAGGTATGGCCGGGCACCCAGCATCCGAGCATCTCGGCATTGGCGGCGTTGACGATGGCGCCCGCCCGCAACGTGGTGAGGTCGCCCCGCCATAGGGCGACCCTCTCCCCCATCTGCCCGCCGACACCGTGCGTGACGAACAGGTTCGACACGGCCAGCGCAGCGGGGACGCCGGCGTCGAGAACGCGCTGGGCGACCTCGGCGGCGAGCATCTCGTCAAGATCCTCGCGAACGTCGTCGTCGGTGATGGGCCGGGGAGGGCGAACCGTGAGCAGGCCGTCGAGAAGGCGGCGCAGTTCCACCGGCGGGAGCTCGGCGAGCGCGGCGGGCGGCGGGAACGCAGCGACATCGCCCGCCTGGACGGCCTCGGTGGCGAAGTGCTGCGTGAGGCGGATCAGACGTGCGACGTCGGCACGTGCGGTGAGCGGCATGCACTCAGGTTAACGGGCGATTGACGGGGATGCGCCGATACCGGGCCGACTCGACTCATATCGGAATGGGTCGCAGCACTCATTCGCACAATCCGGGAAACGCGAGGTTCCGCCCCGGGATCAACCGATCTCGAGGCGGAACCGGACCGATCTCGACGCGGATTGCGACCGATCTCGGCGAAAAGGGGCGGACGGAGCCGCGCGGAGCGCTCAGGCGCTGTAGTTCTGCGCGGACAGGAACCAGCTCTGCTGCTCCAAACGCTGGGTGTAGTCCTCCAGGATGCCGGAGGAGGAGGGGTCGGCCTCGTCGACCGAGTCGTGGATGTCGCGCAGGGTCGTGGTGACCGCGTTGATGGCGGACACGATGTAGTCGACGGCGTCGGAGGTGATGACACCGCCCTCGGGGGCCTGGGGCACCGAGGTCTGGGCGGCGACCGTCGAGGGACGGGCGTCGGGGTAGACGTTGATGGCGCGCATGCGCTCGGCGAGCTCGTCAGAGCCCTCGCGCGCGATGTCGACGACCTCGTCGAGGTTGAGGTGGAGGTCGCGGAAGTTCGGGCCGACGACGTTCCAGTGGATCTGCTTGCCGACCAGGCTCAGGGCGGTGATGTCGACCAGCGCGCGCTGAAGGTCGGCGCGCAGCTCCGCATTGGCCGTGAAGGCGGGGGCGACGGGCGGGTTCTTGACAGTCTTAGAGCTCATGAAGACAACCTTACAATCCACAGCACTCAATGGTCGTATCTTATCGCTCTCAGGGAACAGAGCGAAGGCTCGCCTATTGGAGCCCGAGTACATAGCGCCGGGCGCCGGGCGCCGACGGGCATCGAAGAGCCCGAAGCCCCTTGACGCCTCTGCCGGCCCAGCATCCCCGACCCCGACCCGCGGAGCCCCGTCGGAAGCCGGCCCTCAGCCCTGCTCGTTCGCCTTCTCCTCGGCGATCTTCTTCTTGAGCTCGACCATGTCGAGCTCACGGACCTGGTCGATGAGGGCGTCCAGCGCCTTGGGCGGCAGCGCACCGGCCTCGTGGTAGACGAGGACGTCGTCACGGAAGGCCATGAGGGTCGGAATGGAGGAGATGCCCAGTGCGCGCGCCAGTCCCTGCTCGGCATCGGTGTCGACCTTGGCGAAGGTGATGTCGGGGTTGGCCTCGGAGGCCCGCTCGTAGACCGGACCGAACTGCATGCACGGCCCGCACCAGGACGCCCAGAAATCGACGAGGGTGATGCCCTCGCCGCGGACCGTGCTGTTGAACTCCTCGCCGGTGATGTTCGTGGTGGCCATGTGATTCCCTCCGGATAGCGCGCTCGGCGCATGCGTTCGGTTCATTCGATCGTTCAGCAGGCCCAACACCCGCGAGTGCGGCGCCTATTCCACACCTTCCCAGCCTTCCGGTTCCGCAGCCCTCCCCGCAGCCTTCCGGGACCACGACGACCGCGCCCGCAGCACCAGGGCACTGCGCAGGATCCCGTCCCGCACCCGCCATGCCCCCTGGATACGTCCCCGATGAGCCTCGGGGATCAGAAGGCGAACCCGAAAAACCCCCTCCGCATCGATCTCGACCTCCGCATCATGAAACCCGAGCCATGTTCTTTTCGCGGGGAACCAGGCTTTATATATGCTTTCCTTGATACTGAAGAGAAGCCGGTCGAAGGCGACGTCGGGGCATTTCTCGCACATGGCCCGCACATGCTCCGCCTCATGACTCGACGCCACCATGGCGAGAACATCTCGGGGCAGCGGAGCATTGGGCTCCGCATCAATCCCCACCGCGGCCGCGTCTCGCACCAGCGCCACGGCCGCGGCGCGGTAGCCCTGACAATGAGTCATACTGCCGACCACGCCGTCGGGCCACGCCGGCTCACCATGGCGCCCGGGCACCATGACCGGACGCTCCAATCCCAATTCACGCAATGCCCGCCCCGCGCAGTAGCGAACCGTGGTGAATTCCGCGCGACGCTTCTCAACAGCAGCGGCGATATACGACTGCTCAGCGGGATACAGCATTGTTGGAACATCACACTCGGTTTCCACAAGCGTGACCGACGGCGGCACCAGCGCATGCATTATTGCATCGCCCCCTCAGATTGCGGCCGGCCTTTTAGTCGTGATTTCTTCGCATCGCGCGACCATCACGCGAAAAGTTCCCGGCGAGTCTACCGTCACGGAAGACCGAGCCTGGCCGCCGGTTGCCGGCGGTCTGCCGGCGGCTGCCTGCCCCAGCCATGGCCCAGCGCCGGGCGGGGCGGGCGGAAGCCGGGGCGGGCGGACCTACAGCGGCGGCCGCACAGCCGCCAGAACCCCGCTCCGGGGCTTGCACCCGAGTAACTTAAGGCCTTAAGTTACTCACATGGACCTGGCCTTCGAGCTTCACGACCTCGTACTCACCCTCGACCGGACGGCCGAGAGATTACTGACGCCGCACGGCTTGAGCTACAACCGCTACGTCGCCCTCGTCGTCATCGCCGAGCATCCGGGCGTCACCGGCCGCCTCCTGTCCAATGCGCTGCGCGTCTCCGAAGCCGCAGCGAGCGGCATCGTCCGCTCGCTGCTCGCAGCGGGCCTGATCGACGACGTCGCCCCGGGCGGTGCGGGACATGTGCGGCACCTGCAGATCACCCCTGCGGGATCCGCTCTCGTGGAGCAGTGCTCTCAACTGCTCGGCTCCTCGCTGGACGCTCACGCCCGAGCGATCGGAATCGATCCGCAGTCTCTCGCGCACGCCATCCGCGCCTTGCACGACGAGCTGCGCACGGGCGGAAGAACAACCACAACTGAAGAAGATCACTGAAGAAGATCAAGGAGCATCATCATGCTGACCGCCCTTGCCGTCCTCGCCCTCATTCTGGGAGTCGTTCGGCTCGTCATGTTCATCGCTCTCCATGTGGTACCGAGCGAGTACAACATCGTGAACCACGCGGTGAGCGACTATGCGGTGGGGCCGACTCGAAAACTCGGAACGGCGATGACCTGGACCTCCGCCGTGTTCTGGACCGTGCTCGCCGGGGCGGTGATCGTCAGCCCTTCCATGACGGAGAAAAGTGTGGCGATCTGGCTCCTGGTACTGACCGTCCTCTTCGTGGCTCTGCCCTTCCTTCCCACCGATATCGAAGGGCAGCCGGCCACCCTGATCGGGCGCCTTCACCTGGTAGCCGCGGTGGCCTGGTTCGCCATCAGCTACTCCTGCATGGGCAACTTCGTCAGAATGCTCCAGCCAGTCGCGCCGCAGGGGCTCGTCTCATTCCTCGCCGGGACACGCTGGGTGACCATGGTGTCGCTGATCGCCCTGGTCGCGGCACTAGTCATCACCCCGGCGAGGAAATACGCCTTCGGCATTTCGGAGCGAATCTTCCTCCTGGCCGTCAACGCCTTCTATCTCGGCGTCTCCCTGGGACTCGCACTCATCTGATAGCCGTGCCGGCGGGCGGGCTTGAGGGCTTGCCGGGCGCCCGCCGGCACTTGTCAGTGCTTGATGGGAAGGGTCGTGCTTCCCAGGTCTCGCACGGAGGCGAACAAGGAATCCTCTCGAGCCTTCACCTCGACCTGGCAGAGCACCGAGTCGCCCGAAGTCAGCCGACTCACCTTGATATCGCGAGCGTCGGTTCTCGCGTCGCGACGAGCAAAGGCGCTGTACTTCTCATCGCAATTCACGTCCGTGGCACCCTCATAGAAAATCTCCGCACTATGCTCGGCATCGCATGAGGCCGCCTGCCCCTGATAGCTGAGGCACCTGCGGAACTGGCCGCCGTCGTTATAGCCATTCCGGTCAGCATCGGTTGTCCACAGCTCTTTGAGACTGACCGAGGGGAGATCGGAGCCGCTTGCGGCTTTGACGACGCAGAGCGACACCCCACCATTGAGCGACCCAACAGTCAGATCCGCATTGAGCACGTCCATTCCGGGAACTCCCCCGAGATACGTCACAAGAGAATCGGAATCGCAGGAACTTCCCGTAGCCGGCGAATAGACCTCTGCGGTGTGCTTGACGGAGCAGGCAACCGCGGCATCATCCCGATAGCACCCCGCAGACATTTCCGGAGCACCCGAGGAAGCTGAGGAATCAGCGGAGGACGGCGCCGCGTCGGGGGCAGTCCCGCCGCCCGGTCCGGTTGAGGTCGGAGGCTGAGATGCTTGAGGCGGCTCGGACGAGGACAGACTGCACCAGCCCCAGCCGAGACTGCGGCAGGAGGAAACTGCGCTGGGAAAGCCGACGACAAACGTCACAATCACACTGGTGATGGCGACGAGGGTCGCCAGCGACATAATAGGCCGCCTCTTCCATATGGCTCTGAGCTTACGGAACCGCTCTGCAAGACGTCGCACAGTGCCTACGGCTCCAAACGCATCCCGTAGAGAACCGCCGTGATCTCGTCACGGCACATGGTGCCCTCCTTGGGCTGGCACGTCAGAACGATCTTGAGTGCATTCACATTCGTTGCATCCACCTCAACGGGGCGGGTCTCATTGAAGGGAACCTCGATGATGCTGTCGTTGGCACCATTCTTATTCACCTCGACATGAAGCGTCTCATCCGAGGACTTCGAGTTATTCGCCTGGCCGACATTGAATGTGAATTTCTCATACCGATTCGCCAGCCTCAGCTCCGCCTCGACCTTCTGACTTCCGGAACCGACGGTCGCACCCACGCCCTTCTGATCGGTGAGCGTTGCCACATTGTACAAACCGTCCTTCAAGACATGATCATCGGGGTCGAAGAAGTCATTAACCGCCAGATCGCGGTCCTTCGTTTTTTCCGGGGAGATGTCGCCCGGCGTGGCACTCCCACCCCCTGTCGGCATGGCAGATGGCGCCGCAGAAGATGCGGGTGAGCCGCCGGCAATGGCCGTCGGCGAAGGAGAGGGTAAAAGTGTGGGAGCATCCGAGGGAGGAACGGGATCCTCGGCAACAATAGGCGACGACGTCGCCGGGGAAGCAGCGCCGGAATTATCGCCCCCGCCCGAGCATCCAGTAAATCCGATAATAACGGAGACTGCAAGAGCGGTCGCCTTCCAGGGAATTTCAGGGACATATATGAAGTTCATCTTGCGAGCGTACCAAAAGGCCGCCCCCGCTCACAACGGCGGCCTCACCGGGCCGGCAGGAGACCGGGAGGGGAACCGACCGGCACCCCGGATCCAGAACCGACGCCGGCCACCAGACAGACCGGACTTCTTCGCGGGATTCCAAGCAAGAAGAAGCAGACAATAGGCACCCCGGGATCGTTATTCGATTGTGATTCTCGGTGCTGCGGCGCTCCCGTCGGGGCCGTCCGAGACGCCATGTAGCAGCGTTCTACGACGACGCGAAGGGCCGCCCCGACGGGCTATAGATCTGGCAGCATCAAAGATGCCCGGCCGCCGTTCCAGAGGGTGACCGAGCCACTCGCATCCCTGTTGCCGCAATGCCCGGCGATACAGGCGATCGCCAATTGCAGGCACCACAGCCGCCCCGCCCCCGCAGGCATCAGCAGCACACAGGACACTCGGGCAACGAGCGCATCGCCCTGTCGAGATCGACAGAGTGGGGCGGAACCGAATCGATCTCAGCACGAGAGCGGGATGCTTATTCATAAGCTCTCTTGTGTTTCCGCAGGTTGTGCGTGTTTTGCGGGGAGATGTTGGACAGTCCTCAAGAGTCGTGGGCGGGAGGCGCGGTTGGTCGAGCCCGGGGCGCCTCGGTAGCGGAGGCCGGAAGTGGCGGGGGTTCCGTCAACGAAGGCTGCCGCTCTCAACGCTGGCTTCATCCCTGATGATGAGGGCCCCGGCCCGCGTGATCGGCCCCGAAACCGCATTAGTGGCGCAACCCCTCGTCCACGACAAGGCCCAAGCGCCCTCGAGCGCCCCACCCCAGCCCAGCCCGCTCCGGGGCGGCCCTGACTCTGGTGCCGGCACGGCGCAGTGAACGCGCCAAGTGTCCAAAACGGAGGAGATCAGCCCGGGCACCATGCAGCGCGACACCGAAAGCACATCGAAAGCACACTGGAAACACGCCGAAATCTCCAGGTCATCGCCTGGTCTCTTGGAGACACCCACGCCACCGAGGCTTTAATCCCCTCCGTTTTGGACACACCCAGCCCAACAACCCCCGACAACCGACCCCACCACCACGCCGGCCCCACCGAAAACAACCGACACCTAGAAACCCACGAATAAGCTCCAGCCCCAGCACCGCAGTTCTCCCCCCCCCGTTCACTTCCGAGTCCGCAAGGAATCCTTCTAATGACCCTTCACCGAACATCCATCGCAGCGATAGACTCGAAGCCGCCTGCATCATTGCCGCATTCTTCATACCCGGGAAGACATCATGCCGGTTACCAGACAATCGGGCCTTGACCAGTCGGATCTCCTGCGCACAGCTCCGGCAGTACTCCTAACCATCGGCTTGACCGCCCTCCTGACGGACAGCCTGGGAACAGCAAGCCACCTCTCCCCCGACGATGCCCGCGACCAGCTGGGCATCGTCATCACCACCGCCGTCGTATCCGCCGTGCTCGCCGCAGTGGTGGGCACGAGTGCAGGCACAGCCGCCGTCTGCGCCACCGTCCTCGTCTCATGGGGTGCCGGAGCACATTTCCTCCTCGACATGAACGACGGCGACCGGACCGCGATCAGTTGCATCGCGATGGCCGGGATGCTGTGGGGGTTGAGCATGACCTGCACCGCCGACGAGGCCGTGATCAAGGGCGACCGTGCACTCATCTCCAGGGGTCAGGCCATCCTGCGAGACCCCACTATTCTCATGGCCGCCTTCTTTCTGTCATCTCTGGCGGCGGGCGGCGTCGAGGCGACGTTTGCGCTGTATGATAATGATACTTATCATCATGAAACGATAGTCATCCTTTGCCTCCTGGGTCTGGCCGGCGCCGCCCCGCTCGTGTTGGCCCGAGACACTCCACTCGCCCCGGTTTTCTTTGCCTTCACCTTGTCCATCTGGGCGGGGCAGTTCTCTGCGCCAGACTCCACGACAGTGCTGGCGTTCCAGATGGCCGCGATCGCAGTCGCCCTCTCCGTTCCTCTGATGATCCGTCCTCGCGTGGGCAGAGCCGCACCTGACTGAGCCGGGGCGGACTGAGCCACGAGCACCGGGCCGTCAGCCACCAATCTGACCGCGCCGAGTCCGGCCATCATCCTGGGACGGCCGAGCCGTTCACGCCCTGTTGTCGCAGTGCCCGGCGGTACAGGCGGTCGTCATTCGACGTCTGCCCGCTCAAGGAGCGATTTCCGAGTACCTGGATGGGCGGCCGCGCGGGGACCGCACATGGGAGAGAGACGGTCGAGACCATCAAGAGCCGCTTTTCATTGGTATATCAAGAATCCTGGCATCTCCCGGAGTCTGGCCGCTGAGCTCCCATGTGCAAGCAGGGGGGTCCATGCACATGGGAGCTGCCGACGGTCGATTGTCGGAATCCTTTTCCCGCATGATTCCGGGGTTCTGTTCAGCAGAGATCGCAGCTATGTGTGCAACATCCCGATTCGGCGGTCGCGCGACTCCGATCGAGCCCCCGCAGGCATCACGACCATCTCCCCATGGACATCGCCGCGCAGACCACTCCGAAGACCATTCGCCCAGCCCCGGTCAGACCCACCCGGGCGAGGTTGAAGGCCCCACCCACGCGGCCGGCCTTTCGCCTTCACGCGTCAGTACCGACGGGGCCGGGTTGAGAAGGCTCGGCGTTGTCCCCTTAATTGCCCCGTCATTCGCCCCCATCAACGGCTGCGTGACAGCTCAGCCCGGGTGGGGTTGAGCGGGTCCGGCCAGGGATAGCCGGCGAACATGGCCAGCGAACGAGAAGTTTCAGTCCCGCATGAGCGAGGTCGGGCGGAGACCCAGGGTGAACCAGTGCACCAGTCGGTGGAAGGCGATGGGATCGAAGTCGCCGTCGGCCATGACCGAGTAGGTCTGCTTGCCCTCACGAATGCGATACCCGGTCGGAGTGAAGCCGGTCCGCTCATAGAAGGACCGGCGACGGCGGCGCTGCTCGATATTGGGAGCGCCGTCATCGAGCGGCTCGATCTCCAAGACGATCGTGCGCCCCTCCGCCTCCTGCCGCAGGTGGCTCAGGATGCGCGACCCGTAGCCGCGCGAGCGCACGGCATCGTTGACCGCGAAGTAGAACAGCCAGAGCATGGTCGGGCGACTGACCGTGTACGTGAGTCCCACGAGGGCGCCGTCGTCGAGCCAGGCCCGGAGCCTGACGTCCCGACGCAGCGACATCAGGCGCATGTGCCACAGCGGGATCCGCTCCTCGCTCGGGAAGGCCCGCCGGTACAGGTCGATGACCTCTCGGTACTGGGGCAGCCGTCGCGTCACGTCTCGAGACTCCAGATCAACGGTGCTCCGCGCAGTCATGCCGCTCCCTCACTTCTGCTGGTGCGCAGACTACTCCGCCGACATCCAAACAGACATTTTCGAATGAGGCCGACGGTGGCACCGTCGATCTCATTCGACAATGTCGATCTCGACGTCGGGCAGCATGAGCAGTCGCCCGCGGGGGCCTCAGTCGCGCAGCGAAGCCGTCACCACTGCCCCTGGTTCGCTATTTCTTTCACACCCCCTTACATGAGGTACAGGAGGTAGAGGAAAATTTTAAAGATCACGCCTACTCCCACGATGTATAGGACTGCTTGAAGGATCGAACCCGGGAGGCTGTCGAAGACGCCTGAGCTCGGGTAGATGATCCGGCCAAACCGGCGTTTCTGCTGGCGGTTGGAGAGAACCTGCTTGCGATAGGCGCGCAGCGGGTGGCCCAGGCAGCTCTCGAAAGTAATGCTCGCACCGTCACGCCCTTCGGTCTTGATGGTGATGTCGATCACGACCTCGCCAGGTGAGGTCGGGTAGGTGGTCTGGCCCATGACCTCCTTGATGCAGCCGAGTCTGCGCTCGGTGACCACGGCCCGCCGGCCGCCCATGCTGCCGGTGAGTGTCACGCTCTGATCCTCCTGAAGCCCGACCAGATCAGTCGGGTCAATCTGGTTAGCGAGGCCCACGGAGGGCAGGGGCTCATAGAGGCTGATCTCCCCGGAGTCGTGGTGGACCTCCACCCAGTAGTCATACCGGCCGGGGCCGACCAGCTCCCACTTCTCCCAGTGGGCGAGGAAGGCGTCCTCGTACTCCTCCTCGTCGAAGTCCTGGGCGGGCCCGCCTTACTCATCCTCCTCGTCGTCCTCCTCGACCTCCTTGAACAGCAGGCACCCCTGGGCGCGCAGCTCCGACTCGGCACCGGTCAGCACGTCGCCGATCGCGAGCTCGGCCTCGGTCTTCGTCTCGATCTCACTCACAGCGACACCCCCGCACCTGCGGCCTTCTGGACGCCATAGACCCGGGCGAGCATGCCCGCGACCACCGCCGTCGGGGCACTGAGGCGGACAGTACGATGGCTCCACCGCCGTGCCGTCTTGGGCCTCCCCACGACTCTCGTGTCGTCGCATAGGTCATTCAGCGCCTGAGGAAAATAAAGCATGGAGCCATGCTATGGAAAGGCGGCCATCATGCTGGGCGAAGCGCATGGGCAGGAGAGTCCATGCTGGTACTGAATGCTGAAGGCTTATTCGTGGACTCTCTTGTATTTCTGCACGTTGTGTCTGTTGTGCGGGGGCGGTCTTCAAGGGTCGAGGGCGGGATGCATGGTTGGTCGAGCCCGGGACGCCTCGGTAGCGGAGGCCGGGGGTGGCGAGGGTCCCGGTCGTCAACGGGGACTGCTGCCTTCATCAAGGCCGGCTTCGTCCCCGATGACGAGGCCCCGGCCCTCATGATCAGCCTTGAACTCGCGTTGGCAGCGCAAGCCCTCGTCCACGACAAGGCCCAAGCGCCCTCGAGCGCCCCGCCCCAGCCCGGCCCGCTCCGGGGCGGCCCTGACTCTGGTGCCGGCACGGCGCAGTGAACGCGCCAAGTGTCCAAAACGGAGGAGATCAGCCCGGGCACCATGCAGCGCGACACCGAAAGCACATCGAAAGCACACTGGAAACACGCCGAAATCTCCAGGTCATCGCCTGGTCTCTTGGAGACACCCACGCCACCGAGGCTTTAATCCCCTCCGTTTTGGACACACCCAGCCCAACAACCCCCGACAACCGACCCCACCACCACGCCGGCCCACCAAAAACAACCGCCCCCTCGAGAACGACGCCTAGAAGCCCACGAACAAGCCTCTTAGCCGCGACTGCGACGGGACATCGACGCCGAATACCACTCTTGGTCCGCCTAAGTCTTCTTCGCCATACGCAGGTTTAGTCCTGCCCCCGCCAGAACCACCCCTCGACCAAGGAAAGCTGCCGGGCCAGGCACATGTTGGGACGCTTCCACTCCAGAGCGGTTGTCAGGAACGATCCGGGCCGGCGCGGGCGGGAGGCGGAGACCGTGGGTAAGGTCCTGGGCGCAGCGGACCGATCCGCGCCGCCACGGGCGGGAGAGCGGGCGTCCCGTGAACAGCAGTCCCCGGGGACCGCTGCCCATCCGCAGTGTCCCTGCTCACCGGCCATCCTGTGCCACACTCATGGTGCTCCGGATCAGCGGAGCAAGCCCTGCCCAGGGGATCTCACTGGGCCCTCACTGATCAAGGACCATCCGATGAGAACCGCTTCCCGAAGACGCTCAACGATCCTCGCGCTCTTCTGCGCCCTCTCCCTCGCCTGCACCTTCAGCGCCTGCTCCTCCTCTTCTAGTTCCACGGCCCCCTCGGCGAGCAGTACCGAGGATTCCAATGCCCCTGCCGCCGCGAGCGCCGCCCCGAGCGCCACACCCGCCGCCGCGGACAGCTTCGTCATCACCTGGGCGGAGGGCTCCGAGGCCGCCAAGTTCGTCGACTCCGTCGAGGCTTACGGCGTCGACGTCATCGGCTCCCTGCCTCAGAAGGACCAGGACTCGCTCAAGGCGGCCGCCGACCAGGCCTCCGTCTCCGTCGAGCAGGCCACCGTCCACGTGGGGGGCCTGACCACCGTCAAGCTGAGCGACGTGCTCTCCCCCGAGAAGTCGCAGTCCTTCATCAACGCCCTCACCTCCTCCGACTCCGTCGAGTCCGCGGAGCCCGAGTTGAAGATGACGGCGCTCAACACCAGCTCGGGCACGCCCAACGACGAGTACTTCAGCTACCAGTGGGGCGTGAGCAATGAGGAGCACAGCATCAACGCCACGAGCGCCTGGTCCCAGTCCACCGGGCAGGACGTGACGGTCGCCGTCGTGGACACCGGCATCCTGCCCGACCACCCGGACATCAGCAGCAAGCTCCTGCCCGGATACGACTTCATCTCCGACTCCTGGATGGCCGGCGACGGCGACGGCCGCGACGCGGACCCTACTGACGCGGGCGACGCCGTCGACGCCGAGGTCTGCGGTCAGGGCTCCGAGGCGAGGGAGTCCAGTTGGCACGGCTCGCACGTGTCGGGGATCATCGGCGCCTCGACCGACAACGGCAGTGGTGTGGCCGGGGTCGCCCCAGATTCCAAGATCGTGCCCGTGCGCGCGCTCGGCCGCTGCGGCGGAAGCGGAACGGACATCCTCGACGCCATGACCTGGGCGTCGGGCGGCAGCGTCAAAGGGGTCCCGGACAACGCGAACCCCGCACAGATCGTCAACCTGAGCCTGGGCGGCGTCGGCATCTGCCCCAGCTACTACCAGAAGGTCATCGACGACATGGTGGACCGGGGGTCGATCGTCGTCGCCGCCGCCGGCAACGAGGATCAGGACGTGAGCATCGTGAGCCCCGGCGGCTGCGACAACGTCATCACTGTCGGCGCGTCCAACGAGATCGGCGCCCGGTCCTACTACTCCAACCACGGCACCAAGGTCGAGGTGTCGGCCCCCGGCGGCGACTCCGAGGTAGACAACGGCATCATTTCCCTCTCCCAGCCCTCAGACCCCAGTTCCCCTCCCTACGCCTTCCAGATGGGCACGAGCCAGGCCACCCCGCACGTGGCCGGCACGATCGCGCTGCTCAAGTACATCGACCCCTCGCTCACAACGGAGAAGGCCACCACACTTCTGCAGAACACCTCCAGATCCATGACCTCCTGCGACCGCGACGCCTGCGGAACCGGCATCATCGACGCCAACGCCGCAGTGACCGAACTGTCGACCCAGAAGGCGCAGGACCCCGGTGACGAGGCCACGCCCAGCGAGCCGGGCGCCGGGGACTCCGGCGACGGCGACGGCTCGGACGACGGCGACCTGGGCAAGTCGTTGCGCGACCTGTGGGATCGCGTCCGCAACGGAGAGGAGTGACGATCCGCGAGCGACGAGGCGTGTCGTTTCCGACCATCCCTTACTTATATGGGTCGTCTTCGCGTCGAGTACGGGTTGCTGTCGCTCGTCCTCGCGTCCAAACAGACATTGCCGAACGAGGCAGACGGTGTCACCGTCTGCCTCGTTCGGCAATGTCTGCCTTGATGGTGGGTGTCTCTGTTGAGGTTGTGGGGTGTGTGGTATGTTTCACGTGTTTGTTGTTGGTGTTGGTTTCTTATGAGGGAGGGGTTTGTCGGTGGTGTTGCGGGTTTCTGGTGGGGAGTTGGCTGCGGCTCGTTCGCAGATGGGCCAGTGTGCTGAGGTGTTGAGCGGTGTGTGTCTGGATCGGGGGAGTCAGGCGGTGTTCGGGGTGGCGGTGCTGGCTTCGGCGGCGGCTGGTTTCTGTTCGGGTTGCGAGGGGGAGATTCGGTCTGGTGTGGTGAGGGCTGATGGGATTGTTGATGGGTTGAGTTCTGCTATGAGTAATTATGAGGCGGTTGATCAGGAAGCGGCTGCGGGTGCTCGGGCGTTGGGTGGTTCGTTGGGCACGGGCGCGGTTGCGGGTGCGGGGTCTGGTTGGGAGGGGTTGCGGTGACGGTGATGGCTGGGGGGCTTGGTGGTGTGGTGGTTGGTCGGATTGAGGGTGATCCGGGTGGGGTGCGGTCGGTGGCCCAGTCGTGGCGGTCGGGTGCGGGCCGGCTTGGTGAGGCAGTTGGTCTTAGTAGTGGTGCGCGCGGTGGGGTGCCGTCATGGCAGGGCGAGGCGGCCGTAGCTTTTGCTGGCACGGGCAGCAGTCTTGAGTCTGGGCTGGAACAGGGCGTGGGCCACCTGTCTCATGGTGCGGGGGTTTTGGATGACTATGCGGCGGTGCTGGAATCAGCGATTCATGCGGCGGCAGCATTACGTGAGCAGGCGGGCAGGGTGCTTCTGGAGGCCATGGCTAATCCGCTTGGGGCCGGTGCCGCGGTAGGAGCGCTGTCCGCAATCGCGGGAGCCTGGGCAAACCTACAGGCCGAGGTGGATTTAGCGGCCGCCCGGGCCGCAGCCGCACTGGGCAGCCCAGGCAGTGGTGATGCTTCGGGGGGGCCTCAGGGGTCGCCGGAGAAGGATGAGAAAAGCGATTATGGATGGTGGAGCTGGCTGAGCGGTAAGGAGACTGAGAAGACCAAGGATCGGACTGCTTATACCGATGAAGAGTGGGCGCGCCTCAAGGAGCAGGCGGACGGCACGGGAGTGTGGGGGGATACCCATCAGGGTCACATTGGTGACTGTTACCTGTTGGCGTCGTTGCAGGCGTATTCGATGACGCCGGAGGGGCAGCAGTTCTTGAGGGATCACGTGCAGTGGGATGATACTGCGGCTGATGGTGCGGGTGCGTTTGTCGTCACATTATATGACGGTGACAAAGAGGTGACGGTCGAGGTGCAGTCCCAGTACGACCAGGGACTGCAGGGCGAGTCCAGTCTTCTGGATATTTATGAGCGCGCCTACGGCATCCATGTTGGGGGTAATGATCTTGATAATGGGGGGCAGGGCGAAGAGGCGATGGAGCACGTGTCGGGTCAGGAGGCCCATCATATCGATACCCATGGTGGCTCGGGGTTCTTGGGGTGGCCGTGGTGGGACGATCACAAGTACACCGACGAGGAGTGGAACGAGATCGACCAGGCCGTCGAGGACAACAAGCCAGTCGTCGCGGGAACTGCGGGCGGGGACTTCAACGGAGCCGATAATGCTGTTGTTTCAGCGACCGTGGACACGAACGGGAGTGGAGGCAACAAGATCGATAGTGGTGACGCCCAGGGAAACTACAAGCTGGTTAAGGGACATGTGTACACCGTGGTTGACGTTGATGATGATTATGTGACCCTCAAGAATCCGTGGGGATACAACAAGGACCAGGCAGATGGTCAGAGCGGTAATGGTCTCATACAGATCACTCGTGAGGATTATGAGAAATACTTCAACCGCACGGACATAGGCAGCCCGTACTGAGTAGCCGAAGGATTCTGTTTGGTCAAGGACAGGGGGTTTGGTTGTGGTGGCGGTGAGGTCGTGGGTTCGTGGTCGTATCGGGCATGCGGGCCAGGTAAAGGGGAGGGGCCGGCAGGTGGTGGTGCGTGTTGTTGTGGTTCTTGTGCTGCTGTGCGTGGTTGCTGTGATGGGGCGGGTGTGGTGGACCCACCCGTTGAAGCGCTCAGCAGCCCTGCCACCTGGCACTGAACAGGGAGAAACCTTCCCTATACGCGGTAATCTTCCGTCGCCTCGGACGATAGACGGCGGGATTTTTTATGCGGAGAATGTGCGGTCGGTGAATCATGAATGGGTCATCACGGCGAAATGGCACCCACACGGAGGCCCCACACAGGCCGTGGATCTTCGCCTGGGGGAAAGCGCCCACTTCGACGGCTTTGGAACCGTCACATGGATAAAAGCCGCCCCTCCCCCCATTATTGAGCTTGGGGAACCCGAACCAGGAGGAGGAAGAAGTCAGGAATTCAATCTTGTTCTCGACCCCGGCGTGAATCTATGGAAGTAGCTGTGGCCGCCAGTAGTTATGATGTCGCGGTCGCGAATGAGAATCGAGAATGAGGCGGAATTGGTCGAGAGCTCGTAATGCTGAACTCATTCGAGTAAACTGTTGATGTCGGTGACGTTTTTCGGGTGCTGTTCGTTTTAGGGCTGGCCGCTTCCCGTTTCTGGGTTCAATGACCGGGTGTTGTGGTGAGATAATGTAGTGGGGTAATGGAGCCGGCACGTATCCTACTCCACTACCTAGTGCGAGGAGGCCTCGGTGATCGAGTGGGGCCGATAATCATTCCCGGAACGTAATCATCTCTTCGTGACGCTCCGCCCTCGTGCTTATCTTCAGCGCTCTCCGCGGGCTGCCTGTAGGCCTGCCTCATGCGGTGCGTGAGATCGGAATCCTCTCCCCATACTTCGGATGCCAGAATGGAGGCGCGCTCCCGCGCCGATTCATGTGCCTCCTTAATGCAGCTGAGGATCGTGGAAGCCAGCACGGTTGGGTTTATGTATGTCACGGCGTCGTTCAACTGCAGATCGACGAGCCTCCCCGAGATATCCACCGTCACGCGTACCGCTCGATCGCTCGAGGCGCAGGTCTGGCGGATCGAGGCCAGCCGATCGCTCAAATGACGGGCATCTTCGACCTGCTGCTCGGTGTCGTGCAGCAGCCTGCTGATCCGGGTGACTGCCCGGGCTGATTCCTCTCGACTGCTTCCGCTCGAATAGATGTCACTGTTCACCGGCAAGTCACCTCGACGCGGTTAGGAGTCTGTGACGCTCAACACCCAATCTATCATCGGTTGCTGACGCGATGCGATGCGTCGCCACGACAGCCACAAGAGTCTGTGGCGGCGCATCATCAGTCCGCGAAGGTCATGGCTATATCTCAGCGGCGATCCGGCAAATTGAAGCGACCGGCGTTGCATGTTTCGGCGTCATCGTAGGAAACGGCCGCCTGGTCGAGGGACTGGCTGATGAGGTCCAGACTCGACTGGACTTGGATGGCCGTGACGTGCCAGTCGGCGGCGCAGGTGGCCATGGAGTCCGAGGCGCCGCCCGTCCATGAGGACTGCAGCAGCGAGATGTCGCCCTTGAGGCCATCGGTCTCGGTCTGGATCGTGGCGATGCGGGTGCGGGTGCGGGCTGCCGTGTCGGCGACGGCCTGAGTGTCGACGGAGAAGACGGGCATGGCGGAAGCCTTTCGTGAGGGCGCCGAGGCGCTGTGCTGAGTGCGCCTCGACGTCGAGACGCACAATCACCGTAGGAAGGCGCAGCCTGGCCGTGCATCCGGAGTCTCGAGCTCTTGTGGACGCCCGCTGCGCGATCTCCTCTGTGGAGCCCCGCCCCTCTTTTTTCTCGAGGTTGACATTTTCGGACGAGGTAGACGGTGCCACCGTCGCCCTCGTCCGAAAAAGTCGATCTCGACGAGGTGGCGTGCCGGCGGGTGTGGTGTGGCGGCCTGGGGGTTGTCGTACGGTGGGAGGCCGTCTCAGAGATCCCCAGCGCCGTCCTCGACGAGAGGGGCGGTGACCGGGGCGATCTCGCCTGTCCGCGTCTCGCGCAGGGCCTTGGCCGCTTCGGTGCGCAGCCGCAGGCGCTCGGCGAGCTTGGCGCGCTCGGCCTCGACCAGGGCCGCCCGGTCCACCGTCTGATCGCCTTTGATCACCAGTCGGCGACTCGCCAGGAGACGGTCGAGATCGGCGGCGCAGGACTCCATCGAGGTCGTATGGCCCAAGTCCTCGTCGTCTCCGCGGGAGATCGGGGAGATCGGGCGGGACCGCCCCCGAGGAGGAAAGGAGGGCGGGATATCGGCGACGTCGACGCCGCCGGCGGGCGTACGCGGCGAAGAGGCCGATGTCGGAGACCTCCGGGGCGAAGCGGAGGCCGGGAACGGGATCGGAGAACCGGATGCTGAACGTGTGCGAGGCGGCCGGCGGCCGCGATCGCTCGGGTCGTTCCGGCCGCCAGTGCGTTCGACGTGCTGATCCTGGCCGTCGCGGTTGGCGCCGCTCGTCCCCCGGAGCGCAGGCGACATCGCCTCACGGGGCCTCTGCATCGGAGCGCTCCCCCCGGCGGAGGCCCCAGAACCAGGGGCGTTCGCGTTGTTGATGCCGGCCCCGTCAGCCCTACCGGTTTTGCTGGCACTGCCAGCGCTGCCAGCGCTGCCAGCGCTGCTAGCACTGTCGCTGTCGCCACTGCCGGCGCTATCAGCCTCATCAGCGCCGTCGGGGCGCAAGCGGGCGAGCTCGTCGGTCAGCCGTTGCTTCTCCGCCTGCAGGTTCTGACGGGCGGGCCGCTCCCAGCGCTGACCGAGAGGTGAGGAGAAGAGCATCTCGCGATCCAGGAGCCGAGTGATGATCGTCAGGCGGGCGCGCAAATAATCCTCGACCGGGATGTGGGCGTACTCCTCGCGCACCATTCGACGATAGCGCTTGTACTGCTGGGGCTCGACCGCCAGCGCGCCCAGGTCGGCGTCGTTGAGGGCCAGGGCGTCGATGTCATTGTGGGGCAGGCTGTGGTGCTTGAGATTGAGGATGAGCGCGCATATGCGGTCCACCGTGGCGTCGGGCAGGCCGAGCCCATGCAGATCGCCCGCCGCGTAGGCCGCTGAGGCGACCTCGTCCTCCCCGCCGTTGCGCCTGTACGTCTGCTCCGAGGCGGAGGAGAAGACGCAGCCGTGATACCAGGTGGCCATGCGTATCATGTCGGGGTCGTGGGACTCATCGGCCAGCTCGTCAACACGGGCCAGCATGTTGATCGCGTGCTTGAGGTTGTGGAAGTGGCGATCCGGGCTCGACCACATCTCGATGAGGGCCTTCCCCGACTGCCCGATGTCCTCAACGGGAGCGGAGGCTCCCAGTGCCCTGACACTGCGGACATAGGCCGGAAGAAGCCACTGCGGTGCGTCGATGACGCCCATACGAGCCTCCGAGATAGGGTGCAAGACGCCAAATATCGTATTGCCGGTCGCGAAGGTTGTGAAGTTGAGGGCGTGTTCGGCCGACCACCTTTACGGCCATCTTCATAGTGTTTCATGGACCCATAGGCTGCACAAGGCTCAAGAACCACTCGGGTCACTCGGGCACCTGTGGGCTCAGGGGTGTCCCGTCTGCCGGCTGAGCTGCCGGTCGGAATGCCGACCGGGCTGCTGAGGGGGCTGCCGGTCGGGCTGCTGAAGGGGCTGCCGGCCAGGCGCCGGCGGCGCGCTGGCGATGCTGGGGAGCAGGGCCGGGATCTCGATGTGAACCGTCGCGCCGCCCCCCGGAGTGCGGTCCATGCGCACCGTGCCCCCGTGCCGCTCGACGATCGCCGAGACGATCGCCAGCCCCAGGCCCGATCCCCCCGTCTTGCGGTTGCGGGAGGTGTCCGCCCGATAGAAGCGCCGGAAGACCTTCTCCACATCCTGGTCGGAGACTCCCGGACCGTGGTCGCGCACCTCGACGACGGCGACGGTCCGGGCGTTCTCGCCGGAGGCCGCCGAGGTATGCGGGGCGGCACTCCGCCCCGCCGCTGCCCCGCCCGCCGTCGTCGCGTGCACCGCCGGAGCCTCGGTGCGCACGCCAACGGCGACCTCCACCGGGGAATCCTCGGGGGTGTGCCGCAAGACGTTACCCAGCAGATTCGTCAGCACCTGGGAGAGCCGGTCCTTATCGCCGATGACGACGATCGGGGAGGGCTCCTGGCCGGATGCCGCCGCATCGTCGTCGAGCGGGATCAGTGCGCAGTCGCGCTGAGGGGCGAGGACCATCATGTCGGTCAGAGCGCCCGTGGCGATCGCCGTCAGGTCGACCTGCTCCATGGTCATCTCCCGGCCCTCATCCATGCGGGCGAGCTGAAGAAGATCATCGACGAGGCGCCCCATGCGCGAGGCCTCGGACTCGATGCGCCCCATGACCTCGTCATTCCGCTCGGGCGGCACGCCCCCCATGCGGTAGAGCTCGCCGTAGCCGCGGATCGCGGCCAGGGGGGTGCGCAACTCGTGCGAGGCGTCGGAGACGAAGCGGGTCATGCGCTCCTGAGCGACCAACTGGACGTCGAATGCCTGCTCGTTGCGCTGAAGCATGATGTTGAGCGCCCTCTGGAGGGAACCCACCTCGGTGGTGGACGGCTCGGTGTTGGGCACGCGCGCCGACAGGTCCCCCGAGGCGATTCTGCCCGCCACGCGTTCGATCTGGCGCAGGGGGCGGAAGGACCGGCGCACGAGGTAGGTCGCCGCGGCCGCGCCCAGGACGATCACCGAGATATTGGTGAAGGCCACCATGAGACGGGTCTGCTCCACGGTCTGCATGACGTTCTTCAGCGGCAGGCCGATCGCAACGACGCCGGTGAACTCGCCCTCCGACGCGATCGGCAGGGCGATCACGCGCCACTCCTGTCCGGGCAGGCTGGAGGCGGCGGTGAAGACCTCCTGGTTCTTCGCCTCCTCCAGGGAGAGCGTGCCCAGCACGGGGGTGCCGTACTCCCCGGCCGTCTCGTCGGAGACCATCTTGCCCGACGTGCCGTCGAGGTACTGCGCCTCGACGTAGTAGGTCGACGGCAGCTTCTGGCTGTCGCCGGTGCGGATCTGGCTCAGGCCCTGACGCCCGATCGTCCCGGCCGTGGACTGCAGCTGCTCGTCGATCTGGGTCATCAGGTGGGTGGAGAGCAGCGAGGTGACCGATAGGGAGGCGATGAGCAGCCCCGTGGTGAGCAGCCCCGTGGTGATCAGGGCCAGACGGCTGCGCAGAGGCTGGGCCATCCAGGCGCGGCGCACCGTCGTCAGCGGATGCCAGCGCCCCTTCTTGGTCGGGCGGTGCTGACGGGTTCTGCGCGTCCGGCGGGAGGTGTTCTTCGTGGTGGTGGCGTTACGACGGGCAGGGCCGGCCCCGGATGGGCCGGTGCGAGTGTTCCGCCTGGCGGTGCGCACCGCTCACTCACCCTTGGGTTCGCGCAGCATATAGCCCACTCCGCGGCGGGTTTGGATCAGCGGGGTGACGATCTGCCCGTCCTGCCCCTCGACCTGATCGATCTTGCGCCGCAGGTAGGAGATGTAGGACTCGACGATGGCCGCATCCCCGTTCCAGTCGTACTCCCAGACGTGGTCGAGGATCTGGGCCTTGGACACCACCCGTCCGGCATTGAGCATGAGGTAGCGCAGAAGCTTGAACTCCGTGGGCGACAGCTCGACGTCCACTCCGGCGCGGTGCACCTCGTGGGCGTCCTCGTCCAGCACGAGGTCGGCCACCCGCACGACGCCGTCGTCCTCCTCGGCGCCGTGCGTCCGACGCAGTATCGCGCGGATGCGGGCCACGACCTCCTCCAGGCCGAAGGGCTTGGTGACGTAGTCGTCGCCTCCGACCGTCAGGCCCTGAACCTTGTCGGCCATGTCGTCGCGGGCGGTCAGGAAGAGGATGGGGGTGGTGATGTCGCGCTCGCGCAGGCGCCGCGCCACGGTGAAGCCGTCCATGTCCGGGAGCATGACGTCGAGCACGATGAGGTCCGGATCGGCGCCATCGACTCCGTGGAGTGCGCCGTTGCCGTCATCGGCCGTCGTCACCTCGAAGCCGGCGAACCGCAGCGAGGAGGCGAGCAGGTCGCGGATGTTGGGCTCATCGTCGACGACGAGAAGATGAGCCTCGTGAGACGTGGAAGAGTCCTGGATGCGATCCATATCCGCAACTGTGCCCCGGGATTCTGAAAGGTTCCTGGATGACGGTTGTGGCGTTGATCCCGGAGGGTGGGCGTGGAACGGCGGGGATCGTTCAGATCCAGCCCTTGGAGCGCGCGATCTCGGCGGCGGCATGCCGATTGGGCGCACTCAGCTTGAGGGCCGCCGCGGACAGGTAGTTGCGCACGGTCCCGGGGCTCAGGTGGGCGCGTCGGGCGATCTCCTCCACGGGAGCGCCGTCCGCGGCGAGCTCCAGGACGTCGGCCTCGCGCGGGGTCAGCGGCGAGTCGCCGGCGGCGATCGCCTCGGCGGACAGTTCGGGATCGACGTAGCGCTGACCGGCGTGGAGGCGCCGGATGATCTCGGTGAGTCGTGCCGCCGGAGTCGTCTTGGGGACGAACCCCCGCACGCCTGCGGCCAGCGCCCGCTTGAGGTACCCCGGGCGCGCGTGAGAGGTGAGGATGAGGCACTTCGTCTCCTGCGGGGTCCGCTGTGAGGAGTGCGAGGAGCGTGAGGAGTCGGAGATCGCCGCCGCCACCTCGATCCCGTCCGCACCGGGCATGAGCAGGTCGAGCACCGCCACGTCGGGCCGGTGCCGCTCGATCTGGACGATCGCCTCGGTGCCCGAGGCGGCGACGGCGACGACGTCGATGTCCGCCTGCAGGGACAGGATCGCCTCCAGGGCCTCCCTGATCAGGGTCTCGTCGTCGGCGACGACGATCCGGATCGCAGGCGCCGGGGACGGCGGGGGCGCCTGGGACGCCGGATCCTCTGGGTACCCTGGATGCTCAGTCAAGGGGGTCAACGAGCTTCTCCTGCCGTCTGGGCGATCGCCGCGGGTGCAGGCTGAGCCGGCTCGGTGGACGGGGCCGGCGGGCGCGGAACCCGGGCAGTGACGGTGAAATCATCCCTCTTCCGGTGCGCTGCCAGGGTGCCGCCGACCGCCTCGATGCGCTCGGACAGGCTCGCCAGCCCGGAGGGTGATCCCTTCTGCGTCGGCCCCGGGGCGGCCAGGGTGATCGCGTCTGCCGAACCGGCCTCGGCCGCCGGATCGCGGGCGCCGTCGTTGGTGACCGTGAGGGCGGCACCGTCGTCATCGAGGGCGACCCGGATGGTGCACGACCGCGCCTCCGAGTGGCGCACAACATTGGTGACGGCCTCCCGCAGGACCAGGGCCAGCGGTTCGGCCGCCCAGACGGGGATGGCGGTCTCGCCTATGGTGCGGGTGGCGATTCCCGCCGAGGCCAGCAGGGAGTGGGCGCCGGCGAGCTCGGTGGCCAGGTCCGGGCGGCGGTACTCGGCGAGCACGGCCCGCACCTCCTTGAGGGCGTCGTCCGCCAGGGTGCGCACGTTTCGGGACTCGGCGGCCGCCCGCGGAGCCTCTTCGGCATCGGCCAGGGCGGCGGCGAGCTCGGCCTTGACCGCGACGGTCGTCAGCGTTCGCCCGAAGACGTCGTGCAGGTCCCGGGCGATGCGCAGTCGTTCCTGGGCGACGGCCAGGTCCGCCCGCATCAGGTCGAGGTCCTCCTGGGCGCGCACCGAGGACAGGATGGCGAAGGACCAGCGCGTCGCCAAGGGCATGAGGATCAGCATGAGGGAGGTGGGGAAGAGGCCTCCCAGGACGATCGGGCCGGTCGGAGGGGAGTCCGGGCTCGGGATGAGGTGGTGGGCGAGCGCTGACCCGGCGGCCACGGCGCCCGTCGAGGCCAGGCCCAGCAGAACCATCCGGCTGGCGCTCAGGAGCGGGGCGAGGACGCACAGACAGGCTCCGATGGTGATAGTCAGCTCCGCCGTCGGGTGGGACAGGGAGGTCGCACCCGGTGGGAGCGCCCCGATGGCGGTGACAGCGCCGGCTGCGGTGGTGGCGGCCAGGAGCGCCCGGCACCACCGGGGTACGGGGGTGTCCTCGATCTCGTAGGCGGCCACGTGGTGGAGGGTGATCCCGCAGGCGACGGCCTCGGCCGTCTGGCACGCGAGGAAGGGGAGCGTCCAGGGGGTGTAGACCGGCGCTCTCGCATACGACAGGGCCAGGCACGGCGGCCAGAGCACGAGGAGGGCGTACATCGACCACAGGGTGTATTCGCGCAGCCTGGTGGTGCCCTCGCCCCGGCGCCCTCTGCTGGGAGGGCCGGCAGCGGGCGGGAGCGGGGCGCTGTGGATCATGAGCGGGTTCCTTCTGGGTTCCTTCTGCGTCGAGGTCGACATTCTCGAACGAGGGCGACGGTGTCACCGTCGTCCTCGTTCGAGA
>ERZ772993.219-NODE-219-length-30269-cov-15.580459_pt1 | contig 30269 bp, 22 predicted proteins | sample MGYA00580670_ERZ772993 | MGnify/ENA primary metagenome ERZ772993 (study PRJEB29015, sample SAMEA2737936) | human oral metagenome | biome: human oral; feature: human-associated habitat; material: dental | place: China | collected 2136 ... | reverse complement strand
TGCTGGAGTTCATGGGGCTGCGCGAGCGCAAGCTCGAGATCGTCTCGTGCCCCTCCTGCGGGCGCGCCCAGGTGGACGTGTGGACGCTCGCCGAGGAGGTCGAGACCGGGCTCAAGCAGATCACCGCCCCGTTGCGGGTGGCCGTCATGGGGTGCGTGGTCAACGGTCCCGGCGAGGCCCGCGAGGCCGATCTCGGCTGCGCCTCCGGCAATGGCAAGGGGCAGATCTTCGTGCGCGGCAAGGTCGTCGAGACCGTTCCCGAGGACCGGGTCGTTGAGACTCTCCTCGAGCACGCTGAGGCGATGGCCGATCAGATGCGCTCCGAACTGGGCGAGGCGGCCTTGGCGGGGACGTCGCCCAGCGTTGTCACCAGCGCCTGACGCATCACGGGATTGCGCCACCCCGCTCCGTCGTCATTGTGAGCTTCTTCGGCCAGCGCCTGAATGTCATCGGTCCGCACCAGCGCGACGGGCTGCTGGGCCTGTGCGCTCTCGACCCTGTCTGCGCCGTCGCCCTGGCTCACCAGTTGCGCCGGTGGGATCGCTGGGGCGATGGCGATGTCGTCGTCCTGGGACGTCCGAGTCGGCCCGTCGCCGGAGCATGGGCGACCGGCTCCCTCATGCCCTTCGGCCTGGCGGCGCGTCCCGCGCTCGGGCACGACGGCGTGGGGCCCTCTGGAGCGCGCGCCATCGCGGATCACGCCCGATTGCGCCTGACTCGGCGCGGCTCGATCATGGGCGCGGCAGCGGATGTCGAAGCGGTCTGGGCCCCTCTGGCGGCCGCCGGCCTGCATGCGCGCGAGGAGCGGTGGAGGCAGCCGGTCCTGGTGGCCCCCAGCCCCGTCGGCGGCCTGGCCGAGACGGTCCTGCAGCGCCGACCGGACTTGCGGTGGGCGGCTCGCGGCCTCCACGCCGCGAGCTCGGCCGAGGAGGAGCTGGTGCTGCCGGCGTCAGTGGCCATGTTCTCCGGCGAGCTCGGCTATGACCCGATGACGGCGGGGGGCTCCTACGCCCGGCATGTGTCCTGGCTGGTCGCCACGGGGCGCAGTTATGTCCTCCTCGATGATGGGCTGGGGCGTCCCGCCCAGCCGGGAGGGCCGAGGCGGGTGGCGTTCAAGACCGACGTCGGCGCGGTCTGGGACGCTCCCACGGGCACGGTCGTCCAACTGACCGGGGTGTGGACCCGCGACGACCTGCGCGGCCGGGGGATTGCGACGGCGGCGCTGGCCGCCGTGGTCGACGCCGTGCGCCGGGATCATATGCGCGCCGGCGGCGCCGTGAGCCTGTATGTCAATGACTTCAATGCCCCTGCGCTGGGACTGTACGACCGGCTGGGATTCCAGCGGTCGGGGATGTTCGCGACCATCCTGCTCTAGCCGTGCCGAGATCGGTCGAGTTCCGTGCCGAGATCGGTCGTACTCCGCCTCGAGATCGGTCCACTGCGGCCGGTCCGGCGCCCAGGCCGTGCGAACGCGGCCAGACTTGATGATCGACTCCGCGGCTGCGGGCGAACCCGGCGGACTCCGTCAGCATCAACGGCGGTTAGTCATGTGAACGTACCTTTCTCTCATCCTTCTGGCAGCGGAGCTCAGAAGGATGAGAGAAAGGTACGTTCATGTTCTCCAGAGGCGTCCGAGCGAGTCGGACAGAAACGGCCTTCTCAGTCATGCAGGCGGGCCGGGCGTATGGCCGCCGGCTTCGTAAGCGGCGGCAATCTGCGTGGTCGCCCGGGCTTCACTGTCCGGCGGCGGCGAGCATCGCCTGCAGCGCGCGGGTGTACTCCTCGAAGGCCGCGCGCCCCTTGGCGGTCAGCGCGAGGTAGGTGGCCGGGGTGCGTCCCGCGAAGGTCTTGGACTGGGATACGTACCCGGCCTCCTCCAGCTTGCCCAGGTGGGTGGACAGATTCCCGGCCGTCATGCCGAGCAGATCGCGCAGGCGGGGGAAGACCATCTCATCGCCCTGGGGCAGGCCCGCCAGAGTCGCCATGATGCGGAGCCTGGCCTGAGCGTGGATGACCGGGTCGAGCGGTGCGGCCTGGTCACTCATCGTGCGGCCCTCCTCGCGGCTCGGGCTCGTAGGACGTCAATAGCCGCGGCGATGAGTGTGCCGCCGCCGCCCGCCAGGGCCATGATGGCCCACAGGCCGGTTCCGCCGACGAGGGTGGCCACGGTGGTGACCGCGAGGAACCAGCCGCCGACCCAGGCCATGACGGGTTCGTCCCAGATGGCGGAGCAGGCCATGAACAGGAGGCCGATAATGAGGCAGGGGACGGCGTTGCTCAGGACCATGCCCATCTCCGCGGCCTCCGGCGTCCCGAGGGCGGTGAGGAAGGCCCCGGCTCGGCTCATGATGACCAGGCCGAGGATGAAGCCTCCCGCCCAGGCGGCGCCGTAGCGGACGCCCGCCCGACTGGAGACGCCGCGTACTCCCCGCGCGCGGCGGAGGATATAGATGCAGGTGTAGGCGCCGGCCGCCGCGAAGCACCCGAAGTAGAACGGCCACAGGAGCGCCGGCATGGTGTAGTCGGGTCGGATGCTCAACCATCCGGCGCCGTAGCCCATGAGCCAGGCCAGACCCCAGGCGGTGAGCAGAGGGGAGGAGCGGATAAGGGTGCGCTGCCGGAGAGTCGCCTGCTGATCGCTGATCGTGTCGAGGGCGGCACGAGGATCGAGCGGGGCGTCTGGGCTCATGGAAACTCTCCTCAATGACTGAAGAAGCTCAAAGTGGTTTGTTGAACAAACTTCTGGATTCACTGTACCCCGACCGGCTCTTCCCGCAAAGTCGGGGAGTGCTCCATCTACTCGGCGATCCGCGGTTTCGACGCCGAGCTCGTCCTGCAAAGTCGGGGAGCGCTCTCCATGGCGTCACAGCCCGGAGCGGGTCTCCACGTGCCAGCATAGGGGCATGGAGCCGCTCATGATCTGGTGCAGCCCGCGAAGACTCCACCGAGTGACTACTGCTGCGATTCTGCACGGTGTCCTCGGCGTCCTCTGCGCTGCGCAGCTCTGGCTCGTCTGGTTCATCTTCGACCTGTCGAATCCGGTCTCGATAGTCTCCACTTTCTTCGCCCTGATCCTCGGCGTCCTGTCGGAGTCTGGGACGTTTCGGCGTGCCTCCCGGATCCATAGCGACGGGCGTCCTCGATCTCGACGTCGTCGAAACCGCCAGACTCCTGGCGGACCAGCGTGCGCTTCGCCGCCCCGAATTGCCGCCGGCTTCCGGGGCCGCCCCCCGGTTCCACCCTCGCCCATACGGCGATGACTGGCCGGACAGGCGGGCGCCCGCCGGGCCCCCGCAGAGCAGCCGTCATGGCCGGGTGCATGAGCGGGTACTGAGCGGGTACATGCATGAAGCGTTATTGAGGAGTTGAGGAGTGACGTATGGAGCCGGTGATCATCAACTCTCGTAGATGGAGCATCTTCTGGCGGGCGCTCTTCGGTGTGGCGTTTACGGCCGGGTGCGTCTACGCTCTCCGTCAGGGGATTAAGTACACCCATATCATCTCCCTGGTTCTGGGGATCCTGGGGACTCCGGCCTTCGGGCTGCTGACCATCGGCTGGATCCGTCTGCTGGGGCGCACCGCGCTGGTCATCGACGACCGCGGCGTGTGGGACAACACGTCCATGATCTCAGTCGGTTTCATCCCCTGGGAGCAGACGCTCGCCTTTCTCCCGGCGCAGATGAGATTCACAAACGTCTCACACGATTATGTCTTCATTCTTTTCGCCGACTCCACGTGGCCATGGAGGCATCTACGGCCCATTCGCCGCTATTACTGCCGGCTCATCACGAAGATAGAAGGCTTCCCGCCGGCGCCGCTGACCATGGACACCATGCCGCTGTCGCCCGTCGAGTGCGCCTGCCTCCTGGCGGAGCAGAGGCGGCTGCGCCGTCCCGACCTGCCGCCCGCTGTGGGGCCGGTGCCCGACCCGTCTTCCAGTGAGCAGTACACCGTGCTGGAAGTGGACGGCCGGGCTGATATGGCCGAGGCGTTGGACCGCCTGTATCAGGAGTACCTCGAGCAATCCAGAAGAGCCGGGCTCATTCCTCCCGCCGATGTTCCCGATGGGGATCCTTCGCCGGACGGCGGTGCGGACGAGCAGCAGCGCTGATCGGGCGGAGTGCTGCGGGTCCTCCAGGGCGGTCCTGAAGATATCTGCTGTTCCACTACCGGGTGTCAGCAAGGTTATGGTGAACAGCATATAGTGCGTCGCAGGGAAGTCGAATAACATCACGCCTCGTGCACGATATTTTTGAGGCCGCCTCCGAGAGCACGGGGCGTCATAATATTGAGGTCTGGAATGACCTCGTCTCGATCAAGGATCTTCTGATCTGTTTGCAAATTTCGGCGGCATACGCCGCCTGCGCGGCGTTGCTGGCGATTGTTGTCGGTGGTCAGCCGCTTTTCTGGGGATTGGGAGCGTCGGTGATCGGTTTCACCGTGAACTGCTTCTTCGTAACCCCGAAACGGGACGTCACCATTATTGATGACGTGAGTCATGCTGGTATCGCCGATGATTCCAATGATGATTCAGGCGGTGATTCCAGCGATGATCAAAGTGGTGATCCCGGCGAATCCGGTGAATCTGGAGAACCCGGCGAATCCGGCGAGGAATCTGAAGATGACTCCGACGCGACTGCCTCTGAGAATTCTGACGATAATTCCGATGAAGGCGGTGCCGAGTGACTCCTGAGCTTATTCTCATGATGCTGGCGGCAGTGCTCGCCGCCGTCGTCCTGTACACCTTCATCGGTTTCATCCCCGGCACCGATGAGACCAGCGTGCTCGCGCCCGTGACCCTGGCCGTGGTGCTGGCCGGAGCCCCACCGCAGGTGGTGCTCGCATTCTTCATCGCCGCGATCGTCACGCTCAACCTTATGAACGGTATTCCGACGGCCCTGGTGGGGTTGCCGGGCGGAGTGATGTCGGCACCGCTGATGGAGCACTCCCTGCTCCTGCGCGGCAAGGGCCTCGCCTCGGACACGATCCGCAAGATGGCCGTCGGCTCCGCCATCGGAACCCTGATCTCCATCCCCCTCAGCTTCGCCCTGGCCGGACTGCTGGCGCCCATGGCCGATCCGATCAAGAACCGGGCCCCCATCATCCTCGCGGCCGGAGCGGTGCTCCTGGCGCTGCTGGGGAAGAACCGGATTCTCGCGCTGGTGGCGATCGTCCCCATGGCGCTCATGTTCGAGGCCCTGCCCGCGCTCTACCGCACGGCCGGCATCATCCCCGAGGACAAGAAGATCAGCATCTCCTTCTTCCTGGGGATCACGGTGGGCCCCATGCTCATCACTCTGCTGGAGCTGCTCAACGCCAAGCGCCGTGCGGGGCTTCCGCACGGGGACCGCACCAAGACCGCGCTGCTGCGCTCGGGGTTCACCTCCCAGGCGCTCATGCCCGGGAAACTGATCTCCCCGTCCGAGGGACTGTGGAGCACCCTCATGGCGGCCGCCTCCACGCCGCTGTTCGTGCTCAGTCCCGTGGGCCTCACCTTCCTGCTGGGGGAGGCGTCCGTGGCGGACCAGAAGAACGATCCGGTGCGCCGGTCGCAGCGCGCCGTGACCGTCATGAGCGCCCTGACGCACTCGACCTATCTCGCCGGAGTGATCATTCCTCTGGTCGCGCTGGGAATTCCCATCTCGGGCGTGTCCGCCGGACCGGCCGGGCCGCTCTTCAACGCCCCTCCCGTTTATGATCTGACTGACAACCTGCACCATAAATTGCAGATGCCCGGATTCATCGCGGCGGTCACCGTGGGCGCGCTGATCTCGGTGGCGATCACCTATGTGATCGCGGTGCGCTGGTCCTCTCAGATCACCTATTTCGTCATGCGGCGCATTCCGCATGAGGCGGTTCTCGCTCTGTTCGTGGCCTTCATTCTGCTGCTGGCCTACATCGATGCGGGTATTCCGAATATCTTCGGGGTTCTTCTCATCGGCGTGGTGTGCGGTGCACTTAACCGCCTCGGGGTCAACTACGGCGTGCAGTTCATGACGCTCTACGCCGCCCCCGGCATCGTCAAGGCACTGGCCTCGCTGAGCTGAATTGGTCTGAATACGCCACCGCTTACGACGCTCCTCTGCCCCTTACGACGCTCCTTGTGCTCGTACGCTAAGGGGCAGAGGAGCGTCGTAAAGCGTGGTCAAACGGATGCGAGATCTTGAGCGTCCGCCTACCGCTCAGAGCGACGGGCGAGGGCTTCCAGATCCACCCCGAGCAGGCGCGCCTTCTCGGCCGTGCGGCCCGTCACCAGCACGTCGGTGCGGCGCAGCCGCTCGACGTCGGGTGCGCCCAGCAGGGTCATGAGCGTGCGCACCTGATCGGTCCAGGCGTGCAGTTCGCGGTTCAGGGCATCGGCGCCGCCGCTCACCAGGGTGCGCAGGAAGTGCCCCGAGACGCCGACGGCGCTGGCTCCCAGGGCGAGTGCGCGCACCACGTCGAGCGGGCTGCGCACCCCGCCGGAGGCCAGCACCGGCAGGTTGACGCAATCCGGTCCGGTCAACGACTCCAGGAGGCACAGCGCCGCCGACTGCCCCCACCCGGACAGGTAGGCGTACTCCTGGTCGGGGCGCCGCTCATTCTCAATGGCGATGAAGTCCGTGCCCCCGGCCCCGGCCACGTCGACCGCCGTCACGCCGGTGCGCTCCAGCTCCCGGATCGTACGGCGCGAGAGCCCGAAGCCGACCTCCTTGACGATCACCGGCACCGGCACCGTCGCGGCGATGGCCGCAATGCGCTCGGTCCAGTCCCGGAAGTCCCGATCGCCCTCGGGCATCACCAGCTCCTGGGCGGCGTTCACATGGACCTGCAAGGCATTCGCCTCGATCATCTCCACGGCCCGCAGTGCCTGCTCCGGTGCCACAGTGGGGCCCACATTGCCCAGTACGAAGGCGTCCGGCGCCTCGCGGCGAATCACCTCGAAGCCCCCGGCGCGCCAGGGCTCCCGCAGGGCGATGTGCTGCGAGCCGCAGGCGATGGCGACGCCCGCGTCGGCGGCGGCACGTGACAGGTCCGTGTTGATCGCCGCAGTGGCGCTCGTGCCCCCGGTCATCGCATTGATGTAGAACGGGGCCCGCCAGCGCGCACCGCACGCACTCGTGCCGATATCGATCGAATCAGCGGCCGTTCCCGGCAGGGCGTGGTGCATGAAGGAGATGTCGTCGAAGGCGTTGGGCCGGTCCGCGCCATGAAGGCGCACGGCCAGGTTCAGGTGCTCGTCCTTGCGCGAGGCCCGCCCCGGCTGTTCGATGCCCCCGGCGCTCACGAGTCGGCCCCGCCATGGACGTGGACGTGCAAGTCCAAGGGCTGGATTCCCGCCGCCTCCCAGGCCGAGCGCATGGCCGCTGCATCGGTCCCGGGCGGGCACAGCGCGATGCCGCAATCCCCGCCGCCGGCACCGGAGCTCTTGGCGATAGCCCCATGCTCCTGGGCGATCTCCACCAGGCGGCGCAGTGGCGGGGTCTCGATGACGATCCCGCTGGTGCGGGTCAGGCCCAGCAGCAGACGGCGCCCCTCCCGTATCCGCAGCCCGATCTCGCGGCCGTCGTCCTCCTGGAGCGCCTGAATCAAGGCGCTCAAACAGCTCTCGCTCTCTTGCAGGAAGGCCGTGTAGGCGGCGGCGTCCCGCGCCCCGCGCGTGTGGGCCTGGACATCGGCCACGAGTCGCGGGGTGGAGGCGGGACTGCCGGTCCACCCCACATTCAACGTCAAGCTCGGGGCGGGCAGGCGCCGGATGCTGAGCAGCGGCCAGTCCATCCCCACCAGTTCACTCAGCCCCGCTGATTCCCCGGGGCCGGCGCCCATGCCCGGGACTCCGCGCATCCGGTGCAGCCAGGCGCGGTCGGGGGAGGTGTAGGCGACCCATCCGGTGAAGGAGCTGGCCGCGATATCGCCCCCGGAGCCGATGGGCTGGACGGCGTCGGTGGCCAGCAGCGCCAGCTTGTAGACGGCCATGTCATCCAGGGCCAGGCCGTAGAATCTCGCCACGGCGCGCACCGTGGCCACGGTAACCGCCGAGGAGGAGCCCAGGCCGAGCTTGTGCCCACTGCCGTCGTCGAGCTCGCTGGAGACATCCAGGTCGAAGTAGCGCAGCGGGCCCCCGGCCTCGCGCACCATCTGCTCCACCATGCGGATCGCGGAGACCACGTAGTCGTTGAACTGCTTGTCGACCATCACCACCCCGTCCTCGGGGCGCCGGTACCAGGTCAGGGACTGCGCCTCGTACAGGGTGGAGCTGATATGGCCGGCGGGGTCGGCCGAGCCGCCAGCCTCGGCCTGCGTGATCCGTACCGTGATGAAGCGGTCCACGGCCACCAGCACCGCCTGGTGCCCGGGCTCGACAACGGCGTACTCGCCGGCGATGTACAGCTTCCCGGGGGCGCTCTGCGAGATCACCGGGAGGCCTCCTCGAAGCGCACTCCTGCGCCGGGGAGCCTGACCGAGACCGCTGCACCGGGCACGCGCTCGCGCAGCGCGGCCGCGACCCGCTCCGCACTGCCGCCCCGGGTCAGGACCTTCACGTTCGGGCCGGCGTCGATGGTGGCCCAGGCGGGCAGGCCGTCCTGGCGCATCGCGCGGACCGTGTGCAGCACCTCGATCGTCCGCGGCAGCCAGTACATGATCGCGGGGCGCGCGGCCATCATCGAGGCGTGCATGCCCAGGGCGTTGGCCTCGGCCACCTCGCCCAGACGCGCCAGGTCCCCGGAGCGCACCGCCTCCAGTGCTGCGCGCAAGTCCTCGCGGCTCGCCTCCACCCAGGCGGGGTAGAGCAGCGAGGCGGTCATGGTTCGGCGCATGGCCTGCGTGCTGGAGATCGTCTTGCGCCCATCGGAGAGCACGACGACGACCATGGCCGGGTCCAGGTCGGACGCGGTGTCCCCAGCGGGTTCCTCAATGGGTTCTGCGTAGGAGGTGGCGTCGTCGTCCCCGGCGTTCCACAGCACCAGTCCGCCGAACACGGAGCGCGCCGCCGAGCCCGAGCCGCGCCGGGCGAGCCGGGACAGGGCGCGGCCGTCGAGGTCCATGCCCGCCGCGCGCGAGGCCGCTGCCGCCAGTGCCGCGAATCCCGCTGCCGAGCTGGCCAGGCCGGCCGCGAGCGGCACCGTGCTGGTGGAGTCCACGCTCGCCCGCTGCGCGATGCCTGAGCGCTCGCGCACGAGGTCGAGGAAGCGGGTCACCCGGGTCAGCGCCGTCCCGCTGGGGGCGGAGCCGTTGATCCTCACCGCATCCGCGTCGCCCGCGCCGCCGTCGAAGGAGACCGTGGTGGTGGTCCAGGTGTCATCAAGGGTGAGGGACAGGCTCGAGGTGGTGGGGATCATCAGCGACTCGTCCGCCTTGCCCCAGTACTTGATGAGCGCGATATTGGTGTTCGCACTCGCCGTTGCAGTATGTGCGGTGGGTGCAGCGGGTGTAGAGGGTGCAGGGGGAGTCACCGGTTCGCCTCGCTGGTGCGCATCCGGTAGGTCCATGCGGTGGGCGCCCCGGCACTGCGCAGGGCGGAGGCGACGGCGTCGGCGGTCTCGGCGCTGTCGGCCAGGGCGATCACGCACCCGCCGAGCCCGCCGCCGGTGAGCTTGGCGCCGAGGGCCCCGGCGTTGCGGGCGGCCGCTGTGAGTCGGTTCAGGACCGGCAGGCTCAGCCCCAACTCGGCCAGGACCTCATGCGCCCGGTTCATCGCTGATCCCAGGGCCTGCGCATCGCCGTCGTCGAGCGCTGCGATGCCGACCTGCGCGAGTGCGCCGAGGCTGTTGATCAGGGGGCCGACGCCGTCTGGATCCGCCTCGTAGCGCTCGCGCAGGCCGCCGACGGCCTCGCGGGTGCGGCCATGGACGCCGGAGTCGGCGATGACGAGCTGGGCGCCCTCGATGCGCTGGGCGAGTGGCCGCATCTGGCCGCCCTGGAATCGGATGGGGCAGGGGGAGCTGGTGGCCGCGGCATCGAGTCCGGAGGGCCTGCCATGGGCGATCTGTTCGGCCATCTGGGTCAGGGCGAACAGATCGTCCGCGGAGGCCTCGCGCCCGCAGGCGTCCAGGACGGCGCGGATGACGGCGCCCGCGGCGGCGGCCGACGACCCCATCCCGCGCTCGTGGGGGAAGTCGCTGGTGGTGACGATCTCGAAGGACTGATCCATGCGCCCCGAGAACTCGCGGGCCGCCTCGAAGGCGCGCGCGATGCAGGCGAACCCGGGCCTGCTGGAGCCCATGGGGCCTGAATACCCCAAGCTGTGCAGCATCGAGGGCCCGGTGGTGGGCGTGGCCGTTGCCCGCATCTGGAGGTCGTGCAGCGGCATGGCCACGGCGGGGTGCCCGTAGACGACGGAGTGCTCGCCCAGGAGGATGGCCTTCGCCCAGGTGCGGCCATGGCCCTCGCGGATGGGGGAGTGCCTGTCCATGTGTTTCCTTGATTGTGGCCCAGGGGCCGGTGATGCCCCGGGACAGATTAGATGCCCCGCCTGCCGCGCTGCAATCAGGCGTCGATCACCTTGCCCGGTGCTGCGGCGGGGCTGCGCCAGCAGCGCATGATGAGCCCGGCGCGAGGCCGATCATGGACGGGCCCCGGTTCTAGGCGATCGTCAACTGGCATTCGGCCACTGCGACGGCGAGCTGCACCCGGTTCCTGACCTGGAACTTCTCCAGCAGGGCCGAGACATGGGTCTTGACCGTGGCGGCCCCGATCCCCAGGCGGTCCGCGATCTCGACGTTGACCAGGCCCTGCGCCACCAGGACCGCCACCTCGCGCTCACGCGCGGTCAGGGTGCCGGGGGCCCGGCGCGACGGGGCCTTCATGGCGGTGGTCGTCACCAGCTGCTCCAGCACTGCCGCGGAGAACGGGCGCTCGCCGTCGGCGGCAGTGCGGACCGCCTCCAGGATCTGCTCCGGGGAGCTGTCCTTGAGGAGGAAGCCGACCGCACCGGCCCTCAGGGCCGAGGAGACGAGACGGTCGGTGTCGAAGGCCGTGAGCACCAGGATCTTGACGTCGGGCGCGAGCTCGCTGATCCGCTCGCTGGCCCATACCCCGTCGCGGCCGGGCATGTGGAGGTCCAGCAGCATGATGTCAGGGCGCAGGCGGCGCGCCGCGTCCAGGGCACCCTGCCCGTCCGCCGCCTCGCCCAGGACGGTCAAGTCCGGATCGCCCTCCAGGATCAGGCGCAGGGCGGAGCGGACGAGGGCCTGGTCGTCGGCGATGACGATGCGGATGCGGTCAGTCATGAAGCGGTTCCTTCTTCGGTTTCCTCCCTGCAGGGAGCTCTGCGCGCAGGGTGAATACTCCGGCCTCCCGGGCCAGGCTCAGTCGGCCGCCCAGCAGCCGCATCCGCTCGCGCAGGCCGGGGAGGCCCAGGCCGTGGCCGGGTTGCGGGAGGGTCGGCCGTGCGACCGGATTGATGCACTCCACCACCAGTACGGCCCCGCCGGTTTCGAGATTCAGCTGCGCTGAGCTCTCGGATCCATGGCGGTGGGCATTGGCGAGCGCCTCCTCGACGGTGCGCAGGACGGCGTGCCGGGTGGCGGCACCCGCCTCGTTGAAGGACCGCTCCCAGTCCTGGCCGGTATTGAGGCGGATGTCCATGCCGGTCTCCCGGTAGTGATCGATGGTGCGGGCGACATCACCCCAGACGACGGCGGCCTCGTCCCCGGAGCCGTCTTCGTGGAGCACATGGAGGATCTGACGCAGCTCATGGCCGGCCTCGGCCGCCATGGCCCGGATCGTGCCTGCGGTGCGGGCGGCCTGCTCCGCATCGAGATCGCGACGACTGGCCAATGCGGCGGCGTGCAAGGAGATCAAGGAGATGCGCTGGGCCAGGGAGTCATGCATCTCGCGCGAGATGCGTGCCCGCTCCTGCGAACGGGCACGCGCGACGCGGGCCTCGGTGAGCTCCTGGTGATTGGTGAGCAGGATGCCGAGCAGCACGGCGGTGACGGTGTAGACGAGGTAAGGCAGCTCCGTCCACCAGTCGGCCCACCGCCATGGGAACGGGCTCACCGCCAGGCCGAGCGCCGTTCCCACGACCTGCGACCCGAGCGCGATGGGCAGCGACCATGCCTTCGAGCGCGTCCCTAGGAGCGCTGCCGCAACGAAAGCCGGCACATGGAAGCCTCCGGGCAGCAGGACGCTGAGGAACATGCATGCTGCGGGCAGCAGTAGGCCCCGCCGTCTGAACGCGGGCAGCAGCAGGAACTGAGCGGCGATCGGGGAGACCACCTGCATCCAGAACCACAGGGCTTCCCACCAGGTCCGCTCGTGATGGAGGGCATGGAGATCCGCGTTGAGTGAGACCGCTATGTCGAGCAGGAAGATCGCGGTCGCTATGGCGGAAGCACCCCAGAGCAGCCACTGGATGCGTCGTGCCGGGTCGGGTGATCTCACCAGCCGGACTCTACTCACGCCTCAGGGGCGCGCATCCGCCACCTGGGGGAGGGGGCTTGCGCGGACTCGCATCTCCGCCACCTGGCGGAGTCCGCTTCCCCCATGTGCCTGGCGCGCCTGGATCCGGGGCCGATTAGCGTTCGGGGCGCCTGAAGGAGGTTCTTATGCTGAATGCAGACCCTGGAAGACCGGTTCGGCGCGCTCTCGGTTCGGGCGGGAGGGGCTCCGCGCCGCTGGTGCGGTTGTCGGCATTGACGGCGGTGCTGTCGATAGTGGCGGTGGTCCTCGGCGGTTGCTCATCGGCGCTATCGGCCGGGCCCGTTCGGCCTGGTCCGCATGTGTCGCAGCCCGAGGGGAGGCATGAGCTGACCCCGGAGGATGTCACTGCCTGGCTCGATGGGAAGATCCCCGACGCCCTCAATCGGGGCAACCTTCCCGGAGCGGTGGTCACCGTCGTTCACAATGGTCGGATCCTGGTGACGAGGGGGTACGGGTATGCGGCTACGGGAGCCGACGGCGAGCCGCGGCGCCCGGTGGATTCCGATACCCTCTTCCGCATCGCATCGGTGTCCAAGCTCGCCACCAGTATCGCGGTGATGCAGCTGGTGGAGCGGGGCGAGCTGGACCTGGACGTTGATATCAGCGCCTACACCGATGTGAAGATCCCGCGCCGTTATCCCGGTGATATCACCTTGCGGAACCTCCTGACGCACACCGCGGGATTCGAGGAAAGAGGCAGGAATCTCGTCACGTCGGAGCCCGGGCCATTCGACCTGGATGAGTCCGTCCGGCAGGATCCCCCGGCGCAGGTCTTCGCCCCCGGTACTACTCCGGCCTACTCCAATTACGGCATGTCCCTGGCCGGTTACATCGTTGAGCGGGTCAGCGGCGAGTCTTTCGAGGACTATGTGCGCGAGCATGTCCTCGAGCCGGCGGGCATGGACTCCTCCACCTTCGACCAGCCGCTGCCGGAGCGGCTCGCTGGCAGGATGGCCAATGGTTACAAGACCACTGGAGGCCGGGCTCAACCCTTCGAGCTCATCGACTCTCCAGCTGGGGGGATGACCACCTCCGGAACCGACGCCGGCAGATTCATGCTGGCCATGCTCAACCAGTCGCAGGGCGGCGCGCTACTCGAGGAGGGCACATGGAAGCAGATGTTCGGCCCTGGGCTCGGTGCTGATCAGCTGGGGACGCTCGCCGAGGGCAAGCAGATGGGACTCGGATTCTTCGATGAGAGCCGTAATGGGCACCAGATCGTCGGCCATGAAGGCGGTACGGTCTTCCAAGCCGAGTTGGAGATCTACCCGAACGATGGATCTGGGGTTTTCGTTGCGGTTAATGGTGAGGGGAAGGATGGGGCTGCGGCTCTGAAAGATGACCTCATGAGGGGTTTCTCCGACCGTTATTATCCCGGTTCCGAGCCTGATGTGGAGGATCGGCCTTCTGTTAGTGAATCGCGGCAGCATGCGCGGGTGGCGGCCGGGACCTATACCTCGTCTCGGGCGCCGATGACGTCCTTCGCCAGTATCAGGGAGGCCCTCCCCTCGGGGTGGAGCAGTATTGATGCTCTTGATGATGGTCATCTTCTGCTGCGGGCGGGGGGGTCCGTGATCGAGTATGAGGAGATCAAGCCGTGGGTGTGGCGGCAGGTCGGGGGATCGCAGACCCTTGCTGTTCAGGTGGAGGGTGGAAAAGTGGTGCGTGTTGGGGATATCCCCGCTTTCTCGCTGCTGCCCATGACCGTCGCTCAGCGGGTGTTCGTTCCGGTGGTGCTCGGTGCTGCAGCGGTTCTCGTGTTGCTTGTGCTGGCCTGGCCGCTTGGCGCGGTGCGCCGTTTGATGGCGCGGCGCGCCGGTGATGGTGGTGGTTCCCGGCTGTCCTGGTGGGCGCGCTCGGCCAGGCTCGGGGCGTGGCTGACGCTTGCTGCGATCAGTGCCTGGGCGGTGGCGGCCGCCTCTCTGATGGCTGATCGGACGTCGGTGGGCTCGCTGACGCTTCACGGGATTCAGGTTCTAACCGTCTTGGGTCTGCTGGGAATCGTTCCGGGTGTCGTTGAAGCGGTGCGCGTCTTCAGGGCGGGCTCTAGCGTGCAACGGATCGTTGCGACTTTGGTTCTGCCTGCGGCACTGGTTGTTGTTACTTGGATGGCACTTGCGTTCAATCTCCTCAACCCCGATGTCGGTTTCTAGCAGCAGCGGGGACTGCTGATCATCGATCTATCAGTGTGGCCCGTCCCCGTTATAGGGGGCGGGCCACGCCATGACCCCATCACCGTCTAACGCCAACGAGTAAATCTCCCCGACTTCTCCGTCACCCGGGGCGGAAGAGTTTTGCGACTCCTCGGCTCCACCACTTGGCGGATTCCGATTCCCCCCAAGTGGCTGGTGCGCCCGGATTGGGGGTTGTTTAACGTCCAGTGCGACCATAAGGAGTCTCAATGTCCGACGAATTATCACCCGAGTTGTCCACCGAATCACCCGCTCAGGCTTCTACGCCCCCACGCAGACGCAGACACAGAATCCGGAAATGGCTCATCGCAGCGGTGTGCGGGTTCGTCGTGCTCGCACTCGTCGCCGGGGTGGCGCTCACCGTCATCCTGCGGGCTCCGCTGCCGCAATATGACGGCACGATCACACTGGCCGGCCCCACCGATGAGGTCGCCGTGAGTCGTGACGGCCAGGGCGTCCCCCACATCTACGCCTCCAGCGACCACGACCTGTTCTTCGCCCAGGGGTACGTCCAGGCCCAGGACCGGTTCTTCCAGATGGACCTGCGCCGCCACCTGACCGCCGGACGGCTCTCCGAGCTGGTCGGCGAGGCGGGCAAGGAGTCCGACATCTCGATCCGCACCATGGGCTGGCGCCGCGTCGCCGAGCAGGAGTGGGAGCTCCTGTCCGACGAGGCCCGTGGCTTCTACGAGGCCTACGCCGAGGGGGTCAACGCCTACCTCAAGGGGAAGGCCCCCTGGCAGGTGGCCAACGAGTACGCGGTGATGGGCCTGAACCTGCCCATCGGGGATATCGAGCCGTGGAGCGGCGTCGACTCGCTGTCCTGGATCAAGGCGATGTCCCAGGGCCTCAGCGGCGCGCACGAGAGTGAAGCCTGGCGCATGAAGATGCTCTCGAAGCTGGGCAGTCCGGCCGCCGTCGAGGAGCTGATCCCGCCGGTTGATGAGAGCGCCCGCAGGCCGATCCTGCTCGACGACGGCTCCGGCAACCTCAGGCCCCGCTCCGAGTACCCCGTCGCCTCACCCCTGCCGATGCCCGAACAGGACGCCGAGGCCGTCGACTGCCCCGGACCCGCTGATGGCTCGGCGCCGGACGAGGCCGCCCCGGCATCCGGGCCAGACGCCGAGGAGGGCGCAGTCGCTACGACACCCACAGCAGGCATGAGCGGAGCCTCAGGCGTGCTTCAGGAGGCCCAACGGGCCCTCGACGCCGTCCCGGCCGTCCTGGGTCAGGGGCCGGACATCGGCTCCAACTCCTTCGTCGTCTCCGGCAGCCGCACGGCGTCGGGCAAGCCCATCATCGGCAACGATCCGCACCTGGACATCGACTACCCCTCGGTGTGGTCTCAGGTGGGGCTGCACTGCACCGCCCTCGATGAGGACTGCACCTTCGATGTCGAGGGCTTCTCCTTCGCGGGGCTGCCGGGCGTCGTCATCGGCCGCAATCCCCAGCTGGCCTGGGCCTTCACCAACCTCAGTGGCGATTCGAGTGACCTGGTGGTCGAGCAGAACGCTGGGGAGGGCGCCTACCGGCGCGACGGGGCGTGCCTGGCCTACAAGACCCGTACCGAAACGTTCAAGGTGGCCGGTGGTGAGCCCTTCGAGATGGAGGTCCGCGAGTCCGTGCACGGCCCCGTCGTCTCGGGCCTGTTCGCCCCCGACGAGGATCTCGGGCAGCTGCCCGGGGCCACGGGAGACTTCTCGGTGGCCCTGCAATGGACGGCCCTCATGCCGGGCAGGACGGCTGAGGCGTGGTTCGCGCTCAACCGTGCCACCGATGCAACCGAAGTGGCCGCGGTGGCCGCGCTCTTCGCGGACCCGGCGCAGAACATCCTCTTCGCCACCGCCGACGGCGACATCGGCTACCAGGCGCCCGGCCTGTACCCGATCAGGCCCATCAAGGCCCCGGCCGACCAGCAGCCCTCCATGGCTCACGGCCCCGACAACCTGGGGGCGGATGGGCGCTGGCCCCGGCCCGGGTGGGACTCCGGCTACGACTGGCAGGGCTTCTACGCGCCGCAGGATATGCCGGCGGCGCTCAACCCGCCCGATGGCATCATCACCCCCGCCAACCAGCCGGTGACCCCGCAGGATGCGGGCCCGTACCTCGGTCTTGGAGGCTATGCCCAGGGGTACCGGTCGCAGCAGATGCACGACTACCTGGCCGGCGCGGCGGCGCAGGGTCCGATCACGGTGGAGCAGGCCTCCCGGGCCATGCTGCTCGACCACTCCTCCCAGGCCGATGAACTGGCCCCGGCCCTGACTGGTGTGGAACTGACCTCCCCGAGGCTGGGGGAGCTCCAGCAGGTGCTCGCGTCCTGGTACGCCGACGGCGCCCACATGGCCACCGACTCGCAGGGCGCCGCGATCATGGCGGCGGTCTACTCCCACCTGGCGCACGCCGCTCTCAGCGATGAGCTGGGAGATGAGTACCCGACCGATCCCCGGCTGCTGGGAAAGCTGGTTGCCGACCTGGACAACCCCCTGTGGGATGACACGGCCACACCGGAGGTGGAGGACGCCTCGGTGATCATGCAGCGCGCCTGGGCGGAGGCCGACGCCGATCTCACCGCGCAGATGGGCGAGGACCACGGGGCCTGGACCTGGGGTGGCATCCACGTGAAGAAACCCACCCATCAGTTGCTCGGCGGCGAGGGCCTGCCCGGGATCGTGCGGAACCACTTCAATGCGCCCCCGCGGTCGGTGGGAGGCGCCGGGGACATCCCCAACGCCACATGGTTCGATCCCGCGGTCAAGGACGGAGGCCGGGTGGACTACCAGGTGGTCTCCGGTGCCTCGATGCGCATGACCGTCGACATGGGCGACCTCGACGGCGCGCGTTGGGTGATCTCGTCGGGGGCCTCCGGGCACCCGTGGTCCCCTCATGTCAACGACCAGTTCGAGGCGTGGGCTGAGGGCCGGATGTACCCATGGCGGTTCAGCCGCGGGGCCATCGAGGCATCCGCGGCCCACACGCTGAGGCTGCGTCCCGCCTGATCAAGGTGATCTCCACCTGTTGCCCGGCCTTCAGGCGGTAGCCTTTTCAGATTCTGATTCCGGGATTCGATCACCTTCTGGAGGAGACATGACCGATTTACCTCACGAGGCGGAGCTGATAGAGCGCGAACCCATTTTCCACCACCACGAGCTGATCTGGGATGAGCAGTCCTTCGATGAGCAGATCGCCGAGGATTTCAGTGAGATCGGCGCATCAGGGACGTGTTACGAACGCAAGGAGGTCAAGGAAATCGTGCTAGGGCGCCTGGCAGGAACGCATCTCGATTCTCTTCCGACCGATTACAGGATCGAGGATGCGCATGTCGTCCCGCTGGGGGCCGGTGTCGTCCAGGTGCGCTACACCCTGCACGGTCAGGGGCGGGTGACACGCCGCTCAACCGTCTACCGTCATGAGGGATCCGGATGGAAGGCGGTCTTCCACCAGGGCACGGTTGTCCAGGGTGCCGAGCCCTTACCCCCGGACCACGGAGCATGAGGACACTCCAGCCCGCACAGGGCACATCGTCGACAGCCCTGCTCTGGTGTCCGCAGGGCGCATTGACCGCGCCAGGTGTCCAAAACGGAGGAGATCAGCCCGGGCGGCATGCAGCGCGACACCGAAAGCACACCGAAGCACACCGAAAGCACACCGAAAGCACACCGAAAGCATCGGGTCATCGCATGGTTTCTTGGAGACACCCAGGCCACCGGGGCTTTAATCCCCTCCGTTTTGGACACATCCGGCCCGAGGCGGGGGACGGCCCAAAGCAGGGGTTCCGTGGCGCAGTCGGGTGGCGGGAGTCCCACTTCGGACGCACAACCCCTGCGCCCGACCGAAACTCCTGCCCCTCCGGTCCTCGCTGTGAGGTGTCTTGGGTGCGATCAGCAGCGGGGTCCGAATGACCGGCCTTCCTTCATCCCTGCTCCTCGGGACGGCCCGACCCGATCAGATCGACGACATCGGGGAAGCGCCCCGCCAGTGCCCGATCGAAGGTGACCAATCGTCCGCCGTGGTGGCGGGCCAAGGAGGCGAGGTAGGAGTCGGTCACCTGGCGGTGCCCGCGCACAGTGGCCAGGTCGCAGTCCGCATAGGGCAGAACATCGGGCCAGAACCGCCATCGGGGCATCTCATGGACGCGGCGCAGCGCGTATTGCACCTGGGCGGCGCGGTGCCCGATCCGCACCGCATAACGGGTGAAGGCTCCCTCAACCACGGGATCAGAAGCGATCAAGTCCTCTTCCGCCAGCCCGCCTGCCCAGGACTCGGCCGCGGTGTGATGCTCATGATCGGGGACGAGCAGGGCGATGAGGACGTTGGCGTCCACCAGGTGGGTGCTCATTCGCTCTCCGCCAGGAAATCAGCGACCTCACCGGCGGTGATGGGTCGTCCCGTGCGCAGCTGGGGGAGGCCGGTGACAGGACTGGTGCTGATCCCCGCCCCAGGGTCCTCGGCCTCGGACTGCTCGAGCCCCAGGGCGGTCAGCTCGCTGATCATGGATGACAGCGAAACTCCACGGGCCGCGGCGGTTCGCGAGACTCGTTGGTGCAGGGCCGGGGGGAGATCAACCGTGGTGCGCATGATGCGAGGTTACTGCATCACTCGATGATGCAGTAACCTCGCATCAGATCTGCCCTGGAAGGCGGTCGGCGCTGCGACTCGACCGCCCCGGTTGCGACCGGTTGCCGACCAGTTGCCGACGGCAGACGCGCAGCACGTACCATGTGCCCGTGCTGCACAGACTCTCCACCTCCTTCATCCGCACCCTGCGCGAGGACCCTGCCGACGCCGAGGTCGCCAGCCACCGGCTCCTGGTGCGCGCCTGCTACATCCGCCGCGCCGCGCCCGGTGTTTACACCTGGCTGCCGCTGGGGCTGCGCACCCTGCGCAAGATCGAGGAGGTCGTGCGCGAGGAGATGGACGCCATCGGTGCCCAGGAGGTCCACTTCCCGGCACTGCTGTCAGCCGACCCCTACAAGGCGAGCGGGCGCTGGGAGCAGTACGGCCCCACTCTGTTCACCCTCACCGATCGCAAGGACAACGACTACCTCCTGGCCCCCACCCACGAGGAGATGTTCACCCTCCTGGTCAAGGACATGTACTCCTCGTACAAGGATCTGCCCGCGATCATCTACCAGATCCAGACCAAGTACCGCGATGAGGCGCGTCCGCGCGCCGGCCTCATCCGCGGCCGCGAGTTCGTCATGAAGGACTCCTACTCCTTCGACATGGACGACGCCGGTCTGGAGGCCTCCTACCGGATGCACCGCGACGCCTACGAGCGGATCTTCACCCGCCTGGGCCTGGACTACGTGCCGGTCAACGCCGTGGCCGGGGCCATGGGCGGCTCCCACTCCGAGGAGTTCCTCCACCCCTCGCCGATCGGCGAGGACACCTTCGTGCGCTCGGCCGGCGGCTACGCCGCCAACGCCGAGGCCGTCGTCACTGTCGCCCCCGAGCCCTTGGACGCCGGCGCCGTGCCGCCCGCGCGCGTCGTCGACACCCCCGACACCCCCACCATCGAGACCCTCGTGGCGCTGTGCAACGAGCGCTACCCCCGTGAGGACGGCCGGGCGTGGACCGCCGCCGACACCCTCAAGAACGTCGTCGTCACCCTGACCCACCCGGACGGCGCCAAGGAGCTGCTCGTCGTGGGCCTGCCCGGGGACCGCGAGGTCGACATGAAGCGTCTCGCGGCCGCCGTCGCCCCGGCCGAGGTCGAGATGGCGGCCGACGAGGACTTCGCCGGTCACCCCGAGCTCGTGCGCGGATACATCGGCCCCACCGCCATCGGCCCCAACTCGCCCCTGCGGCGCGTCGAGACCGATGAGAACGGCATCGAGCGCCCCACCGGCTCCGTGCGCTATCTGCTCGATCCCCGCATCGTGGACGGCACCAGCTGGGTCACCGGCGCCAACGAGTCCAAGAAGCACGTGCTCCACCTGGTCAAGGGCCGCGACTTCGACGCCGACGGCACGATCGAGGCCGCCGAGATCCGCGACGGGGACCCGGCCCCGGACGGCTCGGGCCCCCTGGAGCTGGCCCGCGGCATCGAGATCGGGCACATCTTCGCCCTGGGGCGGAAGTACTCCGAGGCGCTGGGGCTGAGCGTCCTGGACGAGAACGGCAAGGCCCGCATCGTCACCATGGGCTCCTACGGCATCGGCGTCTCCCGCGTCATGGCGGCGCTGGCTGAGGCCAATCACGATGAGCACGGCCTGACCTGGCCCATCCGGGTCGCCCCCTACCACGTCCAGATCCTGGCCACCGGCAAGGACGACGCCGTCTTCGAGACCGCCGACGCTCTGGCACGAGCACTGGACGCCGAGGGCATTGAGGTCCTCTACGACGACCGTCGCAAGGTCTCCGCGGGCGTGAAGTTCGCCGACGCCGAGCTGCTGGGCATGCCCTACACCGTCGTCGTCGGGCGCGACCTGGCCAGGCATGGCACGGTCGAGATCCGCGATCGCCGCAGTGACGAGCGCTTTAGTGTGCTCGCAGGAGACGCCGCCGAGGAGATCGCCGATCTCCTGCGCGAGGCCCTCGCACGCTCCTGAGGGGCGGTGCTACGGCCAGGGGCCCGCAACCATGACCACTGAGCGCCCGCTCGCCTCCTGGCAACTGGGCGCCCCGTTGCGGGGCTATCAGGCCGACCTCCTGACCCGCGCGAGCCCCGATGACGGCGCGGCCCTCCACCTGGTCGCCCCGCCCGGCGCCGGCAAGACCGTGCTCGGCCTGGCCCTGGCCGCCCGCAACGGGCGCCGCGCCCTGGTCCTGACGCCCACCACCGTCATCCGCGCCCAGTGGGCGGAGCAGGCCGCCCGGTTCCTGCGCACCTCCGATGGCGCTGCGCCCGCGGTCGCCGACCGCGCTCCCGGCGCCGGGGAGGAGCCCGCGGACCTGACCGTCCTGACCTACCAGGCGCTGTCGGTGGTGGACAGCACGACCCCGTGGGAGGCGGCCGCCCGCAGCCGCTGGTTGGACGACCTGGTGAACGATGGGCGCACCCCGGCCCGGGCCGACGCCTGGCTCAGCGCCTTGGCCGCTGACAACCCCGCCGCCTACGCGCGCGGACTGCGCTCGCGCGCCGCCACCGTCCGCGCCCGCATCGACGAGCTCGACGATGACGCCGTCGCCGCACTGCTGGCCCCAGGGGCGCGCGAGCGCCTGGACGCGCTCATCGACGCCGGCACGGCCACGATCGTCCTGGACGAGTGCCACCATCTGCGCGCCCACTGGGCCGTCGTCGTCCACTACCTGCGCCGCCGCCTCGCCGCCGCGGGCGCAGCGCCCACCCTGATCGGACTGACCGCCACCGAGCCCAGCAGCGAGGACCGCTCCTGGCGTCGCTACCGGGCCCTGCTGGGCGATGTCGATGCCGAGGTGCCCGTCCCCGCGGTCGTGCGGTCCGGCCACCTGGCCCCCTACCGGCCCTTGGCCTGGTTCGCCCTGCCCACGCCCGAGGAGACCTCATTCCTGACCACCGCCGGGGCCGAGCTGCGCCACCGCATCGCCCAGTACCTTCTCGCGCCCGACGGCATCGACTACCTCCTGGGCCTGGTCGCGCCGGGACTGGGGGCCGACGCGCTCGCGCCGGTCTCCGACGCCCCGGCGGGCGGCGGCCATCGCCCCGGCCGGCCGCTCGCCCCAGACGATCCGCTGCTGGTGCGCGCCCTGGCCGCAGGCTTCGACGACGACCCGGGCCTCGCCGCAGCGGCCGGGGCACTCCTGCGCCGCACGCACGACTACACCCCGACCCCGCTCAGCGCGCTCGTCGTTCCACTCCTGCCCGAGGTCGATGCCCTTGACGCCGCCGAGGAGCTGAGACTGCTCGCCCGCTACGCCCTGGACCGCCTTCTGACCGACCCCGCCCGCCGCAACGAGTGGGACGACATGCGCCAGGCCCTGCGCGGCTTCGGGCTGCACGTGACCGACTCCGGGATCCGCACCGGCCGCTCGCCCCTGGATGTCATCACCGCCGCCTCCCGGGCCAAGGACGCCGCCGCCATCGACATTCTGCGCCATGAGCTGGAGGCTCTGGGGGAGCGGCTTCGGGCCGTGGTCGTCACCGACGCCGCCGAGCGCTCCGCGCCCCATCGGGCCCTTGACGTCCTCGTGGGTGTTGACGGGGCCGGCAGCGCCGACGCCGCGGGCGGCGCGGTGCGCTGCTTCAACGCGATCCTGGCCGATACGGCCTTGCGCGGCCTGCACCCGATCCTGCTCACCTCCTCCCACCTGCGCCTGGCCCACGGCGACGACGAGCTTCTGGAGCACCTGCGCGCATGCACCGGCCTGGAGCTGCCCGCCCGCGACGACGGCTGGTCGCTGTCCGCGACCGGCGGCGGCGTGGGCAGTGCGGACCTCGTGCTCGCGGTGAGCGGGCTCGTCGCCTCCGGTGCCGTGCGTCTGGTCGTCGGCACTCGCGGACTGCTCGGGGAGGGGTGGGACTGCCCGGCCGTCAACACCCTGGTGGATCTGACGACCGTCACCACGTCCACGGCCGTTCAACAGCTGCGGGGACGCACGCTCCGCCTGGATCCGGCCTGGCCCGGCAAGGTCGCCCACAACTGGTCCGTCGCCTGCCTGGTGCCTGCCGGCTCCGGGCTGCGATCCACCACGGATCTCGACCGCCTGCGCCGCAAGGCCGATCGCCTGTGGGCTGTTGTTCTGCCCGACCCCGATGCCAGTGGCGATTCGGACCCCGGGCCGGGGGCGCCGGTGATCGAGACCGGATTGGCCGGCGTTCTGCTCCCCGCCCAGCGCCGTGCCCTGGACTGTGTCGAGGCCGGTGCGACGCGCGAGGACATCGCCGCCCTCAACACCGCGACTGTGACCACGCTCGGTGATCGACAGGCCGAGGGGAGCCGCTGGTCGGTCGGCGCCTCCGGCGGAGCTTCACCGATGGCGGCGAGTGCGGCGAGCACGTCGAGCACGCTGCACGGGGCGGGGCGCGCCCTGGAGGTCGTCCGGATCCGCGCGCGCGGCGGCCTGCTGCGCCACGGCACCCCGACGGCCTTCTGGGCCGGTGCCGCCCGCGCAGTCCTGGCCGCCATGGGCGAGCACGACGATGCCGTCGGGTCGGAGGCGAGTGGTCTGAGCGGCCTGCTCGTCCTGACGGACAATGAGCGGGCCGGCATCGGCGGTGCGCGCATAGCCGATACCGTGGTTCTCGGACTGGACGGCGTCAGCGGCGCACTGAGCACGCGCTTCGCCGACGCCCTGGCCGAGCTGTTGGCCCCGCCGCGGCGCCGGCCCCGTTTCGTGCTGGAGGCGGCGCCCCTGACGCTGGCCCGGCCCGGGCGGCCCGACCTGGGGCCCGTGCGCCGGATGCTCGGACGCGTGGCGTCTCTCGGAGTCTGGGGAGCGGGGCGCAGCCTGCATCTGCCCGTGCCCACCTCGCTGGCGGCCTCGCGGGTCGCCATGACCGCGTTCGCGCAGGCCTGGAGCCGGTACGTCGGTCCGTGCCGGGTGCGCCTGGTGCGCGATGCCGATGATGCAGCGGCGCTGCTGGCCAGCCGAGGCGGAGGCGGGCGCCGGCGCGTCACCGTGCGGCGCGCTCGTCGCTGGATCGAGGCCTCGGAGCCTCGGACGACTAGATGATGACTGGGTGAGGATGTCCGCTCTCGGGAGGAGCCGAGGCCGGTGAGGCGGCGTCGGGCTGATCGACCGGCAGGGCCGACCTGATCGACCGGCGAGGCCGGACCGATCAGGCGGAGGCGTATCCGGGCAGGGCCTCGTCCACCGTGGCGCCCCACGCCTGCGCCCGCAGGCTCGCGTCGGCGGCCGCGTTGATGGCCAGGGTGGTCGCCGCGCCGCCATTCGCACCCACGCCGGCGACCTCCGCGTCGACGACGGTGGTCCAGGCCGAGCGCGCCCAGGTCACATCGAGCGAGGCGTCGTCCGCCGCCTGCTCCGGAGGCGCGTAGGCGGACAGGCGGGTGTCCTGCCCCCCGAGCGCAAGCGAGTCCGAGACGAGGCCGTTGGCGTAGGCGGCGTCCTCGATCGCACGGGCGCGCTGGTCGTCGGCTGCGCGCGCCGCCACCTCCTGGAACGCATAGCGCGCCGCGTCGTAGGCCTGCAGCACCGTTCCCGGCATGGGCGCATCTGCGGGGGTTGTCCGTCCGGGGATATCGACCGAGTCGGGATTGAGCGACCTCGCCCCCAGCAGCCAGGCCACGGCCAGGGAGGCGTACAGGCGCGCGTCGGCGTCCTCGGAGGCCTGGGAGGCCGCCGCCGATGCCTGCGTCGCGCCCTCGGTCAGCATTGTCACCAGCTCCTCGGATGAAGCGGTGGGGTTCGGAGTGGGAATCGGCGAGGCGGTGGGATAGCCCGAGGGTGCGCCCGTGGCCCACGGCTCCCAGACCCCGCCGAGGGCGTCGAGCTGCGCGCGCCCGGAGTCGGCCAGATGCCCGGCGCTCCCGGTTCCGTCGGCACCGCTGCCGGCGACGACGTCGGCGGTCGAGGCGATGAGGGAGGCGCGTCGCGCCAGCGAATCGCGAGTCGATTCGGATGCCGGTGGCATGGGCAGCGAGTCGGGCGCGCCGGTGCCCAGGCGGATATCGCAGCCGGTGGTCAGGGCCAGCGCAATGGCCGCAGCGCCCACCCCGCCGCCGCGCAGTGCATTCCGTCGCGACAGGAGCCCGCCTGTGCTCGTGCGGACCGGTGCGGGGCCTGAGGAGGGGGAGGTCGATCGCATCACGCAGCGATCCTCCCACGGAGATCCTCCCACGGACGAGTAGCATGAGATTCTGAGATTCATTGACCATGATCACCGAGGTTCCCGCAGCGGCCCTGACCGGCCTGCGGGAGGAAGCACGACCGGGAGGATCCGCCCATGGCCGACGCGATTGCACGCAGACTCACCGAGCTGCTCACCCCCGTCGTCGAGGGCGCCGGGGCCTTTCTCGAGGGCATCAAGACGACTCGGGCCGGGAAGTACTCCACCGTGCGGGTTCTGGTCGACCTCCCCGATGGACCCGGAGAGCTGGGCCTGGACGCGCTGACCGAGGTCTCCCGCGCCGTGTCGGCGGCCCTCGACGAGGCGGACCCGGTCAAGGGTCGGTACACCTTGGAGGTCTCGACTCCCGGCGCGGAGCGCGAGCTGAGCACCCCGCGTCATTTCCGCCGTGCGGTGGGGCACGACGTCGAGCTGACGGTGGAGGACACTGAGGGCGCTGAAGACGCTGAGGACACTGAGGGCGCTGAAGACGCTGAGGACACTGAGACTGAGGACGACGGCGCTGAGGCTGGGCTCACCCGGCTGACCGGCACCGTCGCGGCCGCCGACGACGACTCGGTCACCCTCCGGATCGACGGCCATGAACGCGTCGTGTCGCTGGACGACATCCGGCAGGCGCGTATGGTCGTCATCTTCTGATTCTTCCGAACCTTCCGACTTCATGAACCATCGGCCCGGTCCCGACCGCGGCCACGGGCGGCCCGCCCGGCGCACCGCCCAGACGAGAGAGGACCTGAGGAACCATGGACATCAATATGCCGGAGCTGCGAGGAGCGGCTGACGAACTCGGCATTGATCTGGACACCCTTCTGCCCGCCATTGAGGACGCCATCCTGGGTGCCTATACCAAGGTTCCCGGAGCGATCCGCGGCGCCCATGTCGAGATCGACAGAAGGACCGGTCACATGACCGTTCTCGCCCCCGAGGTCGATGAGGAGGATCAGCCCACGGGGGAGTACTTCGACGACACCCCTGACGACTTCGGGCGCATCGCCCAGGCCACGGCCCGCTCCGTCATCGTCCAGCGCATCCAGGACCGGCGCGACTTCGAGGTGCTGGGCACCTTCAAGGACAAGTCCGGCGAGCTCATCTCCGGCGTGGTCGAGCAGGGGCGGGACCCGCGCGTGGTCTACGTGCGCCTGGATGAGGAGCACGAGGGGATCATGCCTCCGCATGAGCAGGTGCCCGGCGAGCGCTACCGGCACGGCGACCGCATACGCGCCTACGTCACGGAGGTCTCGCGCGGTTCGAAGGGCGCGCAGATCATCCTGTCGCGCACCCACCCCGGTCTGGTGCGCAAGCTCTTCGAGCGGGAGGTCCCCGAGCTCGCCTCCGGCGATGTCGAGATCGTCTCGGTCGCCAGGGAGGCCGGGCACCGCTCCAAGATGGCGGTGCGCTCGCGGGTGCGCGGTGTGGGCGCCAAGGGCGCCTGCATCGGTCCGATGGGTCAGCGGGTGCGCGCGGTCATGGCGGAGCTGGGCGGGGAGAAGATCGACATCGTCGACTACTCCGAGGACCCGGCGCGCTTCGTCGCCAACGCCCTGTCCCCGGCGCGGGTCGCCTCGGTGACGGTGCTGGACGCCGAGGAGCGCATGGCGCGCGCCGTCGTCCCCGACTTCCAGCTCTCCCTGGCCATCGGCAAGGAGGGGCAGAACGCCCGTCTGGCCGCGCGCCTGACCGGGTGGAAGATCGATATCCACGCCGACGCCGAGTCGGGCGAGGTCGCTCCCGGCCACGTCTCGCGCGCCGACGACGTGACTGGTCCCTCAAATCCGGACGCTCAGGACTGAGGCCGTACAGCGGCGGACGACGGTAAACTCTGGGCGGGTCTGTCCGAGGGCGCCCGTCTCATCAGCTGAGCCAGTTGATCGGGTCGGCCGAGCCGGTGCGCTCCGATGGCGGCACCCGAGCAGCGAGCGGAGCGACGCGGGAGTACGCGGAAGGACACGGCGAGCCGGTGGCAACCACCACACACACGCCCGAGCGCAGGTGCATCGGCTGTCGGAGCAGGGCTCCCCGGGCGCAGCTCCTGCGCCTGGTGACGAGCGCCGACGGCGAGTTGATGGTCGACGTCCGGGCCACCATGCCCGGACGCGGCGCGTGGATCCATCCCGACTCCGCGTGCCTCGCTCTCGCAGAGCGCAGGCGCGCCTTCGGGCGCGCTCTGCGAACCAGCGGGCCACCCGATGTGGCCCCCGTGCGCGACTGGATCGCCTCCTACGAGGCGGGCCGGGGCGGGCACGAAGCACCGGTTCCCGCGGAACCGGCACGACCGATAGCGAAGGCGGGTAGGAAGTTGATGGGCACCCGATGAGTACCCGGCGATGAGCTGCCTCTAGAAGCGCCCACCCTGATCCGGGGTGGGCAACCGGACAGGAGAAAAGTGGCTAAACCACGCGTTCATGAGCTCGCGAAAGAGCTCGACCCCTCTGGCAAGAAGATCACCTCGAAGATGATTCTGGCCTGGCTCAAGGACCAAGGAGAGTTCGTCAAGGCGGCCTCCTCGGCGGTGGAGCCCCCCGTCGCTCGCAGAGTCCGCGAGCACTTCGCCTCTCAGGCCGCCTCGGCCCAGGGAGGCTCCTCCAAGCCCGCGTCGGCGGCGTCGGCGGAGCCCAAGCCGCGCCCGGGCAAGCCCGCGGCTCCCAAACCGGGGGGCGCACGACCGGCGGCCCCGCCCCAGGGCGCATCCGGGCCCGCTGCGTCTGGACCCGCTGCGTCCGCTGGATCCGCCGGGTCCGCTGCCCCCGCACCGTCGAAGCCGTCGAAGCCGGAGTCCCAAGCACCTCATCCGGCAGCGCCCGCAGCGCCGAAGGCTCCCAAACCCGCTCCCCGTCCCGGTGGTGGCGGGGGCAGTCCGACTCCGGCGGCTCCGAAGCCCAAGCCGGCGGCCGAGAACAAGAGCGCCGAGAGCAAGAGCAATGCGCCGACGCCCGGCCCGCGTCGCGGGTCCGCGCCGACTCCCGGTCCGCGTCCCGGCGCGCCGCGTCCGGGCAACAACCCCTATGCCTCCTCCCAGGGCATGCCCCGCCCCGGCGGTTCGAGCGGGCAGCGTCCCGGCGGTCGGTCCGGTGCAGGGCCTCGTCCCGGCGGTGGTCGTCCGCAGGGCGGTGCCGGAGGTCCCCGTCCGCAGGGGGCTCCGCGTCCAGGAGGGCCTCGCCCGAACCCGGGCATGATGCCGGGGCACTCCTCCGTCGCGCGTCCCGGCGCCCCCGCCCGTGGCGGCCAGGGCGGCCGCGGCGGCCGTCCCGGCGGAGGCCGCGGCGGCTCCGGCGGCGGCGGTGGTCCCCGCAGTGGCGGCGGCTTCGGCGGCGGGCCTCGCGGTGGACGCGGTGGCCGCGGTTCCACGCAGGGCGCTTTCGGACGCGGCGGTGGAGCTCCTCGCGGGCGCAAGTCCAGGCGCGCGAAGCGCCAGGAGTTCGAGCAGCAGAGTGCGCCGTCGATCGGCGGCGTGATCGTTCCGCGCGGTGATGGCTCGACCCCGATCCGGGTGCGCCAGGGCGCGACGCTGACGGACCTGGCGGAGAAGATCAACGCCAATCCCGCGGCCCTGGTCACCGTGCTCTTCCACCTGGGCGAGATGGCCACCGCCACCCAGTCCCTTGATGAGGACACCTTCTCCCTGCTGGGCGCCGAGTTGGGCTACAACGTCCAGATCGTCTCGCCCGAGGACGAGGACCGCGAGCTGCTGGAGTCCTTCGACATCGACCTGGAGGCCGAGGAGGCCGGCCAGGACGACACCGATCTGCTCCCGCGCCCGCCCGTGGTCACCGTGATGGGGCACGTCGACCACGGTAAGACCAAGCTGCTGGACGCCATCCGCTCCACAGACGTGGTCGCCGGCGAGGCCGGTGGCATCACCCAGTCCATCGGCGCCTACCAGGTGCGCGTGGACTTGAACGACGAGATCCGCCCGATCACCTTCATCGACACCCCCGGTCACGAGGCATTCACGGCCATGCGCGCCCGCGGTGCCGAGGTCACGGACATCGCGATCCTCGTAGTGGCCGCCGATGACGGCGTCATGCCGCAGACCGTTGAGGCGCTCAACCACGCCCAGGCCGCGAATGTGCCGATCGTGGTGGCCATCAACAAGATCGACAAGGAGGGCGCCAACTCGGAGAAGATCCGCGGGCAGCTCACCGAGTACGGTCTGGTGCCCGAGGAGTACGGCGGCGACACCATGTTCGTCGAGATCTCGGCCAAGCAGCGTCTCAACATCGACGCCCTGCTGGAGGCCGTCCTGCTGACGGCCGATGCGGCGCTGGATCTGCGCGCCAATCCCGATACGGACGCCCGTGGTGTCACCATCGAGGCCAAGCTCGATCGGGGCCGCGGAGCCGTCACGACGGTTCTGGTCGAGCGCGGCACGCTGCGCGTCGGCGACCCGATCGTCGCCGGCAGCGCCTACGGGCGCGTGCGCGCCATGTTCGACGAGCACGGCGATTCCCTGGATGAGGTGAGCCCGGCGCGGCCGGCGCTCGTCCTGGGGCTGACCAGCGTGCCGAGCGCCGGCGACTCCTTCATCGTCGCCCCCGACGACCGCACGGCCCGCCAGATCGCCGACAAGCGTGAGGCCGCCGAGCGCGCCGCCCTGCTGGCCAAGCGCCGCAAGCGGGTCTCCCTGGAGAACCTCACCGACGTCCTCAAGGAGGGCAAGGTCGACACCCTCAACCTCATCCTCAAGGGCGACAGCTCGGGTGCGGTCGAGGCCCTGGAGGACTCCCTGCTCAAGATCGACGTCGGCGAGGAGGTCGCCCTGCGCGTCATCCACCGCGGCGTGGGTGCCATCACGCAGAACGACGTCAACCTGGCCACGGTGGACTCCGCCGTCATCATCGGCTTCAACGTCCGGCCCGCCGAGCGCGTCTCGGAGATCGCCGACCGCGAGGGCGTCGACATGAAGTTCTACTCGGTCATCTACAACGCGATCGAGGACGTCG
>ERZ772993.216-NODE-216-length-30436-cov-15.352490_pt1 | contig 30436 bp, 24 predicted proteins | sample MGYA00580670_ERZ772993 | MGnify/ENA primary metagenome ERZ772993 (study PRJEB29015, sample SAMEA2737936) | human oral metagenome | biome: human oral; feature: human-associated habitat; material: dental | place: China | collected 2136 ... | reverse complement strand
GGCGATCTCGCGGGTCAAGTGACGTGCTCGGCGGTTACCCGGCGATCTCGCGGACCGCGGCGCCCCGGATGCCGCTGCGCCCCGGACGCCGAGACGTGCATTCCGCCCTCGAGAACGACGGTCGGACCACCGTGGTCCAGCGGAACGCAAGTGGTCCGAACAGGAGAGCACCGCCATGAGCCCGCCGGATGATAGCCTTCCGGGGACCGGATAGCGGGCCGGTTCGCCCGTCATGACGCGCGTTGAGGGAGGTGGGCCGTGGTCCGGGCCGAGGGTCGCGACCAGGCGGTTGCGGGCGGTGCCGGCGGCGGCGCGGGAGGCAGCGGCGGCGCTGACGATAGCGGCGGCACCGGCGTCGCGGGCGGGGAGGCGGGAATGCCCGCCGAGGAGGTCCTCGCCGTCGTCGACTGGCTGGAGGCGCGCGGGGCCGTCCACGTCATCACCGGAGGGTGGGCCGTCGACGCGCTCGTCGGGCGCGCCACCCGCCCCCACCGGGACCTCGATGTCATCGTCGAGGCGGGGGCGTGCGACGGCCTGGCCCGGTGGCTGCGCGGGCGGGGCTACGAGGTGGTCGTGGACTGGCTGCCGATCCGCGTCGAACTCAGGCGGGGGCGGTGCGGCGTCGACCTGCACCCCATGGAGGTCGACGGGCGCGGCGACGGCGTGCAGGCGGGCTTCGGCACCCAGGTCTTCGAGCACCGCGCCGCCGACCGCACGCGGGGCCGCATCGGCGGTCGCCGGGTCGTGGTCGCCACCGCGGCCCGCCTCATGGAGCTCCACCGGGGCTACGAGCCGCGCCCCGAGGACCTCCACGACATCGCCCTGCTGCGCCGCCTCCTCCAGTCGGACGAGCCGGCCGGGGGAGACGGCGAGCCGGCGGGATGAGCGGGGCTCAGCCCTTCGCGTCGACGTCCACCATGACCAGCTGCATGCGGCAGGGGGTCACCGCGGTCAGGGCGTGGCGGTCGCCCGGGGCCAGGTAGATGACGTCGCCGGCCTTCATGCGCTCGGTGCGCTCGCCGATGGAGAAGTCCATCTCTCCCTCCAGGAGGGTGACGACGACGGCCTTGGTGGAGGCGTGCTCGGTGAGCATCTGCCCGGCGTCGAAGGTGAAGACGACGGTGCGCAGCACGTCGTTGTTGACCACGACGCGGGAGGTGGTGGCCTCCTCGCTGATGGGCAGGGACTCGTTGAGGCCGAGGCGGAAGAGGGACTCGGTCACGGGGGTGGTGGACATATCGGATTCCTTTCTTGCGGGGATGGTTGAAATTCGGTTGCCGGGCCGCGGTGCGGGGCGCCGGGCGGCGTCAGGTCGAGGGCCGGGCCAGCCTGCGGCGCAGCGGCCCCAGGACGCACAGTTCGAGGGCGAGCGTGAGTCCCGCCATGACGACGGACAGGGCGAAGACGTCGGCCGTCTCCAGGTTGGTGCGCGCCTGCTGGACCTGCGCGCCCAGCCCCGTGGTCGTGCTGAGCAGCTCGGACATGACGGTGACCCGCACCGACTGCCCCACGGCCACGGTCAGCGCCGACAGTACCGGAGGGGCCACCGCGGGCAGAATGATCCGGCGCACGGTCCACGCCCGGCTCCGGGCGAAGACCCGGGCCATGTCCAGCAGGTCGGCATCGACGCCCGCCACGGCGTCGCGCACGGCGGTGGTCAGCAGGGGCAGTGTCACCAGGGCGACCACGAGGACGACGACCCCGGCGGTGGGCCCCAGCCAGATCATGCCCACCACGACGATGACGATCGGCGGCACGGACATGAGCACCTGCACCCACGAGTCCAGCAGCTCGCGCAGCCACGGCCACGTCCCCATCGCCCAGCCCAGCGGCAGCCCGATCAGGCAGGAGATGCCCAGCCCGACGGCGCCGCGCTCGACGGTGAGCAGGAGCGCGGCGCCGAGCTCCTCGTCGCGGATGAGCCCGAGCAGCGCCGTCCAGGTGGTCCGCGGGCCCGGCAGCACGTACTCGGGCTGGGTGCGGGCCGCCGCGTGCCAGATGAGCACCGCCAGCGCGATGCCCGTCCACCACAGCAGGGCGGAGCGCAGCCGCTCGGCCCCGGATCGCCGCCGAGGCATCAGCGCGGGTCGGCGACGTAGAAGTCCGCGGCCGGCAGGGACCCGCCGATGATGTCGGGGTTGAGCGTGGACAGCCTCGTGTAGAAGTCCTCCAGTTCGCTCTTGGCGTCGGCGGCGGCGACGATCTTGAGCTGCAGGCGCGGGATGACCTCCTTGACGACCGGGGCGGGCACGTCGTTGGCGCTCGAGATCGCCGCCACCGTCTCCTCCGACATGGCGTTGACGTCCTCGACGGCCGCCTCGAGCTCGCTCAGGACGGCGCCGACGAGGGCGGAGTTCTCGGTGAGCGCGCTGGGCATGACCAGGCCGGCCATGGGGAAGCGGGCCTCGCCGCCGGTGACCTCGGCCCACAGCGCCTGGAGGTCGACCGTGCGCTCCAGGCTCTTGCCCTGCTGCTGGGCCTTGGCGAGGCTGACGCTGGCCGGGTGCTCGGGCAGGACGGCGTACTCGACCTCCCCGGTCAGCAGCGCGTTCAGCGCCCCCTGACCGTCGGGGTAGGGCGTGATGGTCAGGTCGGAGTCGGCGTTCCACCCCTTCTGCCCGAGCAGGTAGCGGAAGACGAGGTCGGGCATATTGCCCGGCATGGGCACGCCCACCTGCTTGCCGCGCAGCGCCTCCAGGCCCTGGGCGGCCGAGCCCGAGGGGCCGATGACGTAGAGCATGCCCCACACCTGCATGGCGACCAGGCGCACCGGCACGCCCTTGTTGAACAGGTTCGCGGCGGCGTAGGAGGGGGTCGCCGCCAGGTCCGTCTCCCCGTTGACGAGCAGCGACTTGAGCACGTCGACGCTGGCCCAGTTGTCCTTCTTGACCTCCCCGACGACGCCGTCGAGGTGGCCGTAGGTGCCGAAGGAGGTCATGGGGGCGGCGTAGGCGAGGGTGGTGGGGGTGTGGACGCGCAGGACGTCGAGGGGCCCGGCCCCGGTTCCCGAGGCGCCGGCGGATCCGGCGGCCGCCGGGGCGCCCTTGGAGGAGCAGGCGGTCAGGACCGCGGGGGTCAGCAGGCCGATGCCGGCCAGGGAGAGGAGGGAGCGGCGCTTGATCATGCGGGGTTCCTTTCGTTGAGCGAAGTGGTCGGCGGACGTGCGGGCGGGGATCCCGGTCGGTTCGTGACGGGGCGGTTGGCGGCGGGTCGGTCGGCGACGGGGCCGGGGGCGACGGCGCCCGGCCGCTCAGGCGGTCAGGCGCCAGGCGCCGGGCGGGCCGTCCAGGTGCAGGTGGAGGTGGGAGACCTCCTCGGCCTCCTCGGGGTCGTGGGTCACCCAGACGGTCACCACGCTCTGGTCGGCCAGGAGCTCGATGAGGTCGGCCCGCAGGGCGGCCGCCAGCGGGCGGTCCAGGGCCGAGAAGGGCTCGTCGACGAGCAGGAGGGTCGGCGAGGCGGCCAGCGCCCGGGCGATGGCCACGCGCTGGCGCATGCCGCCCGACAGTCTCGCCGGGGGCAGGTGGCCCGCGCCGGCCAGCCCTACGCGCTCGAGCCACTGCGCCGCCGTCAGGTCCGGCGCGGGGCCGTCCACAATGAGCGAGATATTGCGGTGCGCGGAGTACCAGGGCAGGAGGCGCGGCTCCTGGAACACCTGGGACAGGCGGCCGGCGGGGCGCGCGACGGAGCCGCCGTCGGTGGGGGACAGGCCGGAGACGGCCCGCAGGAGCGTCGTCTTGCCCGCGCCCGAGGGGCCGGTGACGGCCAGGGTCTGTCCGGGGCGGACCGTGAGCGACAGGTCGTCCACGAGGGTGAGGCCGCGGCGCACCATGGTCACGTGTTCCAGGACCAGGGCGGCGCCCGTGGCGCCGGAGCCCGCGCCGGAGCCCGCGCCAGCGCTCGCCGCGGGGCCGGTGCGGGCTCCGCGGGCGCGCGGGGCGGCGTCGTCGGTCGACATTTTCCCTCCTTGAGCCGTTATAAATAGGCTGAGGGAAGCCTAACCCACCGACTCCCCCTCCGGCGGGTGCGCTGCCTCACGGCGCGATCGGGGCGGGCGGACCCTGTGCCGTGAGCGAAAGCGTCCGATCGCGGGCATGGGGCCCGCGCCCGCGGCGTTAGCGTTGGCGGGACTGAACATGAGAGGACTGACGTGAGCGAGCACATCACGCCCAGGAGCGCCGAGCCCACCGGCGCCGGACTCGGCCTGACCGACTCCATCTACAACCGCCTCCTCAAGGAGCGCATCATCTGGCTCGGCTCCGAGGTGCGCGACGACAACGCCAACGCCATCTGCGCCCAGATGCTGCTGCTCGACGCGGAGGACCCGGACAGGGACATCTACCTCTACATCAACAGCCCCGGCGGGTCCGTGACGGCCGGCATGGCCATCTACGACACCATGCAGTACGTCAAGCCCGACGTCGTCACCGTCGCCACGGGCCTGGCCGCCTCCATGGGGCAGTTCCTCCTGAGCGCCGGCGCCAAGGGCAAGCGCTACATCACCCCCCACGCGCGCGTGCTCATGCATCAGCCCTCCGGCGGGGCCGGCGGCTCGGCCACCGACATCCGCATCAACGCCGACCTCATCATCGCCATGAAGCACGAGCTCGCCGAGATCACCGCCGCCCACACGGGCCACAGCATCGAGCAGATCCTCGCCGACTCCGACCGCGACCACTGGTTCAGCGCCGCGGAGGCCCTCGACTACGGCTTCGTGGACCACATCGTGTCCTCGTCGCGCGAGATCCAGCAGAACGGAGAGAACTGAGATGACGTCCCGCCCCTACTTCGAGGCCCTGGCCCGCCAGGTCGAGGCCGGCGGCCCGGCCCTGGCCCCGCCCGTGGCGCGCTACGTCATGCCGCAGTTCGAGGAGCGCACCGCCTACGGCTTCAAGCGCCAGGACGCCTACTCCAAGCTCTTCGAGGACCGCATCGTCTTCCTGGGCGTCCAGGTCGACGACGCCTCCGCCGACGACGTCATGGCCCAGCTCCTCGTCCTGGAGTCCCAGGACCCCGACGGCCTGATCACCATGTACATCAACAGCCCCGGCGGCTCCTTCACGGCCCTGACCGCCATCTACGACACCATGCAGTTCATCAGGCCGCAGGTGCAGACGGTGTGCCTGGGGCAGGCCGCCTCCGCCGCGGCCGTGCTGCTGGCCGCCGGCAGCGAGGGCAAGCGCCTGGCCCTGCCCAACGCCCGCATCCTCATCCACCAGCCCGCCATGGAGGGCATGCACGGCCAGGCCTCCGACATCGAGATCGTCGCCAACGAGATCGACCGCATGCGCGCCTGGCTGGAGGACACCCTGGCCACCCATACGGGCCAGCCCCGCGAGAAGGTCCACGCCGACCTGGAGCGCGACACGATCCTGACCGCGCAGGCCGCCAAGGACTACGGACTGGTGGACCAGGTCCTCGCCTCCCGCAAGGCCCCCCGCTCACCGCACTCCGCCTGAGCGGCGGGCGAGAACGGCACCGGCATGAACGCCCTCCGAGCCCGACGGCGCAGCTCGCCTGCGCCGTCGGGCTCGAACGGTTTGCGGAAGTCGACAAAGATGCGGCGAATGAGCAGTTGCCGGGCAGTCCTCGGCGCGCCCCGCCGTCTCGGGGTGCCGGACACCCTAGGCTTACAGCATCTAAGGGAGGATCCCTCATCCCCACATCCCCCATCCCGCTCAATCAAACGGAGGAATTCTGGTGGCACGCAGCGCTGAGAGTGTCGACCTGCTCAAGTGCTCCTTCTGCGGCAAGAGTCAGAAGCAGGTCAAGAAGCTCATTGCCGGTCCCGGTGTCTACATCTGCGACGAGTGCATAGAGCTGTGCAATGAGATCGTGGACGAGGAGCTCGGGGAGTCCGCCGCCGGCGTGCCCCTCGAGCTGCCCAAGCCGCAGGAGATCTTCGACTTCCTCAATCAGTACGTCATCGGCCAGGAGAGCGCCAAGCGCGCCATGAGCGTGGCCGTCTACAACCATTACAAGCGCGTCCAGGTGCGCGAGCGCTCCGTGGCCGAGGGCGACGGCCTGGAGCTGGGCAAGTCCAACATCCTCCTGCTCGGGCCCACGGGCACGGGCAAGACCCACCTGGCCCGCACGCTCGCCCGCCTGCTCGACGTGCCCTTCGCCATCGTCGACGCCACCGCCCTGACCGAGGCCGGCTACGTGGGCGAGGACGTGGAGAACATCCTCCTCAAGCTCATCCAGGCGGCCGACGGCGACGTCAAGCGGGCGGAGAAGGGCATCATCTACATCGACGAGATCGACAAGATCGGCCGGAAGGCGGAGAACCCGTCGATCACCCGCGACGTATCCGGCGAGGGCGTGCAGCAGGCCCTGCTCAAGATCATCGAGGGCACCACGGCCTCCGTGCCGCCCGGGGGCGGGCGCAAGCACCCCCACCAGGAGTTCCTGGAGATCGACACCACCAACATCCTGTTCATCGCGGCCGGGGCCTTCGCGGGCATCGAGGACATCGTCCGGCAGCGCCAGCGCAAAGAGGTCGGCGCACAGCTGGTGGGGTTCGGCGCGACCCTGACCAGGGACTCCGCCAGGGACGTGTTCGCCTCGCCGGTGCGCCCGGAGGACCTTCACAAGTTCGGTCTCATCCCCGAGTTCATCGGGCGCCTTCCCGTGATCGCCACCGTTCAGGATCTGGGCGTGCCCGAGCTGGTGCGCGTGATGACCGAGCCCAAGAACGCGCTCGTGTCCCAGTACGAGTACCTCTTCAGCCTCGACGGCGTCGAGCTCGTCTTCACCGATGAGGCCATCGAGGCCATCGCCTCCCTGGCCCTGGAGCGCAAGACCGGTGCCCGGGGACTGACCAGCATCGCCGAGGAGGTCCTGGGCAACGCCATGTTCGAGGTGCCCTCCATGCCGGAGGTCGGCCGGGTCGTCATCGACGCCGACGCCGTGCGCGGAACGGGACGCCCCCGGTACGAGGTGGGCTCGGGGACACTGGCGGCTGCCTACAAGGGGGAGCGGAGCCGAACGGCATGAGGCTCGTTCCGGCCTCCTGCCAGAGCGGCGTCGGCGCCCTGGCGGTCCAGGTCCGACGGCCATGACGACGCAGACCGGACCGGAATCCGTGGAGCGGAGCCTGCCTGGCGTTCCGCCCCAGTTGGCGGCCTATCGGGCGACCATCGACAACCTGGATGCCGCGCTCGTGCATCTGCTGGCCGAGCGCTTTCGCTGCACGCAGCAGGTCGGCGTTCTCAAGGCCGAGCTCGACCTGCCGCCTTCGGACCCGGGCCGGGAGGAGCGCCAGGTGGTGCGCTTGCGCGCCCTGGCGCAGGATTCCGGACTCGATCCGGTTTTCGCGGAGAAGTTCTTCGCCTTCATCGTCGCCGAGGTGATCCGCCACCACGAGGCGATCCGTGACGAGATGACCGACTGAGCGGAGCGCCGGGCGAGGGAGTCCCCTGCCCGGCGATTGACCGTCTCACCTCAGGGTGCGCGTGTAGAGCGCATCGATCTCCTTGGCGAAGCGCTCCTGGGCCTGAGCCCGACGGACTTTCAATGAGGGCGTGAGCAGCCCGTTGTCGACGGTGAAGTCGCCGGGCAGCACCGTGAACGTGCGGATGGACTCGGCCCGCGAGACCGCTTCGTTCGCCCGGGCCACCGCCTTCTCCAGGGCGGCCCGCACACGAGGATCCTGCGCCGCCTCGATCGGGGCCATGTCCTCCAGGCCGTGGCCGGACAGCCACATCGGCAGTATTTCCGCATCCAGGGTGATCAGGGCGCCGATGCAGGGCCGTCCATCCCCGACGACGAGCACCTGACTGACCAGCGGGTGCCCGCGCAGTCGGTCCTCCAGGATGGCGGGGGCGACGTTCTTGCCGCCCGCCGTCACGATCAGCTCCTTCTTACGGCCCGTGATCCTCAAGAAGCCCTCGGAGTCGAGGGAGCCGAGGTCTCCGCTGCGCAGCCATCCATCGTCGAGCGCCTCGGCGGTCGCCTGCGGGTTGTTTCGGTATCCGCGGAAGAGACCGATGCCCTTGATGAGGATCTCGCCGTCGTCGCTCAGCCTCACCGACGTGCCGGGCAGAGGCCGTCCCACTGAGCCGATGAGCGTGGCCGCCGGCAGGTTCACCGTGCACGGAGCGGCCGTCTCGGTCAGGCCGTAGCCCTCCAGGACGGTGACTCCGGCCCCGCGGTAGAAGTGCCCCAGGCGCTCGCCCAGCGGCCCGCCGCCGGAGATGACATGCGCGACCCGGCCTCCCAGCAGGCCTCGCAGAGTGGAGAAGACCATCCGGTCGAAGACGGCTCGCTGTGCGCGCAGGCCCCGGCTCAGCCCGTCAGGGGTGTCCAGGGCCCGCGAGTAGGCGATCGCGGTCTTGGCGGCCAGTCGGAAGACCTTCTGCTTGGCGCCGGTCGAGCGGGCGTCGGCCGCGTTGTAGATCTTCTCGAATACGCGCGGTACCGCGACGACGAAGGTCGGGCGGAAGGAGGCCAGGTCCGTCACCAGGTTCTTCACATCGGGCGCGTGCCCGAGGACCCCGGCCGGCGAGCAGATGATCGCGATCTCGACGAATCGTCCCAGCACATGGGCCAGGGGCAGGAACAGCAGCGCGCGAACCTCAGGGGCCTTGAGCACGTCCGGAACGTGGGCGACGGCGTTGACCCCCAGGTGGATGAGATTGCCGTGAGTGAGCTCGACGCCCTTGGGACGGCCGGTTGTGCCCGAGGTGTAGACGATCGTGGCCAGGTCCGTGCTCTTCAGATTCGCGACGCGGGCGTCGAGGTCGGCACTGCTGACGCTGCCGGAGCCGTCGGCGCTCGCTGTAGACGCTGTAGACGCAGTGGAAGTGGACGCGGCGGACTCGTCCTGCCCGCCCGTCGCCATGAGCTCGGTGACGGCGCCCTTGGCGAGGGACAGTACCCGCAGTCCGCTCAACTCGGGCACGGCCGCGGTGAGTGAGGTCAGCATCGTCTCCATGGCCGCGTCCTCGACCACGACCAGGCGCACGTCCGCATCGGTGAGGATCCACTGCGCCTGCTCGGGCGAGGAGGTCTCGTAGATGGGAACGACGACCAGGCCCGCCTCCCAGGCCGCGAAGTCGAGCAGCGTCCACTCGTAGCTCGTATGCGCCATGATGCCGATCGCGCTGCCCGCCTCCAGGCCGAGGGCCATGAGTCCGGTCGCGACCTGACGGACCTGATCGCGGAAGGCTCGGGCTGACATGTCCCGCCAGCGCCCGCCCACGGAGGACTTGCGGGCGATCAGCGGGCCGTCGGGGTTGACGCGCACGCGCTCGGCGAGTGCCCATGGGCCCGTCATGTCGTCATGAACGGGTGTGAGCAGTGGGGTGGAGATCTCGCTGGTCTCGCGGCTCGTGCTCACTCCTGCGGGCCCTTCCTCGTGGAGGCGTAGATATCGGCGATCGTGTCGGCGTACTCCTTCATGACCTGGTTGCGCTTGACCTTCAACGACGGGGTCAGCAGCCCGTTGGCCTCGGTGAAATCGTTGGTCAGCACCCGGTAGGTGCGGATGGACTCGGCCCGCGAGACGGCGCGATTCGTGCGTGCCACGGCCCGGTCCAGTGCGGCCAGGACCTGGGGATTGGTCGAGGCCTCCACGACTCCCATCTCCGGCAGGCCGTGGTTGTGCAACCAGCCGGGCAGCATCTCGCGGTCCAGCGTGATGAGAGCGGATATGAAGGGCTCGCCGTCACCGATGACGAGCACCTGGCTGATCAGCGGGTGCCCGCGCAGTCGGTCCTCCAGGATGGCGGGGGCGACGTTCTTGCCGCCCGCCGTCACGATCAGCTCCTTCTTACGGCCCGTGATCCTGATCCAGCCGTCCGAGTCGATGGAGCCGATGTCCCCGGTGCGGAACCAGCCGTCCGGCGTGAAGGCCTCAGCATCCGCAGCGGGATTGTTGTGGTAGTGGGAGAAGACGCTCATCCCGCGCACCTCGATCTCGCCGTCGGCGCTGACCCGGGCCCGGCCGCCGCAGACCGGCGGGCCCACGGTGCCGACCTTGTTGCGCCAGTCGAGGTTGACGCTGATGGGGCCGAGCGTCTCGGTCAGGCCGTAGCCCTCGAGGATGGCCAGGCCCAGGCCGCGGTAGAAGTGCCCGAGGCGCTCGCCCAGCGGCCCTCCGCCGGAGATCGCGTAACGGGCGTTGGGACCCAGCAGGTCGCGAATGGTCCGGTAGACGAGCCTGTCCGCCATGGCGTGCGCGGCCGCCAGCCTGCGCGAGGGGCCTGCGGGCATGTCCAGGGCGCGGGAGTACTCGATGGCGACCTTCGCGGCCCAGCGGAAGGTCTTGAGCTTGAAGCCGCCGCCGGCCTTCGCGTCCGCCGCGTTGTAGATCTTCTCCAGGACGCGGGGCACCGCCAGGACGTAGGAGGGGCCGAAGCTCTTGAGGTCAGGCAGCAGGGTGGCCACGTCGGGGGTGTGCCCGAGCACGCCGTTCCCGGCGATGGACAGCAGCTCCAGACAACGGGCGTAGGAATGAGCCAGTGGCAGGAACAGCAGCAGGCGCGTGTCGGGGGAGAAGAGCAGATCGGGGATCCAGCGCACCCCGTTCCAGGCCAGTCCCGCCGCCATGCGATGCGTGATCTCGACGCCCTTGGGATTGCCGGTCGTCCCCGAGGTGTAAATGATCGAGTAGAGGTCGTCGGCGTTCAGCGCGTCGGAGCGCTCGTCGAGGTCCGCGCGGGAGACCGTCCTGCCCTCGGCCGAGATGGTCGTGAGGGCATCGCGGTCCAGCGACAGCACCCGCACCTCGGCGGCGTTCGGATGCGCGGCGGCCCGCGCTGCGGCCGCGCCCCGCACCAGTTCGGCCAGCGCGGCCGACTCGGTGATCACAAGCCGCACATCCGCGTCCTGCAGGATCCACTGCACCTGGGAGGCGGAATCGGTCTCGTAGATCGGCACCGAGACCAGGCCCGCCCGGGCGACGGCCATATCGAGCAGCGTCCACTCGTAGGAGGTGTGAGCCATGATGCTCACGCGCTGACCGGGCTCGAGCCCCATTCCCATCAGGCCGGAGGCGACCCGGGCGACGTCATCGCCGAAGCCGCGGGCCGTGACCTTGGCCCAGGAATGGCCCAGTGCCGCCTTGCGCTCGATGATCGGTGAGTCCGGGGTGCGGGCGATGCGGTCGGCCAGGAGCCACGGGACCGTCCAGGACTGGTCAGGTTCGTTGATGACGTTGCTGGTGGCCGCATCATCAATGATGGAGGGCTTGCCTGCGACGGACACAGTGGGGTGGCCGGAAGAGGATCGAGGACTCAGACTCACCGGGTCATTGTGTCAGGTCAATCGATGTGAACGGCAGGAGTCGGCCAAAAGATCTGACGTTCTGTCTTGGAGAGATCCGCTAAGGAGGCTCAGGCTGATCGTGCGCACTCACATAACCGGGGGCGATGAACCCCGACGCGGACCCTGAAGACGCACCGGGCCCCGCATTTCAGTACTCAGTACTCAGTACATCGCATCGATCTGTTCGGAGAAGCGCTCCACCGCTACGGGGCGCTTGACCTTCAGCGACGGCGTCAGCAGACCGTTGGCCTCTGTGAAGTCGTCGCTGAGGACCGCGAACGTGCGGATCGACTCCGCCCGTGAGACCTGTGTGTTGGCTCGCGACACTGCTCGGTCCAGCGCCGCCAGCACCCGCGGGTGCGAAGCGGCCTCGGACACGGTCATAGCGGGCAGTCCGTGAGAGCGCAGCCACAGGGGCAGCATCTCGGCGTCGAGCGTCATCAGTGCGGCGATGAAGGGCCGGTTCTCGCCGACGACGAGGACCTGGCTGATGAGGGGGTGCCCGCGCAGAGAATCCTCGAGACCGGACGGGGCGACGTTCTTGCCGCCAGCCGTCACGATGATGTCCTTGGCCCTGCCGGTGATCCTCACGTATCCGTCCCGGTCCAGGGAGCCGAGATCGCCGGTGCGGAACCAGCCGTCCTCGGTGAAGGCGGACGCCGTCGCCTCGGGGTCGCCGTGGTACCCCTGGAAGACCGAGGGGCCCTTGAGCAGGATCTCGCCGTCCGCGGAGATGCGCACGGACATGGGCGGCAGCGGAGGCCCCACGGTGCCGATCTTCGTCAGTCGGGGGATGTTCACCGAGATCGGGCCCACGGTCTCGGTCAGACCGTAGCCCTCCAGGACGGGTATGCCGAGCCCGCGGTAGAAGTGGGCCAGGCGCTGCGACAGGGGTGCGCCGCCGGAGACGATCCAGTCCGCATTGCCGCCCACGAGGCTCCGGATGCGTCGGAAGACGAGGCGGTCGGCCAGCGCCCGCCGGGCACGCAGCGCGCGGGACGGACCCGTCGGGGCGTCCAGGGACCGGGAGTAGTCCACCGCCACCTTCGCCGCCCAGCGGAAGACCTTACGAGCGCTGCCGGAGGCCGCCCGGGCGTCGGCGGAGTTGTAGATCTTCTCGAGCACTCGCGGCACGACCAGCAGGTAGGACGGGCGGAACGCGGCGAGATCCGGCAGGAGGTTCTTGGTGTCGGGCGCATGGCCGATGACTCCCTCACCGGAGATCTGGAAGACCTGCAGGAAGCGGGCGAACACGTGGGCCAGCGGGAGGAAGAGCAGGAGTCTGGAATCGAGCCCCATGGCGATCTCCGGCATCCATTGATGCGCATTGGTGCACAGGTCGGTGAAGTTGCCGTGGGACAGGACCGTGCCCTTGGGGGTGCCAGTGGTTCCCGAGGTGTAGACGATTGTCGCCAGTGAGGAGGTCCGCAGGGACTCGGTGCGCTCGGCGAGCACGGAGGCCGGAACATCGCGGCCGTTCTCGGTGATGGTGCGGATCGCTCCGGCATCCAGGGACAGCACGCTCGGGCTCTCCCGTCCGACTGAGACGGCGGCCGTGCGAACGAGCTCGGCCATGGTGATCGTCTCGGTGACGATGAGGCGGGCCTCGGAATCGGCGAGGACGTGGGCGATCTGCTCGGCCGAGCTCGTCTCGTAGATGGGGACCGGGACCAGCGCGGCGGTCCAGCAGGCGAAGTCGAGCAGCGTCCACTCATACCGGGTGCGCGACATGATGGCGACTCGCTCGCCGGGCTCCAGGCCCATGCCGATGAGCCCGGAGGCCACCGCGTCGACCTCCTCGGAGAACTCGCGGGCCGTGATCGTGCGCCACACTCCGCTCGTCTCCTGCTTGCGGGCGATGAGGGGGCGGTCGGCTGAGCGGGAGACCCGGGCTTGCAGCAGGGCGGGAATGGTCGTCCGCTCATCAATGCGCGTGAGAGTAGGAGCGTGCCACTCCAGCGCGTGTCCGGTGGAGGCGCCCGGGGAGGGGGACGGGGCAGGTGGGGATGGGGCGGTCATGAACAGCATTACAGCACTCCATCCGCCATCCCAGTGCGCGGGAGGCGGGGAGCAGACCCCTACTCACGGGCCCCGCTGGTGACACACTGGTGGAGCGGCCCCCGCGCCGGCAGGGGCAGGGGCGCTCGAGTCAGGAATGGCGGGACGTTCGGGAGGTCTCAGGGGCGATGGGGAAGGTGCGCAGGGGAGTCCTCCTGCCGATTGGGATTCTCGTTGCCCTGGCCGTCGTCGCGGTCGTCCTGCTCATGGCGCGCGTACCCGCACCGGATACCCGGGCCAGGCCGGACGCCGGCCTCGTCCAGACGGCCCTCGACGATCATCAGGCGGTGCTCGATTCCGAATGGACGGATCCCGAGGCGTCCACCGGCGCACCGAGCCCCATGGCCGCGGAGGAGACGATCCGCCGTGTGCGGGACGGGCTGGCCCAGGACGGGCTTCCGGTGACCTCGGCGACGAGCAGTGCTCACCTCGAAAGGGCGACCTTCCAGGACGACGGCAGCGTGCTGGCCGCCGTCACGGTGACCACCACTTATGCCTACGAAGGGGGAGAACCGGACTCGGCCGCAGTCGACCCCCACTGGATGACTCTGACCGGCGGCGACGCCACCGGCTACTCGGTCGTGCAGGACGAGGTGATCGACGAGACGGCCTTCAAGGGGACGCTGGATGCTCCTGATGAGGTCCAACGGCGGGCCGACCTCATCGGCCTGGCCATCTAGGTTGCCTTCGGTGTGCTGATGCTGGCTGCCGCCTTCCAGCCGTGGCTGGTGCGGCGTCGGCTCCGGCTTGCTCGCCCCGACTCCGGACGCCCGACAGGCTTTCTCACCGCCCTGCTGGTGGACGGGCCCGCGGCCCTCGCCGTCGCCCTCGCATGGCTCTTCACGCTGGGCGGCGCCTCTACCACCAGCGACTTCGACGGCAGCCGGGCGACCTGTATGCGTGAGCGCCTCACCTCGCTCGACTCCCGACTCGAATCCGGCGACGGACTCTGGCACGGCTGCGTCGCTCACAGCCGGATCGATGTCGCCTTGGCGCTGGTGATCGCGACGGCCGTCATCGTGGTGGAGTACCTGATTCTTAATGAGGACCCCCGGCTCCCCGAGCCCGACGAGTAAGCCGGAGCAGCGTCTTTCCGGGGTGCGGCGGATGCGGCAGATTCGCGGTGGACGCGACTGGATGACCTTCCCCGGTCTTGCTCCGATTGTGAACCGGCATGTGTTGTGGCCCCGACCCGCTTTCCCGGGTCGGGGCCACAACAACATGGATTGCACACGTGAACGGGTGTCAGCGCCTCACTTCTTGGAGCGCTTGGGAGGGGCCTGGCCGAGCTCGACGGCGGTGACGCTCACCGATGCGCTCTCATCGCCCTTCTCCGCGCCGTCGTCGGCCTGACCGGCCACGGACGTAGAGTCGGAGTCGGAGCCAGAGTCGGAGTCCACGATCTCGACCGTGAAGGGGCCGGTGACCTTGGCGGCCTCGATCAGGTCTCCCTGCACGGCCTCGACCGCGGGCGCGACCTCGGGCGCCACCGCCAGAGCGACTGACAGGATCGGCGTCTTCTGGCTCGTCTTGGCCTCCGACTTCACCTTGCGCAGCGCAGCCAGGGCGGCCCCCGCGTGCGCGATCAGCTCGGGATCGGCATCGCCCGCGGCGACTCGCAGCTCCGCCGCTTCGGGCCAGGAGGCGCGGTGCACGCTCCCGGTGCGGTACCAGCTCCACACCTCCTCGGTGACGAAGGGCAGGAAGGGGGCCAGCAGGCGCACGAAGGTGTCCACCGCGATCGCCAGCGTCGTGCGGGCACTGCGCACCGCCGCGGCGTCGTGCGCGCCGTCGAAGTCGTTGGCCCGGTCCTTGACCAGCTCGATGTAGTCGTCGCAGAAGGTCCAGAACAGCGACTCCGTGGCCTCCAGCGCGCGGGCGTGCTCGTACCCCTCGAAGGCTGCCGTCGCGGACTCGACGACATCGGCCAGGGCGGCCAGCACCGCGCGGTCGATGGGCTCGGTGACGGCGCTCGCGTCCAGGCTCGGCGGCGGCGCGGCGGCCAGCGCCGCCTCATCGGCGTCGAATGGGATCCCCATGGACAGGGCGAACTTGGAGGCGTTGAGGACCTTGATCGCCAGGCGCCGCCCGACCTTGATCTGCGCCTCGTCGAAGGTGGCGTCCAGACCCAGGCGAGCCGAGACCGCCCAGTAGCGAACGGCGTCGGAGCCGTACTTCTCCAACAGGTCCATCGGCGTGACCACGTTGCCCTTGGACTTGGACATCTTCTTGTGGTCCGGATCCAGGATCCACCCGGACAGACCGGCGTGCGCCCACGGCAGTGCGCCGAACTCCAGATCGGCGCGCACCACGGTGGAGAACAGCCAGGTGCGGATGATGTCCTGGCCCTGGGGGCGCAGGTCCATGGGGTAGACGCGGCGGAAGAGATCCTCATCGCTCAGCCATCCCGAGGCCAGCTCGGGGGACAGGGAGGAGGTGGCCCACGTGTCCATGATGTCGAGCTCGCCCACGAAGCCGCCGGGTTCGCCGCGCTGCGCCTCGGTGTAACCGGGTGGGACGTCGGAGGAGGGGTCCACCGGCAGGGCGGACTCATCGGGGGTGATGACGGCGTCGTAGTCGACCTCGCCGTCGGCGCCGACCTCGTACCACAGCGGGAACGGCACGCCGAAGAAGCGCTGGCGGGAGATGAGCCAGTCGTTGTTCAGGCCCTTGACCCAGTTCTCGTAGCGCACCCGCATGAAGTCCGGGTGGAAGACCAGCTCGCGGCCCCGGGCGAGCAGCTCGGCGCGCAGGTCCGCGCCCGTGGCGGGATTGGTCCACTCCTTGCCGCCGTTGCGGATGTACCACTGCCGGGAGGTGACGATCTCCAGGGGCTTGTCGCCCTTCTCGAAGAAGTTGGCCTGGCGCACCGTCTTGGTGGGCTCGCCTCGCATCTCGCCGGTGGCGGCCAGTTCGGCCACCAGGGCCTCGCGGGCGGAGTAGGCGGTCTTGCCGGCCATGGCGGTGTACATCTCGCGGCCCGCCTCGGAGGTGATCCAGTCCGGGGTCTCGGCCTCAATGCGCCCATCCTTGCGCAGGATGGCGCGCAGCGGCAGCTCCAGGTCCCTCCACCAGTCGATGTCGGTGGTGTCGCCGAAGGTGCAGCACATGGCGATGCCGGCGCCCTTGTCCCTCTCGGCGGCGGGGTGGGCCAGCACCGGCACCTCCACGCCGAAGACGGGGGAGGTCACCGTGGTGCCGAACAGGGGCTTGAAGCGCTCGTCGTCGGGGTGGGCCACCAGGGCCACGCAGGCCGGCAGCAGCTCGGGACGGGTGGTCTCCACGCAGACGTCGGCGGTGCCGCCCGGGCCCTCCTCGATCGGAGCGCCGGCGGCCCTGGCCGCGGCCGCGGCCCCGGCATCGGCGATGTGGAAGGCGATGCGGTGGTAGAAGCCCGGGTACTCTCGGGACTCCAGCTCCGCCTGAGCCACCGCCGTCTGGAACGTCACGTCCCACAGGCCCGGGGCCGCCGACTGATAGGCCTCGCCGCGAGCCAGGTTGCGCAGGAAGGCGGCCTGGGCGACCTTGCGAGCCCGTGAGCCGATGGTCTGGTAGGTCTGCGACCAGTCCACGGACAGGCCCAGGCGGCGCCACAGGGCCTCGAACTGGGCCTCGTCCTCAACCGTCAGGCGCTCGCACAGCTCGACGAAGTTGCGCCGCGAGATGGGCACCTGATCCCTCGCCTTGATCGACTTGCCCTGACCACCGGTGAAAGGCGGCTCGAAGTCGGGGTCGTAGGGAAGGGTCGGGTCGCAGCGCACTCCGAAGTAGTTCTGGACCCGGCGCTCGGTGGGCAGGCCGTTGTCGTCCCAGCCCATGGGGTAGAAGACGGCCTTGCCCCGCATGCGCTGGAAGCGGGCGACGGCATCGGTGTGGGTGTAGGAGAATACGTGGCCCACGTGCAGGGAGCCGGAGACCGTGGGCGGAGGGGTGTCGATGGAGAACACCTCGGCTCGCTCGGCGCTGCGGTCGAAGGCGTAGGTCCCCTCGGCCTGCCAGTTCCCGCCCCATGTGGCCTCCAGACCATCGGTGGAGACCCTGGCGGGCACTCGCGGGCTGTGGACGGAGCTGGCAGAGTGGGCGGGGACGAGACGGGGTGAGGACCCTGCTGGAATCGCTGAAGTCGCTGAAGTCTCTGGAGTCGCTGGAGTCTCGGGCATGAGCCCGATTCTGTCATGGGGCGCGAGCCCGCCCCGAACGGGAGCCCGGTGCCGCCGTGTGAAGTGGACTACGAGCCGGGTTCGGCTGCTGCATGGTGACTGCGTGGGACGAGTGCCACGTTCCCGGTAATGACGATGGGGTGAAACGAAGCCCGCAGACGTTTATCGTTCTGTTAAGAAATCCGCTGACCAGCGATCCGCCCCATCCCGAGTCCCGAAATCACTGAGAGGAGAGCCCGTGGACGAGCGCCCTCAGACGGCCCCGTCCGGGACATCCCCTGACCCCTTCCCGGAAACCGATCCCGCTCCCGCACCTGCTCCGTCATCGCCGGCTCCTGAAGCCTCTGAAGCCTCTGACGCCTCCGTCGCAGCCCCTGCAGCTTCTACAGCTTCTTCAGTTTCTACAGCGGCCGCGCCCGCAGGATCTGCCGAGCTCGAGGCGCAGCGGCGCCTGCGGGAGGATACCGGCGATATCGAGCCCATCGATGAGGCTATCGCTGTCCCCATGACGGCTTCGGAGGCCTCCGAGGCTTTCGAGGCTTCGGCGCCTTCCGACGAGCAGCCCCCGAATACGCCCGTGGCACCGATTCCCGCGGTGAAGGCCGCGGCGGTCAGTCGACTGTCCTCGTTGGCGCGCGCGCAGATCGGTGTCGCCGCGGTGGTGAGCCTGGCGATCGTTGCGGCCCTTGCCGTATTCGTGCCGGGTTTCGGCGGTCGGGAAGGCGCCGCCGAGAAGGCCGTCGCACCCACGGCCACCAGTACGGCCGAATCCGAGCGGCCGTCGCCCACGCCGCAGGCGACGAGGACTGCCACCGCCGAGGCGAGTCGGCACGACGGCGAGGGCGCCGTCGCCGACTCCGATCAGCCGGACGCCGGATCCCCCGAGGCGACGGCTGCCGCCGGCTCCGATGACGCCTCGAGTGACGCCGGCGCTGACGGTGCCCCCGGTGGTGCTGGTGGCGCTGGGGGTGCCGGCGGTGCTGGTGGCGTCGCCGGTGGGGTCAACAGTCCCGACGGCGGGAGTGATAGGGCCTCCGGCGGGGGCGGCTCCTCGACCGGAGAAGGATCCTCCGCCGGGGAGGGGACTCCGGGCGGAGGATCCGAGGATCCTAAGCCGCAGCCCAAGGAGCCTCGGGAGGATGACCTCAACCCGTTGGAGCCAAAGCCTCCGGTGCCTTCGAAGCAGCCCGCCCCCAAGCCCACGACCCCTTGATCCTCGAGGGATCTTCGAGGGGCGACGCCAGGGCGTTCGGTCGAGCAATCGCGGTCGAAGATAAATAGCAGATAGATGGCCAATAGGCTCCCGCTAGGAACCCGATAGGAATAGGATCGAGCTGTACCTCTCGCGCCGTCCTCGTGACGTCCGGGCCCGTGACCGCTTGCGACGCTCGCAGGACCACCCCTCACCACCGAAGAAGTTCTCGAAGGGACCACGCGACCATGGATCATGAAAAGCATTCGAAGAATCCCGATACATCCGACGCAGAGGGCGCGGAAGACGCGGAGGACACAGGGCGAGTCCGGTCCGCATCAGGCGTGACGCCGCGGCGATGGGACGATCGCATTATCAAGACCGTCAGCCTCGTCCTGGTCGCCGTCGTCGTCGTTTTCGCGGTGCTCAATGGTGAGGCCGCTGCGCGTGCCATCGGTTCTTTCAGAACTTTCGTGACCGGAAACTTCACCTGGTACTTCGTCGTGCTCGCCACGATGGCTTTGATGTTCTGCATATACATGGCGATCGGCGAACGCGGCTCCATTGTGCTGGGAGGGAAGGGGGCCAAGCCGGAGTACGGCCGCTTCGCGTGGTATTCGATGCTCTTCGCCTGCGGTCAGGGGATCGGGCTTATCTTCTGGTCCGTGGCCGAGCCCATTCTGGTCAAGGACGACGACCCGATTCAAGCTCATATGAGCGTTGATAAACTCGACGGCGCGCTGATCTGGAGCTATTTCCACTGGGCGGTGCACGGATGGGCCATTTACTGCGTCGTCGCCCTGTGCTTAGCACTCTCTTTCCACAACCGCAAAGCGCCGATGACCTTCCGGGATGCTGTAGTCGGGATGTTCCCGGAGAATACTCGCCGGCCGATCGGGCTGGCGGTTGAGATCATTGCCATTCTGGCCACTGTTTTCGGACTGTCGACTTCTTTCGCATTCGCGGCCATGCAGCTCTCCTCCGGTTTGGTGCAGACCTTCGGATTGGGCAATGGGAGCCTCATCCGCATCGTCGTCATCATCGGAATCGGAGTTTTCGCCGGGGTCAGCGTGTACCTGGGCATTGAGAAGGGGATGAAGCGGGTCAGTGAGGTCAACTCCATTCTGTCCATCGTGCTCGTTGTAGGGGTGCTCATCGCCGGCCCGACCCTCTACCTGCTGTCGGTTCTGCCTCAGACCGCCGGTCAGTACTTCTGGTCGATGTGGTGGATGGGAACCTGGACGGACGCCGGTTCCGCGATGGCGCCGCCGCATGTGTGGAGCGACAGCTGGAATGGCGTCTGGACCGTATTCATCTGGTGCTGGTGCTGGGCCTTCTCCCCGTTCGTGGGCTCGTTCATCGCGCGCATCTCCCGCGGTCGCTCGGTCAGGGAATTCGTTGTGGGCGTGCTCGGCATTCCCTCGGCGATCTGCGTCGTGTGGATCGGCGTCGTCGGCGGTGCGGCTCTTTTCTACGACGAGACGAGGGACGGTGTCGTCAGCGAGGCCGTGGGCCAGGACACCTCGCTCGGGCTGTTCGCCATGCTCAAGGAGCTGCCCTACCGGCCGGTGGTCTTCTCCCTCCTGCTGGCCGCCACCATTCTGGTGGGCACCTACTACCTGACGTCCCTGGACTCCGGCGTGCATGCATTGAGCGGATTCGTGGCGTCGGCTTCCAAGCCGTCTCGGGTATTCCGAGTCACCCTGGTCGTTGGCATCGCCGCCATTGCCTTCCTGCTGCTCAGCATCGGCGGCGAGAGCGTGGTCGGCACGGTGCAGACCGGCACCATTATCGGCGCCCTGCCCTATACCGTCGTCGTGCTCCTGATGATGCTGAATACGGTCCGTCAGACCAATCTGGAGATCAAGTCGCGTAACAGCGGCTCATAGCGGCTCGCAGCAGCCCTCAGCGGCTCTCAGCGGGCATCTGGTTGCCCCGCCCGCATCGGGTTAGGCTTGCCTGACCAGGTGTGGTGCGTCCGGGCGCCGATGCCGAATCTTGAGCTCTCTCCGGCTCTCTCCAGTTCTCTTGGGCTCTCCCGGCGCACCCGTTGATGAGGAGGCATGAGGATGACTGTCACCATCGGCACGCTCATCAGTCCCGCGCGCAAGGCCATGATCGTCTCCGGCCTGCTCACGGCCGCCGGGGCCGTCATGTCCGTCGTGCCCTATGCGGCATTGCGCAACATGGCGGCCATCTGGCTGGGGGAGTCGCAGGCCACGGGCTGGGCCGCCAGCTTGTGGGCCTGGGCGGCCATCGCCGTCGTCTCCCTCTTCGCCGCGCAGATGCTCTACCTCATGGGCCTGGGGCTCACCCACCTTGCCGAGGCGAGGCTGCGCCACCTGCTGCGCACGCAGGTGGTGGATGCCCTTGGCCACCTGCCGCTGGGGCGCGTGGCCGCCATCCCGCACGGCGCCATCCGCAAGATGGTGGCCGATGACACCTCCTCCATCCACACCCTCGTCGCCCACGTGCCCGGGGACGCCACCAATGCTGTCGTCGGAGCCGTGGCCGGCATGGCCTACCTCCTGTGGACGGATTGGCGGCTCGCCTTGGCGCTGCTGGGCGTGTGGTGCCTGGTCCTGGCGGCCATCGCCCTTCCCACCATGCGCGGTCTCAGCGGCATCACCGACCGCTTCGCCGTCGCGCAGACCCGGCTGTCGTCCGCCACCGTCGAGATGCTCGAAGGCATGAAGGAGATCAAGAGCTTCCATGCCACCGATGCGACCCGCACCCGCTTCAACGACGCCCGGAAGCACTTCTCCAGCATCTCCTACGAGTGGGTGTCCGCCTCCGGGAAGACCATCAGCCTCATGGGCGCCTTCCTGCGTCCGGCCACTGTCTTCGCCACCGTTGCGCCCCTGGCCGTCCTCTTCGTCTCCCAGGGATGGACGCAGCTGTCCGCCACGCTGCCCTTCTTCCTCCTCGCGCTGGGCCTGCCCGAGGGGCTGCAGACGCTGATCGGCATGATGCAGCAGATGTACGAGTCCCGTATGGCGGCCCAGAGCACCGCCGACCTCCTGTCCCAGGCGCCCATGCCCGAGGGCTCCCACAATGAGGGGGAGGGGCCGGCCCCGGGCCGCGTCGAGGCGGATGACATCACCTTCTCCTACGAGGCCGGCTCACCGGTGCTGCGGGGCGTCTCCTTCACCGCCGAGCCGGGCACAGTCACCGCTCTCGTCGGCCCCTCCGGCGGCGGCAAGTCCACCCTGGCCCGCCTCATCGCGCGCTTCTACGACGTCGACGGCGGCGCCGTCCGCGTGTCCGGCATCGACGTGTGCGAGGCGACCTTCTCCTGGCTGCTGTCCCGCGTCGCGATCGTGCTGCAGGACGTGGACCTGTCCCACGACTCGGTGGCGGACAACATCGCCCTGGGGCGGCCCGGGGCCACCCGAGAGCAGATCGAGGACGCGGCTCGCGCCGCCTGCATCCACGAGCGCATCACGCGCCTGCCCCACGGCTACGACACCGTCCTGGGCGAGGAAGGAGGATTCCTCTCGGGCGGCGAGAGACAGCGGGTGACTCTTGCCCGCGCCTACCTCCAGGACGCGCCCGTCCTCGTGCTGGACGAAGCCACCGCCCAGGCCGATCCCGCCTCCGAGCGCGACATCCACCTGGCCCTGTCCCGCCTGGCGGTCGGGCGCACCGTCATCGTGATCGCCCACCGCCTGTCCACCGTGCGCGACGCCGATCAGATCCTCGTCGTCGATGACGGCCGCATTGTCGAGCGCGGGCGCCACCGGGGACTCATGGAGGCCGACGGCCGCTACGCCTCCATGTGGCGCAGCCAGGACTTCGACTCCGCTGATGGTGCTGGCAGGGCTGACAGGGCTGATGGTGCCGGTGGTGCTGACGATCAGGCCGGCGTCCCGGCCGCCGCTGCTGCAGAAGGGGAATGACGATGTGGACGATGCTGCTGCGGCTCGTCAATGCGCGCAGGATGCGGGCGATCCTCGCCTGGTTCGTCGTCTCGGCGATCCTCCAGGGCGCGACCCTGGCCCTCATGATCCCCTTCCTGCGCGCCCTCTACGGGCGCTCGGATTCCCTGGTCGCCTGGCTCATCGCCGTGGTCGTACTCGGGGTGGTCACGGTCGCCGTGGACACCACCGCCATGTACCGCTCCTACCGGGTGAGCGTCTTCGAGGTCTGCGACACCATGATCGATCGCGTGGCCGAGCACGTGCTCGCTCTGCCGCTGGGCTGGTTCAACGCCCAGCGCGAGGCCGCTGTGGTCAATGCGACCTCGAAGGAGGTCAACACCCTGTCCCACCTGACCTCCATGGTCATCCCGAATCTGTGCAATGCCTTCATCGTTCCCCTGGTCATGCTGGTCGCCACGGCCTTCGTCGAGTGGCCGCTTGCCCTCATCATGGCGGTCACGATCATCCCCCTGGTCCTCATCTGGCGACTCATGTCCGCGGCGACCTCCCGCGCCAATGAGATGGAGAACTCCGCCTCGGCGGCGGCGGCCGGGCGCCTGGTCGAGTTCGCCCGACTTCAGCCGGTCCTGCGCGCCACCGGCGTCACCGAGACGGGCTGGGAGCCCGTGCGCGCAGCCCTCGATGCCGACTCCGAGGCCACCCTGAACGGCCTGCGCATCAAGGGGCGCCCCGGCCAGGCCTTCAATCTGACCGTCAACATCGCCTTCGCCCTGGTCATGGCCACGGGTCTGTCCTTCGTCAGCGGTTACCGGCTCGACGTGGTCGCCTACCTGGCGATCATGACCGTCACCTCGCGGATGCTCATGCCGCTGACCAGGGCCGCCCTGTTCTCCACCGAGGCCGACGGCGCTCGGGTCGCCCTGCGCGCCATGAGTTCCATCCTCGACGCCGAGCCCCTGCCCGAGCCGGCCCCCGAGGAGCGGGCCCGTCCGGAGGGCACCACGATCGCCCTGACCGACGTCTCGTTCTCCTACGACGAGGGGCGTCCCGTTCTGAAGGACGTGTCCCTGACCGCGCCGCAGGGACGGGTCACCGCACTGGTGGGGCCCTCCGGCGCCGGGAAATCAACGATTCTTCGTCTGGCCGCCCGCTTCTGGGATGTCGGCTCCGGGGCGGTCACCATAGGCGGCGCCGATGTGCGCGCCCTGCCCACCTCCGAGATCATGGGAATGACCTCCATGGTCTTCCAGGACGTCTATCTCTTCGACACGACCATCCGGGAGAATCTGCGCATCGCCCGCCCCGAGGCCACCGACGCCGAGCTGGAGGAGGCGGCCCGCCGCGCCCGCCTGGACCGGGTCGTCGAAGCGCTCCCGCACGGATGGGATACGAAGGTGGGACCCGGTGGCCTGAGCCTGTCCGGCGGTGAGCGCCAACGCGTCTCGATCGCCCGCGCCTTCGTCAAGGACGCCCCGATCCTCCTGCTCGATGAGATCACCTCCGCCCTGGACGGGGAGAACGAGTCGGCGATCACCGAGGTCGTCCGCGAACTGTCGCATGGGCGTACCGTCATGGTGGTGGCCCACCGTCTGTCCACGATCCGCCGCGCGGATGAAGTCGTCTTCCTCCAGCCCGCCGCCGGCGGTGCGCGGGTGGCGCAGCGGGGCGCACCGGACGAGCTGGCCGCCATGCCCGGGCCTTTCCGCGACTTCATCGAGGCGTCCACGGCCTCCTCCCGCTGGCACCTCGCGCGGGGCTGAGCTCAGACGCCGAGGGCGCGGTCGCGGGCGATCGCCGCCCGCACCGCCTCGATCACTGCGGGGGAGAAGCCCGCCCCCTCCATTGCGATCAGACCCGCCACCGTCGTCCCGCCGGGGGAGCACGCGGTGTCGAGCAGGTCCGCCAAGGTGCGGCCCGTCCCGTCCTCGGCTCGACGCTCCGCCTCGCGGCGGACCATGGACGCCGATCCGAGCAGCGCCTGAGTGACGATCTCGACCGCCCGCGCCTTGGGAAGTCCGGCATCGACGCCGCCCCGGGCGAGTGCCTCGATGAACGTGAAGATGAACGCCGGAGAGGAGCCGGCCAGGGCTGTGAAGGCCGAGAAGTCCTTCTCGTCCAGGACCATTGTGCGGCCGACCCGGCCCATGAGGGAGGCCGTGAGCTCCAGGTCCTCCTCGCTCGCTGCCGCGCCCGCCGTCAGGGCCGTCATGGATTCGCGGACCGCCGCCGCCATATTCGGCATGGCCCGCACCACGCGTGTGCCGTCCGGCAGCAGGGACTCCAGCCGCGTCGTCGTCAGCCCCGCCGCGATGGAGACGACCAGGGGCTTCCGGACGGCCAGGATCTCCTGCAACGGTGCCAATACGACGGGGATGACATGCGGCTTGACCGCCAGGATCACGACGTCGCTCGTACCTACGAGCTCCTCGGCGCTGGGGGCGAGACGCACGCCGGTGCGAGCGGCCAGCGCCGAGGCCGAGTCGTGCGCGCTCCACACAGTTGTGTCGCCACTATGCCCGGAGGCGATCAGGCCGTCCACTATCGCGCCCGCCATATTGCCCGCACCGATGAAGCCGTAAGTCGTCATGACCTCAGTTTATCCGCGCCCCGTGAGCCGGAGCTGTGCCGAAATCGGTCGGGTTCCGGTTCGAGTTCGGTCGGGTTCCGGTTCGAGTTCGGTCGGGTTCCGGTTCGAGATCGGTCCGGTTCCGCGTCGAGATTGTGGTGTGTCAGGGCGTCTGGGGTGGGATACACCGAACGCACCACCGATCTGCCATCACACCCGACGTTCGCGTATGTCTGGGGCTGTGGGTGGTAGGTCCAGGGGTCCGGTGGGTTTGTTCCCCGATACCCGCGCATGCCCGGGTGATGGATGTTGCACATTCGCGTGTGCTCCGCGTTGACGAAAACCGCGGAATCATGCGGAATAGTAAGGTTGCTTGTGGCCGTGGTCGGGCTCCCATGTGCGCAGTCCCCCCTGACTGCACATGGGAGCCCGACCACCACAGACAGTGATCATCGGAAAGGCGCGTAATTCCGGCAAAAACCAGTCCTCGTCCCGCAAGAGCCGTGCTCTCCCATGTGCGACACCGCAGACAACCGTGTCCATCGGTCGGATAACCGTGTCCGTGGTCGCTTGACGCACGACATCGGGGCGTCCCATCTCTCTGCGAGATCGACTTTTTCGAACGAGGTCGACGGTGGCGCCGTCGACCTCGTTCGAGAATGTCTATGTGGACGGGTCCTGCAGTACGCTCCCCGCTCCAAGACAAGGCACCATCGCCTCGGTGCGGAAGTGGACCGATCTCGAGCCGGAGTGCGACCGATCTCGGTGCGGAAGTGGACCGATCTCGAGCCGGAGTGCGACCGATCTCGGCACGGGTTTCGACCGATCTCGGCGAAAGGGGCGGGGCGGGGGCGCGGGGCTCAGGTCAGGACCGCCCAGCCGAGCGGCGGCAGGACGACGCCGTCGCCCTCGGGGCGCGGGGGCGGGGCGTCGTACGTCGAGGCCAGGACGAGCTGGTGGCCCGCCGTGGGCAGCCAGGCCTCGGTCTCCTCCAGGCTGAGGACGAGCACCGCCTCATTGTGCTCAGCATTCTCGTGCTCGGGCGAGTGCGCCCGCATGCGCAGGGACAGCACCGTGTTGTCCAGGTGAAGGGCCTCGACCTCGGCGTCGTGCAGCCACGGCAGGCGGCGGCGCACTCCGATGAGCTCCTGGTGCAGGGGCCGTACTGCACCGCCGTCGCGCTCCTGCGGCGAGACGGGCAGCTCGGAGCGGATGGCGTCGTCCCCGCCGAGCCGGTCCTCCTTGATGGCGCGCAGGCCGTCCTCGTCGCCGTAGTAGACCGCCGGCGTCCCCGGCAGGGTCATGAGCAGCGCCAGTGCGTGTGGCAGGCGGCGCGCATCGGGCAGTTGGGAGGCGATCCTGGAGGTGTCGTGGTTGCCGATGAAGGTCCACGGCACGAAGGTGGCGAGCAGGTCGGCATTGCGCCCCAGGGTCCAGTCCAGCTCGTAGAAGTTCGCCTCCGCCAGGGAGTGCCAGATCGCCTGCCACAGCTCGTACTGGGTCACGGAGTTCATGCCCGAGGCGGTCACGATGGCGGCGTAGTCCCCGTGGATGACTTCGCCCACGATGTAGACCTCCGGATGGTCGCGGCGCACCCGGGGGAGCACTCGCGTCCAGAAGGCCGGGTCCACGGCGTAGGCCGCATCCAGTCTCCAGCCGTCCACGCCGCGATCGCACCAGTGGTTCATGACGTCGGCGACCAGGTCCACCACGGCGTCGCAGGAGTGGTTGAGCTCGGGCAGCCAGTCCTGGCCCTCGAAGCGCGTGTAGTCAGGCGCAGTGCCCGGGGTCCATGCCTCCCCGGCTTCTTCGGCTTCCTCGCCTGTCGCGCCGCCTGCTTCGCCGCCTCCGGGCCACGTCAGGTGGAACATGGAGGCCTCGCGGGAGTGGGGGCCGGCCTCGGGCAGAGCCGCGAAGGCCGGGTGGTCGATGCCGACGTGGTTGAAGACGCCGTCGAGCATGACCCGCACCCCCCGGGCGTGGGCGGCGTCGATGAGGGCGAGCAGGTCCTCATTCGTGCCCAGTCGGGGGTCGAGCCGCATGTGGTCGATCGTGTCGTATCCGTGCGACATCGAGTGGAAGACGGGGCCGAGCATGAGCACGTTGCAGCCGAGCTCGACAAGGCGGTCGAGCCAGGGCAGCAGGCGGCGCAGGCGGTGCTCGGCCGCCATCGCCCCGGCCGGTGACGAGGGATCGTCCGGGTCGCCCTCCGGACACAGCGCCGGAGCGCCCACGGCGCCCAGGGGGAAGACGTGCCAGGCGATGGCGTGACGGACCCAGTCCGGTTCATTCGGAGCAGTGGAGCGGAGGGCGGAGGACTCGGGCGCGGCGTCGTCGGCGTGCATGCCCTCAACCTACCGCGCTGACGATGCGAATAGTCGGAAGGTCGCCAGAACGTATGGGGTCTTCGCGCGCAACTCGCGGGATCGCGGCGATGAGGGGCTGTCGATTGCTTAATCCATACCGTATGGTATTTTACATACCGCCTAGTTCGTACCGATCGGTATATCGATTGTGCGATACCGCGACGATCCGGACATCCAGCCAGTACCAGTCAGTTAAGGAGCATCGGGCATGGCCGCCATCAGCGAGGACATCGACGAGAGGACGAACAAGGGGATGAATGAGGATCTGCTCACCATCACCGACCTCCACAAGCACTTCGGCTCCGGTGCGCGCACCGTGCGCGCCAACGACTCCATCTCGATGAACGTGGCCTCCGGCCAGGTCGTCGGACTGCTCGGACACAACGGGGCGGGCAAGAGCACGCTGGTCAACCAGGTGGTGGGCCTGCTGCGCCCCACATCCGGGACCATCAGACTCGACGGCTTCGATGCGGTCGCCCGGCCCGCCGCGGCCAGGCGCGCCGCGAGCGTCCAGGCCCAGGCCAACATCCCGATCACCGGGCTGACGCCGCAGCGCGCCATCGAACTCGTCGGACGCGTCCGCGGGGCCGACCGGCGTCGTGTGCGCCGGCGGGCGGAGCAGCTCATCGACGCCCTCGACATCGGCCAGTGGGCCCGCACTCCGGCCCAGAAGATCTCCGGCGGAATAGCGAGGCTGACCGCCTTCGCCATGTGCGCCGTCGTCCCGGGGCGGCTCGTCATCCTCGACGAGCCGACCAATGATGTCGATCCCGTGCGCCGCCGCCTGCTGTGGGACCAGATCCGCGCACTCGCCGACGACGGCGCCGCCGTCCTCCTGGTCACCCACAACGTGCGCGAGGCGGAGCGGGCGGTCGACCGGCTCGTCATCCTCGATCGCGGTCGCGTCATCGCCCGGGGAGCGCCCGATGATCTCATTGCCGCGCGCCCGCACCCCGTCGTCCTGGAACTCACGGCCCCTCCCGGCACCGTCCTCGACCCGCCTCCCGGACTGACCGTCGAGCGCTCCGAGGGCGCTCGCACCGTCGTCGGAGTGCCCGCCGAGCAGTCGACCGAGGCCATCGCCTGGGCCTCCCGGCTGCGCGAGGACGGCGTCGTGGAGCGCTACAGCCTCGAGCCGGTCTCGCTGGAGGACGTCTACGTCGACCTCACCGCCCACGGCTCCCGGAGCTGACGACCCTGGCGACAGTCCCGATACCCAGACAGCCCCGACACCCCCGACTATGCCTGATCATGAAGGAGAAGAAGCACGTATGACCGCTGCGATCACGACCGCCCCAACCACTCCAGCCGGGCTGTGGCGTCAGACCGGCCTGCTCATTCAGTGGCAGCTGCGCCGCTCTCTGCCCGTGATGCCGTTGCTCATGGTGATCCAGGCGCTCCTGTCCGTCTCCACGATTCTCGGGTACGGGCTCATCGCCGGCGACCCGGGGCCGGAGGCGAGTCTTTACCTGGCGACCGGTGCGCCCGCCATCTCCCTGGTGGTCCTCGGCCTGGCCATGACTCCCCAGTGGGTCTCCCAGTCCCGCACCGAGGGGAGCCTGGACTGGATGCGCACGCTCCCCGTGCCGCGGATCGCCTTCCTGCTGGCGGACCTCACCCTGTGGACGCTCCTGGCGCTGCCCGGCCTGGTTCTCGGGGTGGTGGTCGGCGCCGCCCGCTTCGACATCTCTCTGAGTCCCGCCTGGTGGCTTCTGCCCGGGGCTGTCCTGGTGGCCCTGACAGCCGCCTGCATCGGGTACGCCATCGCCAACCTCCTGGCGCCTCCCCTGGCGCAGATCATGTCGCAGGTGCTCATCTTCGTCATCATGCTCTTCTCGCCCTTCTCCTACCCGGCCTCCCAGTTGCCCGGCTGGGCCCGGACCGTGCACGAGTGGCTGCCCTTCGAGCCCATGGCCCAGGTCGTGCGCGCGGGTCTGTGCTCGCAGGACGCGTCCATGACGGTTCGCTCCTGGATCGTGCTGGGAATCTGGGGCGCGGCGGCGATGGCGGGGGCCGCCTGGGCCCTGGGGCGCCGCGTCTGAGAATCCGCGGGATAAGGTGCGGCGCCCGCCTAGAATGAGGCCATGGCACGCCAGGACTCCCCGCGCGACTCGGACGACCCCCTCGCCGAGGTCCAAACAGCCACGCGCGCCCTCAACGACGCCATCAATTCCCTGACCCGCTCGGTTGTCGAGACCTCCACTCGCACCAGTCAGGACGCCGTCGCCGGTTCCATGCGCAAGGCCGCCCGCTCCCTGAGCGCGGCGGCTGAGCGTCTGGGCGGGAGCACTGCCAAGGGCGGCAACTCCCGCGGACGGTCCGAGGCCACCCGTCAGCGGTTGCTCGAGGCGGCCGGGCGCGTCTTCGCCGCCAAGGGCTATGAGGGCGCCTCCGTCAGCGATATCGCGGCGGCCGCCGGTTTCACCAAGGGCGCCTTCTACGCCTCCTTCTCCTCCAAGGAGGAGGTCTTCCTCGAGGTGGCGCGCTTGCGCTGCGGCGCCGAGGAGGACGGCGGGTCCCAGGGCTCCGACTGGCAGTACGACCTGGCGGACGTCCCCATTGAGGACGTTCTTCTTCAGCTCGAGTTCTGCCTGTACGCGGTGCGTCATGAGGGCTCGGACTCCCGCGGGGTGCTGGTGGACAGCTGGCACCGCTCCTTCGAGGCGGTGGCCGCTCAGGTGGCCCGTCACAAGGGGCGCGACGCCGCCGCGGAGGAGGACGTCGAGACCGCCTTCGCCATGGTGTCCGTGGGACTCCTGGGGTCGATCATCGGTGCGGCGACGAGCCCGGAGGAGACGAACCCGATGGTTCAGGGCACCTGGGCGCGCCTGCTCGGCCCGCAGCACGACTCTCCCGAGCCCTGAGTCCGCGGGCCGTCCCAGCCCGGGACCGGGGTGCCTCATGTCAAGGTGCCCGCGAAGTGTCTTCGGTGCCTCATGTAGGAA
>ERZ772993.213-NODE-213-length-30548-cov-7.526580_pt1 | contig 30548 bp, 25 predicted proteins | sample MGYA00580670_ERZ772993 | MGnify/ENA primary metagenome ERZ772993 (study PRJEB29015, sample SAMEA2737936) | human oral metagenome | biome: human oral; feature: human-associated habitat; material: dental | place: China | collected 2136 ... | reverse complement strand
GCCTACTTCGAGGTCTGCCACGAGATGAAGCTCATCGTGGACCTCATCAACGAGGGCGGCATCACCAAGCAGCGCTGGTCGTGCTCCGACACTGCCGAGTACGGCGACTACGTCTCCGGCCCCCGCGTTATCGGCCCCGACGTGAAGGAGGCCATGAAGGGCGTCCTGGCCGACATCCAGGACGGGACCTTCGCGAAGCGCTTCATCGCCGACCAGGACAACGGCGGCCTGGAGTTCAAGGCGCTGCGCGCCGAGGAGGAGGCCCACCCGATCGAGAAGACCGGCCGCGAGCTGCGCGCCAAGTTCGGCTGGTCGCAGGTGGACGCCGACTACACCGAGGGCTCCGCGGCCCGCTGAGGCGGCGCCGCCGGAGTGCGCCGGCCCCCGCCTCGTCCTATGCGGCGACGAGGCGGGGGCCGGTTCCGCGCAGCGGGAGGCGCTCCCCGCGGCGGGGCAGTGGTGGGGGGCCGAGCGACGGGGCTTCGAATGCGCCTGGGAAGGGGCGTTCCCGCGCGGCGGGGCAGCGGGGCGCGCTGGCGCTGCGCATTCGTGCCAGGGGCGCGCCCGCGCATGGCGGGCAGTGGCACGCGCCCTCCGTCCGCGTGCGGAGCGCTCCCCTTGGGGCGTGGATCGTGCGACACTTGGGGGATGGGAGACACCAGAGTGGGTGGGGGGCCGCCAGCGCCGGCGCGCCGCCTGAGGATCCTCTTCGTCATCAACAACCTCTACACGGCGGGCAACGGGCTGGCCGCCTCGGCGAGGCGAACGATCGCCCTGCTGCGCGACGCCGGGCACGACGTGCGCGTGCTCAGCTCCGGCGGCGCCGACGAGTGCCGCCGGGCGGGCCTGCCCGCCCCCGACTACCCGCTCCCGGCGGCCCGCGTGCCCCTGGTCCACAGGATCATCCGCTCCCAGGGGTACGCCTTCGCGCACGCCGAGCGAAAGGCGGTCCGCGCGGGCGTCCAGTGGGCGGACGTCGTGCACCTGGAGGAGCCCTTCGGACTGCAGGCCCGGGCCGCGGCCGCCGCGCGGGCCGCCGGGACCCCCTGCCTGGGGACCTACCACATCCACCCCGAGAACATCACCGCGACCATCGGGCTCGCCGGCTTGCGCCCCCTCAACGAGGCGGTCCTGGCCTCATGGGTCCGGCGCGTCTACCGCCACTGCGCCGTCGTGCAGTGCCCGTCGGAGAACGTCCGGGAGCGCCTCGCCCCGCTCGGCATCGGCGCGCGCCTGGTCACCATATCGAATGGCGTTCCCGCGCCCGCCCCTGCCGTGGCCGCGGCGCGGACGGCAGCGGACGCGGACTCGGGCGCCCCGCCCACCGGCACGGGCACCGCGGAGCCCGCAGAAGGGGCGCCTCCCGCAGGCGCGGGCGCGCCTCCCTCCGAGGACTCCCCTCCGGACGGGACCGCGCGCCCGGGCGCCGGCGGAACCCGGTACCGGGTGCTCGTCGTCGGCAGGTTCTCGAGGGAGAAAGACCAGGGCACCGTCCTGCGGGCGATGCGGCACAGCGCCAACGCCCACCGCATCGACCTGGTCTTCGCGGGACGCGGGCCCACGGGCGCCCGCCTACGGCGGGAAGCAGCGCGCCTCGTCAGGAGCGGGGTGCTCACCCGGCCCCCGCGGTTCGCCTTCCTCGACGCCGACGGTCTGGCGGCCCAGGCGCGTGCGGCGGACCTCTACGTCCACTCCGCCACCATCGAGGTCGAGGGCCTGTCGTGCCTGGAGGTCCTGCGCCACGGGGTCGTCCCGGTGATCGCCCGCTCGCCGCACTCGGCGACGGTGCAATTCGCCAGGGATCCCCGCTGCCTCTACCGGGCCGGGGACGCGGGCGGGCTCGCCCGCGCCATCGACTACTGGCTGGAAGACGACGCCCGCCGCCGGGCCAGCGCCTCCCGGTACAGGGGCGTCGGCGCCCAGTACGACATCCGCCGCTGCGTGGGGGCGCTCATCGACGAGTACGCCGCCATCGCATAGGGCGCGTCCCAAAAGAGTGCGGGCGCGGGGCAGGCGCGGATCCCCGGGGACCCAGCCGTTCCTCCCCCCGCGGCCCTGGCCCTCGTCTCCCTCGGTGTCGCACACAAGGGAGGGAATTAGGAAACACGGGGCCGCACACAAGGGCTTGATCCCGCCCTTGTGTGCGGCGCGTGTTGCGTAAATAAGGGTCCTTGTGTGCGTAGCCGGGGGAGGGGCGCACAATCCGGGGGGATCGGCCCGTGGCCCCTCCCAGGCGCGCCGGGTCAGCGCGCGGCTTCCCAATGCGCGGACACCATCCGCCCGCAGCCGGGAGGGAACGGGAAGATAGCACCATGACAACGCTGAACATCGCAGTAATCCCCGGCGACGGAATCGGCCAGGAGGTCGTGCCCGAGGCGCTCAAAGCGCTCGCGCGGGCGCTGGAGGGGACGGGCACTGACATCGCCACCACCCACTTCGACCTGGGGGCCAGGCGCTGGCACCGCACCGGGGAGACGCTCACGGAGGCCGACCTCGCCCGGATCAAGGCCCACGACGCCATCCTGCTAGGGGCGGTCGGGGACCCCTCCGTGCCCTCGGGCGTCCTGGAGCGCGGCCTGCTGCTCAGGCTCCGATTCGCGTTGGACCACTACGTCAACCTGCGCCCCTCGAAGTACTACGACGGGGTCCCCACGCCCCTGGCCGATCCCGGCGACATCGACTTCGTCGTCGTGAGGGAGGGCACGGAGGGCCTCTACGCGGGCAACGGCGGGGCCCTGCGCGTGGGGACGCCCCACGAGATCGCCACGGAGGTCTCGGTCAACACCGCGTACGGTGTTGAAAGGGTGGTCCGCTATGCCTTCGCCCTGGCCCGGAAGCGCCGCAAGAGGCTCACCCTGGTCCACAAGCACAACGTCCTGGTCAACGCCGGCCACCTGTGGCGGCGCATTGTGGAGTCAGTCGGCCGCGAGTACCCCGATGTGGAAACCGGCTACTGCCACATCGACGCCGCGACGATCCACATGGTGACCGACCCGGGGCGCTTCGACGTCATCGTCACCGACAACCTCTTCGGGGACATCCTCACCGACGAGGCGGGAGCCGTCACCGGCGGCATAGGCCTGTCCGCCTCGGGCAACCTCAACCCCAGCGGCGAGTTCCCCTCGATGTTCGAGCCCGTCCACGGCTCCGCGCCCGATATCGCCGGTCAGGGGAAAGCGGACCCGACGGCGGCCATCGCCTCGGCGGCGCTCATGCTGGACTTCCTGGGGCACGGTGGGCCGGCTGGGCGCGTCGAGGCGGCGATCGCCCGCGACATGGCCGCGCGGGCGGAGGCGAACCGCGCGGGGGAGCCGCTGGCGCGCACCACCGAGCAGACCGGCGACGCGATCACCGCGCTCATCTGAGGGGACTGCCGCGCCGTGCGCTCAAGCGCTGCGGATCCCGGCCAGGGGCCCGGAGGGGCGCCCCCGTGCCCGCGCTTGCGGCGGTGAGGCGGGCGGACTGGGCGAAGCGCCCGGAGGGGCGCCCCTGCGGCCGCGCAGCACGGGGCGCACAGGTCCGCGCGGTGGCGCGGCACCGATTGGAGCTCCGCCCGCCGGGCGCCGTCACTGGACCCCGATGACCGCCCCGAAGGCTGCCACCGAACCCCAGCGGGTGATATCGGTGAGCGCCGTGTTGACCCCCACTGCCCGCACGGAGGCCGAGTCGGAGGCCAGCAGGGACACGTCCGCGGCCACCAGGTCCACCGCCAGGTCGGCGGGCGAGGACGAGGGCAGGGAGCAGCGCACAGTCCGCGCATCGGCCACGCCGGCCGACAGCGCTTGGTCGGCGCGCACCATGAGCTCCTCGGCGCGCTCGTCGGCATCGGCCAGCGGCTCGCCCGAGACACGGTTGCGCGGCAGCATCTGGGCGACGCAGTCCCACGAGGCGACCGCGGCGGACAGCGCGGGCGACGAGGCCAGGCCCTGGTCCGCCCGGCCGAACGGCAGGGCGGGCAGTGGAGAGGTGTGGAAGTCCTGGACGCCCCAGGTCTGCACCCCCGCCCCGCTGAGTCCGTTGAGCCGCTGGTTGGCCGACTCCGCCCGCGCGGCCCCGGTGGTCACCGAGATCCCGTAGACGGAGGCCAGGGACTGGGCGCTGCGGTAGCGCCCCAGGGCGATCGCCGCCAGGGTGCGCGCGTCATCGCCCGACTCCGTGGTCGTCGGATCCGCAGCGGCAGCCAAGTCGCGCTCGGCGGTGGCCGCCAACCACGCCACGAAGCCCTCGACGTCCACGGGGGCGTCGGAGACGGGCGCGGGTTCCTCTGCGCCCTCGGGGGGCCGCCCTCCCCACGGATCCCACAGTCCGCCCAGTGCCGTGAGCCTGGTGGAGGACTCGTCGGCCAACGAGCCCAGCGCCTGCTGGCAGGAGGCGCACGCCACGGCGGCCGTGGAAAGGGCCCGGGCGCGCAGCTCCGCCGCCGCCTCGGTGCGCGCCGACAAGTCCCGGACCTGGGCGAACCCGGACAACTGCGGCAGGGACGAGGAGGAGCATCCGGACACGACGGCGGCCACGACGGCGCACGCAGCGCCCGCTCGGGCGAGCGCGCCGCGCCTCGGTGCTGGGACCGGCGCGGGGCGGGTGGTTTCGGAAATCAAAACAGGCACGGTGGAATCATCCCACACCCCGGGTAGGATATAGACCCAAGTCGGCGCGCCGGTCCTGGCGCGTCCCACACAGCGGAAAGCGGGGAGCAATGGCACATCCAGCACGAGACGCGCGACTCGAGGAACTCCTGGGTCCGGTCGTCGCGCGCGAGGACCTGGAACTCGACGCGGTCGTGCGCACCCGCTCCGGGGGCACCCCCTTGGTGCGGGTCACGGTCGACACCCCGCTGGTCGAGGGCGCCGGTGAGCAGGCGAGAGTGGACTCGGACACCCTCGCCGCGGTCTCGCGCGCCGTGTCGGCCGCCCTCGACCGGGCGGACCCCATCGACGGCGAGTACCTGCTGGAGGTGTCCACCCCCGGTGCTGAGCGCGAGCTCACCGAACCCCGCCACTGGAAACGCCAGGTCGGCCTGCCCGTGCGGGTCAAGCTCCGTGACGGCGGGCACGTGAGCGGGCGTGTCCGCGCTGCGGACGACGTGTCGGCCACACTGGAAACCGACGGGGGAACGACTACCATCGAGTACGCAAACATGAAGAAGGCGCGGGCCCGCGTCGAACTCGGTTCAAAGGATTGAGGCGGACATGGAAATCGACATGACGGCACTGCGCATGGTGGAGACCGAGAAGGGCGTTTCCCTGGACACCCTGGTCGACGCCATCGAGGAGGCCCTGCTCAAGGCCTACCACAACATCCCGGGCGCGATCAGCGAGGCCCGCATCGAGATCGACAAGAAGACCGGGCGCGTCACGGTCATGGCCGTCGACGAGGACGAGGACGGCAACCCCATCGGGGAGTTCGACGACACGCCGAAGAACTTCGGGCGCATCGCCCAGGCCACCGCCCGCTCGGTAATCATGGCCAGGCTCCGCGACGCCGACGACCAGCGCGTCTTCGGCGACTTCGCCGGGAGGGAGGGCCAGATCATCACCGGCACCGTCCAGCAGAGCAGGGACGGCCACCTCACGCGGGTCCAGATCAGCGACGACTTCGAGGCCGTCCTGCCCGACTCGGAGAAGGTCCCGGGTGAGACATACCGCCACGGCGACCGCATCCGCGCCTTCGTGGTCGGCGTCGAGCGCACCGAGCGCGGCCCCCGCGTCACCCTGTCGCGCACGCACCCCGGCCTGGTCGAGAGCCTCTTCGAGCGCGAGGTCCCCGAGATCCAGCAGGGGCTGGTGAGGATCAGGGCGATCGCCCGCGAGGCGGGGCACCGCACGAAGATCGCCGTGGCGGCTACCCGCGAGGGCATCAACGCCAAGGGCGCGTGCATCGGTCCCGTGGGCGCCCGCGTCCGCGCGGTGATGACCGAGCTCGGCGGCGAGAAGATCGACATCGTCGACTACTCGGACGACCCCGCGCGCTTCGTCGCCAACGCCCTCTCGCCCGCGCGCGTGACCCGCGTCGTCGTCCACTCCGTCGACAACCGCACCGCGACGGCGATCGTCCCCGATTTCCAGCTCTCCCTCGCCATCGGCAAGGAGGGGCAGAACGCCCGCCTGGCCGCCAGGCTCACCAACTTCCACATCGACATCCACTCGGACACGGAAACGGGGGACGAGGCGACCGCCTCGCGCGTGTCCACGCCGGATTCCGTGACCAGTCGCTCATAGGAGTTGGCCAGGGGCCGCGCCGCGCGTGGATTAAACTAGGTAACCGTGTCGCAACCATCCGCACCGGGGGGCGCCGCCTCTGGCGGCCCCGTCCGGACGTGCATCGGCTGCGGCGAGCGCGGCGCGCGAGCGGACCTCGTCCGCGTGGTCGTGCCCCCAGGAGGCCCCGCGACAGTGGACCTCCGACGTGATCAGCCCGGCAGGGGCGCGTGGATCCACCCCGATCCCGCGTGCGTCCAGGCGGCCCGCGGACGCCGGGCGTTGGAGCGCGCCATGCGCGCGCGGACCGGCACCGGCTCCTCAGTGTGGGCGCAACTGGAGGCGATCGCGAGTCAAGCGGCGAACGCCGACGATCGAGAAACGGAAGCGGGTTGGAAGCTGATGGGCACCCGATGAGTACCCAGCGATGAGCTGCCAGCAAGACGAATAACGCGCCTCCTGCCCGGAGGCGCTTCCGGACAGGAGAAATGTGGCAAAGTTGCGTGTCCACGAGCTCGCCAAGGAGCTCGGAATCACGAGCAAGGAATTGATGGGGCGCCTGAAGGAAGCGGGTGAGTTCGTCAAGTCCTCCTCGTCGTCCCTGGAACCGCCCGTCGTGCGGTCCATGCGCGAGAAGTTCGCGGCCGCGAAGCCGAAGGCCGACGCGAAGCCCGCGCCGAAGAAGCCCTCCGCCCCCAAGGGCGGCGCGAAGGGCAGGGAGACGGCGAAGGCGAGGCCCGCGCCGACGAAGCCCGCCGCCCCCGCGGCGAAGGGCGGCGCGAAGCCCGCCGCCCCCAAACCCGCCGCCGCGCCCAAGGCGCCCGCGGCCCCGAAGCCGTCCGCCGCGAAAGCCCCCAAGCCCGGTGCCGCGCCCAAGGCCCCCGCTCCGGCGCCGGGCACTCCCTCGGCTCCCAAACCGGGTGCGCGCCCCTCGGCGAAGACCCCCAAGCCCGCGCCGCGCAGGCCGGACGGCCCCCGACCCGGCGCGCCCCGCCCCGGCGCCCGCTCAGCGGGCCCACGGCCGGGGAACAACCCCTACGCCTCGAGCCAGGGCATGCCCAGGCCCGGTGGCTCCGGCGGCCCCCGCCCCGGTCCGCCCCGGCAGGCGCGCGGCCAGGGCGGCGCCTCCCAGGGCGAGCGCCCGCCGAGGCCCGGCGCCCCCAGGCCCGCGCGCGGCGGCGCGCCCCGGCCCGGAGGCCGTCCCAACCCCGGGATGATGCCCGGGCAGGCGAACTTCGCGCGCAACGCCGCCGCAGGCGGCCCCTCGCACTCCGACCGCCCTTCGCGCCCCGGGCGCGGCAGGGGCGGGGCCCGCCCGGCAGGCGGCGGGAACGGCCCGTCGGGCGGTTCCACCGGTTTCGGCGGTCCCCGCGGAGGACGCGGCGGCGGCCGCGGCGCGACCCCGGGCGCCTTCGGACGCGGGGGAGGGCGCAACCAGCGCGGGCGCAAGTCCAAGCGCGCGAAACGCCAAGAGTACGAGCAGCAGAACGCGCCCGTCATCGGCGGCGTCTCCATCCCGCGCGGCGGAGGCGCCCAGATCCGCATCCGGCAGGGCGCCTCGCTGGCGGACCTGGCCGAGAAGATCAACGTCAACCCAGCTGCCCTGGTCACCGTCCTCTTCGCCCTCGGCGAGATGGCGACTGCCACGCAGTCCCTGGACCAGGACACCTTCGAGGCCCTGGGCGCCGAGCTCGGCTACGACGTCAAGGTCGTGTCCCCGGAGGACGAGGACCGCGAGCTGCTGGAGTCCTTCGACATCGACCTGGAGGCCGAGGAGCTCGAGGACCTGGAGAACATGGCCCCGCGCCCGCCGGTCGTCACCGTGATGGGACACGTGGACCACGGCAAGACGAAGCTGCTGGACGCCATCCGCCACACCGACGTCGTCGACACCGAGTTCGGCGGCATCACCCAGCACATCGGGGCCTACCAGGTGAAGGTCGACCACGAGGGCCGCAAGCGCCCCATCACCTTCATCGACACCCCCGGCCACGAGGCGTTCACCGCCATGCGCGCCCGCGGCGCGCAGGTCACCGACATCGCGATCCTGGTGGTCGCGGCCGATGACGGCGTCATGCCGCAGACGGTCGAGGCCATCAACCACGCGCAGGCGGCCGACGTGCCGATCGTCGTGGCGGTCAACAAGATCGACAAGGACGGGGCGAATCCCGACAAGATCCGGTCCCAGCTCACCGAGTACGGCCTGGTCGCCGAGGAGTACGGCGGCGACGTCATGTTCGTCGACATCTCCGCCAAGCAGCGCAAGGGCATCCACGAGCTGCTGGAGGCCGTGCTGCTGACGGCGGACGCGGCCCTGACCCTGGAGGCGAACCCGACGACCGACGCCCGCGGCGTGGCCATCGAGGCGAACCTGGACAAGGGCCGCGGCGCGGTCGCCACCATGCTCGTGCAGCGCGGTACCCTGCGCGTCGGCGACTCCCTGGTGGTCGGCTCCTCCCACGGGCGCGTGCGCGCGATGTTCGACGACACGGGCAAGGACGTGTCCGAGGCTGGCCCGTCCACCCCGGTCGCCGTGCTCGGCCTGACCTCCGTGCCCCGGGCGGGCGACTCCTTCCTGGTGGCGCCCGACGACCGCACTGCCCGCCAGATCGCCGACAAGCGGGAGGCCGCCGAGCGCCAGGCGCTGCTGGCCAAGCGCCGCAAGCGCGTGTCCCTGGAGGACTTCGACAAGGTCCTGGCCGAGGGCGAGGTCGACACCCTCAACCTGGTCATCAAGGGCGACGTGTCCGGCGCGGTCGAGGCCCTGGAGGACTCGCTGCTGCGCATCGACGTGGGCGACGAGGTCGCCCTGCGGATCATCCACCGCGGCGTCGGCGCGATCACGCAGAACGACGTCAACCTGGCGACGGTGGACAACGCCGTCATCATCGGCTTCAACGTCCGGCCCGCCGAGCGGGTGGCCGAGCTGGCCGATGCCGAGGGCGTCGAGATCAAGTACTACAACGTCATCTACTCGGCGATCGACGACATCGAGGCCGCCCTCAAGGGCATGCTCAAGCCGGTCTACGAGGAGGTCGCGCTGGGAAGCGCCGAGATCCGCCAGGTGTTCCGCTCCGGCAAGTTCGGCAACATCGCCGGCTCCATCGTCCGCTCCGGCACGATCCGGCGCGGCGCCAAGGCCCGCCTGGTGCGCGACGGCGTCGTGGTGGCCGACAACCTGGAGATCGCGTCCCTGCGGCGCGAGAAGGACGACGTCACCGAGGTCCGCGAGGGCTACGAATGCGGTATCACCCTGGGTTACAAGGACATCGCCGAGGGCGATGTCATCGAGACCTGGGAGATGCGCGAGAAGGCCCGCGACTGAGGCAGCGGGCGCAGGGGCGGGGGCCGGTCACGGCCCCCGCCCCCGCGTTCCTGGCCTCCATCTCGTACCATTGGGCGAGGAGTCGGCGCGCACGCGGGCGCGCGCCAATGATGCGGAGGTTCCCATGGCAGACGAAGCGCGCGTGCGCAAAGTGCAAGAGCGCGTCCAGCAGACGGTCGCGTCCATGATCGGACGGCGCGTCAAGGACCCCCGGCTGGAGTTCGTGACGATCACGGACGCCCGCGTCACCGGGGACCTGCAGCACGCGTCGGTGTTCTACACCGTTTACGGCGACGACGCGGCCAGGGCGGGGGCCGCCCGTGCCTTCGAGTCCGCGCGCGGCCTCTTCCGCTCCCAGGTGGGGAAGGTCCTCGGCCTGCGCCTGACCCCCACCCTGGAGTTCATCCCCGACGCGCTGCCCGAGTCGGCCGCCGCCCTCGAGGACGCCCTCGCGGCGGCCAAGGCGAAGGACGCGACGATCGCCGAGCGCGCCCAGGGCGCCTCCTACGCCGGGGAGGCGGACCCCTACCGCCACGACGACGAGGACGGGGAAGACCCCCGCGGGGAGGACTGAGCGAGGCGATGGCCCGCAGACCCGACAACCCCCGCCCCGGCCTCGTCGTCATCGACAAGCCGCAGGGGATCACCAGCCACGACGCCGTCTCGCGCGTGCGCCGCACCGCCCGCACCCGGAAGGCGGGCCACGCGGGCACCCTCGACCCGATGGCCACGGGCGTCCTCGTCGTGGGCATCGGGAAGGCGACGAAACTGCTCACCTGGGTGAGCGGGGACACGAAGTCCTACGAGGCGACGATCCGCTTCGGGGCCTCCACCCGCACCGACGACGCCGAGGGCGAGACCACCAGCGCCCCCGGGTGCTCCCATCTGGACGCCCCTGCCCTCGGCGCCGCCTTCGAACGGCTGCGCGGGGATATCATGCAGGTGCCCTCGGCGGTGTCCGCGATCAAAGTCGGCGGCCGGCGCGCCTACGCCCGCGTCCGCGCCGGCGAGGAAGTCGAGCTGGAGGCGCGCCCGGTCCGCGTCGAGCGCCTCGACGTCGTCGGGGCTCCGCGCCCCGCCGCCCTGCCCGCGCACGACGGCGGGGGAGGGGGCGTGCCCGTCGTCGACGTGGACGTCGTGGTCGACTGCTCCTCGGGCACCTACATCAGGGCCCTGGCCCGCGACGCGGGGACCGCCCTGGGCTGCGGCGCGCACCTGGTGCGCCTGCGCCGCACCCGGGTGGGGCGCTTCGGGATCGGGGACGCGCTCACGCTCGAGCAGTTCGAGGCGGGGGCCTGCGGCGACCCCGAGCGGCCCACCGTGCCCCTGATCCCCCTGGGCGAGGCGGCCCGGGCGATGTTCCCGGTGATCGGCCTCGACGCGCGCGAGGCGGCGGCGTTCGCGCACGGACAGGCGCCGGCGCGCGCAGCGCTCCCGGACGGCGCGGGGCCGCTGGCCGCGACCGCCCCCGACGGTCGGGTCGTGGGCCTGGTGGGGCGCAGCGGCGACCGGTTGAGGGCGCTGACCGTGTTCGCGGGACCGGGGGCAGAAGGAACAGCGGAAGAAGGGGCAGCGCAATGAGAATCTGGCACTCGCTCGCCGAGATCCCGGGCGCGCAGCGCTCAGTCGTGACCATCGGGAACTTCGACGGCATGCACAACGGGCACAAGAAAGTCGTCTCCACCTGCGTCGAGCGCGCCCGCAGGCGCGGCGTCGACGCGGTCGCCATCACCTTCGACCCGCACCCGCTGCAGGTCCACAAGCCCGAGGCCGGGGTCCAGCTCATCTCGCCCCTGCGCGACCGCCTCGACGCGATGGCCGCCGCCGGACTGGACGCGGTGCTCGTGGCCCACTACGACGTGAACCTCTACTCCATGGAGCCCGACGAGTTCATCCAGGAGTACGTCGTCGACCGCATGGGCGCCGTCGAGGTGGTGGTCGGCGAGGACTTCCGCTTCGGGCGGGCGAACGCCGGGACCATCGACACCCTGCGGGACCTGGGGCGCGGCCTCGGCTTCGACGTGGTCATGGTGACGGACATCGAGGCCCCCGAGGGGCGGCGGTGGTCCTCGTCGTGGGTGCGCTCCCTGCTGGCCGAGGGCGATGTCGCCGGAGCCGCGCGGGTGCTGGGGCACTTGCACCGCATACGCGGCACCGTGGAGCACGGCTTCAAACGGGGGCGGGCGCTGGGCTTCCCCACCGCGAACCTGGCCAGTGGGATCGAGGGCGTCGTCCCGGGCGACGGGGTGTACGCGGGCTGGCTGGTGCGCAACGTCCCGGGCACGCTGAGCGCCGAGTTCCTGCCCGCCGCCATCTCCGTGGGGACCAACCCGCAATTCGGCGCGACGGAACGCACGGTCGAGGCGCACGTCCTCGGAAGAAGTGATCTCAACCTCTACGGGGAGCGGATCGCCGTCACCTTCGTGTCGCGGATCCGCCCGATGCTCGCGTTCTCCTCGCTGGAGGAGCTGCTCGCCCAAATGGACGATGACCTGCGGCAAACGGCGTCGGTCCTGGGCATCGGCCCCGCCGGGCGCGTTGATCCCGACTCGGTCACGGCGCTCTAGTAGAATGCTGATGTCCCTGTGCGCCCGATGGTGTCCTTCGTCGCAGCCGCGTGGTCGCAATAGTCACACGTGCTACTCTTATTGAGCCGTCGATCGGCCGCGGACCGTCAGCCGCGGGAAATAGCCCCGCCGCCCCGTGCAACGAATTGAGGAGAAGCCTGTGCCGCTGAGCAAGGACGTCAAGGACCAGATCGTCGCCGAGTACGCCACCCACGAGGGCGACACCGGCTCCCCCGAGGTGCAGATCGCACTGCTCACCCAGCGGATCAAGGACCTCACCGAGCACTTCAAGACCCACAAGCACGACCACCACTCCCGCCGCGGCCTGCTGCTGCTGGTCGGGCGCCGCCGTCGCCTGCTGGGCTACTTGGCCGACATCGACATCGAGCGCTACCGCTCGCTCATCGAGCGCCTCGGCCTGCGCCGCTGACCCGCTCCGGCCCGGCTCCCCAAGGAGTCGGGCCGCTTTCTCGTGCCGGGCCGTGCCCGGCGATCCCGCGCCCGATCGAAGGGCGCACGCCAACCCGCGCGCAAGCTGACGGTTTTCGACAGTGGCTCACGGAACCCCCCCGGTGGCTCCGTGGGCTTCGATCGAAGGCCGAAGTGGAGCGCGACACCAACGAACCAAGGAGAAACGCCCCATGATGGAAGGCTCTGACATCGTCGCAGCCGAAGCTGTCATCGACAACGGCCGCTTCGGCAAGCGCACCATCCGATTCGAGACGGGCCGCCTCGCCCGGCAGGCCGCAGGCTCCGCGCTGGCCTACCTCGACGACGCCACCACCGTCCTGTCGGCCACGACGGTCGGCAAGAACCCCAAGGACCAGTTCGACTTCTTCCCCCTCACGGTCGACGTCGAGGAGCGGGCCTACGCCGCCGGGCGCATCCCCGGCTCCTTCTTCCGCCGCGAGGGCCGCCCGGGCACCGAGGCCATCCTGGCCGCCCGCCTCATCGACCGCCCCCTGCGCCCCGGCTTCGTCAAGGGCCTGCGCAACGAGGTCCAGGTCGTCGAGACCGTGCTCACCATCGACCCGGACGACGCCTACGACGTCCTGGCCATCAACGCCGCCTCCATGTCCACCCAGATCGCGGGCCTGCCCTTCACGGGCCCCATCGGCGGCACCCGCCTGGCCCTCGTCGACGGCCAGTGGGTCGCCTTCCCGCGCTGGAGCGAGCTGGAGCGCTCCGTCTTCAACATCGTCGTCGCCGGGCGCATCGTCACCAAGGACGACGGCTCCGAGGACGTCGCCATCATGATGGTCGAGGCCGGCGGCGGCAAGAACGAGTGGGAGCTCATCCAGGCGGGGGCCACCGCCCCCACCGAGGAGGTCGTCGCCGACGGCCTCGAGGCCGCCAAGCCCTTCATCAAGGCCCTGTGCCGGGCCCAGCTCGAGGTCGCCGCGAAGGCCTCGAAGGAGACCGCCGAGTTCCCGCTGTTCCTGGACTACACCGACGAGGAGTACTCCGCCGTCGAGGAGTGCGTGGGCGGCAAACTGGCCGAGGCCCTGCTCACCGAGGGCAAGCTCGCCCGCGACGGCGCCGTCGACGCCGTCAAGGAGGAGATGCTGGCCGCGCTCGCCGATCGCTTCCCCGAGGGCGAGAAGAACCTCAAGGCCGCGTTCCGCTCCCTGGAGAAGGCCACGATCCGCGCGCGCACCCTGCGCGACGAGATCCGCATGGACGGGCGCACCCCCCGCCAGATCCGCTCCCTGTCCGCCGAGGTCGAGGTGCTGCCGCGCGTGCACGGCTCCGCGCTCTTCCAGCGCGGCGAGACCCAGATCCTGGGCGTGACGACCCTGGCGATGCTGCGCATGGAGCAGCAGATCGACAACCTGTCGCCCGTCAACTCCAAGCGCTACATGCACCAGTACAACTTCGCGCCCTTCTCCACCGGCGAGGTGGGCCGCGTCGGCTCGCCCAAGCGCCGCGAGATCGGCCACGGCGACCTGGCCGAGCGCGCCCTCGTCCCCGTCCTGCCCACGCGCGAGGAGTTCCCCTACGCCATCCGCCAGGTCTCCGAGACGATGGGATCCAACGGCTCCTCGTCGATGGGCTCGGTGTGCGCCTCCACCCTGTCCCTGCTGCAGGCGGGCGTCCCCCTGCGCGCCCCGGTCGCGGGCATCGCGATGGGCCTGATGACCGGCGAGGTCGACGGCCAGCCCAAGGCCGTCACCCTCACCGACATCCTGGGCGCCGAGGACGGATTCGGCGACATGGACTTCAAGGTCGCCGGCACCCGCGACTTCATCACCGCCCTGCAGCTGGACACCAAGCTGGACGGCATCGACTCCCAGCTGCTGCGCGCCGCCCTGGGCCAGGCCCGCGACGCGCGCTTGGCGATCCTCGACCTCATCAACCAGGCCATCGACGGCCCCGACGAGATGAGCCCCAACGCGCCGCGCATCATCACCGTGAAGGTCCCCGTCGACAAGATCGGCGAGGTCATCGGCCCCAAGGGCAAGATGATCAACCAGATCCAGGACGACACGGGCGCCGACATCACCATCGAGGACGACGGCACCGTGTACATCGCCTCCTCCGACGGCGCCTCCGCGGAGGCCGCGCGCACCACGATCAACCAGATCGCGAACCCGCAGATGCCCGAGGTCGGCGAGCGCTTCGTCGGCACCGTCGTCAAGACCACGTCCTTCGGGGCCTTCGTGTCGCTGACCCCCGGCAAGGACGGCCTGCTGCACATCTCGCAGGTCCGCCGCCTCGTCGGCGGCAAGCGCATCGAATCGGTCGATGACGTCCTGCAGGTCGGCCAGCAGGTCGAGGTCGAGATCAACGAGATCGGCGACCGCGGCAAGCTCAGCCTCCACGCCGTCATCGACGGCGAGGCGGGCGACCTGGAGGCCCCCGCCGAGTCCGAGCGGCGCGAGCGCGCTGAGAGGCGCGACCGCTCCGAGCGGCGCGAGCGCCGCCCCCGCACCCGCCGCCGCCGCGAGGACGAGTCCGAGGCCACCCGCGAGGAGGGCGCATCCGACGAGTGAGCGGGCGCAACGCCACGCTTTGAGGGGTGTGGGGTGGACGCCGGTCCGCCCCACACCCCGTTCCCCTTGGGCCTCCCGGCGAGGCCATCGACCGACTAGGAGTCCCATGCCCCCCATCGCCCTTCCGCTCACTCCGGACGCCGCGTCCCTGTCCTTCGATGACGGCGACACCCGGATCCACCGGTCGATCGGGAGCACCGGCGTCAGGGTCCTCACGCAGCGGGTCCCAGCCGCCCAGTCGGTGAGCGCGTCCCTGTGGGTGCCCGTCGGCTCGCGCGACGAGGATCCCGCCCGCGCCGGGTCCACGCATTTCCTCGAGCACCTGCTCTTCAAGGGGACGGCCCGGCGCTCGGCGCTCGACATCGCGGTCGCCTTCGACTCGGTCGGCGGGGAGTCCAACGCCGAGACCGGGCGCGAGCACACGGCGTACTGGGCGCGCGTGCGCGACGCCGACCTGGGCACGGCGATCGACGTCCTCGTCGATATGGTGACGGGCTCCGTGCTGGATCCCGCGGACTTCGACACGGAGCGGGGCGTCATCCTCGACGAGCTGGCGATGGGGGACGACAACCCCGTGGAGGTCGTCCACGACGCCTTCCAACTGGCGGTCCACGGCGACACGCCCATCGGCAGGCCGGTCGGCGGGACCGCCGACGCCATCCGCGCGGTCGGGCGCGACGACGTGTGGGAGCACTACCAGTCGAACTACGGTTGCCCCTCGCTGATCGTCGTGGCGTCCGGCAACGTCGACCACGACGAGCTCGTCGAGCGCGTCGACGGGGCACTGGCCGCCTCGCAGTGGTCGACCGCGCCCCGCCCCCCGCGCCCCAGGCGCCCCACCGCCGCCCCCGAGGGGGTGGGCAGTGCGGGGGAGGGCGTCGTCGAGCGCCGCCGGGACGTGGGCCAGGCGCACGTGGTCCTGGGGTGCGAGGGCCTGCGGGCCACCGACGAGGAGACGCCCGTCATGCACGTCCTGCTGTCCGTGCTGGGCGGGTCGATGTCCTCGCGCCTCTTCCAGGAGATCCGCGAGAAACGGGGCCTTGCCTACACGACCTACGCCTTCGCCTCCCCCTACTCCGACACGGGCTCCTTCGGCATGTACGCGGGCACCAGCCCCGGCTCGGTCCCCGAAGTGGAGGCCATCATGCGCGCCCAACTGGAGGACCTCGCCACCCAGGGCCCCACCGACGAGGAGATGGCCCGCGTGCGCGGGCAGGTCCGCGGGGGACTGGTACTGGGCCTGGAGGACAACTGGTCCCGGATGATGCGCCTGGGGCGCTCGGAGATCATGGGGCGCTACCGCGTCGTTGAGGAGACGCTGCGCGACATAGAATCCGTGGACGCCCAGCAGGTGCGCTCCCTGGCCTCCCGCTTGGCGGCGCGCCTGAGGGCGCGGGCCGTCGTGCTCCCGCGCCAGTGGGAGCCCGCCATCACCCACACCCACTAGAAGGAGAACATTATGAAACGCGTTGCTGTGATCGGAGCCTCCGGGCGCATGGGGACCGCGGTGGTCGAGGCCGTCGGGGCCTGCGGGGACATGGAGGTCGTGGCGCGCCTCGACGCGGGCGACGCCATCTCGCGCGAGTCCCTGGGAGGGGCTGAGGTGGCCGTCGAGTTCACGTCCCCCGCCTCGTCGGAGGCCAATGTCCACGCGCTGCTGGACGCGGGCGTGGACGCCGTGGTGGGCACCACCGGCTGGGACGACGACGCCTACGCGCGGGTGCGCGCCCACGCCGAGGATGCCGGGCGCTCGGTCCTCATCGCCCCGAACTTCGCGATCGGAGCCGTCCTGGCGATGCGCTTCGCCCAGATCGCGGCGCCCTTCTTCGAGTCCGCAGAGGTCGTGGAGATGCACCACCCGGACAAGGTGGACGCCCCCTCGGGGACCGCAATCGCGACGGCCCGCGGCATCGCGCGAGCCCGTGGGGCCGCCGGCCTCGGGGACGTGCCCGACGCCACCGAGTCCGACCCGCACGGCGCGCGCGGGGCCAGGATCGACGGCGTTCCCGTCCACGCGGTGCGCCTGCGCGGGCTGACGGCCTCCGAGGAAGTGCTGCTGGGCAACCCCGGGGAGCAGCTGGTGATCCGCACCGACTCCTTCGACCGCGTCTCCTTCATGCCCGGCGTGCTGCTCGCGGTGCGGAGGGTCTCCTCCAGGCCCGGCCTCACCGTGGGCATCGAATCGGTGATGGGCCTGTGAGCCGGGGGAGCGGGAGGCCGCGCCGGAGCGGGGGGCCCCGCTCCCATTCCGACACTTCCGTCCGCCCCGCCGTGCCCGGGGACGAGCGCGCCATCGCCGCCCTCCAGTGGGGGGCGTGGCGGGCCCTCCTCACAGGGGAGGAGCTCGCGGCGCAGGGGCTGAGCGAGGAGCGGCTGCGGGCCGGGTGGGAGGCCGCCCTGTCCTCCCCTCGCCCCGCTTCCGCCGCGCTCGTGGTGGCCCTCCACGGTAACAGCGTCGTCGGATTCGCCCTGGCCGGCCCGGACGACGAGGCGGGCGCTGTCCGGGGTCAAGCAAGCGTTGCTGGTGGCCCGTCCGGCGCTGTCCGGGGGCAGGCGGCCTCTGCTGGTGGCCCGCCGGGCGCTGTCCGGGGTCAAGCGGGCGCTGCCGGTGGTCCGCCGGGCGTTGTCCGGGGTCAGGCGGGCGCTGCTGGTGGCCCGCCGGGCGTTGTTCGGGGTCAGGCGGCCTCTGCTGGTGGCCCGTCGGGCGCGGCTCCGGTTCAGACGAGTGGGGCCCCCGCGGCAGTGCCCACTCAGATCTACGAGCTCGTCGTGGAACCGCGTTTCTGCCGTTCGGGCCACGGATCGCGCATGCTGGCCGCAGTCGCCGACCTCGTCGGCGGGGCGATGCGGGTGTGGATCGACGCCCGCGACGAGGCCCGCCAGCGCTTCTTCTCCTCAGCGGGTTTCGCACCCGCCGGGGCAGGACGCACCATCGGCGACGGGCACACGCAGCACCTGTGGTGGGCGCGAGCAGAGTAGGCCCGGGTGCGTGCCCGCATCGGGGTAGGCAATGGTGCATTGGGGCAGGGCTCGTGCCCGCATCGGGGTGGGCAATTGTGCATTGGGGTAGACAACGGGGGTCAGCAGTGCGGCATTGGGGTAGGCAACGGTGCATTGGGGCAGTGCTCGTGCCCGCATTGGGGCAGGCAACGGTGCATTGGGGCAGGCAACAGGGTGGGCAATGCGGCATTGGGGTAGGCAACGGTGCATTGGGGTAGGGCGCGTGCCCGCATCGGGGTAGGCAACGGTGCATTGGGGCAGGCAACAGGGTGGGCAGTGCGGCATTGGGGTAGGCAGCGGCGCATTGGGGTAGGCAAATTGCCTGCTCCAATGGGTGGTTTCCTGCCCCAATGAGGCTTTCCTGCCCCCGATGCGTCCACTTGGCCCGGGAGGGACGCCCGTCGCGGCGCTGACGGGGTCCTCGTATGAAAGAGCGTGCCGGGCCGCCCGCGTCGCCAGCCTGACCGAGAGGCGTTGAAGGGGGCCTCGTATGAGGGAGCGCGCCGGGGGGCGTGCAGTTGGCCCGGTTCTCACAGTGGTACCGCGACTACGCAGCGACACCACGCTCTGCGAGTGTTATGGCGCTCGCAAGGCGGCGGTGCTCCTGTAAAATGTGATATCGCTTGCAGAAGTGCCCGTGCGTCGTCATGAAACGGGCCGCTTCCAAGATGTGACTCGACGAGGCCCGCTCGGCTCGGCGCCCGCCTCGTTCACTGAGCGCGGCGGGACCACCTGGCCCGTCTGCAGGGCATGGCAGGACCTTTCGGCCCCGTCGGCCCCCGACCATGAGACCCGGCCCCGGCGCTTGCCCCGTCCGCAGGGCATGGCAGGACCTTCCGGCCCCGTCGGCCCCCGACCATGAGACCCGGCCCCCGCCCCGGTTTCGTCCGCCGCCCCGGGACCCTGCGGGCGTTCCGAGGCGCGGAAGTCCCAGACGCGCGCCCCCGGGTAAAGGTATGGTCAAGGGTATGACGATGATTCCCCCAAGGCTCTTCGGCTCGCTCGCCACCGCGATGGTGACCCCCATGAAGGCGGACGGCTCCCTCGACTGCGAATCCGCTGCGCGTTTGGCCAGGGCGCTGGTCGACGACGGCTGCGACACCATACTGCTCTCCGGCACCACCGGGGAGTCCCCCACGACCCACCAGCCCGAGAAGAACGACCTCACCGACGCGGTGCGTGAGGCGGTGGGCGACCGCGCTTTCATCCTGTGCGGGGCCTGCTCCAACGACACCGCCCACGCGGTGCGCATCGCCGAGGGCGCCCAGGACCACGGGGCCGATGGGCTGCTGGTCGTCTCCCCCTACTACAACAGGCCCTCCCAGGAGGGGCTGCGAGCCCATGTCCTGGAAGTCGCCAACGCCACCGATCTGCCGGTCATGCTCTACGACATCCCCGGCCGCACCGGAATCGCCTTCTCCGACGGCACCCTGGACGCCCTGGCCTCCCACCCGCGGATCAAGGGCGTCAAAGACGCCACCGGGGACGTTGAGACGGGCGTGGACCGCATGCACCGCACCGGCCTGGAGTACTACTCGGGCGACGACGCCCTCAACTTCGCGTGGATGACCGGGGGCGCATCCGGGTTCGTGTCCGTGGTCTCCCACGTGGCGGCCGCGCAGTACCGCCGCATGATCGAGCTGCTCGACTCCGACCAGGTGTGGGAGGCGCGCGAGCTGTCCTACCGGCTGCGCCCCCTCGTGCGCGCGATCATGGGCAGCGGCCAGGGGGCCGTCATGGCGAAGTACGCGCTGTGGCTCCAGGGCGTCATCGACGCGCCCGCTGTGCGCCTCCCGCTGGTCGGCGTCTCCGACTCCGAGGTCGAGGCCCTTCGGGCGGCACTGGTCGCCCAGGGCGCGCTCTAGACACGAATGTGAGGGTTTCGACCCCGGTGAACGAGTCCCCGCGCGATAAAGGCGCCCCCAGGCATGGCAGACTTGAACGTATGAATCCCCTGTACGAGAACCTCAGCGAACCCGCGCCCCTGGAGAAGGGGGCGCTGCGCGTCATCCCGCTGGGCGGCCTCGGCGAGGTGGGGCGCAACATGAACGTCCTCGAGTTCGAAGGCAAACTCCTGGTCGTCGACTGCGGTGTCCTCTTCCCGGAGGAGACCCAGCCCGGCGTGGACCTGATCCTGCCCGACTTCTCGTGGATCGAGGAGCGGATGGACGACGTCGTCGGCCTGGTCCTCACCCACGGCCACGAGGACCATATCGGTGCTGTGCCGTACCTGCTCAAGCTGCGGGGCGACATCCCGATCTACGGCTCCGACCTGACCCTGGCGTTCGTGGCCCCCAAGCTGCGCGAGCACCGTCTGAGCGACCCCGGCCTGAACGTCGTCGCGGAAGGCGACCGTCTGGCAGTGGGCCCCTTCGACCTGGAGTTCGTCTCCGTCACCCACTCCATCCCCGACGCCCTCGCAGTGTTCGTGCGCACCAGCGCCGCGAAGATCCTCATCACCGGCGACTTCAAGATGGACCAGCTGCCCCTGGACCGCCGCCTGACGGACCTGCGCGCCTTCGCGCGGATGGGCGAGGAGGGCGTGGACCTGTTCATGGTGGACTCCACGAACGCCCTGGTCCCCGGTTTCATCACGCCCGAGCGCGAGATCGGCCCCGTCCTGGACCAGGTGTTCGGCGAGGCCACCGGGCAGATCGTCGTGGCGTCCTTCGCCTCCCACGTCCACCGCGTCCAGCAGGTCATCAACGCCGCCCACCACCACGGGCGCCGCGTGGCGCTGGTGGGCCGGTCCATGGAGCGCAATATGCGCATCGCGGAGGAGAAGGGCCACCTGGCCATCCCCGAGGGCGTGGTCGTCGACCTCAAGGAGATCGACCAGCTGCCCCCCTCCCAACGCGTGTACATGGCGACCGGTTCCCAGGGCGAGCCCATGGCGGCCCTGTCGCGCATGTCGGTCGGCTCCCACAAGACGGTCACAATCGGAGCGGGGGACATGGTGGTCCTGGCGTCCTCGCTGATCCCCGGGAACGAGAACTCCGTGTACCGGGTCATCAACGACCTCACGCGCCTGGGCGCCCGGGTCGTGTCGAAGGAGAACGCGAAGGTCCACGTCTCCGGGCACGCCAGCGCGGGCGAGCTCATCTACTGCTACAACATCATCCAGCCCAAGAACGTCATGCCGATCCACGGCGAGGTGCGCCACCTGGTGGGCAACGGGCAGCTCGCGGTGAAGACGGGCATCAGCCCCGAGTCCGTGGTCCTGGCGGAGGACGGGGTCACCGTCGACGTCAAGGACGGCACCGCCCGCGTGTCCGGCGTGGTGCCCTGCGAGTACGTCTACGTGGACGGGCGCTCCATCGGCGAGATCTCCGAGGACGAGCTCGAGACCCGGCGCACCCTGGGCGCGGAGGGCTTCATCTCGATCTTCGCTGTCGTCGAGCACGATTCGGGAACGGTCCTGGCCGGGCCGACCATCCGCGCCATCGGGATGGCCGAGGACGACTCCGTGTTCGACGAGATCCTGCCCGACGTCGCCTCGGCGCTCAAGGACGCGGCCGCCCCGGGCGGGCAGGACCCCTACGTCCTGCAGCAGGCCATGCGGCGCGTGATCGGCCGCTGGGTCGCGCGGCGCCTGCGCAGGCGGCCTATGATCGTCCCAGTGGTGACCGAGCAGTAGCGGCGCCCCCGCGCACCGGCGCGGGGCGGGTCGCCGGACGGATTCCAATACGAGGGGGCATGAGTGGCTGGACGTTTCATCTCGACTCATTCCGTGGCTCTTGTGCTGCCGATGCACATCGCGTACATGCCCGGCAGGGGCGGTTCCGTCCACGCCGACGCCGCGAGCTCGCGCCCGGGCGGCGGCTTCACGACGCTGAGCGCGGCGGCGGCGATGGGCGTCCCCGCCGCGATGGCCTCCCCCCTGGGGACGGGCCCCAACTCGTTCACGGTCCGCCAGCAGCTGGTCGAGGCGGGCGTCTCCGTCCTCACGCCGGAACTGGTCGGGGACATCGGCGTGGTCATCCAGTTGATCGTCGAGGACGGATCGATGACCTCGGTGGTGACTGCGGGCGTCGAGTCCGAGCCCTCGCGCGCGGTCCTCGACCGGATCATCCTCCAGCCCGGGGACACGATCCACGTCGCCGCCTCCGACCTCACGAACCCGCACTCGGCGAAGGTGCTCTCCGAATGGGGCTCGGAGCTGCCCGAGTCGGTGACCCTGGTCGTGTCGATCTCCCCGGCGGTCGAGCAGGTCCCCGTCGAGGCGTGGCGGAACCTGCTGGGCCGGGCGGACATCGTCACCATGAACGTGCGCGAGGCGACGACCCTGACATCGATCCTGGCCGGCTACCGCGGAGGGACGACCATCCGGGACCTCATGCGGCCCGGGGCCGCCACGGTGCGCCGCCTCGGGTCCATGGGGTGCGAGCTCCAGGAGGCCCGTGACGCCCCCTTCGTCCATATCCCCGCCTTCCAGACGACGACCGCCGACACCGCCGGCGTGGGGGACACCCACATCGCGGAGATGTGCGCGGGGCTCCTGATGGGCTACGAGCTCGCTGACGCCTGCCTCATGGCGAACGCCGGGGCGGCGATCACCCTCTCCCATCCGTCCGCGCTGCCCGTCCCCACACTCCAGCAGGTCGAGGCGGTGCTGGAGAGCGGCGTCGTCTCGACCGTCGTCCCGTTGCGCCCCTGAGGGCCGTGCGCGCTGGAAGGAACCGGGTTTTCGGCGCGCCTACAAGGTTTTCCCGTCGTGTGAGAGTAGCGTCAGAGCATCATGGCCAACCAGTCGAACCGTTCCGCGTCCCCCAAGAAGAAGCCCGCCAGGCCCCGTTCCCCGAAGGGCGCGCAGCCGGCCCCCGCCTCGTCGGCCAGCACCGCGCCGGGCCTGCTCGCCCGCGTGTTCTCGGCGATCGGGCGCGGGGCCGTGCGGTGCGCGGCAGCGTGGAGGGCGACGGACGCCCAGCTCAAGCGCGACGCCCTGGCCTTCGTGCTGGTCGCCATCGCGATCGTCGTCGCCCTGCGCGAGTGGTTCCAGATCTCCGGCGAGGCCGGCGACTTCATCCACCACAGCGCCGCCGGGCTGGTCGGCATCTTCTCCGTGGTGCTCCCCCTGGTGCTCGTGGCCTTCTCCGTGGAGCTCGTGCGCGCCCGCTCGGGCAAGTCCGCCGTTCCCCACCACGTCGCCGGGGGAGTGGGCGTGGCCTTCTCCCTGACGGGCCTGGTGCATGTTTCGCGCGGCAACCCCTCCATCGATCCCTTCGCGGCCGTGGAGCAGGCGGGCGGCATCACCGGGTGGTTCATCGCGCGCCCCCTGTCGCTGCTGCTGTCCGTGTGGGGCGCCGCCGCGATCCTGGTCCTCCTGCTCCTCTACTCGGTCCTGCTGGCCACGCGCACCCGGGTCGCCGAGGTGCCCGCGCGCCTGCGGGAGGCGCGCGCCGCGCTGGCCCGCAAGCGCGGGGCGGACTCCGCTCCCGGATCCCCGGGTGACGGTTCCCAGGGTGCGGCGGCGGGATCCGCGGCCGACCCGCAGGAGGGCGGGCGTGGGGGCCGTCCCGGCGACGACCCGCTCCTGGACCGCTACGACGGCGACGAGTCCTTCCGCATGCCCCACGAGGTCAGCCCCGCCCGGGCGGCGGGCGACGGCGGGGCGGCGACGGGGGTCGACGGGGCGACCACAGTCCTGGGCGAGGACGGCGCGCCAGCCGTGCGCCCCAGGACGACCCCCCAGGGGGCGCCCACCGAGATCCTCACCCAGGTGCGGCCCACCGTTGCGGCCCCCGGGCCCGACACGGTCCCCGCCCACGTGCCCGGGCCCGACACCGTTCCTGCCCACGTGCCCGAGCCCGACACGGTCCCCGACCCCGGGCTCGGGGCCCCGCCCATGACCGAGGCGCCCGCGGGAGGATTCCAGGCCGACCTCGACGAGTCCATCGCCTACACCCTGCCTGGTGACGACCTGCTGGTGTCCGGCCCGCCCCACAAGACTCGCTCGGCCGTCAACGACCAGGTCGTGCGCGCGCTCGCGCAGGTGTTCGCCGACTTCAACATCGACGCCCGGGTCACCGGCTTCTCTCGCGGTCCGACGGTGACGCGCTACGAGGTGGTCCTGGGCGCGGGCGTGAAGGTCGACAAGCTCACCAACCTCTCGAAGAACATCGCCTACGCCGTCGCCTCCGCAGACGTGCGCATCCTGGCGCCGATCCCCGGCAAGTCGGCGATCGGGATCGAGATCCCCAACTCCGACAGGGAGAACGTCGCCCTGGGGGACGTGCTGCGCTCGGGCGCCGCCAGGCGCAACCAGCACCCCCTGGTGGTCGGCGTGGGCAAGGACGTCGAGGGCGGCTACGTGGTGACGAACCTGGCCAAGACGCCGCACCTGCTGGTCGCCGGGCAGACCGGTTCGGGCAAGTCCTCGTTCGTGAACTCCATGATCACCTCCATCATGATGCGCGCCACGCCGCAGCAGGTGCGGATGATCCTCGTCGACCCCAAGCGCGTCGAGCTCACCATCTACGAGGGCATCCCCCACCTGATCTCGCCGATCATCACCGACCCGAAGAAGGCCGCCGAGGCGCTCGAATGGGTCGTCAAGGAGATGGACGCCCGCTACAACGATTTGTCGGACTACGGCTTCAAGCACATCGACGACTTCAACAAGGCGGTGTCCCTGGGGCAGGTCCAGGCCAAACCCGGGTTGGAGCGGGTCCTGCACCCCTACCCGTACCTGCTGGTCGTCGTCGACGAGCTCGCCGACCTCATGATGGTGGCCCCCCGTGACGTCGAGGCTTCCATCCAGCGCATCACCCAGTTGGCGCGCGCCGCCGGCATCCACCTGGTCCTGGCCACACAGCGCCCCTCCGTCGACGTGGTCACGGGCCTCATCAAGGCGAACATCCCCTCGCGGCTCGCATTCGCCACCTCCTCGCTCACCGACTCGCGCACGATCCTGGACCAGCCCGGCGCGGAGAAGCTCATCGGCCAGGGCGACGCCCTCTACCTGCCCGCGGGCGCCTCGAAGCCCATGCGCGTGCAGGGCGCGTGGGTGTCGGAGTCGGAGATCCACCAGATCGTCTCCCACGTGAAGGGCCAGATGGAGGCCCACTACCGCGACGACGTGGTCCCCGAGCAGACCGCGGCGAAGGTCGCGGAGGACATCGGCGACGACTTGGACGACCTGCTGCAGGCCGCGGAGCTGGTGGTCTCCACGCAATTGGGGTCGACCTCCATGCTTCAGCGCAAGCTCCGCGTCGGCTTCGCCAGGGCGGGAAGGCTCATGGACCTGCTGGAGTCCCGCGATATCGTCGGCCCGTCGGAGGGATCGAAGGCGCGCCAGGTGCTGGTCCCGCCCGAGAGGCTCCCCGAGGTCCTGGCGATGCTGCGCGGCGAGCAGGCCTCGCTGGACGGGGCAGGGGCGGCCGCCCCGGCAGCCCCTGCCGGATCCGGACCCGCTGCGGGCTCCAGCGCGCCCGTGCCCGCGCAGGGGGCCAGCGCCCCCGCTCCCGCAGCCGCGGGGCCCGCTCCGGGGGCCGTCGCCGAGTCCGGGGCGCCGGGAGGGCGCCGCGCGGATGAAACGCCCGGTGGCGCTGGGAACGGCGGCAGTGGGGGGCCGGCGGGCGGCGCGGCCGATTCGCCCAAGAGGGGCACGGACCCCTACGCTGGAACCAGCTTCGGCGGTTCGGCGCCCGATTGGGTCGATGAGGAACCGACCGGGGACGAGGACGCTTGGCAGCTCACAGGACGCTGAGCACAGTGGAAAGAGGCGACGTGAACGACAACGTATCGCGGGTGCAGACCCGGCGGGTCTCGAATCTGAACGTGGCGAACGCGCTCACGGTGACGAGGATCGTCCTGGTGCCCGTTTTCGTCTACCTGGCCCTGAGGCCGTCGTACCTGGAGCGGCTGCTCGCCTTCGTGGTCTTCGCCATCGCGGCCATCACCGACAAGCTCGACGGCCACTTGGCGCGCAGCCGTGGGCTCATCACGGACTTCGGCCGCATCGTCGATCCCATCGCCGACAAGGCCCTCACCCTGTCGGCGTTCGCCCTGCTGTCGTGGCAGGCCGTGCTGCCGTGGTGGGTGACGATCATCATCGCCGTGCGCGAGCTCGGCATCACGTGGCTGCGCGCGGCGTTCCTGCGCCGGGGCGTCGTGGTCGCCGCGGCCTACGCGGGCAAGGTCAAGACGCTGCTGCAGATCCTGGCGCTGGGCACGCTGCTGATCCCGTGGGACTACCTGCCGGCGCTCGACCCCGCGTACACCTGGTTGGCGGAGGCGCTGGTCAGCCTCGGCCTGGTGCTCACCGGGGCGGCTCTGGCCGTCACGGTCTACTCGGGCATCATGTACATCGTCGACGGCATGCGGATCAGCAAGGAGCTGGACGCCCAGGCCGACGGCGCCGACCAAGCGCCCGGCGAAGGGGAGGGCGCCTCCGATGAGGACGGCGGCCCGTCCGAGCAGGACGAGGACGGCCATTCCGGGCAGGGCGCCGCGCACGGGGCAGCGTCCTAGAATTGAGTCCAGGTGGCGCAACTTACAGACGAGGGGTGCCGGGGCGCGGAATGCGCGCACGATCGGGGGCGTTGCACCAATATGAGCATTAGCAGAAGCCATCCGGACCGCCGTCGCAGCGGTCCGATGCGCGGTACGGACATGCGATCGGTTCCAATGAGCCGCTACAGTAAAGGTATGGAAAAGAAACCGCGCGAAACCGCACTGCTGCGCACGGAACTCGGAGACGTCCTGCGCGACATCCGCCAGCGCCAGGGCCGGACCCTGCGCGAGGTCTCCTCGGAGGCCCAGGTGTCGCTGGGGTACCTGTCCGAGGTGGAGCGCGGCCAGAAGGAGGCCTCCTCCGAGCTGCTCGACGCCATTTCCCACGCCCTGGGGGTGCCCCTGTGGTTCGTGCTGCACGAGGTCTCCGACCGGATGGCGGTCGTCGATGGCGCAGTCGTGCCCGATGCGGTTCCCGACGACATCATGCCAGTCGCGTTGATCTCCTGAACGTGAAGCACTCGGAGTTCTACGAAGCGGTCGAGGCCACCTTCGGGTCGGCGCTCGGCCGCTCCTACGTCACGGATCTCCACCTGGCGGAACTCGGCGCCACGGCGGCCGAGGCGCTCGGCGCGGGCGCCGACCCCGACAGCGTGTGGGAAGCCCTCACCCGGGAGACCGGCCGCGAGGACGCGCGCTGGATCCACCGCACCGACCCCGTCCGACGACGCGGGGGCGCTGGCCGGTAGGCGCGGCGTGTCGCCGCGCGATCGAACATGTGTTCCATATAGTCTATCCACCGGTGGCTCCGGAGCCCGCGCCGCGTCCACAGGCGGTCCGCGGGCGTTCCGCAGACGCGTATGGCCGCGCGTATCGTCATTACGCCACCCCGGAGAGGGGAGGCGTCATCGGCTGGATGGACAACGGGTCGGAGAGGCCCACGGAGAAAGGAACGCCCATGGCTGCCCGCAAGAGCACGGCATCGCGCACGGTGGAGAACGACCGCAACAAGGCCCTCCAGGTCGCGCTGTCCCAGATCGACAAGCAGTTCGGGAAGGGGTCGGTCATGCGCCTGGGCGACGACTCCCGCCCGCCCGTCCAGGTGATCCCCACGGGCTCCCTGGCCCTCGACGTCGCCCTGGGCATCGGCGGCCTGCCGCGGGGCAGGGTCATCGAGATCTACGGGCCCGAGTCCTCGGGCAAGACCACGGTCGCCCTGCACGCCGTGGCGAACGCGCAGAAGGCGGGAGGGAACGCGGCCTTCATCGACGCCGAGCACGCCCTCGACCCGGTCTACGCCCGGGCCCTGGGGGTGGACACCGATTCGCTGCTGGTCTCCCAGCCCGACACCGGCGAGCAGGCCCTGGAGATCGCCGACATGCTGATCCGCTCGGGCGGCATCGACATCATCGTCATCGACTCCGTCGCCGCGCTGGTGCCCAAGGCCGAGATCGAGGGCGAGATGGGCGACTCCCACGTGGGCCTGCAGGCGCGCCTCATGAGCCAGGCCCTGCGCAAGATCACCGGCGCCCTGTCCGCGACGGGGACGACCGCGATCTTCATCAACCAGCTCCGCGAGAAGATCGGCGTGTTCTTCGGCTCCCCGGAGACGACCACGGGCGGCAAGGCGCTGAAGTTCTACGCCTCGGTGCGCATCGACGTGCGCCGCATCGAGACCCTGAAGGAGGCGGGCGCCCCCGTGGGCAACCGAACCCGCGCCAAGGTCGTGAAGAACAAGATGGCGCCCCCCTTCAAGCAGGCCGAGTTCGACATCGTCTACGGCAAGGGGATCTCCCGCGAGGGCTCGATCATCGACATGGGCGTCGACACCGGCATCGTGCGCAAGTCCGGCTCCTGGTTCACCTACGGCGACGACCAGTTGGGCCAGGGCAAGGAGAACGTCCGCCAGTTCCTCGCCGACAACCCGGCGCTGGCGGGGGAGATCGAGCAGAAGATCCTGGTCGCCCTGGGCATCGCCGAGGCCCCGCCCGAGGAGGCGTCCCAAGCGCCGTCCGTCGATCCCGACGAGGACGCGGGCTTCTGAGCCATGGCACCACACCAGGACCAGGACGGGGCCCCCGGTGCCCCGGAGCGCACGGGGCAGGGGGAGGCGCGCGAAAGGCGGCCCTCGCCGGCCGAGCGGGCCCGCCTCATGCGCGAGCGCAATGCCGCCCTCGAGGGGCCCAGGGCCGTCGAGGCGGCGCGCGAGGTCGCCCTGCGCCAGCTCGACACGCGGGCGCGGTCACGGCGCGAACTGCTCGACGCCATCGCGTCGCGGGGCTTCGACGACGGGGTCGGCCAGGAGGTCGTGTCCCGGCTGGAGGCGGTGGGCCTCGTGGACGACCGGGCGTTCGCCCGGGCCCTGGTGCGCGAGCGCTTCGCGGTGCGGGGCAGGACCGGGCCCGCTCTGGTCGCGGAACTGCGGCGCAAAGGGCTGGACGGGGACTCGATCGACGAGGCGATGTCCACCATCAGCGGGGACGACGAGTACGACAGGGCGCGGCGGCTGGTGGAGGGCAGGGCGCCTTCGGTGCGCGGCGTGCCCCGCCGGGCCGCCTACCGCCGACTGGCGGGCATGCTCGCGCGCAAGGGCTACGGCCCGGACGTGTCCGACCGCGCCGTGCGCGAGGCGCTGGACGCCCTGGGCAGCGCGGACGGGGAGGAAGAGCGCTGGCAGGACGGGGAAGCGGGGTGGGGCGCGTGAGGACCGAGGGGGTCGCCGCCCTCGTCGGGGAACTCGCCGCCCGGGGATTGAGCATCGCCACCGCCGAATCGCTCACCGGGGGCGCCCTGGTGGCGCGCCTGGTCGACATACCCGGGGCCTCCAGGGTCGTGCGCGGGGGAGTGTGCACCTACGCCACGGACACGAAGGCCTCCGTCCTGTCGGTGAGCAGGGAGCGCCTGGAGCTCACCGGCCCCGTCGACGCGGAGGTCGCCAAGCAGATGGCGTCCGGCGCGCGCGCACTCTTCGGAGCCGACATCGCCCTGTCCACGACGGGCGTCGCCGGCCCGGGCAGCGCCGACGGGCACGAGGCGGGAACCGTCCACGTCGCGTGCGCGGGGCCCGGGGGCGCGCTGCACCGCCTCGTCCACATACCCGGCGACCGGCGCGCCGTGCGCGCGGGAGCCGTGGACGCCGCCCTGGCGCTGCTGCGCGAGGCACTGGACGGGGGGCTCCTTTGACAAGGGGGGGCGTTTGACAAAGGGGGCGTTCCCATATTCGCCTCCCCGGACGCCGCTGTGGCGCGCTGGGCCCGCGCCGCTGCGGCGCGGAGCGGGTCGGCGGAGCGGAGCGCGCCAATGCCGGTAGACTCCAGGCGATGAACGCGCACAACCCTCCCGCCCCTCCCCGCACCTACGCGGTGCGCACGCTGGGCTGCCAGATGAACGAACACGACTCCGAGCGCATGGCGGGCCTGCTGGAGCAGGCCGGACTGCTGCCCGTCGACCAGGTGCCCGAGGCGGCGGCCAGGGCCACCGACGCCGGGGACATGGGCGCCGACGTGGTCGTCATCAACACGTGCTCGGTCCGGGAGAACGCCGCGACCCGGCTCTTCGGCAACCTCGGCCAACTGGCGGCGGTCAAACGCGGGCGCCCCGGGATGCAGATCGCGGTCGGCGGGTGCCTCGCCCAGCAGATGCGCGAGGGCATCGTCGAAAGGGCGCCGTGGGTCGACGCCGTGTTCGGCACCCACAACATCGACGTGCTGCCCGCGCTGCTGCGCCGCGCCGAGCACAACAGGGCCGCGGCCGTCGAGATCGAGGAGTCCCTCAAAGTGTTCCCCTCGACGCTGCCCACACGCAGGGAGAGCGTGTACGCGGCGTGGGTGTCCATCTCCGTGGGCTGCAACAACACGTGCACCTTCTGCATAGTCCCCCGCCTGCGCGGCAAGGAGCGCGACCGCCGCCCCGGCGAGATCCTGGCGGAGGTCGAGGCGGTCGCCTCGCAGGGGGCCATCGAGGTGACCCTGCTGGGCCAGAACGTCAACTCCTACGGCGTGGGCTTCGGCGA
>ERZ772993.211-NODE-211-length-30638-cov-16.205245_pt1 | contig 30638 bp, 26 predicted proteins | sample MGYA00580670_ERZ772993 | MGnify/ENA primary metagenome ERZ772993 (study PRJEB29015, sample SAMEA2737936) | human oral metagenome | biome: human oral; feature: human-associated habitat; material: dental | place: China | collected 2136 ... | reverse complement strand
CCCGACTCCTCGTCACCGACCTGGACGCCACCATCGTCTTCGACCGCTCCGTCTCACCTGCCGACCGTGAGGCCATGGCCCGCTGGCGGGCCGCCGGCAACCTCCTGGCCGTGGACACCGGCAAGTCCTCCTTCGCCACCCGCGACGTCCTGGCACCCCTGGGCGTCGACTTCGACTACGGCGTCGTCTTCACCGGGGCGGTCCTCATCGACGGCGGCTACCGGGTCCTCTCGGCCCGCTACCTGCCCGACGGCGTCGCCCGCGACGTGGCGACCCGCACCGTTGACCTGCCCGGGGTGACCACCTACGCCACCACCATCGAGACCGACTACATCCTGGCCGACAACAACGACGAGATCTCCTCGATCCTGGCGGTCTTCGAGTCGATGACCCTGGAGGAGATGGACTCCCACCGCTTCATCGGGGTGCCCCTGCGCGTCACGGACGACGCCCTGCGCGATCGCCTTGATCACGATCTCACCCAGCGGTGGGAGGGCGTCCTGGACTGCCACCGCAACCAGGACTTCCTGGACTTCGTGCCCGCCGGCGCCACCAAGGGCTCCGGGCTGCGGGCTCTCCTGGACGGGCCCCTGTCGGGGCGGGAGGTCGAGGTGTGGACCATCGGCGACTCCTGGAACGACCTGGACATGCACGCCGTCGCCGACCACGCCGTCGCCCTTCCCTGGTCCCCGCCGGAGGTCACGGCCGTGTGCGAGACGACCGCGGGCTCCATGGCCGAGCTCATCGACACGATCCTGGAAGGCGACCACGCATGAGTGAGAACGGCAAGGTCAAGGGCAAGAAGTCGATCGGTACCCGGGTGCGCGACTGGTTCAGCGGCGGAGACCCCGACGGGCCCGCCAAGATCCGCACCTGGGCGACCGGGGATGACGGGCGCTGGCGCGGCTACACCCACTCCATGGGCAAGTACGTCACCTGGCTCATGGTCATCGCCTGCATCCTCTACCCCTTCACCCGGGGCATCGGCTCGATCCTGGCCCTTATCGTGGCGATCTTCCTCATGGGCGGACGGGCCCTGATCGAGCGCCAGGTGCGCCGCGACGTCTCCGACCTCGAAGAGGCCAAGAGGCAGTACGGGCTCACCCGCAACCCCGAGTACCTGCAGTTCATGACCCTGCGCGCCGAGGGCCTGCTGGAGGACAACAAGATCCTCACTCCCGATTCCCGCAGCCTCCTTCAGGGCTACGTGCAATGGGCCCGCGAGCGCCAGGAGCGCGAGGACAAGAAGCAGGCCAAGAAGGCCCGCAAGGCGGAGAAGAAGGCCCGTCGGGAGTCCGCCGGCCAGGAGCCCGACCAGTGTGCTGACGCGGCTGCCAAGGATGAGGAGAATAAGCCTGCTGATGCCTCCTAGGCGGCTCCCGGCGGCTCCGAGGCCGCTGGAAACCGGCAGCACCTGAACGGAAAGGACTCCCATGCCACGCAGGCTCATCTCCACGGACCTGGACGGCACCATCGTCTTCAACGGGTCGATCCCGCTGCGCGACCGCGAGGCCATGGCCCGGTGGCGGGCCGCCGGCAACCTCCTGGTCATCAACACGGGCCGGTCGGTCTCGGCGCTGGAGCACGTGGTGGTGCCCATGGGCCTGGAGTTCGACAACGCCATCCTCTACACGGGTGCCGCCGTCGTGGATGAGAACATCAGGGTGCGCCGTTCGACGGCTCTGCCGCCCGGTGTCGTCGAGGACATCCTCGACTTCGTTGAGGGCGCTCCGGGTGTCACCGTCTTCACCACCGGACTGGACGAGGACCTGCTCATCTACGACACGATCGGCTCCGGCTCCGAGCTGCTCACCCTCTTCCGGCCGGCCACCCGGCGTGACCTGGACGGGCGCGAGGTCATCGGTGTGCCGATGCGCTTCACCGACTCCGAGATGGCCTCGCGTACCGAGACCTACCTGCGTCGGCGCTGGGAGGGACAGGCGGTGGGCTTCCGCAACCAGGACTTCATCGACGTCGTTCCCGCCTCCGCCTCCAAGGGCGAGGGGCTCAGACAGCTGGTGGCGAGCCTCAGCGAGTCGCCCGCCCAGGACCCTGCCAGTGACTTAGGCGATGACTCCTCCGCCTCAGGGGTGGCCGAGCCACCGGTCGAGCCCATTGAGACCTGGTCCATCGGGGACTCCTGGAACGACATCTCCATGCACCAGGCCGCTGACCACTCCTACGCCCTGCCCTGGTCACCACCAGAGGTCGTCGAGCAGTGCGACGGCACGGTCTCCAGCCTGGCCGACCTCATCGACTCCCTCATGGGACGGCCGACGGCTTAGACCCAGCACATCGACAAAATCTTCACAAATGACGCGGAGCCGTGTCGTCTGTGAAGATTTCGTCGAAGTGTTGATGTGCGGGGTGGGTTCGGGGAGCGCGAGCTATGCTCGCCGGCATGCGCCTGCTCGCCACGGATCTTGACGGCACCCTCGTCTTCCACCATGCCGTCGGGCAGGCCGACGCCGAGGCCCTGGTGCGCTGGCGCGAGGCCGGCAACCTCCTGGTCCTGGCTACCGGGCGCTCGGTACGGCTGGTGCAGCACGCGGTCGAGGTGGCCCGGGCCTCGACGAGCATCGGCCTGGACTACGACTACGCCGTGTGCGCCACGGGCACGACCGTCATCGACGCCGCTGGTCGGGTGCACTGCACCCGCACGCTCAGCGCCGACCAGGTGCGGGCCGTGACCCGGGCGGTCGGCCTCGTCAGCCGGGCGCGGGTGTCCGTCTTCGCCTCGACCCTCGAGCGCGACTACGTGCTGGACGATCCGATCGGCCTGTCCACCGACCAGCGCACGCCCGCCGACCGCTTCACTGCGGCGCCCCTGTCCCAGGTCGCTGGCCTGGGAGTCACCTCGATGCCGCTGCACGTCCCCGATCCCCGCGTCGCCGAGGCGCTGGCCCGAGGCCTGGAGGATATGGTCGACGGCGTCAGCTGCACCCGCTCGACCGCCTTCGTCGACGTCACGGCCGCGGGTGAGTCCAAGGGGACGGGGCTGGGCCGGCTCGCCGCGCTCCTCGCCGAGCGGGGCCAGGAGATGAGCGAGGTGGCCGCCGTGGGCGACTCCTGGAACGACATCTCGATGTTCGAGTGCGCCGACGTCCCCTGTGCCATCGCCGGCGCCCCGGACGACGTCGTTGCGGCCGCCGGCGGGCGCACCACCCCGAGCGTGGCCGCCTTCATTGATGCCCTCATGGCCTGAAGGTTCCGAAGACGGTGGGGTCGCCCTCCTGCCGCTCCTCCCGTCAGGCTGCCCGGACACCCACTACTTCGACCGAATCTTCATAGATGACGCGGAGCCGTGTCGTCTATGAAGATTCGGTCGAAGTGAGGCGTGTGCTCAGCGGGGTCGTGCTGGGGCGCTCAGACCTGGGCGTAGCGGTAGACGTTGGTCTCCCGCAGCTCGAAGCCGGCGCGGCGGTAGAGACGGTTGGCGGCCTCGCGCGAGGGGCGTGAGGTGAGGTCGACGGTGCGCGCCCCCATCTTGCCGGCGTACTCGACGGCGGCCTCCACGAGGGCCTGGCCGGCACCCTGGCCGCGGGCCTCGCCGTCGACGACGACGTCCTCCACCCAGGCGCGCAGACCCGTGGGGATCGTGAAGGTCGCCAGGGTGAGCATGCCCAGGATCGGGGCGCTCTGGCCGGCCTCGGCCTCCGGGCGGAAGACGAAGAGGAAGACCCCCTCCTGGGCGATGAAGGCCTCGCACTGCTCCGCGGTCAGTGCCGGGGCGCTGCGGGAGAGCTGCGGGATGAGGCGCTCCATGGCCTCGACGATCTCCGGACTGGAGGTGGTGACGAGCTCGACGGTCATGAGGAGTTCTCCTGCTGGTTGAAAAGAGGTGGCGGGCCGCAGCGGTGCTCCCGCAACGGTTCCCTGTCAGTCCCGGAGCCTACCGTCCCGGGGTGCTCCGGGAGGTGAAGCGGTCTCACCAACCGGAAGATTCCGTCTGAAGGCGTCTGATCGCGGTCAGTCCGAGGCGCCGATGGTCTTGACGGTGGGATCCATGACGGCGGCCTCCACGAGGGCGGTGTCGCTGGTCAGGTCCCGCAGCCGCAGCACGTAGGGGTGATTCACCGTGAACTCGACCGGGTTGTCCGGCTCCGGCGCCGCCATGACCGCCACCCCGCCCTCGCTCAGGGCTGCGGCGACCGTGCCCTCCTCGTCCAGGATGAGGCGCACCTGCTGGACCACCTGCGCCAGCTTGAGCTTGGGTGCGATCCGGTCCAGGCCCTCGGGCTTGAGCCCCTGCTCCTTCAGGAAGTCGAGGAGCTCCTTGGGCTGGGAGGTGAGATCGAGCTTGGGCAGGGCCAACGTCACCTCGCGGGCCTTGGCGGAGTCGAGGGCCTTCGACGCCGCCGCCCACGTTCCGGCATCCATGGCCCCCGGCAGGGTTCCGGCGTCGGGCAGGACGACGTCGAGGGCGAGCTGGGAGCCGTCCGAGTTCTCCTCCTCGCCGGCGTAGTGCAGACGCACCGCCGCCCAGCCCTTCCCTGTGGCGTAGGGGATGGAGCGCGTGTCATGCATGAGGTCGGCCTTGACGGTCTTGCCGCCGGCGAGCGTGAAGTCCTCCTGCGAGGTGTCCTCGGCCTTGAAGGGGGAGTCCCAGGAGGCTGCGAAGAGCAAGGCGTTCTGCACCACCAGGCGGGTGTCCTTGGTGATGGTGATGCCGCTGTTCGGGATGAGGCCGGCCGTGTTGTGCGAGGCCCAGGCATCGAGGTTGTTCTTCATCGAGTCCACCTCGATCTGCTCGATCTCGGCGGAGAACCAGCGCAGCACTGTGTCGAGGTAGGTCTGCTTGACCTTGATGTCCTTCTCATCGGCGATGAGAACATGGTTGGCCAGGTGGGCGAGCGGCTTGTCAGGGACCTTGTCAGGGTCGAATCCCTTGAGCTCGCCGTCGTAGCGGTTCAAGGAGCTCTGGATGGCCGACCAGGCGCGGTCGCGGTCCTCCCCCGAGAGCCCCAGGAGTGCGTCATAGCCCTGGGTAGTGGCATCCGTGGCGCCGTCGGCCAGGATCGCCAGGACAAGGGCGAGGCTGAGTGGGGAGGCCATCGCCGTCGTCGTCGAGTCCGCCTTGAGGTAGTGGGTCAGGAGCTTTCCGCCGAGCTGGTCGCAGGCGGTGGCGGCCTTGGCCACCTCGGAGGCGACCTCGGAGGGGCTGATCGTCTCATGGGTGGCCTTGGAGGTCAGCTGCTTGCCGGACGCGGAGGAGCACGCGCCCAGCATCACTGCGGCCGTGGGAGCCAGGGCGGCCAGCGCCAGCAGCCGGCGGCGGGCCAGGCCACCGCGGTCGGAGCCGGGCAGTCGCATGGGTTCGGGCGGAGTCATGAAGCCAGGCTAAGGAGCCCGCTGGAACCTGTCAGTGACTTGGCGGGGACCGGGTATGGGGAGCCATCCCCGCCCGGCTGCCGGCAAGTTCCCGCCGCGCCGCCGCCGGCGATCGCTCGACCGGCAGGAATCGCCCGGATCACTGTGATGCGTTGTCCCACCGGGATGAGCCGCCTCGAAGGAGGCCCAAGAGTAGGCTTCCGACCAAGGTCCCACGACGCCCCCGCAGGTGCTGTTGCTCCGACCTCGTTCTCGCCCCCGCGCCTGCCCCGCATCCACCTCGCCCTCAAGGAAGGTCACTCATGGTCGAGTCCGCCGCTCCCGTTGAGCACGTCTTCACCGCCGACGAGCTCTTCTTCTCCACCACGGACTCCCACGGCCGCATCCGCCGTGCCAACTCCACCTTCATGCGCCTGTCGGGCTACCCGCGCGGCGCCCTGGTGGGGCGGGCCCACAACGTCGTGCGGCACGCGGACATGCCCGCCGGCCTGTTCCGCAGCATCTGGGACGCCATCGAGGAGGGCCGGGCCGCCAGCGCCTACATCACCAACCGCTCCTCCGACGACGGTCACTACCGCGTCTTCGCCACGATCGTGCCCTCCGGCTCCGGCTACCTGTCCGTGCGCACGCTGCCGATGCTCACCGACCTGCGCGACCAGGTCGAGGCCGCCTACGCCCGGGTCCGCGACGTCGAGGAGGCCTCGGCCGCGGCCGGCTCGACCCGGCGCGAGGTGGCCGCCGCCGGGCAAGCCGCCTTCCAGGCCGAGCTGCAGGCCTTGGGGTACGCCGACGCCATCGACTTCACCCGCCGGGTGCTGGTCGCCGAGGTCGGAGCACTTCTGGCTCACGGCGTCGGCATCCCCGACAGCCCGCAGGCCGAGGGCCCCGTGGCCCGGATCCTGGCCGCTATGAGCCGGATCGAGTCCGAGACCGCCGGGCTCGTCGGCATCCTCCAGGAGGGTCAGCGGCTCGTCGACCTCCTGGGCCGGCGGGCCGGTGAGATCGAGGCCCTCTCCTCCCGTCTGAGCGCCCTGCGCGAGGCCATGCGGGCCATCGGTGCGGATACGGCGGTCCTCGGGACCGGCGCCCGGGCCGACGACGTCGCCCAGCGCTGCCAGCAGGTCGACGCCCTCATCCTGGAGTGCTCCGAGCAGCTCCACCCGTTGTGCGGCCAGATCGAGGCACTGAGCGGCGACCTGGACTCGGTGAGCTTCCGCGTCGCCCTGGCCCGCCTGCACAACCTGGCTGCCGGGATCTTCGCCCTCCAGATCATCGAGGGCCAGGACGAGGTCGATGCCAATGACGCCGTGGGCGGCCTCAAGGAGCTGTGCACGGCACTGAGCGACGGCGCCAGCACCCTGACTGAGCGTGTGGCCCTGCTGGACGCGCGCCGCGAGCTCGTGGGCGGCGAGCTGGACGTCGTGGCCGAGGATCTTGGCGTCATCCAGGGGCCGATCCTCGAGCTGGTCGAGGCGGCCACGGCTGCCGGCGCCGCGCCGGCCGACTCCGTGACCACCGCGCGCACCCTGGCCGGCGAGGGCTTCGCCGAGGCCCGGGACCTGGCGGACCTGGCCGTGCGTGTGCGCGACTTCGAGGTCCCCTACGAGGCCGAGGCCATCAACCGCTGCCTGGACGACGTGCGCGCCGCCCTGAGCGAGCTCGAGTAGCCGGAGGCCGGGGCCCGCCTCGGGCCTCGTTCCCGCGAGCTAGCCGCGGGCCAGCTCGACGAGCACCTCGGCGTGGTCGGTGTGCGGGAACATATCGAACAGGCGGGCACGCACCACCCGCATCGAGGGCAGGTGCGCCAGGTCCGTGGCCAGCGTGCGGGGATTGCACGAGGAGTAGAGCACCCGCTCCACACCGGAGGCCTCGATCCGAGTGGCCAGCTGCTCCCCGATCCCGCGCCGGGGCGGATTGACCACGAGCAGGTCCGGGCGCTCGGCCTCGACCTCCCCGGGGGTGCTGCCGTCAGGGTCGGCCGGGTCCAGGACGCGGGCGTCACCGGCCTCGAAGCGCACAAGGTCCGGATCCAGCCCCATGAGGGCGGCGGCATCGCGCGCGCCGTCGATGGCCGGGGCCGAGACCTCCACACCCAGCACCCTGCGGCCAGGAGCCGCCAGGGCCAGGGCGAACCCACCGACCCCGCAGAACAGGTCCCACACCCGCGCCGGCTCGGACTCCTCGGCCCAGGATCGAGCGGTGGCGTAGAGCGCCTCGGCCACGGCCGTGTTGGTCTGGAAGAAGGAACGCGTGGGCAGGTAGAGCGGCAGCTCGACGTCGTCCGCGCACCGACCGGTCCGGCTGCTGCCGTCTGGCGACGCTAGGCGCAGGCGCATGAGGAGGCGGTCCTCCTCGGTCAGGACGATCTCCTCGGGCCCCTCGATGACGGCCTGGTGGACGCCCTGGATGTTGACACTGACCACCGCCAGCTGAGGTAGGGACCGGCGCAGATCCGCCAGGGCGGCGTGCAGCCGCTCCAGATGCCGCCGGGAGCGCAGGACGAAGCGCACCATGAGGTCGTCGTCGGGCGAGGCGGTCACCAGGACGTGCTTGAGATCGCCGCGGCGGGCGGGCACGTCGTAGGGGTGAAGGCCCAGGTCGGTGATGAGGTCGGCCAGGACCGGTAGGGCCGCCTCGATCGCAGGCACGTGCAGCGGGCAGGAGCGCAGGTCGACGCCGTGGCCGGTGCCGTCGAGGATCCCCAGGGTGGGGCGGGCCGTGGTTCCGGCCACCGCCATCTTCGCCTTGTTGCGGAAGCGCTCCGGGGCGCTCAGGGCCGGAGACCGCCACAGGTCGGCCGGGACGTGCTCGGCCAGCAGGGAGGAGACGCGCGACTGCTTGACGGCCAGCTGGTCCGGCAGCGGCACAGACAGGTAGGGGCAGGAGCGGCAGGTGCTGGCGTCGTGGAGGATGCACGACGGCGCCTGCGGTGCGGTCACCGACATGTCTCCTCCCGGTGGTGAGCTCGTTACCGGGCCGTGGGGTGGTTTTGAGACAGGAGCGTGCCGGGCCCCGGACGGCTGCTGCCAATGAGCGGAGCCGCTTGTCGGACTCGAACCGACGACCTGCTGTTTACAAGACAGCTGCTCTACCAACTGAGCTAAAGCGGCGTGCGGCCTGCCAGGCGGCCGCAGGTGCGTGGGACAGTCTGGCACAGACCGCCCCGCTGCGGGAAACCGAGGGGACGGACCCGCTGCGGGGTTACTTAGCCGGCTGCTGGGATGGCTGCTGAGTGGACTGCTGGCTGGGCTGGGCCGTCGGTGTGGAGCCGGTGACGAGCTCGGTCAGGGAGGTCGGCGACTGGAGCTTGCCCAGGTCGATCTGCTCTCCCTTGAAGAACACGGACGGGGTGCCCTGGAGGTCCCTGTCGGCGAAGGCCTTGTCGCCCAGCTCGACCCACTTCTTGTACTTGTCAGAGTCGACGGCGGACTGGAACTTGTCAGACACCTTGGTGGGAACGCCGACCTTGGTGGCGGCGGCGACAAGGCTCTTCACCGTCATGATGCTCTGGTCCTTGGTCTGGAGCACCTGGGAGAAGATCTCGAAGGCGGCTCCGTGGAAGCTCAGCGACTGAGCCGGGGCCTCGTCGAGAACCACGCCCATGGTGTTCATGACCACGCTGGTCCACTGCTGCTTGAGGAGCTTGCAGGGGTGGAGGGCCAAGGTGATCTTCTTGTCGCTCAGGAGCTGGTTGATCTCCTGGGTGTGGACTCCCTCGAACTGGGCGCAGTGCGAGCAGGAGTAGTCGAAGTAGATGTCCAGGACGGGGGCGGAGGCCGCGACGGTGTCGAGTGTGGCGCCGTCCCCGTAGGTCCAGGAGGCGTCGGCCAGGACCTGCTTGGGGACGCCGCCCTGGTTCGCCTTCTTGGTGGCCAGGCCCTTGCCGGCCTCCGGGAACTCCTTCCGGTTCCGGTTGACCGCCAGATAACCCAGGTAGCCGAGCCCGCCGCCCAGGGCGACGCCTCCCACTCCGATGAAGCTGCGGCGGGCAATCGTATTGCGGCGCGCACGGCGCTCCTCGGCCTCTCGCAGCTCCTTGGCCTTGAGGCGTGCGGCCTCGCGGCGCTGGGCCTTGGTCGGGCGGGGCTGGTTAGTGGACACGCGGTGCTCCTTGTGGTGCGGGTGCGAGCGGACAACGAGGTGGCTGAACCGTCAACGAATCATGGTTGTACCAGTGCCATTCTGCCCGACGATCATGTGGGAAACCACGTCCGGTGTCTGCCGGTGGCTGATTGTGACGCATCGGTCGTCGTCGGCCGGGCGCCCGGTTCGGTGTTCAGGCAGAATTCGGACGGAATCAGACCGCGTGGTCCGGAGTCGCCCGGGCAGAGAGGAGTGTCAAACATGATGGATGGCCCGATGGAAGAATCGATGGAGCTGCTCCAGACCATGTCCACTGACTGGGGCAACTGGATGCAGTCCGTGGACGCCCAAGAGATCGTGGTGGAGGTCGAGGGTGTGGGGACGCGCGCTGCCGTCGCGAGCCGTGTGCTCAGGCCTCGTGGTGTTCTGCGCCGGGCTCAGTGGGCCGAGAATGAGATGCCTGTCGAGCTGGTCCGTGAGGCCGTCCGCCTGCGGGCGTTCATGGCTCACCCACGTGGTGGGACCTGGACATGGGCGGCGTTGTCCATGAAGAGCAGCGAGGGCTACAAGCTCGTCTCCGACTTCGACTACGACCGCGAGCCGGTCCTCGACCCGCCGTACACGGCGGAGGACTGCGCCAAGGAGCTGGAGGTCTTCCCCCGAGACCCCGAGGCGATCCCCGACTGGATGAAGATCGGGGTCTGAGCCCTGCCTGCGTGAGCGAGCGCGCCCTGCGATGACCATCGTCGTGGTGGGCGATCGCCTTGATGAAGGCGGGGGTCTGGGAGCCAACCTGTGGCTCCCAGACCCCTGCCTTTTCCGTGCTGAGCGTTTAGGTGACCTGTCACGCCCCGCTCTGTGAGGCACCGGCATCCTGGTGAGTGGCCTTGTAACGGGCAACGCAGGCATCGACGAAAGCGCTGTCCGGCGTCCACTTCCCTTCCTCATTGCGTCGCCAGTGCCAGGGATCCGGGAGCGGAAGGCGCTGACCGTTCATAACGGCAATTCCGTCAGACATCGCAGCGGTATCGACGGCGATATCGATGTACTGGTCGTAGATCTCTCCGAACGGCACGGAGCAGCGAGTGACGATTGCGGGCTGCCAGTGCCTGGGGATGGTGACTCCCAGGAGACGGACGATCTCTCGAGGATCCGCGACCGTGGTGGGGTTGAGGATCTCGATGGCGGCGCGGTGTGGGCGATCTTTGGGGATCAGGCCGAAACCCGCTCCCGTGGAAAGCTGGCGGACGTAGAACCGGGGCTCGCGGACGATAGTGGTGGCGACGAATGTTTCTACCGTCGGCGCACTGGCTCCTACAATGGTGACTATTCGTGGCATTCATACTCCTTAAAGCGTTTGAGTGACGTGAAGGTGAATTTCTCAGGACGGGGACTGCCCGTAGTCGGCAACCTGAGCCAGGCGTGGGCGACCGCCACGCCTGATCCACCAGCCCCGACCGGGGCGAAGGTGCTCCGCGCGCATTCCGGCAAGCACAATGCCCTCGCTGCGCTCCCCGTCCATGAGCAGACCGGTGGCGCCAGTGTTGCGCAGAGCCTGGAGGAGCTGGTCATACATGGCTTGGGATGATCCGGCCACCGGGCGGGTCAGGGCAACGTTGAGGCGCAGGTCCCTGGCCGAGGACAGGTAGGGAATGACCGGAGCGAGGGGATTGCTGTTGCCCGCGGCGAGAATGTCGTAGTCATCGACCACCAGAACGATCCGCGGCCCATCGGGTTCCTGACCCGCTGACATCGCCGCACTGCGTCGCTCAAGCTCTTGAGCGATGGATGCCGACAGCCCCTCCGCCAGGGCTGCTGAGGTGGCATGGCCGCCCAGATAGGACTCAGGGCAGGCATCGGCGGTCGTGCGGCGCATGTCGTAGACGGCGATCACGAGCTCATCGGGCGTGTGCCGCTCGACCAGGGACTCGATGACACCGCGCAGCACGGTGCTCTTTCCGCATCCGGGGTCGCCGAGCACCAGAAGGTGGGGATCCCGCCCCACCAGGTCGAGGTTGATGGGGGTCATCGTGTCCTGGAAGAGTCCCAGCGGCAGGAGATCGGGCTCCTCCTCGCCGTCGGGCAGGTCGGCCGGGTCGATGGCCTCCGGGAGCATACGGACCGGCGCCGGACGCTCGCCGGACCATCCGTTTGCGATCCGCTCAGCCAGCTCCTCGAGAGCTGTGCCGACGCCGTGAGAGGTGTCCGTGTCGTCGGCGATGGGGAGCGCGGTATGGGCGAAGAGCTGATCCGGCGTCAGGACGCGGCCGGGAACGTCGGCCCGTAGCGTCTTGGAGAGCTTGCGGGCGATGAGCGAGTCGGCAGGGTCGTTCAGGCGCAGCTCCAGACGGGTTCCGACCAGTGGCTGCTGCGCCATGCGCAGCTCGTTGCTACGAGACAGCGTCATCACTGCGTGGACGCCAAGGCCGCTCCCGCGACGCAGGATGTCATCGAGAGAGTCCTCGAGCTCCTCGAAGTCGCTGCGGAGAAGTCCCAGGCCGTCAACCAGGAGAACGACGTCGGCACTGGCGAGCTCGGGAATCTGACCCGCTGCATGCCGGCTGCGCAGAACGTCGAGGGAGTCGATCCGGTGGCGCGAGAAGACCTGCTCCCGGGTGTCGAGCATCGTCACGATCTCCTCGACGACGCGTCGCATCCGTTCCCGGTCGCCGCGTGTGGCGATCCCTCCAACGTTAGGCAGACCGCTCAGACGTGACAGTCCGCCCCCGGTGGCGTCGATACCGTAGAAGGCCAGACGTGACGGCGGCAGGCACAGGGCGGCCGAGGTCGCCAGCGTCCACAGGAAGCTCGTGCGTCCGCTTTGCGGAGCCCCGGTGATGGAGACGTGCCCGCCTCCCAGGGTCAGATCGAGTAGCCAGGGGTCCTGCCGCTGTTGGGCGGGATCGTCCACGATCCCGATCGGAACGGACACGCTGGGCACCGGTGGAACCGGAACGGCGCTCCGGCCTCGGCGCAGCGACGTGCTGTGAAGACGTGACAGGGTGAGGCGCGAGGGCAGTGGATCGAGCCATACCGGGCTGCTGACCGGGGCGGCCTGAGCGAGCTGCGAGACGACCGTGTCGACCACGGTGGTGCGTGTGGTGTGCCCTTCGGGAACGTCGTCCTCGATGGTGACGGAGGACTCCTCCTCCAGTCCGTTGTAGGTGGGAAGCAGCAGTGGTACGCGCTCCTCGATCTCATCGGGAGCGGGTTGCTCGTCAATGGTGTCGATGGGGCCTGAGACGAATCCGGATCGGAACCGGGTGAAGATGCTTGTGTCCACCTTGAGATATCCGTAGCCGGGCACCGCGGGCAGGTGGAAGGCGTCGCTCACGCCGATGACGGTGGAGGACTCCGCCTCGGTGAAGGTGCGCAAGCAGATGCGGTAGGACAGGTAGGTGTCCAGCCCGCGGAGCTTTCCGGCCTCGATCCGCTGGCTCGACAGCAGCAGGTGGACGCCGATGGAGCGTCCGATTCGTCCGATCGTCAGCAGGAGGTCGACCAGGTCCGGACTGGCGGTCAGGAGCTCGCCGAACTCGTCGATGATGACGAACAGGTGGGGCATAGGAGCCATCTCCGGGTGCTCCGCCCGAAGACGCCGGTAGTGGGCGATGTCGGGGGAGGACCCGGCGTCGCGCAGCTGCTTCTGGCGGCGGGTCACCTCTCCGGCCAGAGACGCCCGAGCGCGTTCGACGAGCCCGGCGTCATCAGCGAGGTTGTCCATGAGGCCGACGACGTGCGGCAGCGGCGCGAAGGGGGCGAAGGCCGCGCCTCCCTTGTAGTCAATGAGAATCATTGACAGGTCTTCAGGGCCGTGCGTGCTGGCCAGTGCCGCCACCAGGGTGCGAAGCAGCTCCGACTTGCCCGAGCCGGTGGCACCGACACACAGGCCGTGGGGGCCGACGCCGAGCTGTGCGGACTCCTTGAGGTCGAGCAGGATGGTGGAGCCGGCGTCGTCACTGCCGATGGGAACTCGCAGGAAGTCACGCGGAGAGCGTGGGGACCAGGCGGTGCGAGGATCGATCGCCCGGGGGTCGTCCACGCCCAGAAGTTCGGCAAGGGTGGTGGTTGTCTCGTCCTGGTCCTGGCGCTCTGCGGCGGCCCCCAAGGAGTACGGCGCCAGTGCCCGGCTGATGCCCTCGGCCAGGGCAGGACCGAGGTCGTCGGGGCGGCAGGCCACCGGAGGTGGAGTCTGCTCGGGCTGGCCCGGTTCGGCGGAGACGGGGCGCAGGTCCTCGATGAGAACGGTTCCATCCTGCTGGATCGTCAGGCGCAGGGACGGGTCACTGGGCTCGTGGAGACGATCCGTGACGAGATAGAGGACTGTTGCGCCGATTGCCGCAGGATCCAAGGCGTTGTCGGGAACGGTCAACGGTGATGCGGGCCCCTCCTGCTCGACGACGGCGAGGAGCCTCGGCCCGGTGGGTCGGGCCTTGCGGCCCCCGGTGCGGTTGAGACGTGCCGCCTGCCTGCTCGCCTCATGGATCTCCTCACGCAGCAGTTGTTCCAGTGCCGGCTGTGTGGGTGCCACGCGGCGACGCGAGATCGGCCCGTCGAACACGCCGTTCATGCGCAGGTGCGGAAGCCGCGCCAGGCAGTCCCACTCCTGGGCGTTCTGGTCCGGGTAGACCAGCGCCAGATGGAGATCCTCTGGCGCATGGTGGACAGCGGCCTGGGACAGGAGAACCCGGGCCACGTGCCGGGTTGCCTCAGGAGGACCCACGATCGAGACCTCGCCGGCGCAGTCGAGGTTGATCGTGGTGGGAAGATCCGGCTGAACCTCGTGGGCCCGCACCAGGGAACGCATCTCGGCCATGAGGAGGGGATCGACCTCGGCCGGCATGCCCACGGTGGGGAGGGCCGCACTGGGCATGACCAGGTCGGCGGTACCGATTCGCAGAAGGAGGAAATCGGCGTGAGAACGCCGCCGTTCCCACCGTCTCACCGGAGAAATGGCCCACTGCGGGAGCGCGTTGGGGGCGGGGTGAGTGCGGTAGGCCTGATCACGAATCTGCCGTTGGAGCGCCGTGGCGTCCTCGTGGGTCGTGGCGAGGCGATCGAGGTAACGCTCTCGGCGATCCCGGCGCTGCCGGGACTGCCCGGCTCTGCGCGAGACGAGGGAGACGAGCATCCCGACTGCGGTGATGACCATGACGACGGCCCCGAGGAGCGCAAAGATCGGGTTGGCCCGCAGCAGGGTCATCATGAGCATGGAGGAGCCGGCTCCCACCAGAGGCAGAAGCATCTGGAAGGGGAAGGACTGGGACCCGGTGTCCGCCAGCTGCGGTGGCGGTGGGATGAGTATCGGCTCCGGAGGCTGAGCCGCGTGGACGACGCGGCCGGCCCGGTGGACGAGCTGAATCATGCTGCCCTCCCGTCCGGCGTCGGCGTCGCGCTGCTCACGACGTCCGAGGCGATGCCTGCCAGGGCTCGTGCCGTCCTCGCGTTGAGGACGCCCGCGGCGCGGGTGCGGCCGGGGCCGGTGGCCGCGAGCACCGTGTCGTAGGGGATGAGACGCTCGCCCTGCTGCAGCGGTGGTATGAGTGGGCGACGCGATGAGGTCGCGGCGACGGCGTGGATGAGGCGCGGGACGCGGCTGCCGGTGGCCTGGCCATGTGAGGCGAGACGCTGTCGCAGAGCCGCTACGGTGTCGCGGTCACGTTCCATCTCCGCTCGCCTGGCTGGGGACATTAGGATGATGGCGTGATGATGGTGTGCGAGCTCCAGCATGAGTCCCGGTGCGAGAGGCGCGGTCTCCATCATGGCGATGTCGAAGAACCTGACCAGACGTCGTCGGGCGGCCGCCCACTCATGAGGCTCCCTGGGGGAGGCTGCCTGCGGCAGCCGGAGGCAGGAGGTGAGTCCGTCGGGTGCGGTGCCGATCAGTTCCTGTGCCTGTGCGCTGTTGCGAGGGGTCTCGAAGGACTCATCGGCAGGCCACGTTCCGGAACCGGGGAGGTGGTCCGCCGCGCTCGCAGGACTGGGGGAGGCCGACATGATGAGTGCGGGCAGGCGTCGAGCCCGCGTCATCATGGACACCAGCTGAAGGGCCGTTGTTGTTGCACCGCAGCGACGGGTCGTCGGGATGACGGCCGCCCGGCAGGTCAGTGGCAGTGGTTGGCGCAGTGCCCGGTCCAGGTCGCCTGCGCTGCGCCGTTCACGCACCGCGCCGCCCAGAAGGATCCGTGACACGGACACGCTCTCACGTAGTGCAGGCAGAACCGCAGCGCCGCCTGGTGCAGGAGCCCGACTCACGCGAACACCCCCAGAAGGTGGGTGAACAGACCGCTGATACCGCACAGCAGGGGCAGTGTTGCGGCCAGGCACAAGGACTCGAGCCGATCCCCAAGACGCCGGAGACGAACCCTGGTCTGGGGTGCGGGCCGGTAGAGCGACAGTGAGGCGAGTGCCAGGCCGGAAAGAAGGAGGATGGCGGCGCGCGCCCCGGGCTGGGTGATTGCTCCGCTGAGCACCAGGGTCGGGGGAATGGCGGCCAGCCACAGGGAGAGGACCTCGCTTCGCAGGGGAAAGGCTCGTGACCTCAGGAGCGCGGCGATGACGACGACGGCGCACAGCGCGCGAGCCCAGGCGTTCGAGCTGGCGGCGAGAATGGTGGCGCTCCAGGACAGCACGGCTGCAGCGGCGAGGCAGCTGCCGGCGAGGGTCTCGTGAGCGGTTGCCAGATCCTGGAGGACACGGCGCCGCGAGGGAAGGGCCCCGGCGAGAGCAGCGTCGTCGAGCCGCGAGGTTCCGGAGACGAGTAGCGCGAGCCACGGCAGGATGCCCAGGCACACCAGTGCGGTGACAGCAGAGAGGCCGTCACCCAGGGGGGCGATGGCGACCATGTTGAAAGCGATCCACACGCCGTACAGCCCCATACCGACCATGGCTCCGAACGCCCATCCCACATTACCCCTGCCCAGGACGGCCAGCGCGACAGCGGTGAGCGAGGCCGCGACGGCCAGCAGACGGTCACTCACGGGGCCCGTGGCCAGGGTGTAGATCGCGGGAACGAGTAGTCCGAAGGCGAGGAAGGTGGCCAGGGCGCCGATCTGTCGTGCGCTGATGGAACGCCCCTGGGAGATGAAGGCGGCCAGGAGCATGGTCCCCAGTCCCGGCAGAAGAAGACCCCATGAGGGGACGGTTGCGATGAGCCCCCGAGGTGCCGCCCAGGCCGCCGCCACGGCGCTCACTGCCAGGAGAACTCCCGCCCCGAGCAGCCGACTGAGATCGTTCCACCGGCCCGGGTGCGCGTCCGTCATGTCTGTGAGCAGGCCGGAGATGTCGGAGACCTCGGTCGGCGGGGGGACCTCATCGTCGGTCATGATCCGGACGATCTCCCCGTCAAGCACCTCCTGCTGGACGAGGCTTCGCTCCAGGTCGAGGATGTCGCCGCCGGAGCGGACGATCTGAATGGGTGCGAGCTGGGTGCCCTGCGCCGTGCCCAGTAGGCTCAAGAGCTCCGGCAGCTGAGCTCCCACGGGCTCATCGGAGGGCATGACGACCTCAGCGCGTGCCTGGGCGCTGATCACGGTGAGTCGGGTGTAGGGAATCAACGGTCACTCTCGATTCGATGCTGATCCGGTGTCTTGACCTGACGGGGCTGCGGGGGGCTCTGCGCCTGCTGGAGGGGAGGTGGGGACATCGTGAGGCTGAGGCTCCTGCTCTGCCTGCTCCGTCGGAGCCTCGGGGGCGGGCTGAGCGGGTGGCTGGTTCTGAGCGGGGGACGGTTCGGGGCCAGCGGATTGCGCGGGTTGCACGGGAGCGTTGGGGACGGAGGTTCGGGTCTGGCGGATTGAGTCCAGGTGGGTGGAGACGAAGGAGTAGCCGACACAGCCCGCACAGGCGAGGGCGGCGATCACGAGGGAGGCGACCATGCGCACGGGCACGGGGCGACTGCGTCCAGTACCGGAGCCCCGCTCAAGCGCCTGGGTCAGACGTGAGTGATGGACCCGCGCGGAGTCGAGAATCGCCGCCTCATCCTCACGAGGCATGAGTGCTCCCCGCCCCTGAGCCGTCAGTAGGATCCTCCAGGACCCGGGCGATGTTCCCGGCGTCGCCGTCGAGAGTCGCCACGAGGGAGGACAGCGCGCTCCAGTCGGCCTGGGTGGTCTCAACCGGGACGATGAGCCCCTGTCGTCTGCCGCTGCCGTAGGTGCGCCCGGCGTGCTGCCTGGCGACATCACGGACGTCGACGCCGAGCTGGCGGATACCGGCGGCGCCGATGAGGACGGCGAGTGGAACCGGGGGCTGACGGATCGACGTCGGCAAGGACGTGTCCGCAAGGGCCTGGATGCGTACGGCGAGCAGGAACTGGGGCTTGGTCTGCTCAGCGATCGTGTCCAGGAGCCTGTTGACCACATCGATCTGCTGGCTGGGAGCCAGATCGGGGATGGCGACGGAGACCTCGACATACTCCTCCAGGCCGTTACTGGTCCTGGCCACCGTCGTCGTCCCACTGAGCGTGCCCAGGTCCGAGTGCGCGGCGAGGTTGAAGTGGACCTCGGGCATGAGCTCGCGGGCGAGGGCCGTGAGCCGGTTACGGTCCCATGGGGCTCCCACTGGTTCGTAGCGTCCCCAGGAGAGCGTTGTGGATGGGTCGGGCAGGAGCGTCTCTATGATGATCTCGATGGCTCGCCCGAGCTTCGTGGTGCGGCGAGCGGGGTGGTAGATCGACGCCGAGAGCATGAGGGTCGGGATGAGGTCGGGGGTGGGAGTCTGGTGAAGGAACTGCTGCGAGACTGTGAACTGCGAGCGGGGGGCTCCCTCGAAGAACTGTGCGAGGTTCGGCGCCCACATCCCGCTGCGAAGTTCGCGGTGCCCGTTTCCGTCCTCAATGAAGACGGGTGTGCCAGTGGTCTCGGTGAGGCGATCGAAGGCGGGGGTGATGTGGGAGGTCCCAGGGATGATGATCGCCGGGGTTATCTTGTTCTCGTGGCGAAGGGCGGAGCCGATGAAGTCGGACAGGTACTCCGTCCAGCCGATGCAGGGATCATCCAGGTAGGTGACGGCGACCTTGGTGCCCACCCTCGCGTCAAACATGTGGTGGTTGGTGTCTGGGATGCGTTCGTCTGACATGGGGACTCGTTTCCGACGTGAGGCCTGGATGAGGCGACCTTGTGTCCTGTTGCGGAAGCCGTAGCGGCTTGAGGGTGGTTGATGCTGGCGCTCAGAGCACCTGCTGTGATGACGGCGCTGGAGGGGGTGGTGGTGACGGCGGGAAGTCGCCGGGTTCTGGACGTGGAGAGGTGGCGCGAATCGGTTGGATCTCGACTGTGTCTGAACTTATCTGGGGATGCGTGTGCTGCTGAGCCCGCGACGAGTCGGGACCAGGAGCAGGAGGGTGGGGCCGCTGCACCGGAATGCTCGGAGGCAGCGATGGCGGTCTGGCTGAGGTGGGCGTCGGCACGTCTGGTGGGGCACTGACCGGGCGTCCTGCTGCTGGAACCGGTGCTGCGGCGGGCCGGCCGGTGAGTGGAGCGGAGTACTGACCGTCAGGATGGGCAGGATGGGAAGGAGACGTGCTGTACGTGGTCTCGGGGCCTCTGACGGGCGCCGGCTCGGTGGGTGTGGGAGATGATGTAAGAGCTGGAGTGCGCTCAAGGTCGGCAAGAGTGCCCTGGGTGGGGTCAGGGCCGCGCCGTGTGCTGACGATGACCACGTCCGCCGCCGAACCAAGGCGAAGCGCTGCGAGGATGGAACGCAGGGACGCCGGTGGAAGCCCGGCATCGATGTCGACTGCGCGGAGCCCGAGAAGCGCTCCGCCCAGGCTCCTGCCTCGCAGGGCATGGTTCGTCACCACAAGAACCAGCGTCGCTAAAGCGACGAGTACCAGAGCAAGTCGTGCGGGCTGGGGCAATGGCGGGAGGAGCCCCACAGTCATCGGGATCATGATGAGGAGGACGTCGACGACGAGGCTGCCGAGGACGGTGAGCGATGATGCCGGACGACACCATCTCAGCACCGGCGGGTCCGGGCGAACTGGGCCGGAATCTGGTGCTGAGCCAGGTCCGCCCGGTGGCATAGCAGCAGATAATGGCTGCACCTTCGCACCTCCTTGAAGGATGGTAGGGGTGGGGCGGGACCACCACCCGAGGCCGGGGATTAACTGAGGTCCGTCGATGGTAGGTGAGTGTGAGACCCGAGGCGATGGCTAGCATGCAAAATGTAGGGAGCATAACAAACCGGCCGACAAGTAGTGTGACATGCCCCACGTTGCGTAATTCCTCTGTGATGTAAGAATAAGGTTCCACTGCTACCTGCCAACCGATAGACAGGTTGCCGTCTTCCCCAGAAGATCGCTTATATCGCCATCACCTATGAGGAGATCCGTATGAAATTCGACATGGGCGCATCGACGCTGTCCACTCTGACGAAGCAGACCTCGGGATCGAACGATGATCTGGGAGGCCTTGTCAAGGAGCTGGTTGCTGCTGCGGAGCCGCTTGAGGGGAAGTTCAACGGGAGCGCTCGTGCTGCTTTTGATGGCTTCAAGGAGCGGACTGACGATATTGCTGCCGAGCTGAACGGGGCACTTTCCGCCATTCTAGGCGGCGTCATTGGTATGGACACCGCTTTTGTTCAGGGGGAGCAGGACATGGTTGATTCCACCCGGAGTGCGCAGTCTTCTGCGAATTTCGATGCGGCGCGTTTTGGGACCGGGAGAGCCTGACTCTGGTCTTCACAGAATTACGTAATCTTTTCAAACGAAAGCGAGAATATCGTGGCAAACCAGACTGAAATGCGTTCCTATGACATCAATGCGTCTCAGGAGTCTCAGAGCAACTTTGATCGCGTGGCCTCCCGCCTGGAGACGCTGATTACGCAGCGCGACGGCGACGTCAAGGCGGCGATGGCTCAGTATCAGGCTGATGGTGTCTCCGAGGAGTATCAGGCCAAGGAGACTCGATGGAACAACGCCGCGGGAGAGGTTCGAGGAATCATTTCGACTCTGCGTGGATCCATGCAGACGACGGACGATGGTGCGCAGACCGCGCTCCAGCGGGCCCGTCAGTCCGTTGACGACATTGGCTGACGATGAGTGCCTGGGATATCGACCCGGCCTCGGTGGGCTCGATCATCGAGTCGGAGAAGAACAACGCTGAGCAAAGCCTATCTCCTGCGTTAACTGGTTTGTCTTCCAGTGCCGAGGGGATTGTTGGTGCATGTAGTACTGGGGACAACGGACTTCAATGTACTGCTGCTCCGGCGCCACTTGTGGCTGCCGCTATTGGGGAGTGGTTCTCGTTGCACAAGCCGACTTTTGATAGTATTGGAACCACCGTATCAAACGTGCTCGGAAACACGGTTCATGCTGTCGATGCTTACATCCGACATGATGAAGATTCTGCGCTTGTCTATCAGCGGCAGGCGAAGTAATCACAGTACAATATAGTGGCTCACCCCAGCGGGCGGGTTGATTGTAGGTTGAAGGAGAATGTAGTGGCTGATGTTTTCGATGAGACAAAGATTCCTGCGTTGGATCTTAATGTCGAAACTATATCATCCAATGCATCGACTTTAAAAACCAAAGCTGGCGATATGCGCTCCGCTGGTTCGACTATTAAGACGACCTGGTCCGGGATGTCGGCGTGTTATAAAGCGCCCGAGCAGGAGACATTGTATGCGGCAATGAATCCGGTTGAGACTAATACCGACGACTTGGCTGACGATCTGGAAAAGATTGCGGGCTATGTATCAACCTTCGCTGATACGGCGAAGGGAATTAAATCCGATGCCCAGACCCTGAAGAAAGACGGCCAGGCATTCAAGGCAAAGATTGCGAAGAAGCCGGATTGGCAATATGATCAGGAGCTCGTCAACGAGAACACACGCCTCGTGAATCGTGCGAGCGCACTCCAAGTTCGCCTGTGGGATGCTGAAAGAGAATGCGCTAATAACATTCGGGCATTGGACTCTCTGCCGCCATATCACGCTGACCCGAAGAGTGAAGGAGACAAGCTCGGGTATGGATACTCCTCCATTCCCGCGGAAGCGGAAAAGCCTTGGGGGAAGTCTGTTGAACGTAAGGATCACTGCCCCAAGAAGGCGGCTGTCTCTGTCAAGCGGTTCGTTTGGGATGGTGTGGTAGTAGATGGTATCGGCGGTACCCTCAATGGTTTGGCTGGTTTAGGTGGATTTGACTTCAGTGGAAATGGCCCTATCTGGAGTGGGGAACGTCTCGGCCAGACTTGGAAGGGGTTGGGCGGTTTCATTGGTCTCCATGAGGATGAGAATGGCGACTATGGGTGGCATAACCCTGGCGATGCATTTGGGACAGTAGGTAACACGCTGCTGGAGGCGGGTAAAGGGATTATTTGCTATGATGAGTGGGGGAAGGATCCCGCCAGGGCTGCCGGCGGCACGGCCTTTAATGTTCTAACTTTCTTTATCCCGCCAGCGGCTGCAGCCTCAAAGGCTGGGAAGTTTGGTGCCGCGGGATCTAAGTTGTCTAAAGTTGGTCGAGCTGCTGAGGTGGCCAACGTATTTTTGAATGTGACTGACCCGTTTGGGGCGTTGTTGAGCAAGCCGCTAGGAAAAGTCTCTAATGCGGTCGTTTCTCGTGTGTTGCCGAACTTTGACCTGATTGAATCGATCGGTAAGTGGACTGGTGCCGATCCGGACGTTAAGGTCGGTGCTGGGTCTGGATCCGGGTTCGATATGAACAACCCGGATACTTCTGGTCTCAAGATTGACGGTAATGGTAGGACGCCGAGCGTTGATGTGGGCGAATCGTCTATTCCTGACATCTCGTCGGGTTCGCACCACGCAGGTGAAGGAGTATCAACCGGAAGCTCCGGTCGTCCTGATCTGGGAAGTGGCGATGCGGCGCATGCTGATACCGGTCAGGCGGCAGAGACTTCCAGTCATAGCGAGTCCAGGTCTGGCACATCCGATGCCTCTCGTACTGGTACCGACGAGCCGGTACCGGCTGCCGACAGTGACGCACGTGCTTCCGAGGGCGGCGACAATGCCAGCGGGGGCGCTGAAGGTCAGCAGACGGATGTTGGGCACGGTTCTGACCGCAGTCATTCTGAGCCGGTCGGGAGCGAGCACGAAGTGAACGACGTTGGTCAGGAGCCGGCTGGTCGTGATGGTGACGCTGCCACTGACAAGGAGCACGCTCGCCAGGCCGCTGACGCTGAGGCTGGTCATGCGGATGTTGACGGTCACCGTGAGCCTGCTCAGGACGGTGCTGACCGGGCCGGAAGCGACGCCGAGCCTGGTCGGGACAGGACCAATGATGACGCGACCGAGGGTCGTGAGCGCACTCATGATTCCGATGGTCACCGTGCGGACTCCGAGGATGCTGACCGAGACCGTGCCGGGCGTGACGCCGAAGTCGGTCGGAACAGGACTGACGGCGATGCGGCTCATGGGCGTGAGCATGCCCGCGATGGTGGTCGTGTGGATGCTGACGGGCGTCGCGAGCCAGTCAAGAATGATGCTGATGGTGCTGACCGCGACCGTGCTGAGCGTGGTGCTGATGCTGAGTCTGGCCGGGATAGGACTGACCGTGATGCGGCCGAGGGGCACGAGCGTGTTCGTGACGCCGATGGGCGCCGCGCGGACGCTGATGGTACCGAGCGTGATCGGGCTGCTCATGGTGATGGCTCTGACGCCGGTCGAGACAAGACGGACTCTGATGCGGTTCAGGGTCGTAACCGTGCCCACCAGGGTGATGGTGACGGGTCTCATGCGGACGCTGACGGTCACTCTGAGCCTGGCAAGAACGACGCCGATGCCGCTAACAGCGCCGAGCATGATGCGGCTGGCCGTGATGGTGACTCAGATGCTGAGTCTGGTGATGGTAAGTCGGATGGTGACGGTTCTGGGGAGGATCCTGACAAGAAACCGTTGACGGTTGAGGAGCGTCAGGAGTGGGTTGATCAGTTGCACGAGGGGCGTGATCAGGATGCGTTCAACCAGAAGCATCGTACGGTTGGTCCGGATGCGGAGGTGAAGGTGATTGAGCCCGGTGACAAACTGTATCCGAAGCGGACAAAGCCGTTCGGTGTGGGGGTGGATCTTGAGGCGAATGCTCATTATGAGGTGACTCGTACGACGAAGAGCGGGGTGAGCTACAAGACGCACTACTACACGGATGCTAGTGGTGAGGTGCGACATGTGGAGACTAACTCGAAGGCGGTGACGGGTGAGTTGAACCCGGATCTGCGTCAGCCGTATCCGAATGCGACGTATACGGTGGATGGTCGGTTCCACTACACGACGGATAAATGGGCCAGGACGGTTCGAATGGAGGTGGATGTGCTGGGTGATGTCGGCGAGAGGTTTAGGTCTCGGTCTGATGCGGTGCAGAAGCGTGTGAAGGACTACGGCAATGATCTTGCCTCGGAGTATGACACGACGTACAACGGCGGTCATGTTGCCGGTGCACGGTCTGGTGGTCCGTCGGAGGAGATCAACACGATAGCGATGCTGGAGGAGGTCAACCAGTACCGCGTCGATAGTAAGCTTAAGTCGTACTACAAGTTTGAGGAGGAGGTCGCTGCCAATCCAGAGAACTTCAAGAAATTGGTGCTGGAGTTCAAGTATCCTGAGCCTACGGGGCCGAAGCTCACTGACAGCGAGAGAGTACCGACTAGATTTGAAGCAACCTGGACTGACGCCAACGGAATCCCCGACCGCAGGCGCTTTGAAAATATTCCTAGATAATGAAATGAGGAACCGTGACAAGTCAAAGTGTTGAGGCAATTAAGCTGCTTTCACGTATCGAAAAAGCTTTACGGGAGTTGCTTGATGAGGCTGGGGGTAGTCGCGTTGACTTGGAGACAAACTCAATCGCGCTCGCCGGGAGAGAACTATGTTGGGTAACAGTTGACGATCAGCGTTCTCTCGTACGTCATTCTAGTGCTCTCAGTTTCGATGTGGGTGATCTCCGTCGGGTTCAGGTGGATCCGTGTCGGGGTGCGTGGTTGTGGTCGCATTTGTGGATGGAGGCTTCTGATGGGGTGCTGCATCAGGAGTGTGACTGGATGCGTGAGCCGGTGATTGGTGGCGAGCCGGTGGGTGATGGGGATGCTGCGTTTGAGCTGGATCAGTTTCCTCGGGATCCGCAGTGGGTTCCGGAGTGGATGGCGGTCAAGGCTGCTGCGTATCACAAGGAGGCCGAGAGGCGGGAGCGTCGTCGTCAGCGGGATCGTGAGCGGCGGGCTAGGAAGAAGGCTCAGGAGGCTGAGGCCGCACAGGGGGCTGAGGAGCACTCTGGTGGTGAGTAGGTGAGCTCCGGCGTGGGCGGTGCTGGGCAGCTGGGGGCTGGTAGGTCGCCTGGTGATTGGTTGGCGTTGCAGGCTGGGGCGGGTCCTGATCCTGCGCGGGGCGGGGCGGTGCCTGGTTACGGGGGCGGCGGCTCGTCGGGTGCGGGGGCGTGGTTTGCGGGGTTGCTGGTGCTGGTGGCGGTTCCGGGTGTGAATCTGGTGCTGGGGCCGGTGGTGATGATGGTTGCTGGCCTGCGGGGTAGCAGGGGCCTGCTGGAGCCGGAACGGACGAATCGTTGTCGGGCGGCGAGCTGGGGGCTGACGTTCCTGCTGGGTGAGGTGTTACTGATCGGGGCCCAGCTGTATATCGTGCAGGTGGTGTTCGGGGCGGGGGAGCGTGTGCCGCTGTTTCCGTGGGGTTTGCCGGCGTTGTTCTGGCTGGTGCTGCTGGTGGCTCATTTCGTGGTGTGTATCGCCCAGGGGATCAGGGCCTATCGTGGTGGGGTCACCCGTTTCGGAGGGATCCCCTTTTTTCGCTGACCGTCAGGTGTTGATGGATATGTCGTTGAGCGGTTTTGTTGTCACGATGGGGTGCGGCATGTGGAGGCGGGCTCTCGGGTGATGACGGGTGAGTGCAGATCCGGGTCTACATCATCCGTTGCCGAATGCGACGTATACGGTGGATGGGCGGTTCCACTACACGACCGATGGCTGGGCGCGGACGGTGCGCTTGGAGGTCGACAGGCTTGACAAGGTCGGTGATGCGTTCCGGTCGAGGTCTAGTTACATCCAGTCCAGGGTGAACAAGTACGGTAGTGATTTGACGGCCCAGCTACCCAGACCCCGCTGACCCCACGAAGCTCACCAAAACCGAACGAGTCCCAGTGGGTTTTGATGCAAGCTGGACCGATGCGACGGGCGATTTGGGTGCAAGGGAATTTAAGAATGTGCCGCCACGCAAACAGGATGGAGTAAACTAGATGACAGAATCTTGGGATAGCACCGGAAATGCGGTGTTCTCGAAGTGTGAGGTGTTGCTGCGTGACTGGCTCACTGAGGAGGGGGCAGATCGGGTAGATATCGATTATCAGGCAATTCATCTGACAGGTCGTGTCAGGGTCTGGTTGACGCAGGGTGGTGGGCGAAAGTCGGTGCATTTGCCTTCTGAGGTCGATTTCGAGTTGGACGAAATTCGTGATACTCAGGTGGATCCGCTTCGGGGTGCGTGGTTGTGGTCGCATTTTTGGATGGAGGCTGCTGAGGGGGTGTTGCATCAGGAGGCGGACTGGATGCGTGAACCGGTTATTAGTGCACGGCCGATTGGTGGGGCGGATGCGGTTGTTGAACTGGAGTACTATCCGCGGGATCCGGAGTGGATTCCGGAGTGGATGGCAGCCAAGATAGCGGCGTATCGCGAGGAGGAGGCCCGGGAGCGCCAGAAGGCCAATGCTGAGGCTGCCCAGCCTGAGGGCAATGGCGCTGGTGAGTGAGTCGCTGGCGTGAGTGAGATGCGGGAGCCCGAGGCTGTAGCGTCCTCGGGTGGTTACTACACGATGCTGGAGTCGGCCCCGGAGGTCGACCCGGCGAGACGGCCCGTCTCGGGGCCAGTGGCTGGGTATGGAGCCTTCCCTGCGCCTGGGGCTCCAGGTGCGCCGGTCCCCGGGATGGTGTCTGCGCCGATGATGGCTCCGGCACCTGCCAAGGTACGTGCCCCATCCGGTGCTGAGGCATGGGGTGCGGGGCTGTTCGGGTTGCTGGTGTTTTTGCCGGGCTTCAATGCGCTGCTGGCTGCGGTGGCGATGATCGTGATCGGCCTGTGGGACAAGAAGGATCTGCGTGAGCCGGCCCGGACGAATCGTCGTCGGGCGGCGAGCTGGGGGCTGACGCTGCTGCTGGTGGAGGTGGCCCTGATAGTGATTCAGATCGCCGTGGTCTCCATTGCGAATGACGTTGATGAGTCGCCGTCTTTCATTCCGTGGGGCACCCCGATCATCATGGCGCTGGTCATGGTCGGGGTCCACGTGCTGGTGTGCTCCGTCCAAACGATCCGGGCCTACCGTGGCAAAACCACCCGCTTCGGAGGCATCCCCTTCTTCCGCTGACCGTTAGGTGGTGGTGGGTGTGTCGTTGAGCGTCTTGCTGTCACGATGGGGTGTGGCATGTGGAGACAAATTCCAGAGCAATGACGGGCGAATAAAGATCCGGATCTGCGTCAGCCGTATCCGAATGCGACCTACACGGTTGGATGGGAAGTTCCACTACACGACCGATGCGTGGCCTCGAACACTGCTCTTGGAGGTGGACATGTTGGGCGACGTTGCCGAGAGGTTCCGGTGCCGGTCAGATTCAGTACAGGGACACGTCAAGGACCACGGTAACGAACTAGCCTCGGAGTATGACACGACGTATAACGGCGGTCATGTTGCCGGTGCGCGGTCTGGTGGTCCGTCGGAGGAGATCAACACGGTGACTATGCTGGAGGAGGTCAACCAGTACCTGGTCGACAGTCAGCTGGAGTCGTACAAGATGTTCGAGGAGGATATTGCTGCTAATCCGGAGAACTTCAGGAACCTCGTGGTGGAGTTCAAGTACCCCGAGCCCGCAGGCCCAGAGTTCACTCCCGCCGACAAAGTGCCCACAAAGTTCATAGCAGCCTGGAACGACGCGAGTGGAAAGTCCATGCGTCGTCGGTTTGAGAACGTGCCGGCAGGAAAGGGAGGTCAGTGATGTCGCTAAATGAGGTTGGAGATTTTGATGTGTGCCGGAAGGTTGAGAGACTTCTGGGGGAGTGGCTCGCTGAAAGTGGTGGCTCTCGTATTGACACGTATTACAATGCTATTCATTTGACCGGGGAAGTTGAGCACTGGTTAACTATGGATGATGGGCAGCAGGAGTCTGTTCGTCTTCCTAGCAAAATTAATTTCGCGATGGATGATCTTCGTCCGGCTCAGGTGGATCCGTGTCGGGGTGCGTGGTTGTGGTCGCATTTGTGGATGGAGGCTTCTGATGGGGTGCTGCATCAGGAGTGTGACTGGATGCGTGAGCCGGTGATTGGTGGCGAGCCGGTGGGTGATGGGGATGCTGCGTTTGAGCTGGATCAGTTTCCTCGGGATCCGCAGTGGGTTCCGGAGTGGATGGCGGTCAAGGCTGCTGCGTATCACAAGGAGGCCGAGAGGCGGGAGCGTCGTCGTCAGCGGGATCGTGAGCGGCGGGCTAGGAAGAAGGCTGAGGCGGCAGGGGCTGCCGAGGTGACGGGGGAGCGGTCTGGCTCGGATGCCTCCGGCCAGGTCGATGAGTAGAGGGGGTGGGGTGTCTTCGGGTGGCTGCTACACGGTGCTGCCAGAAGCGCTGGAGGCTGACCCGGCGAGACGGTCCGTCCCTGGTGAGTGGCCGGCTCGGCGCCTGGGACTTGCCGTGGTTATTGTCAGTAGAGGTGGCGCAGGTGCACTTGAGCGGGAAGCTTAGTTTCCAGCGAATGGTGCCATGCTGGGATTCGGCATCGCCCCGGCGAGACTCATCAGGAGCAGAACGACTCCGACGACGATCAGTCCCACCACCATACGTTTTCTGCCGCGATCGCTGGGAACAATCATGTTGATGATGTGGGCACCGCCTCTTCGGGTTGCGGCACCCCATGGTGCCATCCACAGGATGAAGAGGTAGGTGGAAGCCTCGATCAGGAAGAAGATGACGAAACGGGTGAGCAAATACATTGAACCGAAAACCGGGGAGCTGTCCTCCATTATTCCAGACTTCTGGAAAACGACTAAGATGATGGCGGCGGCTCCTAGTGCCAGAAGAAAAGCGAAGCCCACGGACAGCATCGAGCGCAATAAATACCATGGGGTCGCCGCCCACATGCGGGAGGTATCGGCCGACGAGGCGGCGCCGCGCTGGAGCCGGTTCCAGCGTCGAGCATCCTGAGCACGGCCCACAGTGCCGGCAACCACGGTCAGAAGCGCCGTAATGATCGCCAACCACCCCGGTCTTGAGAAGCTCGCGGCGGACAGCGCGAACCACAGGGCCATCATCACCTTCGGGTGGCGCTCCGGCTCACGTGCCCACTCGGGCAGGTCACCTGCTCGGGCAGAATCGCTGAACTGATGAATCCGTGCCGGTTGGGTGCCGGTCGCCATAGGACCCGCCATCGCGCCGGCCGTCGGCATCGCCGCCAGGGGGGCAGCAGGTTGGGCGTAGCCGGTTGGAGAAGCTGTCGGCTGGCTTCCCGAATAGGGGAACATCGGCACCTGCCCGGACGGCGCGGGGCGAGGATAGGCCCCTGACGGTGCTACGGGGGCGGGGCCCCCGACGCCGTACTGCATCGACTGCGCCGATCCCATCGGCATTGAGGGGCCGTTGTGGTACCACGACCGAGGTGGAATGGCGGGCGGGGGCTGAACCGATGCGGCAGATGACGCCGACGGGGCGCTGTAGCCGTACCCGCCCTCGGCGCCGGAGGGTGCGGAGACGGGGCTGCCGTAGGCGGCCGGGGAGGCCGAGGCCGCGCTGCGAGCGTCATAAGGGGCCCCTTGAACCGAGCCGTACCCCGACGAGGACCCGTAGCCCGGCGTGACGCCGTAGCCCGGGACGAAGGTGCTGGTGCTCGTCTCCGACTCCTCGGGACCGGTATCAGTCTCCTCCGGCCCCAGAAGCCGGTCGACGGCCTCCTGGCCGGTGCCGCCCTCGGCGATCTCATCGAGCACTTCCAACAGGCCGTCCGGGCCCAGGCGATTCTCCACCTCCGGGGCCAGTGCCGCCGTGAAGGCGCGCGCCAGCGCCGGATTCTCCTGCTCCAGGTTCCCCAGCTCCGGGGTGCCCGCGTAGACGCGCCGGAAGACCACCTGCCAGGCCCCCGAACCGAAGGGTGCCAGTCCGGTGACGGTGAACAGAAGCACGCCCGCGCAGGCGTACCAGTCGACTTCGGGGGTCGGCTCCCCGCCATCGAGCATCTCCGGAGGGATGAAGCCCGGCGTGCCCGTGACCTGACCGGTCTGGGTGAGTCGGACGTCGTCGGCCACCTGGGCGATGCCGAAGTCGATGAGAACCGGCCCCTGCGCGCCGAGCATGACGTTGGAGGGCTTGAGGTCGCGGTGGATGACCCCGGCGGAGTGGACCGCGCGCAGCGAGTCGACCAGGCCGTGAGCCAGGTCGGCGAGGTCCCGGGCGTCGGTGGTCAGGTCGTAGACGCCCTCGTGCTCCACCTCGTGCTGGAGGGTGGGGCCCTCGACGAGCTCGGTGATGACGAAGGTGATGCCCAGAGAGCCGTCCCCGGTCTCGATGTCCAGGATGCGGGCCACCCGGGTGTCCCTCACCCGGGCCAGGACGCTGGCCTCACGGTCCAGACGACGCCGGGCCGTGGGGTCCGCGGCGATCTGGGGGTGAAGAATCTTCATGGCCACGCGGCGGCCGCCCTCGTCGGTGGCCTCCCACACCACGCCCATTCCTCCGGCGCCCAGACGACGCAGAAGCCGGTACCCCCCCACCAGGGTTCCAGCGCGCAATTTGCTCAGGGTGACCGGTTCGCCCGGGTGCGCGTCGATGTTCTGCGTCATGGTTCCCACAGTACCGGGCCGTTTCGGCTCGTGGGTGCCCCTCACCTGTGGGGCTGTTCGCCCGACTGTGGGCCATATCGCGGGGAAAAGCCAGCGCTGGCGCCTATTCCCGGCGGTCGGGCGGCCCGCTGTCGGCGGAGGGGATGGGGAGGTCTACACCGACCGGAGTGTCGATACGGGCGGGCGAGCGGCATCGGGGGCGATGGGTGGGCGCATCGGTCGACGCCGGCGCCTCCCCGGGCGGCCGGCCGAGGTTCTGTCGGGGTTTCGTCGAGCAGGTGGCGTCCTTTCGTCTCCATATCCGGAAAAGATCACCCTGAAAGATTGCTGTGAATCGCTGGCCAAACCGTGAAGGGTGTGTAGTATGAACCCGTCCACGGTCGAATGACCGACCGTGGTACGTGTCAATGCGGACACGCATCGGCACCTTTCACGACGGATCGTCCGGCACGTA